>Ga0316204_10003905_pt1 | contig 28295 bp, 27 predicted proteins | sample 6monrhotite_MG_2_FD_205661 | JGI IMG/M metagenome (GOLD analysis project Ga0316204, IMG submission 205661) | Microbial mat bacterial communities from mineral coupon in-situ incubated in ocean water Damariscotta River, Maine, United States -... | ecosystem: Environmental > Aquatic > Marine >...
CAGGGCCCATTTTTTCTCTTTGATGTGAATATTCAGGGCCTTGCCGTGGGACAAAAGCTCAACGGCTGAAGACATCAACTCAAGTTCGTCAGACAGTACGTTCAAGACGACTCGTTTGTCTCTTTCGAAATTCTCCTGGATCGTCGCCTGGATTTGCTGCTTGGCGGTCAGATAGCTGATAACAGCCACGCTTATGCCAATCACGGACAGCAGCGCAACTTGCACAACCAGAACCAGGGGACCAAGTCGAAATTTCCGTTCTTGCATCATATGACGATTGCTACTTTGAATATCGGAAAGCCCGCTTTTTCATTTTTTCAATATCGTCAGGGGCGGCCCCGCCGGTGACAAGGCTGATTTCCCCCGAATAAACGGCTGGCACGTCTGTGCCATACCCATTTTGATCCAGTATAATGGCATCGGCCATGGCAACGCCATTATCGTCATTCATTCTCATGACCGTAAAGTCCAGCTCACCCGCCTGCATCGCCGCCAGTTCTGAACTGCCGCCGCCCCAACCGTTGACCCTCACTTTTCCCATCATGCCAACTTCTTTAAGGGCATCAATAATGCCAAGGGCGATATCCGTTGAACAGGCATATATGAACTTAAGGTCCTGGCGTTTGGCCAACAGGGACAAAGCTGCCTTTTTCGATTTTTCCCGGTTAAACCCCACGTAATAGGAATCGGTCATTTTCAAATCGCTGTTTTCGGCCATGTATCCAATAAATGTATTGCCCCGCATCTGGCTGACATACCCTGGCGGTCCGAAAAACACCGCGTAATTACCCTTTCCCCCGGTCTGCCTTATATATTCATCAGCCAGCAGCTTGCTTCCCACTTCATGATCGAACCCGACGTACAGGAACGGCGGCGATTCCCGCCACGCCTTAACGGGGGTGGTAATGTTTTGCAGGATAAGATTAGTTTCGTCCTGACCGACAATGCGTTCAATGATGCTCTTGTGGCGCAGGGCATCCAGCGTGAAGACCATGTAGTCGGGCTTTTTGCGTAATTCCTGGCGGATAAACTTCTCCTGCTGGCGAATTTCCGTGCCTGGTTCCGTAAAAAGAGACGAAATGCGGTATTTCAGCCCCGCCTGATTGAGCCGCCCTTCCAACGACGCCACACTGCGACGCCAATAATCAGAAGCCTGTTTTCCGGGGTAGATCACCGAAATCAGGGCTTCCTTGTCGGCCGATGATTTGACCGCAGGCGGCGTTTCTTTGCCAACAATGGCTTCAAATTGCTGAATTCTGGCTTTGCGGGCGGAATCCATCTCTTTGAATTCGTCGTAGGTCCACACCTGAGAGGAAAAGTCCTCCGCCTGTGCCTGTGAGGCAAATATCACCAGGGTGAAGACACTTGTTAATAGAAGGGCAAATTTTGGCATATCTATCCTCTTCAACTAATAGACCGGGCAGGGTTTCGTCACAGCTTGAAGTGAACATGCATATTTGTTGTGAGGATAAGGTTTTCAAGGCTCTTTGCATATTATGTTATGCAGTTCGCCGTGTCGCCGGACGGGTCGAAGGTCTTGCCCATCAGTTGATGCTGATTTAATAAAGACCTGGCTCGCAGATATGACCTCCCGTCGAAACTGACGCGGACCATACAGGCCTGCTAAAAAACACAAAAATCACATAGAAAGCTTGCCAAACCGGTCAAACTGCCCAACCATAGCGGGGGAGAATGCCGCCAAATATTCTGGCCCTAAGCACCGGGATCATTGGCGGGATTTGAGGAATTTGACGAGATAAGGTATTTTTTGGCAAACCGCTCGCGAGAATTGCCGGACGGCCAAATTATTAATCTTGTCGCACGGGACGACACGCATAAAAAGGAATGGCCGTAAACCAGGCCATCAGGGGACTTATGGAAAAAGGCATTTTTGGCTATATTTATCGATATAGCAAACCGCAGCAGATTATCCTGCTGATAATGATCCTGGTGTCATTCCCGTTTTTATACATCAGCATGGATCTACCGAAAACCATCATCAATAAAGCCATTGGCGGCGGCGACGGAACCTATTCCATGTTCGGCTTCGAAATGGACCAGCTGACCTATTTATGGATCTTGTGTTCCATTTTCCTGAGCATGGTGTGCATCAACGGCCTGTTCAAATATTACGTTAATGTCTACCGCGGGGGTTTGGGCGAACGCATGCTTCGTCGCTTGCGCTTCCAATTGATCAAACGTGTGATGCGCTTCCCGTTGCCGCATTTTCGAAAGTTGTCACAAGGCGAAATCGTTTCCATGGTGACGACGGAAACTGAGCCCTTGGGCGGTTTTGTCGGCGATGCCTTCTCGTTGCCGGCGTTTCAGGGCGGCACCCTGATTACCGTCCTCGCTTTCATTGCCATCCAGGATCCCATGATGGGTATTGCGGCGATGTCGCTTTATCCGGTGCAAGCCTATTTCATCCCGAAACTGCAAAAGAAGGTCAACCTGCTGGGCAAGGAGCGGGTCTTGCACGTGCGCAAGGTTTCCGAACGGTTGGGCGAAATGGTGACCGGGGTCGGCGATATCCGTGCCCATGACTACGTCAATTATGAACTGTCCGATTTCAGCGGCCGACTGGGTGCCATTAACCGGATCAGGCTGGAGATTTTTCGCAAAAAATTCTTCATCAAGTTCCTGAATAACTTTCTGGCCCAGTTAACACCGTTTTTCTTCTATTCCATCGGCGGCTATCTGGTCATTGCCGGATCCATGTCGATTGGTGCCCTGGTCGCCGTACTGGCCGCCTACAAGGAATTGTCGGCGCCCTGGAAAGAGCTTTTGAACTATTACCAAAGAATGGAAGATTCGCGCATCAAGTACGAGCAACTGGTCGATCAATTCAAGCCCGGTGGCCTGATCGACGAAAGCCTGATTGATTTGCCCGAAACAGTGCCCGAATGGATCGACGGGCCCATTTCCGCCTCCAACGTGAGTTACGAAGTCGAAGAAGGCATGGCCACCGTTGCCGGTGCTTTCTTCAACGTTGACGTCACAAGCCACACCGCCATATCAGGCCCCGATAGCGCAGGAAAGTCGACGGTGACGGATTTGATCGCCCGCAACGTGTGGCCAACCAGCGGCAGGCTGAAAATTGGCGATACTTTTATGGACGAACTGCCGACCGCCTTTTACGGACGGTACTTTGCCTATGTGGACCAGGAGCCCTTCATCCGCTCAGGCACTTTGATGGACAATTTGCTGCTTGGCCTGAATCATAGCCCCGACACCACCGAGCCCCCGACCGACGAGGCGCTGGAATTGCTGCTCGAGTCCGAAAAATCGGGTAACAGCCCCTATGATATTAATGCCGACTGGATCGATTACGGGTCTTCAGGTGTCGCCAACCGGGATGAACTTCTAAAACGCGCCGTCGATGTGCTAAGCGACGTCGGATTGGACCAGGATGTCTACCAGATCGGTCTGCAGCGCACTTTCGATACCGAGCAATATCCGGCACTGGTCGCTGGCGTCTTACGGGCGCGCGCAGCCGTCCGTGAACAGCTGAAAAGCCCCGACCTCAAGGAACTGGTCGAAGTTTTCGATATCGACACGTTCAATGCCAACGCCTCGGTCGCTGAAAATATCCTGTTTGGTGCACCCGTGGATGATACGTTCAACGTCGAGGCACTGGGCGGCAACGCAAAAATTACCGCCGTTTTAAAACAGTGCAACCTGATCGGTGAATTTCTCGACATCGGTGCAGCCGTTGCCAAGTTGATGGTCGAATTGTTCCACGATTTGCCACCGGGTCATGATTTTTTCGAACGTTTCAGCTTCATCGATTCCGAAATGATTCCCGAGTATCAGAAAATTCTGGTCCGGGTCGGTGAAATCGGCCTCGGCGGTATCGAAGACGCCGAACGCAATTTGCTGGCAGATCTGACCTTCAAACTGGTTCCTGCCCGCCATCGACTGGACATGATAGACTCTGTGATGCAGGAAAAAATCCTGCTTGCAAGACGCCTCTTCATCGATTCTATGGATGAAGAAATGTCCAGCCACATCGAATTTTTCCACGCCGAAAAATACATCTCGTCGAGCAACATCCTAAACAATATCCTGTTTGGTAAAGCCGCCTTCAACAAGGCGGGCGGGGCCGAGAGAATCAACGAACTTCTGAGCGACGTGATCGACGACCTTGACCTGCGGACCCAGATCACGGCGGTCGGGCTGGATTCCGAAGTGGGCATTTCAGGCAAGCGCCTGTCCATGGCGCAACGGCAAAAACTGGCCCTGGCCCGAGGATTGATCAAACGTCCACAATTGCTGATTGTCGACAAGGCGCTGTCGTCGCTGGACAAACACAGCCAACAACAAATTTTCAGACAAATCAAAACGGTGATGGCCGGCCGGGGGCTGGTATGGGTCGAGGACGAGATCGAAAACCCGGCCCTTTATGACACAGTCCTGACGGTTGATCAGGGCAAGGTCAGTGGCGGCGAAGATGTATCCAAAGCTGCTGCCGCACCTGCCGAAACCGCCACCGCTTCGCAAAGCGAGGCCGAGGTTCCTTCCGACGCCCAGGCAGCCCTTAATCGCGATGCGCAATTGCTGGCCGGTATCCCGTTCTTCGCCGGCATGGACCGGTCACGCCTGAAACTGTTGGCCTTCGCCAGTGACGAATTGCACCTGAATGCCGGCGAAACGCTTTTCTGGCAAGGAGCCAAAGGCGAAACCGCTTATGTGGTGCTTAGCGGTGAAATGAATGTAAACGTCGATGGCGCGTCGGGGAACCGTACCGTCGCCACCTTCGGTCGCGGTGAATTGTTTGGTGAACTCGCACTGCTATGCGATGTCCCCCGCACGGCGACCCTAGTCGCCAAATCCGAAACCACCTTGCTGTCCATGTCAAAAGACAATTTCATGAAGCTGGTCGAGGAAAACCCGGAAGTCAGCCTGAACCTGACCCGCGTCATCGCCGGGCGTTTCGAAGCGACCATTCGCAACACCCAGCACGGCGCACCGCTGTACGATAACGTTACCGGCCTGCCGAAAAAAGGCGTCTTCATGGATCGCCTGAAACACACCATCACCCAGGATAAACGTTCCGGTAATCATTCTGCCCTGGCGGTGATAAACCTGGCGGAACTGAAAGCGTTGCATGATAGCGGCGGCGAACAGTCCGGCAAGGATGCCCTATTGGAAATTTCAGAACGGCTGAAAGACGTCTTGCGTGATACGGACACCGTCGCCCGACTGGACCGCGATTTCGCCTTCGGCATTATCGCCTTCGGTGCCAATGGCGAGGTTGATATCGATGTTTTGAAACATCGCCTGTCCCGTTCTTTGGAAAGCCCGATCAAGGCAGGCGGCCAAAACATCACGCTTGAAAAAGGCCTGAATTTTGAAATTTACCAACTGGACGACGAGAACATAGGAAAAACGGCCGAAATTCTGGATGAAGAGGGCTAAGCCCCGTTACCCGGCATGCCAGCGGCGCAGTACGTCCACATCAATCACTGTTTTACCGACAGGGATACCGGCGTCAATGCGCGCCGGGATATCGGCCTCTCCCAGGCAATCGGCGACCGCGACGGCGCCTTTGAAATCATGGTCGCGGGTATAAGGGCAATACGTGACGACTGTGCCAACACCTGCGGCCAGCGCCGCCTGCAAACCATTGTAACTATCTTCCAGGGCCAGACAGGACGCCGCGGGTAAGCCGAGCTTGTCGAGCACCCAAAGATATACATCCGGGGCCGGTTTCAGGTGATCAACGCAGTCACCGGCACCGATGGCATCAAACCAGTCCAGCGCGGCCGACCCCAGCGTGTTTTCAATCAGCGCCTGAACATTAACAGGCGTCGTCGTCGTCGCAATGGCCAGCACAAGGCCCTGTTCGCGGGCTTCCAAAATCAGCCGTTTGACACCGGGACGAAGAGGAATACCGCCGGAATTCAGGGCGGCGACGTAATGTTCGGTCTTGCGTTCATGCAGCTTGACGATCAGGTCATCCAGGTCATTCCGATCCAGCATATGGGGGTGGGCTGTTTCCACAAATCGCCGAATTCTGGCCCGCCCGCCCGTTACCGCCAGTAAATCTCCATAAAGGGCTGGTTCCCAAATCCAGTCGAAATCAAAATCCTGAAATGCCTGGTTAAAAGCCACGCGGTGGCCGTCTTCGGTATCGGCCAGGGTGCCGTCCACATCAAATAAAAGAGCCTTTAAAGACAAAATCATTCTCCATTCAAATGCAGGATAACCTGCCGTCGGTGCGGTGCCGTGCGGTGTTCAAACAAAAATATTCCCTGCCATGTGCCAAGCGTCAGGCGCCCCGCCATTACTGGCACCGACAGGGAAACATCGCCCAAGGCGCTGCGAATATGGGCCGGCATGTCATCCCGCCCTTCGTTGGTATGGCGATAAAGCGAGGCATCATCGCTGACCAGCTTGCAAAAAAATGTTTCCAGATCACGGCACACATCAGGATCGGCATTTTCCTGAATGGTCAGGCTGGCCGATGTGTGTGTGCAAAACACGGTCAACAGACCGCAATCAACGCCCTGTTGATCTGTCCACGCCCGAACATCATCGCTAAATTCGTACAGGCCCTGGCCGCCGGTGGCGATGTTCAGGGTATGCTGAACGTGCGTCATGGCCCAATCCTGTGCAAGTGCTCGCCATTGGTTCGCAGCCATTCGCGTGAGGCCTGAACATCGTCTGTCAGTTCTGCCACGGCCTGCCAAAAGTGGGGGCCATGATTCATGTGGGCCAAGTGGGCGACCTCGTGGGCGACAACATAATCAAGCACCGCTTCAGGGGCCATCATCAGGCGCCAACTGAAATTAAGGCTGCCCCCCGGCGAACAGGACCCCCAACGCGACCGGGTATCTCGAATCGTGACCCTGCCCGGTTTTCGTTCAATCAGGGCGGCCTTGGCAATCGCCCGGGTGGTGATTTCCTGGCGCGCCTGTTTCTTGAACCAGTCAGTCAAGCGCCGGGCCATGTGTTCGGGTTCGCCCGGAATATGGATTGCGAGATCCTGGCGCACAATAATGCCACGACGACCGGGCATGCGGCACAAGATATGATCCTCGCCAAGATAGGGAACCCGCACCCCTTCGCTAAAACGAAGGCGGTCGGGCAAGGCACCCAATTGACCCGACAACCAGGCCGATTGACGGCGTGCCATGTCCAGGCCGTCAGCGGGGTCGGCATGGGCTGGAATGGTCACCACGGCGCCGTCTCCGCCGGGGTCCAGCCTTAGAATCATCTTGCGGGCACGGGCATTACTGCGCACGGTCAATGGTATGGAGCGGCCATCGATTTCAAGTTCGTAATGATGGGTCGACACTTTGCGTTTTCTCAAAAGCTCAAACATCTATGCAATCGGTGGCAAGGTATACGGGACAGCCGCCAGATCATCGGCCAACGCTGCCGATTGGCTGTCGCCCAGCGCGACAAGTGGCGGGCGAACCGTACGCCAGGCCCTGTCACCGGAATGACGGGCCATGATATCTTTCAGGCCGGCAAACAAAGGATAGGCATAAACCGCATCCTGAACCGCGTTCAGGTCGGCTTGCGCCCGGTCCATAGCGGCGGTGTCGCCTGATTCCCAGGCCGTGTAAACATTACGGGCAAAGGCGCTGGCAATGTTGGCAACCGCCGTGATACAGCCAATGCCGCCATCTTGCAGTAACGGCGCAAGGAATTCGTCGGACCCTGTCAACACCCCAAAACCGGGGAAGCGTTTTGCCGCGCCCGCCATGTTATCGTAGTCGCCGGAACTGTCCTTCATGCCGGCGATGACATCCGGGTAACGGGCCAGCAACCGTTCGATCAGGTCGTAGCTGATTGGAGCCGATGACATTTGCGGAATATGATACAGGTAAATCCTGAGCCGGGAATCGCCGACCCGGTCGATCACTTCTGAATAGGCCGCGAACAATCCATCGTCGCTGACGCCCTTGTAATAAAACGGCGGCAGCATCAGCACCCTGGCGGCCCCGTTTTCAACCGCGTGACGCGTCAACGCGACCGTATCGGGGATAGAGCAACACCCGGTTCCGGGCATCAGGACGCTTCGGGCAATACCCCCATCAATCAGGGCGTCGACAATTGCCATGCGCTCATCGACGGAAAAAGAATTAGCCTCGCCAGTGGTGCCAAGAACGGCCAGGCCATGGCATCCGTTTTTCAATAACCAACGGCAATGATCCACCATCCTGGTCATATTGATCGACAGGTCCGGGTTCAAGGGCGTCAGGACTGCGGCAAACACGCCGCCCGGTACGGATTCAAAAGAAGAAATATTGTTCGACATGGCGACGTTCCAAAAAAATAAGTGCGAACCGGTTCAAACCGGCCAGGTGACAATGTGGTCTTCCAGGTCACCGGCCTGGTCCCCCGACACGGCACGACCGCGCACCGATATACCGGCCCGGTGAACAGATTCAGGGTCGCCCGTAACCAACGGGTGCCATTCGGGCAACGGCTTGCCATCGGCCAACAATTTGTAGGCGCACGTCGATGGCATCCAGCCCAAATGCGCCACATTGCGTATGGTCAGGCGTTCGCAATCGGGCATGAATTTTTTTCGCTGGGCGTAATTACTGCACCGACACGACCCCACATCAAGCAGGGCGCAGGCGACATTGGTATAACTGACCACGCCGGTATCGCTGTCTTCCAGTTTTTCAAGACAACACCTGGCGCAACCGTCACACAACGATTCCCATTCCTGGGCGTTCATTTCGTCAAGCCGCTTGGTTTCCCAGAACGGTGCCGTTTCGAGGGGGGCAGTTTCATCCATCTTGCTTAAACCCTAATCAACCCGGTCAATCAGGTGGATGAAAGAGCCCATGACACGACCATCCGCCAGCCCCGCCAAGCCCAGGGGTTCACCCCTGGCATCGCTACATTCAAACAGCGGTGCCCCCGGGCTTTCCTTGAGCACCGTGGCATAATGGAATTCGTGACCGCGGAACCTGGCCCCCGGGCCTCCCAGGGCATTCCCCGACCCCAGCGCTGCACCTGTATCAAGTTGCAAGTCCCGATACCCCAAGTGCAATTTGCGTTCGGCAAACGATGTTTCCAATGACAACAGGCCCGACATCACATGGCGTTGGCCGTCGGCATCAATCATCCCCTTGCCCAGCACCATGTAGCCACCACATTCACCAAAAACCGTCGCCCCGCGAGCAGCCGCGGCGCGCACGCCGTCCATAAACGTGGTCGCCGTTGCCAGCCTGAAGGCATGCAGTTCAGGATACCCTCCCGGCAAGTAAACCGCATCGGCATCAGGCGGCGGCGGCACGTCATCCAGCGGCGAAAAGAAACTGATTGCAGCACCCTGGGCACGCCAGCCTTCGATAATCAGGGGATAGCGAAACGTGAAGGCTTCGTCTTCTGCAATGGCGATGTTCTGGCCAAGCGGCTTGATGGGAGACGGTGCCCCTTCTTTCTTGATCTGCTCCCGCCCCGTTAAGGGGCGCGCCAGCGACAACATCCTTTCCACATCCACATGAAGCTCGACTTCGTTGGCCGCCACTTCAAGCAGTTGCTCCAGGTTTCGGTATTCGCCCGCCTGAATCAGGCCCAGGTGACGGCTCGGCAGGTTCAGCTCTTCGTTTCTGGGAATAAAGCCCAGCACCGGAATATGGGGCGCTGCCTCGGCAGCGGCGGTGCTCAATATACTGCGATGTTTGTCGCCACCGATGCGGTTAAAGATCACACCGGCAATTTCAAGCCCCGGCCGATGCGTTGCAAAGCCACGCAGGATCGCCCCGGCAGACGCCCCTTGAGCCCCGGCATCGATAACCAGAACAACCGGCCAGCCGGTCAATCCAGACAGGTCGGCCGTCGACCCCTGCTCCTGCACCGCGCCGTCAAAAAGCCCCATGACACCTTCGCAAATGACCAGCGCACCATCCGCACCCAGGTCATAGGCCGCCTGCAACAGCATCGAGGGCCGCATGGCCCATTGATCAAGATTGCAGCAGGGTGCTGACGTTGCCGCGGTATGAAATGCCGGGTCGATGTAGTCAGGCCCAGCCTTGGCAGAGGCGATTTTGACACCGGAACGTGACAAATGATGCAACAGCCCAAGCGTAATCACCGTCTTGCCTGACCCCGATGCAGGTGCCGCGATGATCAGGCCAGAACCCGGCTGGGCCGGTGTTTGAAGGTTTGGACGGTCGTTCATTTAAATCCCCCGACTGCGGCGATCAGCACTCATTTACAAGAATTCCTTCAACCGTTTTGCCATTTCTTCACCATCAACACCATGGCTGAAATGGGAAATGAACTGCCCGTCTGGGCCCATCAAATAGGTAATCGAGGAATGATCCATCAAGTAGTCCTCGCCACCGACTTCGGTGGCCTTGGCGAAATACGCTTTATAGGCATTGGCGGCGGCGGCGACCTGTTCAACGGTACCCGACAGGCCGACCAACCTTGGGTGAAAATACTGGACATACATTTTCATTTGTTCCGGCGTATCTCTTTCAGGGTCGACGGTGATGAAGACAGGGACGATCCTGTCCGCTTTGTCGCCCAACATATCCAGAGCATCAGCCATGGCGCTGAGCGATGTGGGGCAAACGTCGGGGCAGAACGTATAGCCAAAATAGACCAACATGAAGCGACCCTTGAAGTCTGCCTCTGTCACCGCCTTGCCGTCCTGGTCGACAAGACTGAACGGACCGCCGATTTTCGGTTTTCCGGTGGTGCTTTCTGATATCACCGTACCCGGCGTCCCGACCGGGACCATATATTGTCGCCAGATCAGTATGGCGAAACTGACCGCCAGAATCAGGACGATATAGAACGTCCGGCGCGACAATCCACTATCCGATTTTTTCGGGCTCTCGACCGGTGCCGGGTCACTTTTCTTTTTGGTGTCCATAGCCGGGCTTTCTTTAGTGTCTTTCTTGTCGCTCATGATTACCCACCTGTTCCGCGGTCGTTATCTTGATAAAATCTACCCACAACATAGGATAGCCTGAGTGCAATCGCCAACAAATCCATTTGATTGAGGTCGCAATTTACATCAACCCGGCTTGCGCAAGTAGATGATTTTACAGGTCAGGGCGACAAAAACACCGCCGCCGATAATATTTCCCAGGGTGACGGGCAGCAGATTCCCGCCAAAGCCTGCCAGGTCCAGACCAGCGGCAACGCCTGTGCCATGTTCAAGGATCAAGGCCAGCGGGATAAAAAACATGTTGGCGATGGCGGCATGCTCAATACGCTGTGCTATTTCGGCAGGAGCGTACGCACCGGGCCCTGTTACGCTGTTCTGTGGCATAGCCGTATTCCTGTAATTTCAAGATATGGCGATAACTCGATTGGCAGGTTACATTACCAGACATGTCCGACAAACTTGAAATAGAACCCGCAAACATGCCCACGCCCCCCCTGCGACCTGGCTGGACCACCGGCGCTTGCGCCTGTGCGGCCGCCAAAGCAAGTGTGCGCGCCCTGCTAAGCGGCGAATTTGACGAAGACGTCACCATCACCCTGCCACGGGGGGAAACCCCGACCTTTGTTCTGTCACAACACCACTGCGACGGCAAAACCGCCACCGCCGGGGTCATCAAGGATGCAGGGGATGATCCTGACGTGACCCACGGGGCAGAAATCGTCGTCACCGTGCGGCGCAACCCGGCGGGCCAGGGCATCACCTTTCACGCCGGTGACGGGGTCGGTACGGTGACCCTGCCGGGGTTGCCCCTAAGCGTGGGCGAACCTGCCATCAATCCGGCACCTCGACAAATAATCGAAGACAACATTCGGGCCGTCACCGCCGAATTTTCCGCTCCTGCCGATTTTTCCATTACCATCGCCATTCCCGGGGGGCAGGAATTGGCCAAAAAAACCATGAACGGAAGGCTGGGAATCCTGGGCGGCCTGTCGGTGCTGGGCACCACAGGCATCGTCAAACCCTATTCCTGTTCGGCCTGGATCCATTCCATCTACAGCGGCATCGATGTCGCACGTGCCACCCACATCCCCCACATCGCCGGGGCCACGGGCAAAACGTCGGAAGCCGCCGTGCAGGCGCTTTATGATTTGCCTGAAACGGCGCTGATCGACATGGGCGATTTTGCGGGCGGCATGCTCAAGCACCTGCGTCGCCATCCCGTTGCCCACCTGACCATCGCCGGCGGATTCGCAAAAATGGCCAAACTGGGCCAGGGCTGCATGGACCTGCATTCCTCGCGATCCCATGTGGATTTTGAAAGACTGGCAAATTTGATGGCCGACTTGGGGGCTTCCCAAGCCGTCGTCGAAACCGTGAAAACAGCCAACACCGCCCTTCAGGTCCTGGATCTCGCCCGCCAGAACAATGTGCCATTGGGCGAACGTATCGCTGCCCTGGCCCGGGAAACCGCCATGGCCACCCTGTCGGGCGACACCCGGGTCGAGGTCATTATTTTTGATCGTCAGGGAAAGATGGCGGGCCGGGCCGGAACGCTATCATGAGCAAGCGCCTGCTGATTTTAGGCGGCACCGGCGAAGCGGCACACCTTGCCACACAAGCGATCGACACCTTCGGAACGGCGCTGGATGTGATCAGTTCTCTGGCCGGTCGGGTAAACACCCCACGCCCCTTGCCGGGCCGGGTCCGGGTTGGTGGTTTTGGGGGCAGGGACGGGTTGGTTCGCTATATTAAAGCAGAAAAAATCGACCTGCTGATCGACGCCACCCACCCGTTCGCCACCGCCATCTCTGCCAATGCCCACGGTGCGTGCGACCAGACGGGGACGCCCAGGCTGGTTCTGGTTCGCCCACACTGGCCCACCCTGCCGCATGATGCGGGGATTGAAGTCGATGATCTGGTCGCCGCGGCACAGGCATTACCGAAATTGGGCACGCGGGCTTTTTTAAGTTTCGGTCAGGGTGGCATCGAGGCTTTTTCGCACCTATCGGATACGGCCTTCGTGGTCCGCCTCATTGACGCGCCTGAAAAGCCCTTGGCCCTGCCCCACGCCACCGTCACCACCGGACGCCCGCCCTTCACGGTAGAGGGTGAAAAAGCCCTTTTTAAGAGTCACGGCATCGATGTCCTGGTGTCCAAAAACAGCGGCGGCACGGCAGTTCCTGCGAAAATCACCGCCGCCCTTGAGCTTGAAATCCCCACCGTGTTAATCACCCGACCGCCAACCGAGCCCGGTCCGCACGCGGACAGTATCGAACAGGCCTTGGGCTGGATATCGGGCCACGCAGAATGACCGTGCACGGTCTTTGGGCATTCTATTTTTAAGGTATTTCAGGCCCGCGTTGAAAAACGACACGCTATGTGTCTTCGTAGCGCTCTATCAGCCATGAAACCGCATCTTCTTTAATGTTAAAATAGCGGGGCGTTATGCCAACCTTGAAAAGGGAAAGCACCGCCACAACCATTTTGCCATGTATAGGGCGTCCTCTGTCATGGGAGACTGTGGCCAAATAAACGTGCCCGATATTATACTCGTCGGCCAACTCGCCCATTTTCCGATACCCCTCGGCACCAAGCACGGATGTAAGCTTTCGAATGTCATTGAGGATGAACAACCGCTCGGCATTTCGATGCTGAATGTAGTATTTCCGGTAGACATCTATGTAGGTGTCGGGAGCCACGGCACCAACTGATACGATGCAATCATATGTCCCGCACGACTTGAATTCAGCAGAGCAATCCTTTGCCACAGCTATATACCTCTATGGAATATTCAGAACTCAACAAGGTAACTGAAAGATGCATATCGCTGTTATCAAGCATAATACAATTGTGGCAGCTTACAAGTGAAGCTTAACGAAAAGGGGCTGTATTGAGGCCCTTTCATCAGTGCCGGATCAGTTCGCCGCCTCCTCGCTGGCACGCCGCCTGATGACAATGAACAGATACGCCAACGCCGTTGGGAACATCAGCAGGCTATAGATCGCCCCCGGGATCATCATCGTGGTTGATCCGATCAGGGTCAGGGCGACAAAGATCGCCAGCGTGCCGTTTTGCAAGCCGCATTCAAGGGTAATTGCGGTTTGTTGCGGTACACCCAGCCGGCTCATCCTGGCAATGGTCAGGGCGAGGGCCATCATGATCAGGTTAAGGCTGAGCGTTACCGGTCCGGCCTGCCTGAAATAATCAACAACGTTGGCTTTTTCGGCCAGAATCGCGCCTGCGATGATGACGACAAACAACACAGAAGCAATGATGCGGGCAATGCGTTCAAATTTTTGGGCAAACACCGGGGCGTATCGTTTGACCACCATGCCAATGATCACCGGGACCGTGGTGATGGCAAAAACCCCAAGTACCGTTTTGCCGATGGAAAGTTCGGGCGCCGTTGCCGCATCCATGAAGTGAACAATGGAAAAGCTGACAATAAAAGGCAAGGTCACAACCGCCAGCAAGCTGATGATCGCGGTCATGGAAACGGAAAGTGCGGTGTCGCCACGCGCAAGGTACGTCATCAGGTTCGATGTGACACCACCCGGGCACGCCGCGATGATCATCACCCCGACGGCGAGCGCCGGTTCAATCGTCCAGAACGACAGCAGGCCAAACGCCACCAATGGCAACAGCACCACCTGACTTAGGGCACCGATGAAAAAATCCCTGGGCTGAACGACAACCCGTTTGAAATCTTTTATGGCCAGTTCAAGGCCCACCGAAAACATGATGAAGGCCAGCGACAAAGGCAAAAAGATCTGCGTGATGGCGTTGCCGTTTTCCATAAGTTCCCCCCTTAAGAATATTGCGAATCTGTCCTAAACGATATGCCGCGCGTTTCACCGGCGCAAGGTGCGCAAGAACCGGTCACGTTGCCTTCAAACCAAATGTGAAGTGACCTAGGCTTTAGGCCTTAAAACGTGGTGGTGATCGGCGGCATAAAGCCTTGAATCATCAAAGCCTTTTACATCCAGCACCCGACCGACCAGGATCAGCGCCGTGCGGGTAATGCCCGCCGCCTTCACCTTGGCGCGAAGATCGCCAAGGGTTCCGCGAATGATCAGCTCATCAGGCCAACTGGCGCGGTAGATCATGGCTGCCGGGCAGTCTTCGCCGTAATGGGGCACCAGTTCGCGCACCACCTTGGCCATGTTGTTGACCGACAAATGCAGCGCCAGGGTGGCACCACTTTTCCCCAGGGTCGCCAAGTCTTCACCGCTTGGCATGTCCGATGATCGTACCGCCGTGCGGGTTAAAATCACCGTCTGGCTGATGCCGGGCAGGGTCAGTTCCGTCTTCATGGCCGCCGCCGCTGCGGCATAGGCCGAAACGCCCGGGGTCACATCGTATTCGATGCCCAGATCATCCAGCCGGCGCATTTGTTCGGCCGTTGCACCGTACAAAGAAGGGTCGCCTGAATGAACGCGCGCGATGTCTTGCCCCTGATCATGGGCGGCGATGATTTCGGCGATGATTTCATCAAGGTGCATCGGTGCCGTGTCGACAACACGGGCGTCGGACCCGGCTTCGGCGATAATCGCTTCGGGCACCAAGGACCCCGCATAAAGCACCAGCCCCGCCCCCTTGATCAGGTTCAGGCCACGCACGGTGATCAGGTCGGCGGCACCCGGTCCGGCGCCGATAAAATGAACGGTCATTGATTGGTTCCACGTCCCAGAATTATATCAAGAATGCGCCCCGTCGCTTTTTCGATCAGCACGACATCGTCTTCAACAACGATCCGGTCCGTGCCTTGTTGGGGGTCAGGAAGTTGTGCGGCAAGGTCAGCGGGTAATTCGCGAACCGCCAATCCCGGCGGCAGGGTGCGGCGGCGTTCAAGCTGGCGCTTCAAGCCCGGAGGCAGTTCCTTGCGCTTGGCCAATCCCGGCGGCAGTTTTTTGTTTTTGCCCTTACCCTTGCCCTTGCTGGCTCTTTTCTTGTTCTTCTTGTTTTTATAAGCCTTGCGGTCTTCATCGGCATCACCCGTTTCCATCGCCTCGTCGTTACCGGGAAGGCCGCCACGGCTTTTCAGGTAATCATCGACAACCCGCTTTTCGGCTTCGCTGAAGACGGTGTCCAGAATGGTCCCGATAACCGCGTCCGTAGCTGTCTGCGCCGGGGCCGGGGCCGCCATCAACGACAACAGGAAAACAGCCGGGACGATTTTCAACAGAGGGTTCTTCATTTTGAATTTCCTTCCATTTTGGCGGCATAACCGCGCGGTGTATAAAGCCAGGCACGGTGGCCGCGTTCGATCAGTTTACTTTGCGAATTGCCAACCACCACCATCGTCAGCATGTCGGCGTGATCAGGCGTGAGTTCACCCAGGGTGATAACGTCCAACGTTTCGCCCTCGCGACCCAGGTTGCGGGCCAGCGCCACAGGCGTTTCCGGTGGCCGTCCTTCCAGCAACAATTCCCGCGCCCGTGCCAATTGCGTGATCCTGCGTTTTGATACCGGGTTATAAAAGGCGACGACAAAATCGCCCTGGGCGGCGGCCTTCAGGCGACGTTCGATTTCTTCCCAAGGGGTCAGCAGGTCCGACAGGGATATGGTGCAAAAATCGTGACCCATGGGTGCACCGATGCGCGAGGCGGCGGCCTGAAAGGCCGAAATGCCCGGCGTCACGGCGATATCGACACGGTTCCAGTCGGGCTTGTTTTCCCGGTCCAAAAGTTCAAAGACCAGGGTTGCGAGGGCATAAATACCGGCATCACCCGAACAGACCAGGGCCACGGATTTACCCTCGCCTGCCAGTTCCAGGGCCCTGCGGACCCGGTCTTCTTCTTGTGCCAATTGCGAAGAATGGCGGGTCTTGCCGGTAATTTCATGCGCCACGAGATCAAGATACAGGTCATAGCCGACCACGTCCGTTGCGCCCGCCAATGCCGCCGTTGCCGCAGGCGTGCGCCATTCGTCACTGCCCGGCCCGATGCCAACGACACGCAAGCGCCCCCGCGCGCGACCAATCGTTTGGGCGTCCAGATCGTTTGGTGAAAATCCAATGGCGCAGGTCGCCCGGCTGGTTTTTTGTTTTTCAACACGCAGGTCGCCCGCGCTGCCAATGGCGGCCAGCGCCGCCCCTTCGGAAACACCGTGACAGCCGACTTCGCCGAACACAACTTCCGACGGATTAGCCAGGCGAGGGGTCTGGGCTTCCAGCTCACCGGCATCGAAAAAGCGCACGGGTACATTTAAATGTTTGGCCACGGCATGGACCGCGGGTTCGTCCATTTTAACGTCAATGGATACGACACAGGCCACCGACAAAGGCGACAGCCCGGATTCTTTAAGCGTTTCTTCGACAAGGCCGATCAATTCAGCCGAATCACAATTGCGCTCGCAGCCCACCCCGATTGCCAGCACGGGCGGATGCAGCACGACATCGTCGCCCGGTAAATCAACGGTCTTTTCGGTCACCCGAACACTGCCATTTTCAGGGCTGTCGTCTGTCATGACAAACGGTGCACCGGATTCCGTAAGCCAGTCGACGGTGCCACAGTCGTGACGGAGAGACACACTTTCCCCGCCAAGCAACCGTGCCGCGATGCCCTTCGCCGCACTTGGGTTGGCGACGATCCAACCCTTGGGTGGTTCATCCAGGGCCAACCCGAAGCGCACATCCCCCGCCGTCGTCACCGCGGCATGACCGTCGCACAAGGTGGCGATTTCCAGGGCCAGCCGGTTGCCGCCATGATGACCGCCCAGCAACGGCACGACACTATCGCCGTCAGCCGAAAGTGCGATCACCGGTGGCTCGGTCGTCTTGTCGCCCAACACCGGGGCCAAAGAGCGGATCAGGATCCCTGCGGCACAGATGCCGACGATGGGTTCGCCCGATAAAAACAGTTTCTGGATGTGCCCCGTTACATCGGAAAACATCACATCGGCATCGCCGGTTCGCCCGACAAGGCCGTGCACGCGAGCCCCGGAAAACTGGACTTTCAGGCGCTGCGCCAAGTCAAAACCGTTGGCATCAAGGGCAAGCAGGGCCGTCATAGTATTTCTCCGGATTGTGCGGGAACGAGGATCATTGCAAAATAGTGACTGCCACCCGGCACATCCTTCAGGGGCAGGACGCGGCCGTCTGGAAGCGAGGCGCGTTCGACAAAAATCGCACCCGTGTCCCGACCGATGGACTTTAAAACATCGCGCACTTTTTCCAGGTGACGCCCGACCTTGAAGATGGCCGTAGCATCGCCGTTTGACAGGCGTCGCAGCAAATCTTCCCGGTCCAGCGTCGCCGGGACAATCGCCAGGCACTCGTGGCGAGACACCAGCGCCAAGCCCGCCGCCGCCGCACTGGCACCCAACGAGCTGACACCCGGCACAGTTTGCACGGCGTATCCCTGCAGGCGTTCAAGCACGTACATAAACGAGCCATAAAGCAACGGATCACCTTCACACAGCATGGCGACATCGCGCCCGGCATCCAAATGTTCGGCGATAACCTGGGCGTATTGATCGTAGATTTTTGCCCCCGGTGCGGCGTCTTCCAGCATGGTGATGGGAATCTCGATTTCCGTCTTGCCGGGTGCGATGAATTGATCGGCGATGGTGCGGGCCAAAGATCTTTTCTGGGCACCTTCGGTCTTGGCGACGATACAGGCGACAACCGGAACGTCTTTTAGAATCTTTACCGCCTTCAGGGTTATCAGGTCCGGATCACCGGGGCCGACACCCAGGCCATATAATGTGCCCGTCATGATTTGCTTCCCGCATACTGGGTGACCCGCAACAAGGGGCGAAACGCCATCTTGCCGCCGATGGGGGCTGCCCGTTCGATGCCGATACGGACCAGGTCGCCGCCGTGTTCGTTTTGAAAGTTCACCAGCGCCTGTTCGGCTTCCACGGTGACGCCGTTGGCGACCAGACGACCGCCGCCTTTCAGCGCATTCCACGCGGCGTCCAGCACGCCAACCTCAGAAACCCCGCCACCGATGAAAATGGCGTCAGGTGCCAGTCCGTCCGTGGGCAAAACATCGGGCACGCGGCCTTCGATGATCTTTAAAGACGGCGCACCCAGATTCGCCGCGTTACGGGCCATACGGGCGGCCCGTGCGGGATCGCTTTCAAAGGCCACGGCCTTACGTTCACCGCCCAGACGCAACCATTCGATGGCAACGGAACCCGACCCCGCACCCAGATCCCACAGCACCTGGCCCGGCAGCGATTGCAGGGCGGCCAGTGTGGCGGCGCGAACTTCGCGTTTGGTCAACTGGCCATCGTGTTCGAAGGCGTCGTCGGGCAGGCCGGGGGCGCGGGAATAGGGGGCCGTATTTTCACCGCCGACACAGTCAATGGCCAAGGTGTTCAATTCGGCGGCTCGGCCCATGGTCCAATCGCTGGCGCGCCCTGCCATGCGGTTTTCCTGCGGCCCGCCCAGATGTTCAAGCACGGTGATCGTGCTGTCGCCATAGCCGTGGTCTGTCATAAGCGCCGCCACTTCGGCGGGCGAGCCGCCATCACGGCTTAAGACCAGAAGCCTGGCACCGGGATTGAAGTGCAGGGCGAGAATCTCCAGCGGGCGGCCATGGATGGTGACAAGCTGGCAATCGGGGATCGACCAGCCCATGCGCGCCGCCGCCAAGCTGAACGCACCGGGGGCTGGAAAAACCTGTAATGCACCCGCGCCAAAGCGCCGGGCCAGTGTCGCACCAACGCCGTAGTGCAGGGGATCGCCCGAGGCGAGAACGATAATTCGTTGACCCCGGCGTTTTTCGATTTCATCCAGGGTCGGGCCAAAGCCTGCGGCCCAGGTCAGGCGTTCGCCCGCAAAATCCGGCACCTTTTCATGGTGGCGATCGCCGCCGACCAAAACGTCGGACGCCATAATCATGTTACACAGAACCGGGCTCAGCCCCGTAAGCCCGTCTTCCCCAATGCCGATGACGGTGATCCAGGGTGCGGTCATTTGGCGGGGTCCCCGGTCAGGGCATTAACGGCAGCCGAGGCCAACGCGCTGCCGCCCTGGCGACCTTTGAGCGTAATATACGGCACACTCAGTCGGGGTGCCGCATCAATCAGCGCCTGTTTTGATTCAGCCGCCCCCACGAAACCGACGGCAAAACCCAGAATAAGCGCCGGCCGGGGCCAGCCATCGTCGAGCAATTCAAGCAGGCGGAACAGGGCGGTCGGGGCGTTGCCGATGCTGACCACGGCACCGTCGATGCCGCCCCGCCATAAATCAAGGGCCGCGGCGGACCGGGTCGTGCCAAGGTCGCGCGCCAAATCGCGCACGCCATCGCCGTTCAAGGTACAGATCACTTGATTTTCACAAGGCAGCCGGTTTTGGATGATCCCGGCGGCGACCATTTCGGCGTCGGTAAAAATAGCCGCACCCGATTGCAAGGCGCTGCGGCCCGCCAACGCGGCCCCGTCGGACCAGGCGAGGTCTTCGACAATATCGGTCATGCCACAGGCGTGCACCAGCCTTGCCGCCACGGGGGCGATGTCAGCCGGCAGGCCCGACAGGTCCACCGCGTCGTTGATCAGCTCGAACGATCGTTGGTAGATTTCAGCCGGGTCCCGCAAATAGTCGTATGGGTCAGGTCTCGTGGTCATGGTCGTGTCCATGGCCATGGTGATGGCCGTGATCGTGGTCATGATGGTGATCATCGACACCGATGCCGCGCACATGATGATGATGGCCAACCTGCGGCTGGCCGACATCGGCTTCGTAACCGATGATCTGTTCGCGGTATTTGCAAAGCTGGCAATTCATCAGGTTTTCGCCGGTCAGCATTTCGGTCACCCGGGAAGCGAACGTATCGATCAGCAGCGGGTGATCATTAAGATAAGACGCCTTGACGAACTGGATATCGGGATGCGCCGTGGCAGCAGCATCGACCCAGTCATATATGCGCCGGACCAGAATGCCGGTGAACAGGAAATAGGGAAAGACGATGATCCGCCGGTAGCCCAGCCTGGCGGCATGGGCCAGGCCCGCATCGACCAGCGGCGACGTCACCCCGGAATAGCTGGCTTCGGCCCAGCCGAACCCCATGCCTTCCCACAGCATACGCGTGATTTTGCTGACGTTGGAATTGGCATCGGAATCATTGGTGCCGCGGCCCACCACCATCAACAAGGTGTCCTTGCGATCAACGGTTCCGGGTGCGGCGGCTTCGGCTTCTGCGATGCGGGCGGACGCGGCCTTGAGCAGGCGCGAATCAACTGCCAGTTCCCGGCCATAACGCACATCGATATCGGGATTTTCGGCGGCGAATTCATTGACTTCGCTGGGCAGGTCGTTTTTCACATGACCGGCGGCGAACAACATGCCGGGCAGGCACAGGATTCGCTTGGCGCCACGGTCTTTCAGCTTATCAAGACCTTCGCGCAACACCGGCTTGGCAAATTCAAGGAAGCCGCTTTCCACATCATAATCAGGAAACAAGGGCCGAAAATGTCCGGCCAGGGAATTGAATTGAGATACCGCATCCTGGTCGCGGCTGCCGTGCCCACAAATCATCAAGCCGGTTTTGATATCCGGTCCATTATCAACAGAGCTGGTCTTCGTCATTCGCCTGGTCCTTGCCTTCGAGCGTTAAAATTTCGTGTGCGCCTGGTCAGTGCCTCCGGGCAGGCGGACTATAGGCCCGGCGAGCCCGGCTGTCAGCACGTAAAGTTGCCCATGCTTTAAGTATTTTGTTTGACCTTGCCGGGGTCGGTCAGCACACTGCGGCCATGTTTACTTTTGGTCTTGCTGGCGATATCCACGGGTTCGACCCGCTGGTCCTGTTGCTGATCGCGTTAATTATCGAGACCTCTGTCGGCGATGCCCGACTGCTGTTCAAATTTATACCCCACCCGGTAATCCTGATCGGCAATATGATCGACTGGTTCGATCGCAAGCTGAACCGCGAAGAGCGATCACAAATGGACCGGGCGATACGCGGCGCGCTGGTGGTCCTCATCGTCGTTATGATTTGCGGCGGCATCGGCTGGGCCGTTGCCTGGCTGACCCAAAACCACGATTTTGGCTGGATTGTCGAACTGTTCGGGGTCACCGCGCTGCTGGCCGGTCGCGCCTTGTATGATCGGGTTCGCGCCGTTGCCCTGGCGCTCAGGATTGGTCTGGAACCAGCCCGCCTGGAAGTGGCCCATATTGTTGGCCGCGACCCCCGCCAACTGGACGAGCATGGCGTTGCTCGCGCGGCCATTGAATCGGCGGCGGAAAATTTTTGCGATGGTGTCGTCGCCCCGGTGTTCTGGTATGTGCTGTTCGGCTTTCCGGGCCTTCTGGTCTACAAGGCGGTCAATACCATGGACAGCATGATCGGCCACATGACGCCCAGGTATCGCGCCTTTGGCATGACGGCGGCCCGACTGGATGATGTGCTGAACCTGATCCCGGCCCGGCTGTCGGGCCTGTTTATCGCGTTGGGTGCGCTGTTCGTGCCAACAGCCAGCCCAAAAGGGGCCTTCAAGGTCATGCTGCGCGATGCCGGCAAGCACAAATCCATGAACGCCGGATGGCCCGAAGGGGCCGCCGCCGGTGCCCTGGGTCTGGCGCTGGCCGGACCCCGCCGGTATTCAGAAAAAACCATCGATGATCCGTGGGTCGGCGACGGCACCGCCAAGGCAACGAACAAGGATGTCCACCGCATGCTCTATCTGTACATGGTGGCCTCGTTGATCAATGGCGTGTGGGTGACGGCGCTGGCGATTATCCGACTGAGCCCCTGACACAGGATAGTCTGGTCTTTTCCACCCTGTTCACGGTTTTGAACAGGTGGGGCTGAGGCTATTCAAATGCCCCAAGCTTTTGCCGGTCGCTGGTTGTTGGCGCGGAATAGCCGGACGGTTTGCGCCAGAATTTATGCGTCAAGCTAACCCCCATACGGAAAAAACGGATGGTTTCGACATCTGTCGCTTTGCGTATTTGGCCGTCTTCCTGCCGAACAGTCAGGTTTCCAGGCGGGACCACATGATAACTGATAATTTCCTGCATTGTTGTTTCCTTCCACGTTGTGTCAGGCCCCTGCCCCTTCACATGAAGGATTAGCGGGATTGACGATGGAGATGCCACGAAACAAGACTGCCAGAACAGTGTTGCGTGCGTATTTCTGGAATGTGACCATCGTGTTGCCACGCAAAATATGGCATTCTTACAAACAACGGGCGTCACCTGAGAATATTTTGGAGAGAAGATTTGACCGAGTCGGGAATTTTTTACGACATTCTTATATTTCTGGTTGCCGCCGTTGTCGTGGTGCCGGCGTTTCGACGCCTGCGCACAAGCCCCATACTGGGGTATCTGGTGGCGGGTATTATTATCGGTCCGCACGGACTGGCGATTATCAGCGATTCCAAGGGCGCCCATACACTGGCTGAATTCGGTGTTGTCTTTTTGCTGTTCATGATCGGGCTGGAACTGTCATTGGAACGATTGCGTCTGCTGGGCCGGTATGTTTTTGGCCTGGGTGCCTTGCAGGTCACACTGACCGGATGTGTCATCGCTGGTGTCGCCATGGCATTCGGCCTTGGCAAGGAAGCCGCCATCGTTATCGGCGGTGGCCTGGCATTGTCATCCACGGCATTCGTCCTGCAGTTACTGATGGAACGGGACGAAAAGGCCACATCCTATGGAAAAATTTCCTTCGCCGTGTTGCTGTTCCAGGACCTGGCCATCGTTCCCCTGCTGATGATGGTCGCCCTGCTTGGTGCAGGGGAAGGGGAGGGATCCTTTATCACCGCCATGGGTTTTGCGATTCTTAAAGCCGCCGGGGCGTTGATCCTGGTGGTCGGCGTCGGGCGCCTGGTTTTGCGACCGATCTACCGGATCGTCGCCGAGGCCCGAAGTTCTGAGCTGTTTGTCGCGACCACCTTGTTGGTGGTTCTGGGTATTGGCTGGCTGATGTCGCTGGCAGGCATTTCCATGGTGCTGGGCGCCTTCCTGTCGGGCTTGCTGCTGTCTGAAACCGAATACAAACATCAGGTCGAAGCCGACATCAGGCCCTTTCGCGGGCTTCTGCTGGGCCTGTTTTTCATTACCGTCGGCATGTCCATCGACATTGCCTTCATCTGGCAGGAACTGGCGACAATCGCCCTTCTTGTCGTTAGCCTGATGGTCGGAAAAACCTTTATCACGGCGGGGCTTTGCCGGATGTTCGGGGTGTCTTTCAGTGATTCCGTGCGGGCCGGACTGTTGCTGTCGCAGGGCGGGGAATTCGGGTTTATCCTGTTTCTGGCCGCCAATACCCTGGGGTTGCTTGCCGGCGAAACCACACAGATTCTGCTGGCCAGCGTAACCCTGACAATGGTCGCAACCCCGCTTATGGCGTATCTGGGCGGGCAGTTTTCAGAATTCCTGGCGCGCAGGAACAAAATTGCCGTCGCCGGGGTCGATGAAATCGGCGATGACGTTCACGATCATGTCCTGATCATCGGGTTTGGACGGGTCGGCCAGACCGTCGCGAAAATCTTGTCTGCCGGTGGCATTTCCTACGTCGCCCTAGACCTGGACGCCGCCCGGGTCGCCGCATGCCATGCCAAGGGCATGCCGTGCTATTTTGGCAATGCAAGCCAGATCGACGTTCTTAAATCCGCCGGGGCCGTTCGCGCAAAGGGGGCGGTCATAACGATTGATCAACCCGGAACAACCGATACGCTTGTTTGGGCGCTGCACGAATTTTTACCGGAATTGCCCATATTCGTACGGGCGCAGGATTTACCCCATGGCCGACGTATCGAAGCCGAAGGCGCAACCCAGGCTGTCCCTGAAACCCTGGAAGCCAGCCTGCAATTGGCAGCCATCGCCATGACCTCCATGGGGGTCAGTTCCGACGAAGTCAGGGGGTTGGTGCAGGAAATTCGCGACAACGACTACGCCACCCTGGGCGAGACGATCCACAAATAGGCTTGGGCAGGCGTTACCCGACTGCTTTTGGTATTCGAGCCGCCGCCAATAGTGCGTCCAGATCCATATGCGCTTCCAGGTGACCGGCCAGGGCATCGAGGGTTTGTTCGATGCGCGCTTCGTAGGCAATTGCGTGCCCGCGACCACTGCGGATGGCATCCAGAAAAGCCCGGCGAAAAGCGTCGGCGGCGAAAATGCCGTGCACGTATGTTCCCATGATTTTGCCATCTTGCGACAGGGCCCCCTCGCCGCGCCCGTCCTCCAAAGCCAGCCACGGGCGCAGGCGATCCGGGCCTTCGCTCAAACCCAGATGCATTTCGTATCCATGGATTTTTTCGCCACTGACCTGATCGCATCCGGTCACGGTTTCCAGGGTCTTGTCATCGCTCAGAACGGTTTCCACATCAAGCAGGCCAAGGCCATGGACGGTGTCTGCCGGTCCTTCAATGCCACCAGGATCACTTAAGCGACGGCCCAGCATTTGATAGCCGCCGCACAAACCCACCACCAGCCCGCCACGCCGCACGTGGGCGGCCAGATCCACGTCCCAGCCCTGTGCCCTGAAATAACCCAAGTCGGCGATGGTCGCTTTGGAACCCGGCAACACAACCACATCGGCGTCGCCCGGCAAGGGCGACCCGGCTTCGATAATGTCCACCGTGACGCCGGGTTCGGCGGACAAGGGATCCAGGTCATCGAAGTTGGCGATGCGCGACAGGCGCGGTACGGCGATGCGAATGATCGTGCCGCCGGACGGTGCGGGCGCGGCGTTATCCAGCGACATGGCATCTTCTTTTGGCAAGAAGCGCGCGCTTGGAAAAAACGGCACCAGACCAAACGTGCGAAGACCGCATCGTTCGGTGATGATGTCATCGGCACTGTCAAACAGGGCCGGGTCACCGCGAAATTTGTTGATGATATATCCCGCCAACAGGTCTCGTTCGTGGGGTGCCAAAAGAACATGGGTACCCACCAGCGAAGCGATGACCCCGCCCCGGTCCACATCCCCAATCAGCACGACGGGAACCTGGGCGGCTTCGGCAAACCCGAAATTGGCGATGTCTCCCCGGCGCAGGTTGACCTCGGCGGCACTGCCGGCGCCTTCCACCAGCACCAGGTCGGCGTCGTTGGCGACAATCGAAAAACTTTCCAGAACGGCATCCAGCAATTTGGGTTTCAACGCATGATATCCACCGGCCTTGACCGCCCCCACCACCTTCCCCTGAACAACAACCTGCGCACCCGTTTCGCTTTCAGGTTTCAACAGGACCGGATTCATGTGGGTGCTGGGTTGCACATGGGCGGCGCGCGCCTGCAAGGCCTGGGCGCGACCGATTTCACCGCCTTCACGCGTAACGGCGGCGTTGTTGGACATATTCTGCGGTTTAAACGGGCGCACTTTCAGGCCGCGATTGTGATACGCCCGGCATAAGCCGGCAACCAGCAGGGATTTCCCCACATCGGAACCCGTACCCTGAAACATCAAGGCACGGCAGGGAGATGGATCAGTTCGCGCCAAGGGCCGCCCTTAAGGCATTGGATTGAGGGTTATCGAAACGCCGGCCATAAAGGATCTCCCGTGGCGTCGTCCCGGCACTGTAATAGGCATCGTTCAAATCATTGCGCCGGGCCAGCACGGCACCTTCCAGTGCGGCACCACCAAACAAGCCGATCTTGGAATTGGAAAACGCCAGCACATCGACGCCAATGTTGGTGGTCGTTGAAATTTCGGCACCCATGCCGATCAGACCCACCGTCACCCCCGCATCGGCACCCAGTTTACCCTGATGTTTGATGACCGCATCGACGGCCTTGTCGCTACGCAAAACCAGGATAATTTCCGTATCCTGCAATCCGGCCTGCAATCCAAAACTGGCGGCGGCAAGATGATAAAAGGCCGGCGGGCTCCACGAACCATCATCGCGCCGTGCCAACAAAACGCCTTTGCCGCCTTCGCCACCGACGATCAGGCCGGCCTTGATAACCGTCGGCAGGACGACGACGCCCTTGGCTCCAGTCATATACTGGGCGAACAATTTCAAATCCGGCATGCCCTTGAAGCGCTGCACGGTATCAAGTGACTGGTTGACCAGGTCGACGGCGATTGAATCGGGTTCGCGGCGCAGTTCCGCACACCCACCAAGCGTCACTGTGGTGATTAAAAATACCGAAAGAATGATGAACTTTTTCATGAATACCTCTACATGCCGAATAACAGCGAATCGCCGGTTTCGAGATAATTTACCGCGAAAAAGTTAAAATTCTACGCCTGCCTGCGCTTTTACACCGGACCGGAAGGGATGCTTCAGCAACGTCATCTCGGTGGCCAGGTCGGCCGCTTCGATCAGTTCTTCCTTCGCATTGCGCCCCGTCACCACCACATGCAGGTTTTCAGGCTTGGCCTGCAAACCCGCAAGGACATCCTCAAAGACCAGATAATCATACCGCAGCACGATGTTCAGTTCATCAAGGATAATCATGGAATAAGAGGGGTCGGCGATCATTTCCTGCGCCGCCGCCCAGGCCTTTTCGGCCGCCGCAATATCGCGGGCCTTGTCCTGGGTTTCCCAGGTGAAACCTTCACCCAGCGCCTTGATCGTCACCTGATCGGGGAACGCATCAAACACCACCCGTTCGCCCGTTTCCCAGGCCCCCTTGACGAACTGCACGATACCAATTTTCTTGCCGTGGCCGATCATCCGCATGGCCATGCCCCAGGCCGCCGTCGACTTGCCCTTGCCCTTGCCGGTATGCACAATCAGCAGGCCGCGTTCTTCGGTTTTGGTGGCCAGGATCTTGTCCCGGGCGGCCTTTTTCTTGGCCATCTTTTCGGAATGACGGGCGTCGGTGTTATTGCCTTCACTCATTGCATCAGCCTTTCTTTGCTTTTTTCTTGCCGTTCTTTACGGGTTTGCCCGGACGGGCGTATTTTTCCACATGTTCGATGATCAATTCGGCGATGTCCTTGCCGGTCACCTGTTCAATTCCCTGCAGGCCGGGCGAAGAATTGACCTCCAGCACTTTGGGGCCGTCGTTGCCGCGGAGGATATCAACACCGGCCATGCCCAGGCCCAGAACCTTGGCCGCCTTGATGGCCGTAATACGTTCTTCCTTGGTGATCCTGATCCGGGTCGCCTTGCCGCCCCGGTGCAGGTTCGAGCGATATTCGCCTTCTTCGGCCTGGCGTTTCATGGATGCGATCACCTTGTTACCCATGACAAAGCAGCGAATATCAGCGCCCCCCGCTTCCTTGATGAATTCCTGAACCAGGATGTTGGCCCGAAGGCCTTGAAAAGCCCCGATCACCGATTCGGCCGCCTTTGTCGTTTCAGCCAGAACGACGCCGCGGCCCTGCGTGCCTTCCAGCAGTTTCAAAACCATAGGCGCGCCACCGATGAACTTGAAAAGTTCCTTGGTGTCGTGGGGCGAACGAGCGAATCCGGTGACCGGCATGCCGATACCGCTGCGTGCCAGCAATTGGTGGGCAAACAGTTTGTCACGAGACCGGCCAATGGCATCCGATGAATTAAGGCAGTATATGCCCATCAT
>Ga0316204_10003906_pt1 | contig 28290 bp, 21 predicted proteins | sample 6monrhotite_MG_2_FD_205661 | JGI IMG/M metagenome (GOLD analysis project Ga0316204, IMG submission 205661) | Microbial mat bacterial communities from mineral coupon in-situ incubated in ocean water Damariscotta River, Maine, United States -... | ecosystem: Environmental > Aquatic > Marine >...
TTATCATCGCATCCTATCTGATAGCCAGTTTTGCCGCTTTCACTGCAATCGAGATGAACATCATTTCTAGCCAAAGCAATAGGGCAAAATCAAGTTTTTCTAATCAGATACGTTCAGGGATCAGCTTTGGTCTTGGCATTTGGGCGATGCATTTTATTGCCATGTTGGCACATGAAATGGACATTAGTGTGCATTATGATCTTGGTTTAACCCTGATTTCAGCCTTATGTGCCATTAGTGCCGCCAGCATAAGCTTTCAGGTTGCACAAAAACATTATCTTAGTTTTAGTGCTGCGGCCTTTGCATCAATTGCGATGGGAACCGCGATTGCAGGTATGCATTATATTGGTATGTCTGCCATGCAAACACCTGTCACGATGCGATATGACACTGGCATCGTCGTTTTATCCGTTATTATTGCAATCGCTGCTTCATTTATTGCCATTAGCCTGTTGCGCCTGATTGCAAGCAGAAAACAACTTAACCATTTGTCATTTAAAATTCTTTGTGCGCTCATTATGGGAGCCGCAGTGGCATGCATGCATTATACCGGCATGGCAGCCACTTCTTTTGAACGCAGCAACACAGGCACGGTGAATCAAATTTCTGGCCTTGATTCAGAATTACTTGCAGTGTCAATATCAATCATTACCCTTGTCATTCTTGGATCATTTTTACTTCTGTCTATTTCAGGAAAAAACGGGTCTACACGCAAGAGTTTTATTCTGCTTGTACTTATCATGGCAGGAACTACGATTAGCAGTGCCGCCATTTCAATAAACATAATTTACCACACGGCATTTCAAGAGCGTGTAGCACAATTGCACGAATCCTTAAAAGCCCAGGCAAGAATACTGGAGTCAGTAATTGATTTTGATTCCAAACACAACAAAGATGGGAGTATAAGCGACCCCTTAAAAGCTGGTATTCTTCAGCTACGAAATGCGCATAGTAAATATAAAGGCCATGCCGTTACCTGGAATTTCTATTTGCTTGATACAAGTGGCGAATCGCCTGAAATACGATTCCATCATACTGCAGATACAATAACAGACAACATCAAACTAAGTCTGGAAAGTGAAGATGCCAAATTCTTTTCCCGTATAATAAAAAGCGCAAGCGACGAGTTAATATCAACAGACCCGCATACCAACAACAAAATTGTTATTGTCAAGGAACATGTAGCCGGCACAAATCTGAATGTATTGTCTCAGATTCATGAAAGGAAATAAAATTTCCTTTCATGATTGCTGGATTAGCAACAGCAGGCTTCAGCATAGTAATTATTTTGATTGGCGCTTCCGCCTTTAACAGTATTAGTAGTCCTATAATCAAGGGACTTGAACGGGAAGTTACAACGCGTACCCTTGCAGAAGAAAGTTTGCGCTATGCACAAAACAATCTTGAAGTTCGCATACAAGAACGCACTCAGGAATTGGAAAGCGTTAATAACAACCTGCAAGCTGAGATGAGCAAACGTGAAGAAATCGAATCCAATCTAAGAAAAAGCAACCAGTTTCACGAACAATTAATGGATAGTACTACTAACGCAATTTTTGTTTTAGATAAAGACAGGCGCTTTATTTCTCTAAACCCCAGAACCTGTGACATCACAGGATTTGACTATGGTGATTTAATCCATCAACCAATCGATGCCCTGTTTACTGTGGCTGAATTTGACCAGTTTGTTGATGATTATAAAAACACATGGGATAACGGCATTATAACTGCGGGTCATAACTCAGCATTTGTCAACAATAAAGGTGAATACCGTTGGATTACTTACAGTCTTTCACCAATATACGATAGTGGCCAAATTGAGAATGTGGTTGGCACCATTGACGACATCACTGAGCAGAAAAACATTGAAAATGACTTAATCAAAGCAAAAGAAGAGGCAGAAGAAGCAAATTCTGCAAAATCGGCGTTTCTCGCCAATATGAGTCACGAAATACGAACGCCAATGAATGGTGTTCTTGGTATGTTGAATTTGTTGCGTGATACTACCCTTGACACTTCCCAGCGTGACTTTGCTGACACCGCTTATTCCTCCGCTGAAATGCTCCTTGTTATTCTCAATGACATTTTAGACTTATCAAAAATAGAGGCTGGTAAAATGGAGCTGGAGGAAATCGACTTTGATCTGCGTGAGACTCTTGAAGATGTCGCCTCACTGCTCGCCGAACGTGCACATAGTAAATACATAGAAATCGGCTGCGATATAAGTCAAAATATCCCTGCCCGAGTATCAGGTGATCCTGTACGCTTCAAGCAAATCATTACCAACCTGCTTGGCAATGCGATTAAATTTACTGAAAAAGGTGAAGTCTCTGTTCATGCAGAACTACTGGAAAATTCTGGCACTGATATTCAAATTAAGATTTCTGTTCGTGACACTGGTATGGGGATAAACAAGGCTGCACAGGAAAAGATATTTGAAGCCTTTAGACAGGAAGATGGTTCAACGACACGTCGTTTTGGTGGCACCGGTCTGGGACTCAGCATTACACGCCAACTTGTTAATTTAATGGGTGGCGATCTAAAGGTAGACTCTACCCCAGGTGAAGGCAGTACCTTTTGGTTTGTTGGCACCTTCAAACAGCCTAATAACATCCATATAGATGATCAACATAAAAAAGCACTGAAAAACCACCATGCTTTAATTGTTGATGATACTACTGTTAACCGTACTATCCTGGAACATCAATTGGATTCATGGGGTATTACGCACGACAGTGTAATCAACGGCATGGAAGCCTTGTCGCAGATCGACAAGGCGTATAATGGTGATAAACCTTATGACTTGATATTGCTCGATATGATGATGCCTGAAATTAGCGGCCTTCAAGTTGCTGAGACCTTACAAGCTAAATATAAGGACAAGGCCCCAAGTATCCTTATCCTGACTTCAACAAACCAGTCTTTAAAAGATGAAGTAGACCGCATTGATTGCATACAGGCCAGTCTCACAAAACCCGTCAAACAGTCGTTACTTTTTGATTACATCTATTCTGTACTCAAATCGAATGACCACTCACCTGAAACTGGTGATAAAGAATCATCTACAGCCACCAAATCAGAACACCACATTACAACTCATGATGCGAGCATACTGGTTGCTGAAGACAATAAAATTAATCAAAAAGTCATATTGGGCATATTAGAAAATTTTGGCCTAATAATTACTGTTGCCAATAACGGTTCTGAAGCACTCGATCTGTATAAATCAAATAAATTCGATCTTGTGTTTATGGACTGCCAAATGCCGGTGATGGATGGATTCGATGCGACACGAAATATTCGTGCCTACGAAAACAGCATTGGCCACAAGACCCCTATTATTGCATTAACTGCTAATGCAATGAAGAATGACAAGCAGGCGTGTTTTGATTCAGGTATGGATGATTATCTGGCAAAACCGATTAAGATAGACCTGCTTACAGCTGCCCTGAATAAATGGCTAACACCAACCTCTGAAGACTCTGATACGGAGAATGTTATCAATGGATAATAACATTCCTGCTCAAACTCTCGACTTTGAAGTTATTGAAGGCCTACGCTCGATACTTGGCAGTGATATAAATGAATTGTTTAATGACTTCTTGCAGCAAGCACCTCAGGAAATATCGCAATTACAGACATTATTCCAAAACAACAACCTTGAAGCGTTATCGCATGTTGCACACTCATTAAAGGGAAGCAGTGGTAATCTGGGTGTTGCTGCTCTCTCAAATTCGTGCGTCAATCTGGAACTCGATGCAAGAGATGGTGTTGCCTCTTCCATTGAATCTCACATTCAAAATATAGAAGCAAACTTTGAAGTTGCAAAAAATGCTATCCTTAGCTTGTTGAAGAAAAATGACTGAAGTCCAAAATTATATTTCAGAAGGGCAAGAACTCAATATTCTTGTTGTTGATGATGATTTAATCACCCGCAAGACTTTACAAAAAGTACTTGAGACATCAGGTTGCAAGGTAACTGCCACCGCTAGCGGAGAAGAAGGCATTAGGCTGTTTTCTGAAAATATGCCCGACATGGTACTGCTTGATGTCATGATGCCAGGTATTAATGGATATGAAACTTGTATCAAGCTGCGAAAAATTTGTCATATTAATCACCTGCCAATAATCATGCTAACTGGTTTAAATGATGTGGAATCAGTTGAGGAAGCCTTTCAGGCAGGGGCAACAGATTTTATCACCAAACCCATAAATTGGCCGTTGTTAATACAACGTGTAAAGTATGCCCTTCGCAGTTACAACCTTCACAATGAACTTATTCAACAACAACAAAAAATACAGCAAGCACAGCAAATTGCCCGTTTAACCTATATCGAGCTAGATGAAACATTAGAAGATATTTCATTCTCTGAAGAACTGACTACCCTTTTCAATATTGACCTACCCAATGATCATTGCTTACTCAGTGAATATTATGATTATATTCATCGCGACGATCAGGAAACATTCATTGATGCACTGCATCATACCTTTCATCTCAAGCAAGACCATGACATAGAATATCGGTTATTATCAGAAAATGGTGAATATCTTACTGTGCGTCAGAATTCGACACCACGATACCATAATGAACAATTAACAGGTGTGATTGCAACTTTACAGGATATTACAGCACAAGAACGTATTCAGTCTTTAATGGAATATCGCGCTCACTACGATAACGTTACTGAACTACCAAATCTGAAATCATTGCAAGATGCTATCAATGATATTGTTTTATCCGAGCAAAGTGATTCTCTAACTGCGATTTTCTCCATCAAGCTAGACAGATTTAAAGTTATCAACGAAACTCTGGGATACGATATTGGTAATCGTGTACTGAAAATTTTGACTGGAAGTCTTTCTAGCTTTACACACGAACATGTAAAACTGTATCGAACTAGCGGAGGTAGTTTTGGTCTTATTGCGTCTGAGCAACAGCAAATGGATGAAATCATTGAGCTGGCAAACACTATTCTTAAAGAGTCATTAAAAACTATTGAACTTGATGACCATGAACTTAATTTAAGCGCAAGCATTGGCATAGTGGTACACCCGCTTGAGAATAGTGACAACAATAGTTTAATAAAATTTGCTGAATCCGCAGCGTCACTTGCCAAACAGCAAGGTGGGAACTCATACCAGTTTTATAGTGCAGAAATGCAATCACAGGCACAAAGAAAACTCAGCATGGAGGCCGAATTACGCAAAGCCGTTGAGCAAGAGCAGTTTGTTCTCTACTACCAGCCACAAGTTAATACAAATACACAAGAAATTATCGGCATGGAAGCTTTGATACGCTGGCAACATCCAGAAAAAGGTATGATTCCACCTTTTCATTTCATTCCAATTGCAGAAGAAACCGGCATCATTAAACCGATTGGTGAATGGGTGCTAGAGGAAGCCTGTCGGAAAACACAAGAGTGGCATCAACAAGGCCATGACAACTTACGCATTGGCATCAATCTCTCAGCTCGCCAACTTGAAAATGATGATATTGTTCGCTTCACCAAAAACACTTTGGCAAATACTGGCATTAATCCAAAAATGGTCGAGCTTGAGGTTACCGAAAGTGCTGCCATGACCGATTTCAAAAAAACACTTGCACTCTTGCATGAGCTCCGGGATCTCGGCATCACGCTTTCAATTGACGACTTTGGCACAGGTCACTCATCCTTGAGTTACCTGCAGCAATTACCCGTACATACACTTAAGATTGATCGTGCTTTTATCAAGGACATTGGCACCGACAGTGATGATGGAACAATTGCAAAAACTATTGTTGCCATGGCACATAATTTAAAACTCAATGTTATTGCTGAAGGTATTGAAGTAGTCGAGCATCTACAATTTCTTCAACAATGCGGCTGCGACGAAATACAGGGTTATCTTTTTAGCCCACCGCTACGCGAAGAAGACTTTATAAAATATTTAATCAAGCCAAAATTATTTGAACTGCCACGCAAAATAAAATCGGTATCTTGAATCTGTATTCATTTCTCATGTTTTAAGTTAACATTTGTTCTTCACTATAAGACAAATGAGCACCTCAATGCCTGACTTAATTCTTGAACCTGAGATTATTGAATCACTTAATACGCAAGATAATATTCTTATCGTTGATCTCTCCAGCCCTTCAACCTATGTCCAATACCATATTCCCGGTGCCGTATTTTTAAACTATGAATGGATCATCCATGCAGAACCACCACGTATGGGGTTATTGCCAGAAAAAACTCAACTGGAGAATGTTTTCAGTGCCATTGGGATTTCCTCAGACACGCATGTTATTGCCTATGATGATGAAGGTGGCGGACGCGCCTGCCGTTTTTTGTGGACGCTGGATTGTGCCGGACACAAACAGTTTTCTCTGCTTAATGGTGGTTTACATAGCTGGACCAATGAAGGTCATGAAGTTAGCAGTAAAGTTCAATGGCCAATACCTGCAACGTTTAGCTATCAGCACAATGAAGAACCACTGGCAGATCGACAATATATTCTCGATCATTTAAATCATAGCGAAGTCGTGATTTTTGATGCCCGTTCGGCTCATGAATACAGCGGCACAAAAGCCTTTGCACAACGGGCTGGCCATATTCCAGGGGCGATCAATATTGAATGGACCGAAGCGATGGACAAGTCACGCCATATGCGCCTAAAACCCGATGCCGAGTTGCGCGACATGCTGGCGGCAAAAGGAATATTACCCAATAAAGAAATTATCACGCATTGTCAGACACACCACCGTTCAGCGCATACGTATATCATGCTCAAACACCTTGGTTTTGAAAAAATAAAGGGCTATCCAGGTTCATGGTCTGACTGGGGTAATGACACAACAACACCCATCGAGACTTAATTAAGGCTTAATTGAAAGTCCCCTGCCCGCCAACGTACAAGGTGATCTCGCATACGCTGTACGTGACTGCCATCCCAAAAAACTTGCTGACAGTTAGGGCAATAATAGACTGGCAACTCGATGTCACCTGGTACATCCTGACATTGATCCGTAGTCGCGGGCGTCAGAAGTGTGTTGCATTGTAGGCAACGACTAAAGGGATCAAATTGCCAATTTACCCGTAGACGCTCAGCCAATTCTTTCGCACAGGCTTCAAGTGTATCTGCCTGCATCAGAAGGACCGTGTCTTTAGCACGCCGCATCCTGGCCAGTTCTCGATCTCGAGTAATTAATAAACGCCCTTCTGCAATAGCCTGGCGCAGTAGCTCATAATCTGTATCGCCTTCGTTTGCCATGACGACATCATAACCAGCCGCACGTAGCCAGCGACCGAGGCGCTGGAACATCTCATCACAAAGGAAAGCGGGAATTTTCGGGGGACTTGCCTGTGGCGGCAATGTCATACGATGTAGATCAAGCTTCTGTTGAACGAATGACGCCTGTCACAATACCCAGGATCTGGACTTCATCATTGCGCAGTAAAATTGGTGCCATATCAGGATTCGCAGGCTGTAAGCGAATACCATCAGGCTCAACGTAGAATTTTTTCAGTGTGACCTGCTCACCATTGATCATGGCAATTACCGATTGGCCGTTTTCAGCAGATTCACGTTTCTCGATGATGACGATGTCGCCATCCTCAATATTGTCATCAATCATGGAGTGACCGCGCACCCGCAGTGCATAGGTATTTTTCCGTACCATGGTACGAGGCACTGAAACGCGTTGCGGGTCTTCGCAGATATCAATTGGCTGCCCAGCTGTGACCCAACCTAGTAATGGTATTTCCATCATATCACCCTGAACCATGTCCATAGACTCCAACGCCGGATGCCAAATATCTCTATTTTTCTTAGGAATCATGTAGTTAATCGATGACATTGATGTACCCCTTTATGTTATGAAGCTAACATAGCGCTATTCTTAATTTATTTCAAATCTAGAATTATCAATTTTTTTGCCCCTAGGACAAAATGTCGCATTGCCAGCCCCACAAACAGCCCCCATAATACGCTCCATGAAAAATAAACAGCCTAGTAAACAAATACTGCCCATTGTCATCATTGCCCTGGTCAGTATTACCGCCGGTCTATGGCTAAGCCAGAGCACCTCTTCTGGTAAACGACTGCCTCAGGATCTGGAAGCGACATTTTTACCCGAAGGTAAACCGCTTAAGGCATTTAGCCTGATTGATCACAACGAACAAACCTTTGATCTCGATCGATTCAAAGGCAAATGGAGTTTCCTGTTTTTTGGTTATACCAACTGTCCTGATGTCTGCCCGCTTGGCATGAAAGTTATGCAAGGCGTCTGGCAACAGTTGCCAAAAGCATTGCTTGACCAATCGCAGATGATCTTTGTTTCTGTCGACTCAGATCGTGATACCCCCAAGGATCTGAAAAGCTACGCACAATATTTTCATCCTGACTTTATTGGTATTACAGGAAAATCTGAACAAATTGATATATTGACGCGCGAAATCGGTATTCTTTATGGCTTTGAAGATCCTGAAGCTGGCAGCAAAGATTATGTCGTCAACCACAGCGCCCAATTTATTTTAATTGATCCGGATGCGCGACTACGTGCCGTTTTCTCACCGCCACATGAAGCGGCGAAAGTGGCGAGTACCTTCCAGAAAATCACCGCATTCCTGGGCAGTTAATTATGTACAGGTTCTGTTTGACTCTGGTGACCTTTTTGTCGCTTCTATCATCGGTCAACGCCAGCGCAGATAGTTTACGTATCGAAAATGCCTGGTCACCTGAAGCGCCGCCCATGGCGCGCGTCATGGCCGGTTACATGCATATTACATCTAACATCGATAAAGAAATTCTGATTGAAAAAATTACCAGCCCACAATTTAAAGCTGTTGAAATGCATCGCACCATACAGACAAATGGTATGGCGATGATGGAATGGCAATTACACATTCATGTACCCACCGGTAAAGTGACAAAACTTGAACCCGGTGGCAAACACCTGATGCTGATTAAACCTGTCAAACGACTTAAAGCCGGTGACAAAATTGAATTAAACCTGCACCTTTCCAATCAAAAACAACAAACTGTTATCGCCACAGTACGTAAAGACTAGAGTACATTTGTGTCAAAATCACCTTCAGTAAAAATATCTGAACGCCTGTTTGCGCTCTTACAAATCATCCTTCCTCATCATTTTCTATCCCGCCTAATGGGAAAGATTACCCACTGTCGTATACCCTGGGTGAAAAAGACCTACATGAAAATTATTATTCAACAGTTTCATGTCAATATGGATGAAGCCGCTGAACAAAATCTTGATAACTACGAACACTTTAATGCCTTTTTTACGCGACAACTAAAAGAAGGTGCGCGAAACTTTATCAGTGGCGAAAAAAATATTGCCAGTCCGGTGGATGGCAGCGTAAGTCAGGCAGGCACCATCGCTAACGGCCAAATTTTTCAGGCGAAAGGTCACGACTACTCATTAACCTCACTCCTCGGTGGTGATGATGAATGGTCTGATAGGTTCATGGACGGTGAATTTGCTACCTTATACCTGTCGCCAAAAGATTATCATCGTATTCATATGCCAATGAATGGCCAGCTTAAAGAAATGCGTCACGTCCCCGGTCGCTTATTCAGTGTTAGTCCTTCGACCGTAAAAACGGTTCCCGGCTTGTTCGCTCGCAATGAACGCGTCGTCTGTCTATTTGAGACCGAGCATGGACCCATGGCCATGATTCTGGTTGGTGCGATTTTTGTCGCCAGTGTCGATACCGTTTGGCACGGCACCGTCACGCCACCCACATGGCCTGATACCCAATCCTGGAAGTACCAAACAGATGAACGCAAGGTTCATCTTGACAAAGGTGAAGAGATGGGCCGATTTAATATGGGCTCGACCGTTATACTGTTGTACGGACCAAACCAGATGCAATGGAGCGAACAACTGATTGCGGATGCACCCGTGCAAATGGGACAGAAAATAGGCACGATCCCTTCCTGATATCGACTGGTTCCCGGCATTTTTTGACCATTACTCATCAGTCGTAATCAATCAAAACGGCGACAATTGATGAGCTGTCGAAAGCTAATAAGCGTTTTTCAAAAAACATCCCCACCATTGTAAACCGTGTAAAACCGGCTGTTGATAGCCTGATGAATTCATCCATAAGGCAGTTTGTACCAATGTCAGGACATCAGTGAATCATTTACAACATGGTTCCGGGATTATTGAAAACCTGATTGACCATAATGAACTGCTCATAGTCGGTGCTGAATACTGCCTGGAATCCGGAGTTGTTGATTTTTTTGATGGTGTGCCTAATTAAATAAAAATTTCAAAATCTAATCTACTATCACCTGAAGAATATCTTTTTCCCCTGTGATTAGCATCATCATACGATCCAGACCCAGGGCAACACCCGCGCACGCCGGGAGGTGAGGTAGTGCTGCCAACAATCCTTCATCAACAGGGATTGTGTCTTTACCAGCAATCTTGCGTTTTTGATTATCCGCTTCAAAACGTTGCCGTTGTTCATCAGTTTCGGTCAGTTCGTGAAAACCATTCGCCAGTTCCATACCATTTATATACAACTCGAAACGTTCTGCCACAGGCAAAGTTTCGTTTCGTACTTTCGCCAATGCTGCCTGACTGGCTGGATAATCATAGATAAAAATCGGCGTGTCTTTGGGTAAAACCGGTTCAATACAAAAACTCATAATGAGTTGTAGCCAGGCATCTTTATCCGATACTGGGCCGACGACTTCTATGTTTTGTTTTTGAGCAAATGCCTGTAGTTCTTCAATGCTCACACTGAAAGGATCAATATTGATTATCTGCTGCCAGGCCTGTTGATAGGTCCAGCGAATGGTCGGAGACAGTTTCAGAGAATCATTTAATAACTGCCGAATTAATTCGTCAACTTCATCCATTAATTCCAGGTGATCAAAACCAAGGCGATACCACTCCAGCATCGTAAATTCTGGATGATGCTGCTTCCCTTGCTCACCATAACGAAACACTTTACAGAGCTGATAGATGGAGCCACTACCCGCCGCCAATAGCCGCTTCATGGCGTACTCAGGTGAAGTGTGTAAATAGAGGGTTTGATTCTGATCGATGCCACTGTGGGTTGTCATGCTATCAATATTCAGGTCCGTTGCACCTGCAGAAGAAAGCATCGGCGTCTCCACTTCCAGCACATTTCGCGCATCAAAAAAGGCCCGTATCCGTTGCCGGAGTAGGGCCCTTATTTTTAGCGTTTCAATGGATACGCCAGGTTGCCAGCTTTTATCTGACATTGATCACTTAGTCTTTAACACGCCCAACATACTCTCCTGTGCGTGTATCCACCTTAATCTGTTCACCAATATCGATAAACAATGGCACACGTACCACGGCACCCGTATCACAGGTCGCAGGCTTACCACCGCCGCCGGAAGTGTCGCCGCGAACACCGGGATCTGTCTCTGTTACTGTTAACACCACATGATTTGGCGGCGTGACGGCAATCGGCACACCATTCCAAAGCGTCACCGTACACATATCCTGTTCTTTCAACCACTTCAGTGCATCACTGACTGCCTTTTCATCGGCACCTAATTGTTCAAATGTGTCAGGGTCCATAAAATACCAGGCATCACCATCATCATAGAGATACTGCATATCGGTATCGATGACATCGGCTGCCTCAACCGATTCACCCGATTTGAAGGTCTTTTCCAGAACTCGACCCGTCGATAAATTACGAATTTTGACCCGATTAAAGGCCTGGCCTTTACCGGGTTTTACAAATTCATTTTCGATAATGCTGCAGGGATGACCATCCATCATGATTTTTAATCCGCTGCGGAATTCATTAGTACTGTAACTTGCCATCGCTAAACCTTTAAAATCCAGTCATGAATAAAGTGCATATGATACCCCGAACTGAGCTCGCTGGGCAGACACCCGGATGGCAACGTGAATTTTCAGAAGCAATTCGTAATCCCGCCGAATTACTGGAATACCTAAATCTGTCCCAGGATCTCTTACATGACGCCAGGGCCGCAAGTCGGGACTTTCCATTACGCGTACCCCATAGCTTTATAAAGCGCATGGAAATCGGGAATCCACATGATCCCCTTCTACGTCAAGTTCTACCACTTGGTGAAGAATTAACCATGTCTGAGGGCTTTAATACCGATCCTGTGGGAGATCAGCTGGCCATGGCGGTTCCCGGTATAATCCACAAATATCACGGTAGAGTCTTACTGACACTGACAGGAGCGTGTGCAGTGCATTGTCGTTACTGCTTTCGCCGACATTTCCCCTATAGTGAAGCCAACCCCGCTGAAGCCCAATGGCAAGCCAGTCTAGATTATCTACACGCACATCCAGAAGTGACTGAAGTCATTCTCAGTGGCGGAGATCCTCTCAGCTTAAGTGACACGCGCCTGCGCAAGCTCGTTACTCGATTGGAAGAAATCCCACACCTGCAACGTCTACGCTGGCATAGCCGCCTTCCTGTGGTGTTACCATCACGTATTACCCCTGAGCTGCTGCAACTGTGGCAATCATCAAGACTCCAGCAAGTCCTGGTGCTACATTTTAATCATCCAAATGAGATTAATTTCGAGATAAAACAATCACTTAAAAAAATCTCTCGGACAGGCATTGCCTTGTTAAATCAAACCGTTCTGCTGCACGGGGTTAATAATAATGCGGATTGTTTAACCAATCTGAGCATAAAACTCTTCAGCGTCGCTATTCTGCCTTACTACCTGCACTTGCTCGACCGCACTCAAGGAGTGGCACATTTTGAGGTTGAAGAGGAGTCGGCTCGTAAAATTTACCGTCAATTACTGACTCAGTTGCCCGGCTACCTGGTACCAAAACTGGTTCGGGATGGAGCGGAGACTAACTTCAAACAACCGGCCACTTTTTAGATTGAATCTAAATTTTAGTCTTCTGGACGCTTGTCGATATAATAGTTCATAATTCAATAAGTTGTGGGCCAACCTTCGCCCATTACTTACAGGTAACAATAAAAACTAAGGGGAAATGTAGTGGGCAAGTTGATCGGCCTCAATCTACCAAGCAGGCACAAGCCCACTCGGGAAGACGTCGATATTCGCCCAAAAAAAGTGGAGCAATGGATTGCCGATCTTCCTAAAGCCAATGTTGGTGAAACCGCTCGTCGCGTCTTTGAAATTCTCGTCGCAACGAACCAGCTACAATGCTCACCTCAGTTACGTTGCAAGTTTTTAGAGGAACTGCGTGCCCCTGTGCAATACGTTACCGAGGCTCTACGTAAACATTTTGTCGGGGTTTCCTTTCCTCTGCCTGAAAAAAGTCAAAAGATTGCGGCCATCACCCGCGAAATTTATCTGGAAATGGCCACCGGCTATAAGATTGCCCTTGAAGACAATTTAACAAAAACATTATTTTTCATTGATAAAAAACTGGCCACATTATTGTGCCATCGTGCCATCACGGCCATGTCACGCAGTCTGCTTACGTCATATCAGACCTATGCACCTTACCCAAACAATCTCTGGCAGGAATTACATCAACTGTACAGCTTTGCTGAGAAATACAAGCTGCTACGAACACCTATAAAAGACAATCAACACAAGTATGTTGAAAAATCCTCGATTTATACGGAATACGCACGTAGCTTGCTACTGGTACTCACATCACCTTATCGTCTGCGTCATGGCGAAGCCGGTAAAGTTTACGACACACTGGAACGATGGACGATGCACACAACACTGCACCATCTGAATGAAAAGAATCAACACAAAGGTCATTTCGGATTTAGTCTCGATTCAGACAAACCACCACGTTCATTGGCGCTGGCAGCCGATAATTGCGACCATGCTGCCTGTCGTGTTTTAAATACTGAACCACTCGCACATATTATCCGTGATGAGATTCTTAACACTGCAGATGTTGGTGGCACCACGCTTACCAGTATCGACATGCAACGACCTGATTTGTCTCATGACCTACTGCGACGCTTACTAATTGCCTGGGGGGTTATTTCAAAACGCAGTTTTCCCCGTAGCGCTAAACATGAAAAAGTTCGTGTCACCATTGGTCTGAGTGCAACCCACAGCATTATTACTGAAGGGCGTAAACGCAATCGTAACAATATGAAACGTCATAAAGGTAGCAGAGAGGATATCTATGGCAGCTCAGCGCAATATGACTCATCCGCGATAGAGAGCGTTAATGACTCACAACCTGATGTCTGGGACATGATCTATCCAAGTGATACTTCCACTTTTGAACGACAAAAACAGGCCGAATTACAAAAACTCAAAAAAACACCCAAAGCTACTCCCCCTCCAGCACGCGTCGAAGCTGATCCCTATGCGGTCGAAACCTGGTCGATTCTGAATGAAAGCGCCAGCGGATATTGCCTGCAATGCGAAGAACATAGCCAGGCAAAAATTCAGGTTGGCGAATTGATGGGGATACGCCGCAGTGGTGATGGTCATACCTGGAAATGGGGTATTGGTGTCATTCGCTGGATGCGTCTCAATGAAGAACAACGTTTATTACTTGGCATTGAAATGCTCACGCCAGACGCCGCTGCGATTGGCATTAGACCTGCCGTAAATGATGGACTGGATGATTACAAACGTACATTGATGCTACCTGAGCTAACCGCCATCAACCAGCCACCCACCTTGATTACAGGTCCTGTACCGTATCGGGTTGGTAACAAACTAATTATTAATATTTTAGGCAAACGCGTTAATGTTCAACTCACCAAGCTTCTGCAGAATACGGGTCTATTCGCCCAATTTCAGTTTGAAATACAGGCCGACAAAGGTAAGTCCAATATCGGCAACAGCAGTGACTGGTCCATGGATAAAGACTTTGGCAACATATGGTCTTCAATTTAGCAACTGCCTGTGTCCAGAATAAAACTCAAGCCACATTCTTACCAGCCGATAGGCATAGTAAATTGAAATACTTTTTAATAGGATCATTTCACCACCATACGGACATATCATCTGAATGAGCAATGAGAATCTGTTACGTCTATTAACACTGTTTGACGCCTCTGAAGAGGCTGAGCTTATGGTCAATACCTTACGCAATGCCGGGTTAATCGTACGTGATATCCGTGCTGAAGACGAAGAAGATCTACAAAATGCCATTGAAGAAAATCCTGTTGATATCGTTATCGCACAACAGCAATTGCCCGAATACAGCGCCAAACAGGCCGCTGAATTCTTGTCCCATTCAGGCAGAGACATACCGCTCGTCGTTATTACACCACCAGGAAAAGAAACCTCAGCACTTGATGTACTCCAGGCCGGTGCTAGAGACATTGTTGCTAACGATCAAACTGAACGTTTCAAGCATATTATTAAACGCGAATTAAACGATCTGAAAGAACGACGCGCGCTGCGCCGTGCAGAAAAAATGCTGCGTGAAACCGAAAAACGTGCCAGCATCCTTATCGATAATTCTCGTGACGCTATTGCCTATGTACACGATGGCATGCATATCTATGCCAATTCAGCTTATCTGCAGATGTTCGGCTACGACACAATGGAAGACCTGGAAGGTGTTCCCATTATGGACATGGTCAATAACGAGGAACACCCAAAGCTTAAGGAGTTCTTACGTAGTTATAGCAAAGGACAAAGCGATGAAAGCGACCTTGAAGTCCAGGGTCAACATGTCGAAGGTAAAAAATTTAAAATCACCATGGAATTCTCACCTGCCAGCATGGAAGGTGAATCCTGTACACAGATTATTATTCGTGATCAATCTCTCAGCAAAGAACTTGAAAAAAAACTAAATGTTCTAAGTCAACAGGACCTTCTCACCGGGCTTTACAATCGAAATTATTTCATTGATCAGATGGACAAATTCATTAGCCGTGCCATCGATGGTGAAGAGCGTGGCGCATTGCTATATATATCGCTTGACCAGTTTGACAGCATCAAAACAGAAATGGGAATTTCTGCCAGCGATATGGTATTAACCGACATTGCACAGCTCTTAAAATCCAAGCTCAGTGACATGGGCACGCTTGCACGTTTTGAAGGGCCGGTATTTACCCTGCTCTTACGTAAAGCTGATGCTAAAGAGGCGGGGAAAATTTCCGCCGCCATCTGCAAACTTATTCAGGAACATATACCAGATATCAATGGCAAATCGATTACCACGACCTTAAGCATTGGTATCGCGCTAATTAATGAAACCACAACAAATCGCGAAGAAGTCATCATGCGCGCAGAAAAAGGCGCGCATCAAGCACACAAAGACGGTGGCAGTCGCCATCACTTATTCAGTCCCGTTGTTGAAGAACTTGAAGAACAAGAGCAACTAAACCACTGGACTACACGCATTAAACACGCGCTAAAAAACAATATGTTCCGTTTACTGTTTCAACCTATTGTTAGCTTGCATGGTGAACCAGGGGCGTATTATGAAGTGCTCGTGCGCATGCTGGATGAACAGGAAGAAGAAATACCGACCATGGAGTTTATTACTGCCGCAGAACAAATGGGCTTAATGAATTTTATTGATCGCTGGGTTATCGCCAATGCACTAATGATTTTATCCAAACGACGTAAAGAAGGTGAAGATATACACTTCTTTATCAAATTATCACATGGCAGCTTGACGGACCCTGAATTTTTACCCTGGGTTAGTGAACGCATAAAATCTTTACGCATGGACACGGAAAGTCTGGTCTTTCAAATGAGCGAACAGACGGCACTAAATTACCTGAAACCTGCCAAGATGATTGTTGATGGATTAAAAGAACTGCATTGTCGTTCTGCGCTGGAAGGTTTTGGGCTTGAACAGAACACGTATCAATCATTAAAACATCTTGATGTCGATTTTATAAAAGTCCATATGGATCTGGTACAGGGTCTGGCACAAAGTGTCGAAAATCAGGAAAAGATCAAAGCCATTGCCGAAGAAGTTAGCGGTGATGGTCGCCAGACCATCGCCGCTTTTGTCGAAGATGCCAACAGCCTGGCCGTGTTATGGCAATGTAGTGTTGACTTTATTCAGGGCCATTTTCTACAGCAGCCCGAGATTGAGCTCAGCTATGACTTTGAAGAAAGTTTTTAATGACCACTAATCGAGTACGTGTGAGACCAGTCCATCGGCAAGCTTGGGTTCAAACCAGGTAGACTTCGGTGGCATAACTTCACCGGCATCCGCCACGGCCATTAAATCTGCCATACTGGTAGGATAGAATGAAAAGGCCACCACCATTTCACCCGAGTTTACTCGTTTTTCCAGCTCACCCAGACCACGTATACCACCAACAAAATCAATACGTTTGTCACGTCGCGGGTCGGAAATGCCCAAAACCGGATCGATTAACTGATTTTGTAACAAACTAACATCCAGACGGCCCACAGGATCATCTAATGGGATCAAATCCTCCGTGATGGTTAACCGATACCATTGACCATCAAGGTACATGCCAAACTGTCCTGATGATGTCGGCTTAACTGCCTCGGCACTCTCTTCTATCGTAAAAGCCTTATCAATATTTTGTAAAAAACTTTCCTTATTCAGACCGTTTAGATCTTTAATGACACGATTATAATCAAGGATTTGCATTTGGTTATCAGGAAAGACAACGGAAAGAAAATACTGTGAGATGTCATCACTGGCAGCACCCTGTTGCCGACGCATGGCGGCTACACGTGAAGCCGCCGCAGAACGATGGTGCCCGTCAGCGATATACAAACAATCCATTTGATCAAAGTTTTCTGTAATCGCATCAATGGTCTTCTGATCTTTTAATACCCAGATCGTATGCTGTACACCATCATCGGCGGTCAGATCATATTCTGGAGTTTCATTACAGGCATCAGCAACAAGCTTGTCCACATTGTCGTCGTGACGATAGGTCAAAAAGACTGGGCCGGTCTGGGCATTCAGTGCATCAATTTGTTTCACTCGGTCGTCTTCTTTGTCTGGCCGGGTAAATTCATGCTTGCGAATACGGTTAGTGTCGTAATCTGCAACCGAGGCAATAACGACCAGGCCCGTTTGAACATGGCCATCCATATTCAGGCGATATATATAATAGCAAGGCTGATCATCACGTTGCAGGACATTTTCGGCAATTAACGCCTTCAGGTTCTCGGCACCTTTGGCATAAACTTTGTCATCATGAGGATCGGTGCCTTCAGGCAAATCAATTTCAGGTTTTGAAATATGTAAAAAACTCCGTGGTCGACCTACCACTCTTTCTTTAGCCTCAGCCGTGTTCAGAACATCGTATGGGGGTGCAATAACGTCCGCGGTAAATTCAGGACGGGGACGCAAACCAGCGAAAGGACGGATCAAAGTCATATCAATACCACTCAATTTGATTTATTCGAAAAATAAAGGCGACCGATTGTATCGAATCTCTGCCCTTTCTCCTAGTCCGGCACAGTATCAGGCTTGTTGTCTGGCTTCCAGAGCCGTAATACGGTGGTTTAATGGAGGATGTGTCATAAAATAGTGGCGCAATAGCTGTTTCTCATCCAGGTTGAAAAAACTGTCCCGGCAGACACCTTTGAGTCGATGTAACAGCCATATAAACTGCTGGCTACCCACTAACTGACTTGCCAGGGCATCCGCCCGATATTCACTGCGCCGACGGTAAAACAGCATCATTAACCAAAGTGGCAACAGCAAACACCCATAGGTGAGAGCTTCAGCAAGCTTTTTCGCAATCTCGGCATATTTTTCCCGAGTACCTGAGTAGGCCAGTAGTCTATTAAAACTCTGTTGCAGTAAATATAGACAAGCCATCCCCATTCCAAAGAATACTTCGTTAATGACAATGTCCTGGTGATAAATATGCGCCAGTTCGTGTGCAATAACCGCCTCTATTTCATCTGGACTCAATTGCATTACGAGTGCACGACTCATATACAAATCTTGATGCCGCCATACACCTCCCACAATAAAGGCATTTAGTGAATCACTCTCGTAAATATGTAACACCGGTTTTGGTAAGTTCAATGAAGATGCTTGCTCGTGCAGGATTCGAATAACCACTGAATAGGCACCATCGGCGTAATGATCTATCACACGCGAGTGCAAATTACGTTTCACCCACCACTGAGAACCAAACAACACGGTAAACGTGGAGAGTAAGACGACCATGCAGAGACTGCTAAAAAGAACAGGCGACTCGATGAAGCTTTGTCCTGAGAGTACCTGCCACAGACCAGCGAACCAGGCAAACACGAACACCGTCATAAAGACAATATTCAGTAGAGCGAGCTGTGAGCTGTAGCGCATCGTATATTCCCTGTCATGGCCTGTACTGATATCGCGATAATGTGAACCACATAACAATTTACATCACCACTTAATAATATCAATAGGTTAGATGTAGTTTTACCAAATACCAGCGTCGGGTCAAGGGTCAAATGTGCTAAACTTAGACTCTGTATTACACCGTGACTCTAACAATATCAGTCTTTGGGAATCTCTATGGTAACGTCACCAAAACCCAGCATTTGGCGGCAGCAGCTTGCGCGCTGGCAGGGTATACGACAACAGTGGCAACAACGTCATATTCCGATTGCCGTTAAACTCGCTATCATCCTGACCTTGCTCATCAGCTCAGGCATGTTATTGCTCGGCCTCGCTATCGTTACCAATCAGACGACCATATTAAAAAACCAGATCCATGATTTTGGACAAGCCGTTGTCAGTCAACTGGCAGATTCATCTAAAGAACTCTTACTCTCCGATGACATTTTAAGCCTCATGGTCGTCAGTAGTAATCTGGGTAGCAACAAAGGTATTTTAGGTGCCGTCATCTATTCTGAAAAAGGTGAGCCAGTGGCTTCCAGTGGAATCTTGCCACAAGAAGACATTATTAGTCTTTATCAACGCTCTGAGAAAAAACAGGGTGATAGTGCCGCTATTGAATGGCAACTGCAGAAAAATGCATCGGCATCAATTGATGTCATTTCCTTTGCTACTCCAATTCGCTTTCAAAATCTAATCGTCGGACATGCTCTGGTGACGTTCAGTAAAGAACTGATGGATGAATCACTGACGCAAACGATTCACGCGATTATTGGCGTGACCTTATTTATGATAGTGCTTGGAATTATTACGGCCTACTTTTTGGGTAAACGCTTATCACGTCCAATTCACCACCTGATGCATGCCAGCCAGGCCATCCATGATGGTAATTATGATTACCGTATCCATGAACAACGTAATGATGAAATTGGTTACCTCATTGGCGCGTTTAATAAAATGGCAAACGGCCTACTGGAAAAGTCTCAGGTTGAAAATGCCTTCTCACGTTTTGTATCACCCAATGTCGCCAAACAAATCATGGAGAATCTGGATCAGGTGCAGCTTGGAGGGGAACATGTTAATGCCACAGCATTGTTCGCAGACATCGCAGGTTTCACCAGTATGTCTGAAAAGATGACCTCAGAAGAAATCGCGAGGCTGTTAAATGAATACTTTGGTTATATTAGCGAAGCCAGTCGGCTCTATCACGGCACCATCGATAAATATATGGGTGATTGTGCCATGATTATTTTTGGTGCCCCGCTGGAAGATGCACAGCACCAATTTAATGCTGTCGCCTGCGCCATTTTAATTCAACGCCTAATTAAACGTTTAAATATTGAACGTGAAAAACAGGGTAAGATCACGATTGATTTCAGAATAGGTATTAATAGCGGTGAAATGCTTGCTGGCAATCTGGGGGCACATGAACGTATGCAATACACGGTAGTCGGTGAGAGCGTCAATCTGGCTGCCAGACTGCATTCCACCGCGCAACGTGGTCAGATTGCAGTTACCGACTACTTTGTCAAAAATACTGATATACAATGGAATATCATTGCACATCGAAGCGAAACACTACAACTGCGTGGCATCAGCGAAAAAGTCACCACCTATATCATTACTGATATCAAAGCGCCTTATAGCGAACAAATTGATGCACAGCTTGATGTCATTCTAAGTAAAGCCGAAGTCGCATGAAGCATTTCAAACCATTAACACTTATCCTGTTAATACAATTCGTTTCCGGTTGCGCGTTCATACACTCACTTGACGAAAATTTACCGCAGCAAATTGAAGACTGGATGCAAAATAAAGACTATGCCAAGGTCATGGACACCCTTGCCTATATTCGTAGCACGCATCCCCACTATAAAAAGCTTTTGCCGTTACGCGAAATCGCCGCACAAAAAGCACTCGAATATGAAACCTATATTTTAACCCAAGCTAAACAGTTTCACGACAAGCATCTCTGGCATAAAGCCTATATTACTTATGAGCAGGGACTGGAAAAATTACCCGGCAGTGCCGCGATACAACAGGCAATGAATGAATTTGTCATACAGAGAGACTCACACATAAAACAGCTTTATTACCAGATACTTTTTAACAAAAGTCAGGCAATTATTGCCAACTCCCCGATCCAGAATAAAATCACCAAAGCCGCACCAGATGACTATCGCAATCGCACAATGAACAGGCATCATGAACTGGAAAAAAATGAAATCATGGTGGAACTGCTCGATTGTGTCGAGAACACACTTCAAGCCAATCAACTTGTCACCAGTCAAAAATGCCTTGATTTTGTTAAAAATCTTTACGGTAGTCCATTGCCAAAACGGCTTCTGGCGTTACAAGAAAAACTCAAGAGTAAGCGCAAATCGATGAGTCAACTATTGAGCCAGACAGCACAAATACATCTTACTGAAACTGCTGACGCATTAAAAAATAAACGTTATAAAGAGGCCGTTGACTATATTCAGAAAATCCCTGCCGAGGAACAGCAAAAACCCGCAGTGGCAAAAATTCGATTACAGCTCAATAAAGAAATCAAATTAACGGTCAAACAAGGTGCAGCTACAGGAAGGAAGCTCTACAGTGCAGGCAAGATCAAAGAAGCGCTGGAAATATGGCAGGCATTATTGTTATTAGAGCCGGAAAATGCCGCACTACAAAATCATATTGAACGTGCACAGCGTGTTTTAAATAAACTAAAATCTCTCGAAAAAAGTTCGCTAGAAAAAAAGAACTGAATCGTTATTCATTTCCGTCTGGAGCCATTCTATCCACAGCACGAAAACCCTGCGGTAATTTTCGACCACGTTGCCCGCGCTCACCTTCAAAGTTTTCCATGTCCACGGGTTTCATTACTTTGTGACGCTTACCTGATTTAATAAACAGGCTTTGCTCTTCGTTCACCACCGTAACTGCGGTGACTGACTCATCGCCAGACTTCAGCTTGGCTGAAGGAATATTAATAATCTTAATACCCTTACCCTTTGGCATTTGAGGTAACTCACTAATATGATGAAATAAAAGATGTCCTTCACTGGAGGCAGCCGCTACCCAATCATGCTCCATATCATTCACTGGCACAGGCGGTAACACATCTGCACCGGCAGGAACTTTTAGCAGGGTCTTACCCTTTTTGTTTCTGGTAATGCAATCTTCCAGTTTGACGATAAAACCATAACCGTGTGTCGTTGATAATAAATAGAGTTGTTCAGCATCCCCTGTCATCACACCACAAAAGTGCGCACCACCAGGAGGTGTTAAACGACCTGTTAACGGCTCACCCTGCCCACGAGCTGAAGGTAAGGTATGACTGGGCACCGCGTAAGTTCTTCCCGTAGAATCGATAAAAATAGCTAACTGATTTGTCTTTCCGGGTTTACTATCCAAACATCCATCGCCGGATTTATAGTTAAGCACATCAGGATCGACTTCATGACCTTTTGCTGCTCGCACCCAGCCTTTATTCGATAGAACAATCGTAATGGGATCGGAACTGATCAGTGCAGTTTCATCCATTGCTTGAGCGGCATCACGTTCAACAATGGGTGAACGTCGCTTATCGCCAAATTTAATGGCTATTTCTTCAAGCTCAGTACGAATAATTGTCTTCATACGCGCAGCGGAACCCAGCGTTTTTTCTAGCTCTTCTTTTTCTGCATTAAGTTCCTTTTTCTCCGCCTTGATTGTCATTTCTTCAAGTTTGGCCAAATGACGCAACTTTAATTCAAGAATGGCTTCAGCCTGAATATCCGATAACTTGAAACGTTTAATTAATACAGGTTTAGGCTTGTCGTTCTCTCGAATAATTTTAATCACTTCGTCAAGGTTTAAGTATGCCTTTAATAAACCATCTAAAATATGTAAACGTGCCAGCACTTTATCCAGACGAAATTGTAGGCGTCGACGAACTGTTTCCGTTCTAAAGGTTAACCATTCCGTTAGAATCTCCTGCAAATTTTTAACGGCTGGTCGGCCATTCAAACCTATCATGTTCATATTGACACGATAGGTTCGTTCTAAATCCGTTGTCGCAAACAGATGTGTCATTAACTCATCGACATCAACATTCCTGGATTTAGGAATAATGACCAAGCGTGTCGGATATTCATGATCGGACTCATCACGCAAGTCCACTACCATTGGTAGTTTTTTGGCCAGCATTTGATTGGCCATTTGTTCCAATATTTTCGCTGGTGACGTTTGATGTGGTAGAGCAGTAATAATAATATCCCCATCTTCCGTTTCGTAGCGTGCACGCATACGAATACCACCATGGCCTGTTTTATAGATCTTTCGGATATCGGCTAAAGGTGTGATGATTTCGGCATCTGTAGGATAGTCCGGCCCTTTCACAAACTTACAGAGTTCACTATTGGTTGCCGTTGGCTTTTTTAACAAATGAATACAGGCATGCAGTATTTCGCGCATATTGTGTGGTGGAATATCTGTCGTCATGCCCACCGCGATACCTGTCGTACCGTTTAATAAAACATGTGGCACACGCGCCGGCAGCACTTTGGGTTCATCCAAAGAGCCATCAAAGTTGGGCACCCAGTCTGCTGTTCCCTGACCTAATTCCGATAATAATAAATTTGCACTCTCGGATAAGCGTGATTCGGTATAACGCATGGCCGCAAAGGACTTGGGATCATCCGGCGATCCCCAGTTACCCTGTCCTTCTAACAAGGGATAACGGTATGAGAACGGTTGTGCCATTAAGACCATGGCTTCATAACAGGCGGAGTCACCATGAGGATGGAATTTACCTAAAACATCACCCACCGTACGGGCTGACTTTTTAAACTTCGTACCAGCTCGCAGACCCAACTCTGACATGGCATAAATAATACGGCGTTGAACGGGCTTTAAACCATCGCCAAGATGCGGCAGGGCGCGGTCTAGAATAACGTACATGGAATAATCCAAATACGACTTTTCGGCAAACGTTTTTAAGGGCAGCTGCTCAATACCTTCATAACTATCTTTGATAGTTTCAGGCGTTACTTTAGGCGAAGCCTTTCGCTTTCCTGCGGTTTTACGTGCCGATGCTTTTTTCTTTTTTTGCGCCATTTATATTCTATATTTCAATTTTATAAGTCTTTGTCATTCTTGAACTTAATCAAACATCTGCAAGATTACCGTTCTCTTCCAACCATTTTTTCCGATCTCCGGCACGCTTCTTTGCCAGCAACATATCCATTAACTGGTGCGTGCCATCGCCACTCTCAATCGTTAGTCGCGCCAGACGCCGTGTATCAGGGTCCATTGTGGTTTCACGTAACTGCAAGGGATTCATTTCACCCAAACCTTTAAATCGCGTCGTTTGTATCTTGCCCTTTAGTTTTTCAGCACTAATGCGATCCATAATGCCCTGTTGCTCAGCATCATCCGTGGCGTAAAATACATGCTTGCCAACATCGATACGATACAGCGGTGGCATGGCGACATAAATATGACCAGCATCCATTAAGGCATGGTAATGGCGAGAAAATAAGGCGGTTAGTAAGGTGGCGATGTGTGCGCCATCGGAGTCCGCATCCGCAAGAATAATAATTTTGCCATAACGCAAACCCGAAATATCGGAAGAACCCGGGTCAACACCAATCGCCACTGAAATATCATGTACTTCTTGTGAACCTAGTACTTCAGAGGCATCAACCTCCCAGGTGTTTAGTATTTTGCCGCGTAACGGCATGATGGCCTGAAACTCTCGATTGCGTGCCTGTTTTGCCGAACCACCGGCTGAGTCACCCTCTACCAGAAACAACTCTCCAGCCTCTGAATCCGGTGACGAACAATCTGCAAGTTTGCCAGGTAACGCAGGGCCTTGCGTGATCTTTTTGCGAACAACTTTTTTACCGGCTTTAAGGCGGCTTTGCGCGCTGTTAATGGCAAGCTCTGCAATTTGTTCGCCCAAATCAATATGATGATTTAACCATAAGGCAAAGGCATCTTTAACAACACCGGAAACAAACGCCGTGCATTCTCTTGAAGACAGGCGTTCCTTGGTTTGACCAGAGAATTGTGGGTCACCCATTTTTACGGAGAGTATAAAACTTACTTTATCCCATACATCTTCCGGAGAAATTTTAACGCCGCGAGGTAATAAACTGCGAAAATCACAAAACTCTCTAATGGCCTCGGTCAAACCTGTACGCAGACCATTCACATGCGTACCACCTTGTGCGGTTGGAATCAGGTTGACATAACTCTCACCAACGGTCGCCTGGCCTTCAGCAATCCAGACTACCGCCCAATCTACAGCTTCTTGATCCCCGGCCATGCTCCCCATAAACGGTTCTTCAGGCAGTAAGTTTTCTTCACTCAAGGCATCCATCAGATAATCTTTTAAACCATCTTCATAGAACCATTCAGAATCTTCAGCGCTATGCTCATCGTGAAAGGTTACCTTTAAACCAGGACACAATACGGCTTTGGCACGCAACACATGTTTAAGTCGGCTAACCGAAAATTTAGGGGAATCAAAGAATTTTTTGTCTGGCCAGAAACGTATCGTTGTACCAGTATTACGCTTGCCAACGACTGCATCCGTGACTTTTAATTTTGTTTTACGTTCACCGCTAGCAAATGACATATGGTGCTCTTTACCGTCTCGCTTTATCCATATTTCCAGCTTTGTCGATAAAGCATTCACAACAGAGACACCAACGCCATGCAGGCCGCCAGAGAATTTATAATTGTCGTTCGAAAATTTTCCACCGGAGTGTAGACGGGTCAATATAACTTCTACGCCAGGAATTTTTTCTTCGGGATGTTTATCTACCGGCATACCACGGCCATCATCAATGACCTGTAAAGAACCATCTTTAAACAATGTGACATTCAGCTCTGAAGCGTGACCAGCAATGGCCTCATCGACGCTATTATCAATGACTTCCTGAGCCAGGTGATTGGGACGTTCCGTCTGAGTGTACATACCAGGACGTTTACGTACTGGTTCTAACCCGGTCAGGACTTCTATGGATTCAGCAGTATAGTTACTTTTACTCATGCACCGAGGCTATTCTTAAGTTTTTTGCATTATATCCACTCGGCAGCAGGAATAAACCCCGCAGAGACAACAAACGTAATGTATTTTTAAATTAGTTTTAATATATCTGGGACAGACAGAAAGAAATCACCCCACAGACATATGCACGTCCGTGGGGTAATAAGATTTATATCTTGAATTGACCGACCATGCCATTAAGATCATCCGCCAGGTGAGCCAGTTCAACACTTGCTTTGGCTAGCTGCAATGTGCCTTCTTTGGTCTCTTCTGCAACACCGGTAATAATGATGACATTTTCATTAATGTTTTCCACTACGGTATCTTGTTGTTTGGCTGATGAGGCTATCTGTGTCGTCAGAGAGGCGATATTAGCGACTGCCGCCGAAATGGTCTCTAACGATGCACCTGCCTTAGCGGCCTGTTCTACGCTTTCCGTTGCTTTGGCGCGACCACCTTCCATTACACCTACTGCATTACGAGCACCTACCTGTAGTTGCTCGATCATTTTTTCGATTTCCTGTGTCGACTGTTGAGTACGACTCGCCAAATTACGTACTTCATCTGCGACTACGGCAAAGCCACGACCTTGTTCACCAGCACGAGCCGCTTCAATTGCTGCATTTAACGCCAATAGATTTGTCTGTTCAGCAATACCTTGTATAACTTCCACCACAGAACCAATGCCTTCGCTATCTTTTTCTAGCTGACTGATAACACCAGAGGCATTTTCCACTTCCTGTGCCAGGCTATTGATAGATTCAACTGTCAAGCCAACAACGACTTTACCCGCTTCAGCTTCATTATCCGCTTCTCTAGTACCGTTTGCAGCCGATTCTGCATGACGAGTCACTTCCTGTGATGATGCTTCCATTTGCGTCATTGCTGAAGCAACTTTCTCTGTTTCTTCTTTCTGCTTAAGTACGCCAACGTTCGTTTCGTCCGTAATCATGGACATTTCTTCTGCGGCAGCAGCCAATTGCGCAACAGCACCTGAAACCTGTGCGACGGTAAATTGAATTTTCTCAGTAAACCGATTAAAGCCAGAGGCAAGTTGAGCAATTTCATCTTTACCGCGCACTTCCAGGCGCCGCGTTAAATCGCCTTCACCATCGGCAATGTCTTCAAGTACTTCAACCGTTGCTTTCAACGGCTCTACAATCAAATAGACCAGGAACCAACCGCCACCGACACTGACTAAAATACCCAGGATCACCATCCACCAGACGACCTGTTCGGTAGCGCTGATATTACTTAACAAATCTTGTGCGGAGGTAGCAGCTTCATCACCCTGTTTCGTCACAAGCCAGTCAATATCAGACTGTATGTTCTGTACCAACGGACCAATCTCACTGCGAATAAGGTATGAGTCAGTACGCCATTTTTCACCACTGTGTATGGTAAACAACTCATCCATTGCTGAAAAATACTGTTTCTGAGCACCCTGAATAGCGGCAATGGCCTCTTCCTGATCAAAATTCAGATCACTACTTGTAGCCAACTTGTTAATACTATCAATAAAGCCGTCACGAAATAGAGTGATGTTATTAATGTTATCTTTAGACCGAAAAGCCAGATAGGCTCGCAAATTATTCAGCATATTCATCCAGGTCTGACGCGAATTAACAATTTTAAACAATAGTTCTTTACGTGCCGGTGTCGCTTCTTCTTCCCCTTCAGAAGTAATCATCTGTGAAAGATATTGTTGGATTTCTGTCGCCAACGATGCCATGTTCTGGGAAGAGTGTCCCATGCCCGGCTGGTTTAAATTAAAGTCTACTGCCAGCTCGAGCATTTGATCGCGATAGGATTTATATTTTGCAACACTTGATTCAATTTGCTCGACTCGAGCAACTGCTTCACTATTAACCTGAATACCGGGCAATGCTTTTAATTCTTCAAGAATACTATCCAGCTTAACAAGGGCGTTTTCATAATCCGACTTGTCATGTGCCGTCTTACTCAGCAAATAAAATCCGAGTGCAGCATTGGCTCTATCCACAGCACTCGCCAATTGCATTGACTTCAC
>Ga0316204_10003907_pt1 | contig 28289 bp, 20 predicted proteins | sample 6monrhotite_MG_2_FD_205661 | JGI IMG/M metagenome (GOLD analysis project Ga0316204, IMG submission 205661) | Microbial mat bacterial communities from mineral coupon in-situ incubated in ocean water Damariscotta River, Maine, United States -... | ecosystem: Environmental > Aquatic > Marine >...
CGAGAGATTGGGCGCAAAGTAACGGCGAAACTCTCATTAGAAGGGAAAGACTATAGTTCTAAATTTCCCAATATTGTCATACAAGATTCGTAAGATAGAGACCACATGAGCATTAAATCAGATAAATGGATTCGCAGAATGGTTCAAGAGCAGGAGATGATTTCTCCGTTTGAACCAGGGCAGGTTAAGCAAAACGACAGCGGCAGAATTGTCTCGTACGGTACTTCAAGCTATGGCTATGATGTGCGCTGTGCTGATGAGTTTAAAATTTTTACGAATATCAATTCCGCAGTTGTTGACCCTAAAGATTTCGATGCCAACAGTTTTGTGGATGTGAAATCCGATGTTTGCATTATCCCGCCTAATTCATTTGCCTTGGCAAGAACTGTTGAATATTTCAAAATTCCTAGAAGCGTGCTGACAGTTTGCTTAGGTAAGTCGACTTATGCTCGTTGCGGCATTATCGTTAATGTTACGCCACTAGAGCCAGAATGGGAGGGGCATGTGACATTGGAATTTTCCAATACCACTCCTTTACCTGCAAAAATTTATGCAAATGAGGGTGTTGCTCAGATGCTGTTTTTTGAGTCTGATGAAGTCTGTGAAACATCGTATAAAGATAGGTCAGGTAAATATCAAGGGCAGAGAGGTGTCACACTTCCCCAAACCTAATTCCTATCTCTGTCTCTTGTAAGTGATTAAAAATAAGGTTTTTTTCTGCACTTGCTTTTGTGGGCGTAGAGAGATACTCTGAATTCAGGAGGCTGTCCGAGAATAGAAAGCCTACTGCGGAAAATCCATTATGATCAAATTTTCCGATCCTTTTCGGCGAATAGCTACGGCTATTAACCTTAAACGATCAAAATATTTGATTCAAAATGGCTTCTCCTCACTACAACTCCTATTCTCGGACAGCCTCCTAGCACACAGTTTTACGTAAGATTTAGCATGTGAAGTTGAGCGGCTTATTCGGATTAATAATTGCAGAACATTGAGTAATGTTTGTGCGCTAATATTCGGGTCGCGTGAGAAGTAAGTCACACTAGATTGTTGGATTTTGAAATACGCTATCCGATACTGGAAGTATAACTGCGACAGGAGGAGGTAGTCATGGGGTTTGTCTTTGATATGGTTACCGGTGAAGTCTCTAATGAAGATGCCACCAAAACTCAATACGAGAGCAAAAAAAATAAAGTTATTGAATATTCCGATCTAGAGTATGGTGAAAGTCTTGCTCATATTTCTGAATGTCCAAGCCCTGAGGTTGAGAAAAGCTATATTCCTGATCATTTAGTGAATGTGAATCTGGATGAGTTTTTTGATGATGTGGATCGAGCCGGGGAATGATACCGGCTTCCTAGTATCTTGATAAGGTGTTGCCACTCACTCAGATACTTGAACAAGTTTACCGTCACGCAAGGTGAACGAGCGGGGTCCCAAGTCCTCCATTATTTTTTTCTCCAGCACACCGACTGAAACAGTGGATGCTGAATAAACTATTTTTTCCACAACAATTCGTGCGTTTTCAGCTCGTTTTTTAATCTTTTCAACGTTATGTAATTCTATTCGTAGTTCTCGCAAAATTTCTTCTTTCTCATTCTTTTTATCTACGTTTTTTGTGTACATTTCTTTGGCTTGTTTTGTTGGGTTGTTTCTTAGCCCTGCTATGTTTTTATGGAGCTGTTTTATTTCCCTCATTAGCGTGTTGAGTTCTTTTTTTAGAGGGTCTGATGGGTCTTTGTCAGCGGGTTTGCTGCCGACTTTTACATAGGTTGGTACGCCAGCTTGGCTGCCAATATTCATTGCTTTTATTAGAATTCCTGACTTGGTAGTACCGCCGACAATCTGTCCTTTTTTTGCGTTTTTCTTGCCCACAATGATTTCGTTAAAGGCCTCTAATTCAGATTTTATTACCCAGTCTTGAATGAGTATGCTGTCACCTGCGAACAAACAAACGTTTTCGACAAATTTAGCGGTAATAGAGCCTTTTGCATTCAAAATTGCAGTTTCATCATTGAGGTTACCATTTATATCTCTTACATCTCCTCGTCCGATCACGGCACCGCTAACTACGATATCGCCACCTGCTTCAAGGCGCGCACCTTCAACCATGCCTTTTACGTTGATGTCTCCGGTGGCGTTAACTTTCATTCCATTTTCAACATCGCCTTCGATGACAACGGAGCCGTCAAAAATCACGTTGCCAGATCTTAGGTCAACTTGCGGTACAGCCATGGTTTTTTCTACATTTACACCATTTTCTACGATAATCGGTTGTCCAGTTTCTGTTGCCACCAAAATGCTGGGATCTTCGTCGGATGGTTTTACACCAAGCAAGCCTGAGGCAAACGGTTTATCTTTGCCTGGTTTGGGATTAACGATTTCACCAAATACATTTTTTGATGATTTGCCGGGTGTTGCAGGCTTGCGTTTCATCACCGGATCACCGGTGTGTACGATTGTTATTTCACCCAGATCGCGATAATCAACGTTGCCGTTTTCGCTGACTTGAGGTGTGCGAATTTTTACCTCGGGTAACATGCATATAAACTGAGCATCTTTACCATTTACGACAGGCTCTCCCTGAGCGATGACAACACTATCTGCTTGTCCCGCTAAAATTGCGGCCTTTATTGCATTGGTTATGAAACCGTAACGTATGCTTTTTTCGGCTAATATTTTTTTGACCATATCGAGGGAGGCGGGTTTGCCACCCTTTGGGGGAATGATTGTAAGAAGGGCAGACATTTTGTCGCGTGGTATTAGGATCTCAAGTTCTGCATCTTTCCTTTTCGCTACGCAGATTGGTTCAGCTGTTTGAACTGCGGCATTTAGCTGAGCGACGAGTTTTATTATTCCTTTTTCTTCTAGATGTAGTTTATCCAGTTCGTTCTCGCGAAGTTTTGTATGCACCCATGCTTCGTCAATAGATAGGCTCTCGGCAGCGTCTTTATGAAACACGGCAAATACAGAGGTATTATCTTCGTTGGATTTGAATTGTAAGTCGTAATTTCCCATTTTACGTCAATAATCTTTTGATGCTTTCCATTTCCACGACGGTAGAGTAAAAACAGTGCCACATCTATGGCAATTTGAGGTTTCTACATACCGCTTTTAACGTCAAGCAACTGAATAACTGTAATAAATCAAAAATGGCGCGGTATTTGTGCTTATTGTGAATAAAAAAATCAACATTATTTGGAGCCATAACCTATAATCCTCGCATTTTTAAAATTGCTTATTCTAAAGGTTGCTGCATGTTCGGACATCTTCGCGGGTTATTCTCAAATGACATTTCAATTGATCTAGGTACGTCTAATACCCTTATCTATGTACGAGGACAAGGCATTGTTTTAGCTGAGCCATCAGTAGTTGCCATTCGCCAGGATCGTGGTGTCGGTGGGCCAAAAAGCATTGCAGCAGTCGGTATCGAAGCGAAAAGAATGTTGGGCCGAACGCCAGGAAACATTGTTGCTATTCGTCCGTTGAAAGATGGGGTTATTGCAGATTTTACTGTCACAGAAAAAATGTTGCAGCACTTTATTATGAAGGTGCATGAGTCGCGTTTTTTTCGTCCTAGCCCACGAGTATTGGTCTGCGTTCCTTCTGGTTCAACACAAGTGGAGCGTCGAGCGATTAAGGAGTCGGCGGCTGGTGCAGGCGCACGGGAGACATACTTAATTGAAGAGCCTATGGCTGCAGCAATTGGCGCTGGAATGCCGGTCGGGGAAGCGAGTGGTTCAATGGTTGTTGATATTGGTGGTGGTACTACTGAGATAGCAGTTATGTCTTTAAATGGAATTGTATACTCTGATTCTGTCCGAATTGGTGGTGATCGTTTTGATGAATCGATCATCTCTTATGTTCGTAGAAATTATGGGACATTAATCGGCGAAGCGACGGCGGAAAGAATTAAGCAGGAAATTGGTAACGCTTATCCGCAAGATGAGATAAGTGAAATTGAAGTGAGGGGACGAAACTTGTCTGAAGGCATTCCGCGCAGTTTCACTTTAAATAGTAATGAAGTTTTAGAAACCTTGAGTGAGCCACTTGCCGGGATAGTGAGCGCAGTTAAAACAGCATTAGAACAAACGCCGCCTGAGTTAGGGGCAGATGTTGCCGAGCGTGGTATGGTGCTGACGGGTGGTGGAGCGCTATTAAAAGGTTTGGATAGATTGCTAGCTGAAGAGACAGGTTTGCCGGTTATTGTTGCTGAAGATCCGTTAACCTGTGTTGCCCGAGGTGGTGGTCAAGCTTTAGAGATGCTTGACGCACACGGTGGTGAGATATTTACACACGAGTAGATGTGTTTTGTTTATATTCTCGATGACATTGCTGTAAGCCTGTTTCTAGGTCTGGGTATTGAGGTTCGAAGTTGAAAGTTTCTTTTATTTTTTCTATGGATATTTTTTTTGATTCAGCTAAATAAGAGAGCATAGCGGATGAGACTTCAGTTTGTGCATCTTGCCACGAGATTTGCTGGGGTTGAGGCAAATTGAATGTATTTGCTACTTTGATAAAGTAATCGGTAATACTGCTTGGTTTACCATCCGCAGCATTAAAAATTTGATTGCAGCTATTTCCCCTCATCGTGTGTAAACAGATTGTGGTTAAATCTTTCGCATGAATTCGATTCGATGATGGTGCAATGGTTAGATCTAACGCTTTAACGCCTGCCTTCAGTCTTTCGAGGGGAAGTTTGTTTAAACAATAAATACCACTAACACGCAGAATATTATATTCGCAACTAGATTGAGCGCAGAAACTTATTAGTTGTTGTTCGGCGTCCAATCTTCTTTTGCCTCGGTTTGTTTGTGGGTTTGCGGGTTGCTTTTCAGTAATCCATTCACCTTGAGCGTCACCATAGACCCCAGTTGTGCTAATGTAGACGATTCTGCGCGGTGCTAGGTTATGTGAAATAGTTGTAATAAAATTACTCATGCGGGTGTCTGAAATACCATCGCTTGGCGGCGGCAGAAGATAATAGACGTTTGCGTGCTGAAAGTTTATGTTTGAAAGTGAGTTTGCTGTATCAAGATCGGCTGAAATTGTTTGTATGCCAAAATTATGTAATATTTTTTGAGATGACTCCTGATGGCTTGTCGCAAGAACAGCTTCGTGTCGATTGATAAGTTGTTTAGCAATACGTTTGCCTAAGTCACCACAGCCAATTATGATATTTGAAGATTGCATTCAGGGTTAGTTGTTCCAAGATTTTGCTCGTCGGTAAAGCGAGCTATTTGTTGATGAGATAAAATTAATTTCACTAAATACTATCAAGAAAGAGTTTAAAGTAATATGAGTTTTAAGATCATTCTACAACCAAGTGGCCACGAATTTGAAATTGAACCTGAAGAGACAATTTTGGATGCTGCCTTGCGCCATGGTTATGCGTTTTCATACGGTTGTCGAGCTGGTGCGTGCGGCGCATGTAAAGGCAAAGTTGTAGAAGGTAAATTTCGCTACGATGGTGGCGAAGATCCTATTTCACTCTCTGCTAACGAGTCAACAGCAGGTATGTGTGTCTTTTGCCAAGCATATCCTGAGTCGGATATGGAGTTAGAGGTTAAAGAGATTACCTCATCGTCAGAAATTGAAATAAAAACACTGCCTACGCGTATTGCAAAAATGGAAAAATTAGCCCCAGATGTTATGCGCCTGTTTTTAAAATTGCCTATGATGGATCGACTGCAGTTTCTTGCTGGCCAATATGTAGACATTTTATTAAGAGATGGGCGAAAACGAAGTTTTTCCATTGCAAATGCACCTCATGATGATGAGTTATTAGAGTTACATATTCGTAAAGTTGATAATGGCGTTTTTACTGGTCGTGTGTTTGAAAGCATGGCAGAAAAAGAGATGTTAAGAATTGAGGGGCCATTAGGCTCATTTAGTCTCAATGAAAAGTCTGATAAGCCAATTATCTTTGTTGCTGGTGGCACAGGCTTCGCGCCAATTAAAGGAATGATCGAACATGCGTTTGCAGAACAGACAAAACGCAAAATGACTTTATATTGGGGTGTAAGGGATTTAGATTCGCTTTATCTTGCTGAGTTGCCGGAGCAATGGGCAATGGGAAATGATAATTTTGAATTTATTCCTGTTCTCTCTGAGCCTAAGGCGGCTGATAACTGGAGTGGGAGAGAAGGCTTTGTGCATGATGCTATAGCAGCTGACATTACATCTTTCGGAGAACATGAGGTTTATGCAAGTGGTCCACCGGCTATGATAAAAGCTGCGCGAGAAAGCTTTTTTGAGAAGGGTTTGAGTGAAGACGCTTTCTATTTTGATTCTTTTGAGTTTGCTAAAGATTAGTATTAATCCATGTAAAATAAAAAACGCGGCAATTGCCGCGTTTTTTATTTTTCTACTGTATCTTAACTAAGCAGCGGCAACACTTTCTTCTTTAGTCTCGCCGGCTGCTTCAAGCTTTTTTATCTCTTCAGCTTCTATTGCAGCATTTCTTTCTGCTTCTTTCTTAGCAAGCGCTGCTTGACGAGCTTGCTTCTTGGCGGTTAATGCCGCTAGCTCAGGTAAGCCTTTACCTGACGCAATTTCTAGCCCTTTGCGATAAGTTGCAGCAGCTAGCTCTGGCTCATCGATATGCTCAAGGACCTGCGCTAAAGCGTGGTAAGCTTCCGCACCACCGCCATTCTCAACGCTGGTTTCAAGATAAGAGCGTGCTTTACCCCATAGCTCACTTCGGCTGCTCAAACGACCAAGTGTTAAAAGAAGTGTCGGGTTATCTTGGTGTTGCTTGTACCACTTCTCGGCGGCACTCAACTCACCATAAGGATTGTCTGAATAGATCAAGCCATATAGGTGAACTAGGCTGTCATCCCAATGGGTTTTGATAGCAGTGCGCAGAATGGATTCAGCTTCATCTTGCTCGTTTTCATCAAGAAGTTGCTGCGCAAAAATGGCAATTAACTCCGCATCTTTTTGTAAATACGGAGGTAGAACGCTCCAAGTGTTTTTTACTTTGCGCATATTCCCGTCAGCACAGGCTGCGTGTAGAAGTTCGCTATAAACTTTTTTCTCAAGCTCGTTATATTCTTGATACTGAAGTACGCGATTGCGCTTAATGTCATATAATATTTCTGAAAGTTTATTCCAGTTGTTAGTGGTTTTATAAAGCTTTGTCATTAAAAGAATCGCACGAAGGTTTTTAGGGTCTTCAGTTCTAATCCTTTCTAATGCTGCACCAGCTCGGTCGTATTGCCCGCTGTCCATTAACAATTCTGCTTGGGTAATACGGATTGCAGTGCTTGCGTTTGGGTCAGTGGCTTGCGCCATATCGAGATATTGAATCATGCGAGTATTTGCACCTTGCGCTTGGGCAGATTTTGCTGCAGCAAGGTAATTAACTGCGCTTTCTGTTTTCTTAGCATAAGTCAGAAGTGCCTTTTCAGACTGGCGCCATTTGCCTTCCGCTTGAGCCAATAAGCCGCGAGTCAACGCAGTATTCGCAACTCTATCACGACGACGGTTTTGCCATTTTCTTAACCGAGAAGGAGCAAATAGAACTGAACCCAGTAGTCGAATGACGAGGTGAGCAGCAAAAATTGCAGCAATACTGATAACAACAAATACAACAAATGAAGTTTCCACTACATAGCTGTTGATGCTGAAAGTTGCTGAGCCTGGATCTTCACGAACAATAAAAGCTAAGAATACACCTAGGCAAATAATTGCAATAATTTGGATAAGTAATTTCATTAGTATCTCCCTAGTTCATTGCAACGTTAGAGCTCTCATTTGAAAGCTCATTTTGGGCGTTTTTTTCCAAGCTTGGAATATTCATCTCCAAGCGTTTGGCGACTTTACGCAAAGCGCGAAGAGAAGACGAAATATCTGGTGTTTTCAGTGTGACAGGCTTGCCTTTAAGGTAGTTTAGGGAATCGATAAACTTTTTAGTCGCAACTTCTTCCGTGTTAAAGAATTGCTCTGTCCAGTTAATCGCAAGTGTCATATTAGAGTCGTATAAGCTTTGATCGCCACGTAATAGCACAATTCGTGATTGCTCAAGTTTCAACTTCAAATTCTCGTGAAGATTGTTAACTTGCTCAGGAGATAATAATGGCTCCATAGGTTTGTCGAGATGAGTCACAGAAACTAAGCTCTTTAGAACATCAAAGATAGCAAGCGGCAGTGCTTCCCAGCTTTCGACTTTCATAGCATCGTCCGCTTGGAACTCATCAGATTCGTTTTTAACAGAAAGTGTTCGCGCTTGAAGTGGTAGTTGGTCTACCTGACTCTGCAATTCAGTCAATTGCATAGACACACCTGCTTGATCTGGAAGAACAAGAGTTTCAAGTGCAACTAATTCCTGGGCAATAACATTGCGCACTTCGTTTAGTGCTGGCTCATCCAAGGAGTTGATGCGTTTGTCTGCTAAAGTTAGTGCTTGAATAGATGTGGTCACATCTTGCTCAAGCTGTAATCTATGGTTGGCAACTTTCAGTAGGTAGTCTGCTTCTGCAATAACCCAATCGCGAGAGGTATTCCCCATGCGATTATAGAGGCCGTCAATGCTGACTTCTAACGACTCTTGTCGTTTTTTGGTTTCCGTTATACCACTGTTAGCTTTGCCAAGTTCTGCCTGGGCGGTTGTTAAGTTTGCCTCTGCAGCAGCAATTTTTTCAGTTGTCGTAGTTTCTATACTCTGTGCAAGCGCTTGTAGTTCCTGAGTTTTGCTAGCTAGCTCCGATTGAATTGTTTGTTGAGTTTGGGAGACTTCGCTTTTGATGGCATCAGTTGATTGGTTTAACTCATTTTGTAGCGCTTCCTGGCTTTTGCTGAGTTCCGTTTTCAACTGCTGTTGTAACGTTGCAATGGTTGCAGCGGAGGCATTTTTCTCTGCCTGCATCTGCTGGCTAGTCCAGTAAACACCATAACTGGCAGCGGCGCTAACACCCAATGCAAGCACAGCAACTGTAGTTCCGAAGCCAGAGCCTGACTTTTTCGGTGCCGCAGCAACAGGCGCAGGTGTCGCTTTCGCTGGTGGAGAAGCATCAGCAGTCTTGTTTGCTTTTTTAGCTTCAGGATTTGCAGATGAGCCGTTGTCTGGGCTATTCGGCTTATTGTTTGGTCGTTCGTTTTTCGGTGGCATAATTCTCTTTTCATCTCCCTATTGATGACTAACTATGTCTGATTGTTTATGTCTGGCACACTTACCCGAGATGAGTGCCGAAATCAGACGCTTTTTCGGTGTTTATATTTATTGTTGATCACCGTGTTTTGGCAAATTGATTTAGTTTAATTACTTCATACCGTAGTCGTATAGTCAAGTATTTTGTGTGGATTTCCACGTGATGAGTGAGTTTAAAATCGCTTCATCGCTAGCTTGAGCTGATACAATCGGTTTGCTGTTAAAACCAAGTTGTTCTGCCAGGTTTACCGCACGTTCGCTTACCACAATCATGGGAGAATTGAGTAGCCATTTTCTACCTTCTTCGCCTACCATATTGTATAGGTTTTGTAAGCCCTCGTTACTCGTAGTAACGATTACATCCAATTCATCATGCTCCCAAAGTTTCAGAAGAGCATTCGTATTAGATTTAGGCATCGAGCGTTTGTAGCAATTAGCATACTTCACCACAGCCCCCCGCTTAGTGAGAGTATCTGCTAGTAGTTCCCTGCCAACACCACCACGAAAGATGATGATTTTCTTTCCGTCGACATTTTGCATTTCTTCAAGTGAAAGTAGTGCTTCACTATTAAAATGCTCAATAGGAAAAATATCAGCGATAAGCCCCCAACTGTCAAGCGCTTTAACGCTTGATTTTCCCACAGCGGCAACTTTTAAGGACTTAGGCCATATTTGTTGTGCTTGAACGAGTTTAATACCGCAGTTAACTGCATTCGCGCTGATAAAAATAGCGATATCAAATTCGTCGATCTGCTCGATTATTGAGCGCAGTGTTGGGTCATCTGTCGTTTCGATGATTTCTATGGCGGGAAAGCGAATGGCTTTCCCGCCACTGTGTTCAATTAAATTGCAGAGCTTGCTCGCTTGTTGTGCGGGCCTTGTTACCAACACATGAGTATCTGATAGTGGGTTAGTTGATTGACCCATAAACTTCTTGCAGAATCTCTTTCGCTCCGCGCGACAATAAATCGTCAGCCAATGTTGTGCCTAAGGTTTCGGCGTCTTCTATTTTCCCGCTGATATCGCCACGAATAATTTCTGTTCCATCGGGTTTACCAACCAAACCTCGAAGCAAAATATTTCCATTATCGAGAACAGCAAAGCCACCAATAGGTACTTGGCACCCACCTTCTAATCGATTGTTCATTGCTCTTTCAGCTAAAACTCTAGTTGCCGTTTCCGAGTGATTCAGTGGGGCAATTAAATCATTAATGCGCTTATCGTCTGAGCGACATTCGATTCCAACTGCGCCTTGTCCAATGGCCGGCAAGCTGAATAGAGGATCTATAGCGTGCTTTATCCTTTCTTCAAAGCCTAATCGAATGAGGCCTGCAGCAGCGAGAATAATTGCATCGTATTCGCCTTCATCCAGCTTGCGTAAACGGGTGTTTACGTTTCCTCGCAAGCTCAAAATTTCCAAATCTGGGCGATGAGAGCGCAGCTGACATTCGCGGCGCATGCTTGAAGTACCAACTTTAGCGCCATGTGGTAGATCATCAATGGATGCATAGGTGTTGGAAACAAAAGCATCACGCGGATCTTCGCGCTCACAAATTACCGCTAGGTGTAATCCTTCTGGGAATTCAACTGGAACGTCTTTCATTGAGTGGACTGCAATGTCTGCATCACCTTGTAACATACCGACTTCAAGCTCTTTGACAAAAAGGCCTTTTCCGCCCACTTTTGCTAGCGGAGTATCAAGGATCTTGTCGCCTTGAGTAACCATTTTCACCAGTTCGATTTCAAGGTCAGGATGGTTCTTTAGTAGTTCAGCTTTTACAAATTCTGCCTGCCATAAGGCAAGAGGGCTTTTACGCGTGGCGATTTTGACAACGTTGTCTGACATGTTAAATCTCTATGTTCACTGAATGTTTTTGGTATTCCGTTACACTCATTAAATTGTTATGCAATAAGCTTGTTTCGTGTGCGGACATCGCAATATATCAAAATAATCATTGATTACCTAACTTGTTTACTGGGCTTCTCTGAAATCGCTAAAAATTGGAGTCAAATTACGCTATAGTAGCGGCATTTTACGAAAGCTGGTTTTAAAATAGATGAATGATAAGAGTGTTGTAAAACCTTGGGGCGGGCGCTTTACCGAAGCGACTGATGTTTTTGTTGAAGCGTTTACCGCGTCAGTAGAATTTGATCAACGGATGTATAAACAGGATATTCGAGGTTCTGTTGCTCATGCGACGATGTTGAACAAAGTTGGTGTGCTTACAGATGATGAAAAAAACGCCATAGTTCAAGGTTTACAACAAATCGAAAGCGAAATTGAAGCGGGTGAATTTGAGTGGTCTATCGCTTTGGAAGATATTCATATGAATATTGAATCGCGATTGACTCAGAAAATTGGAGATGCGGGGAAAAAACTCCACACGGGTCGCTCAAGAAATGATCAGGTTGCCACAGATATGCGTCTTTACCTCAGAGATGAGATAGATGAAATTGCAGTGGAACTGAAGCGTTTACAAATAGCGCTGCTTGATCTGGCTGAACGCGAAGTCGATACCATCCTTCCTGGTTTTACTCATTTACAAGTGGCTCAGCCGATTAGTTTTGGCCACCACATGTTGGCGTGGTTTGAAAATTTGCAACGTGATGCAGAACGTTTGTTGGATTGTCGCAAGCGTGTCAACGTATTGCCGTTGGGTGCTGCTGCACTTGCGGGCACTACATATCCTATCGATCGCCATTTTACTGCCAAGTTATTGGATTTTGATAAAGTTGCTGAAAACTCACTGGATGCGGTGAGTGATCGTGATTTCATTTTGGAATTCTGTTTTGTTGCCGCACAGGTAATGACGCATCTCTCTCGTTATTCAGAGGAGTTGGTTGTTTGGGTTTCCCAGCAGTTTGATTTCATTGAAATGGGAGATAGCTTTTGCACAGGCTCTTCGATTATGCCGCAAAAGAAAAACCCGGATGTGCCTGAGTTGATTCGCGGCAAAGCGGGCCGAACAAATGGCAACTTAGTCGCAATGTTAACCCTGATGAAATCTCAACCTTTTGCTTACAATAAAGATAATCAAGAGGATAAAGAGCCGCTATTTGATAGCATCGATACCATAAAAGCTTCGCTTCGAGTGTTTGCGGACATGATGCAGACAGTGAAAGTAAAACGAGAGAATATGTTGGCAGCGGCGATGAAAGGTTTTTCAACCGCGACAGACCTTGCTGATTATTTAGTGAAAAAAGGTATTCCGTTTAGAGATTCTCATGAGATCGTTGGCAAGGCCGTACGTTACGGTATTGAAAACGAAAAAGATTTAGGTCAAATGTCTTTGCAAGAGCTTCAGCAGTTTTCCGCTGTTGTTGAAGAAGATATTTATCTCGTACTGACACCTGAAGGCTCGTGTGCAGCTCGCGATCACTTTGGCGGAACGGCGCCAAACCAAGTAACGCAAGCGATAATAAGAGCGCGAGATCGTTTACTCTAAGTTATCAAAACTAAAGCTCGTAGCCTTTTTTATGTGTTGTGGCTACGAGCTAAATGATTAACCAACCGCAGCATCCGCAGATGATTCTGCCATATCTTGTCTTACTCTTTTCAACAGCATGGTTGTATCATCACCTTTTTCCCAACCCGCAATACCAAGAGTAGCATTGACCGTGATCAGTATGTTTGGGGATTCCGGCAAGCTAAGGTTTTGTAAACGCGTTTCAATTTTGGCAGCTAGCTTTTTCGCATCGTCTTTACTTGTTTCCGGTAGGATGAGCGTAAATTCACTGTCCCCGGTTCGGCCTACCAAGTCCACCCAGCGCATTTGATCACGAAGATAGAAACTAACAGAGGTAAGTACTTGATCTGTCACTGGGGTAACATTTTCAGATTGTGTTTTAAAATTATCAATTTTCATGACAATGACTGAAAGTGGATTGTTATAGCGGCGACTGCGCGAAACTTGTGGTTCTAACGCTTGCATTAGCGAGCGCTTATTAAGAAGGCCGGTTAGCGTATCCGCAGTACTAATATTATCCAGTTGATCTTTAAGGTTACGAGTTTCCGTTTGTAGTTTTATGATTTCTGAAACATCAGAAAAATAGCGAATAGTGTTGTCGTTTGAGTCGGTTTTTGGGTTGTCCACTGTCACCAACCAACGGTTTTGTCGATCGACAAGATTGGATACTTTCCAAAGATCAGGGTGGTCTGAAAACCCGTCTAAATACCGAGAATTTAGTTCAATAAGCGTTAAATTAATAATTTCGGTACTCGGCACGCCAAGGAATTCGCACATTGTTGGGTTAGTCCATTGAATGACGTCTTTTTTGTCAAAAACCAGCACTCCTACCGGAGACATTTCCAGGGCCGTTGTTGCAAGTTCAATGTTCAAATTTTGCATAATATCTGGTCTCTAAGCGTGAGCTAAATAAGGTGAAGATTCAAGAACATATAGGAAGATCGCGTTTGAAACAGTTGTTTATATGGACGTTGGGTTTACCTTGAAAAGGCTGCTGTTCAACTGCTGAGCTTCATATATTCGATTTTACGAGATGAAATTATTCACTTTTGGTGCCAGGCAATCTGAAACGACATCCCTTAAGGATCAAGTATTAACGCTAATATGCCGTTGATAATGGTGTCTATTGAGGTTTAACCTAAAAAAAGCAGTTGATCCACGAAATATAACGCAGGCTCTTGTTTCGCTTAGCTATATGAAAAAAGCTTGCTTTACCAACCAGGTGAAGACAACTTATTTCATTACGCTATTCAAAACAATATCCTGCATTCTAATTGCGCGTCCAACTGCTTTTTCTAGGTTTAAGTATCAATAGAAACTACACATAAAAAAGAACCTATATCGTAATTTGTATGGTCGCCGAGCATCTTCAGACAAATGTAATCAAAGAGCGATTTCTAACGGTTAATCGAGACCGTTTAGAGCGCACGCAAAAAATCATGCCGAGTAAAAATAAAGATTTGCTCAGCGTGTTCCCGCTGCTATTTCATGTAAATAACCCGTTGTTACCAGGATACATTGATGATCAAACTCCGTGTGGAATATACGGCTATATGGTGACTGATGCTGTTATTAATCATGCAAAAAAACTATGGCGAGGTTTAGATCTTAAGCGCCAAGGGATGTGGAGCACTGAAATCGAAGCGATTTTCCTTATGGGGAGTTGCGGGACGGTTGCGTTCAACAAAAAAAGTGATTTTGATGTTTGGCTTTGTTACTCCCCCAAATTGGATCGGGATAAATTAAAACGTCTACAAAAAAAAGCCAGTCGTATTGAGCAGTGGTTTGATAGTGTCGGGTTGGAAGTCCATTTTTTTCTTATGAATGCAGTTGCGTTTAAACAGGGCAAGGTTTCGAAACTATCGAAAGAGAGTAGTGGCACCGCACAGCATTTGTTATTGCTTGATGAATTTTATCGAACAAGTATTTGGATGGCTGGCAAAACACCGTTTTGGTGGTATGTACCTCCTGCACAAGAGGCAGACTATGAAAAAGTTCTACGGCGGTTAATAAAATCAGAAGCACTCTCCCGATCAGAAATTATTGATTTTGGTGCATTGCCTGATATACCGAGTGGCGAATTTTTTGGCGCGGCTGTTTGGCAGATTTATAAGGGTATTGATTCTCCTCATAAATCGGCATTAAAAATCACTTTGATGGAATCATACGCTGATAGTCATCCGAAAAGTGAGCCGCTTTCCGCCGTTTTTAAACAAAAAGTTTATGATGAGATTTTGGATTCTGATTCTCTCGATCCATACCTCATGATGTTGCATCGTATAGAGTCATACTTGAAAAAACGTAATGACAAAGAGCGCCTGGAGGTTATTCGAAGATGTTTCTATTTAAAACTAGCGTTGCCACTAAGTAGTAAAACTGAACCGGTTAACTGGCGCAAGAAATGTGTGAGTTCGTTGGTTGATAGCTGGCAGTGGCAAGCTGAACAGGTAGCGCATTTGGATAACAAAAAAAACTGGAGGTTGGAGGATGTTGTTCAGGAGCGCAGCTTATTGGTGATGTATTTGACCAAAAGTTATGGCGTAATATCTAAATTTGGAAAAGCGAATGCAAAAAAACAGCTGATAAAACAAAGGGATCTCAGTACACTCGGAAGAAAATTATATTCTGTGTTTGATCGAAAAGTAGGGAAAATCGAGGTCTTTAATCGCGGTATTGTTGATTCGCTCGCCGAAGAGAGCGTGACGTTGATATTGCTGAGGGGACAGGACAAAAAAGAGCATTGGCGATTGTACCGCGGCAAAGTCGTTGGTGAACAGTTCAAAGATAACAAACCTCTTAAGATGACATACGGCCTGATTGAGCTTGTGGCCTGGGCTTACTTCAATCAGCTGCTTGGGAATACGACGCAAAAATTACTCTATGCACCAGGTTCCGATGTGGGCAATAGCGAATTGAATAGTATCCTGGATAAGTTTTCAGAATTAACAGAGGGGTTTAGCCTGCTTTCACCTGAGAGTGCTGACTTAATGGAAGCGGCATATCTTCAGCGTAGTGTTGTGTTTTTAAATATCGGCCGAGGGAGTAATTTTGATCCTAACGGTGCTTTGGGAAAACAGCTAGTCTCTGGGGAGCTTGATGTCCTTAATTATGGAGGAGAAGAGGAGGGCGCTATTCGTTCGTTGGAGCACTTCTTTATCACGAGTTGGAAAGAGATATTTGTTTTCAAATATGTGGGTGGTGATGGTTTAGCGCAGTGGCTTTGTTCGATTCTTGATACTTATGTGCCAGTCTATCAACAGAAAAATAAAAGTGAAGTGGAGGCACCGGAGGTTGTTTGTTTCGATAATCAAATGTCACATGTGCTTGCTAAACGTTTAACGGACTTATTCAAGTCTGCATTAAAAAGTTTCACCGAGCGGCAAGCCTACGAAGTTTGTTATTTATTTGAGGCGTTCCATAAGTATTACGTTATCACATATGTCGATAAAAAATTTAATTTTGAGGCCTTTGCCTCTTCGAAAGAATTGCTGGACTATTTTGGGAAGTCGGTCAGTTATTTTCGAACCAATACTTTTGATTCGCATATGTTGCAGGCGACTCCATACCCCTCACTATTTCGCGACAACAAGAGTGGAACCGTACAAATTTTTCTCCATGCGGAACACGAGGAGATAAGTGCGTATGTGCTTGATGAGATGGGAGCGATGTGTTTACAAAAATTCCCGCTAGATAGTACCGAAAGCGTTCTGGGGCATTTCCTCATGTTTTTGTATACCTTACTGGAGCAGCGTGAAATGCTGCATGAACAATTGGTGGATACTGAGATTTATGTAGAGCAGATTAACTGTCAATTGGAGGCGTACAAACTGACTAAGACTGGATTTTCTTACAAATCTAAGCAGCTAAAATTACCAGATATTGATGTATCAAAAAAATATGGTATTCAGGTTATTGGAGAGGTGAGAGAGAATAGAGCGGTATTTACTTTTTATTGTGATAATACTGAGTTCAACTCCGCTGAATGGGGGAACCAAATTTTCACGAAAGTCGCTCAACACGTGCTCAGTAAACGTAAAGATGAAGAAAAATACTACATTTATATTGCTGACTTGAAATTAGCGCCTGAAGTAATCAGTAGTAAAACCTCTAGTATTATTCCAACCAACGAATATCTCCGCTACAAAAAGCGTCTTGAAGAAAGTTTGAATAAAGCGCTAGCAAAACTCTAAAATCGAATATTATTCTCTCTCTTGAAGTGATAAACTTCTGCTCAATTAGTGTTGTTTGCTGGCCGACCATTTTCTATTTGAGCACGATCTTTTGATAAAGTCATTTTTGGGCATTCCCTTAGTTATATTGTTGATGGTTGTATTGGCTACCATTTCTTGTGGCCAAAAAGGCGATCTCTATTTGCCTGAAGCTAAAAATGGCGAACAGACCGTAAACAAAAAAACAGAAAAGAAAAAAGAGTTGAATTAGATATGGATTATTTTGACTATCGCGCAGGCGAGTTATACGCGGAAGATGTTGCGGTTAACACCATTGTTGAAGAAGTAGGTTCTCCCTGTTACATCTATTCACGCGCGACGCTTGAACGTCATTGGAATGCTTTTGATAAAAGCCTTGGCTCGCATGAACATATGATTTGTTATGCGGTAAAAGCTAATTCTAATCTCGCGGTCTTGAATGTATTTGCGCGTATGGGGTCGGGGTTTGATATTGTTTCTGGTGGAGAGTTGTTACGGGTAATCAAAGCAGGTGGCGATGCGTCTAAAATCGTTTTTTCTGGCGTTGGCAAAAAGCGTGAAGAGATAGAGCTTGCATTACGGAATGGTATTCATTGTTTCAATGTGGAATCTGATTCGGAATTAGAATTAATTAACGAAATCGCAAAATCAATGGACGTGAATGCACCTGTTGCTATACGGGTGAATCCTGATGTTGATGCGGGGACCCACCCCTATATTTCAACCGGGATGAAAGAGAACAAGTTTGGGATCGATATTGAAATTGCACATGAATTATATATTCGTGCAGCTAAGCTTTCTCATATCGATATTCGTGGTGTTGCTTGTCATATCGGATCTCAATTAACAGAGACTTCACCTTTTCTTGATGCACTTGATCGAGTCATTGTGTTGGTTAAGCGTTTAGCGGAAGAAGGCATTTCACTCCATCATCTGGATATCGGTGGTGGTTTGGGTATTCGTTATAAAGATGAAAATCCACCACTTCCTGCTGAATATGCCAAAGCTGTCGTTGAGCACTTAGGTGGTCTGAAGCTTCCTATTCATCTTGAGCCTGGTCGCGCGATTGCGGGAAATGCCGGTATTCTTGTGACGACAGTGGACTTTATTAAAGAGACGGAGCAGAAAAATTTTGCAGTTGTCGATGCGGCAATGAATGATCTATTGCGCCCGTCGCTTTATAGCGCATGGCAAGAGATTATTCCTGTTAAAGAATTTCCCGAAGGTGATAAATCGGAATACGATATTGTTGGTCCCGTTTGTGAGACTGGTGATTTTCTCGGCAAGTCTCGTGAGTTAGTTATTCAACCAGGTGACTTGTTAGCGATTAGATCATCAGGTGCTTACGGATTCACTATGAGTTCGAATTACAATACTCGCCCTCGCGTTGCAGAGGTAATGGTTGATGGTGATCAGTTTTATGTTATCCGCAAGCGAGAAACGTTCGAAGATTTGATTCGAGGCGAGTCACTATTACCTGAGTAGCCCCTAGCGTTACTGTACTAGCTCAATGAGCTTTTAATTTCGATATATTATGCAACGTTAGGGTAGTCACTGGCATTTACAGTCAATCTGAATTCTCCGCAGTTTGCTGCGGACGCAAACCCGATGGGGTTCACCCAAAGGGCACAGAGATGTGATTAATTGCTGAAAGAGGTTACTTTCGTGCTTGTTGCAGGTGTAAAACCTCTTTCAGATTCTCCTCTGTTAGTGGCCTGTGAAATAGATAGCCTTGTACCATGTCGCAGCCATGTTCTTTGAGAAATTCCAGTTGAGTTTCATTTTCTACGCCTTCGGCGACTACATCCAAACGCATATCTTTAGCCATAGAAATAATTCCTGCGGCGAGCCGCGCTGTATCAGCATCCTGATCGATATTCTGAATAAATGTGTGATCTAGTTTTAATACATCGACAGGGAACTGTTTCAAGCAAGTAAGCGATGAATAACCCGTTCCAAAATCATCTAATAGTATGCGTATGCCAAGTTTTTTTAGTGAATTTAGTGTTGCAACAGAATTGCCCATATCATCCATTACACTGCTCTCTGTAATTTCGAGGTGTAGTTGTTCTGGTTTTAGTTTTGTTTCTTCGAGTATGCGTTCAATGGTTGTTAATAGATCTTTTTCGCGAAACTGCCGCGCAGATAAGTTTACTGAAACAGCAATGTCTGTAACGTTGTCGATTTTCCACGTTGACATTTGTTGGCAGGTTTGCCGTAACACCCATTCACCAATGGGAATGATCAGGCCACTGTCTTCGGCGATAGGAATAAAATCTTTTGGTGGAATGCTACTATCTGCGTTATCCCATCGCAATAGTGCTTCTATAGACGTAATGCTTTGGTTGCGCAGGTTGATGATCGGTTGGTAATGAATGTGTAGCTGATTATTATCGAGCGCTTTGCGTAATTCTGTTTCCAGAGTAAGGCGTTGTTTAATGCGTGTTTCCATCGCTGTTTCAAATATTTGAAAGCAATTACGGCCGCTTTCTTTGGCATGATACATCGCTGTGTCAGCGTTTTTTAATAGTGTATCCGCGTTGTTGCCATCGCTTGGGTAACAGGCTATTCCAATACTTGCGCCAAGATAAACTTCAGTAGAGTTAATTTGGAGTGGTTTATCGAAAAGGCCAAGAATTTTCTGTGCAACAATAACTGCATGTTCGACGCTATTGTTGTCATCTAGTAGAATCGTGAACTCGTCGCCAGCAAAGCGTGAAACAGTATCTTGATCGCGCAATAAATTTCTTAGGTTGATGCTGATCTGCTGTAAAAATTGATCACCTACATGATGCCCTTGAGTATCGTTGAGCCGTTTGAAATTATCAATGTCGATAAACATAATGGATAAGGAGTTTCCATTTCGTTTTGCGCGGGTAATGGCTTGCTCCAGTCGATCTTTGAATAGCAGGCGATTAGGTAATTCGGTTAATGGGTCGTGATAGGCTCGGTGATTAATTTTTTCTTCTTTCTCTTTAATGTCAGTAATATCATAGAACACTGAGGTATATTGAATGACTTTACCATTGAGATCTTTTACGCTGGAGATCGCTAACCGTTGGGGGTAGACCTCCCCATTCTTGCGACGATTCCATATCTCTCCTTGCCAACGACCGGTGTTGATAATGGTTTCCCACATATCATGGTAAAACTCCGGTGGCTGGCGGTTCGATTGCAACATTCGTGGATTATTTCCAATCGCTTCTGCTGCAGGATAACCGGTAATATCTGTAAAGGCTGGATTTACCAGTTGAATGGTGCCGGCGGTATCGGTAACCATGATACCTTCAATTGCGCATTCAAAAACATGCGTTGCGAGTAGTAAGCGTTTTTCGGTATGTAGCTTATCGGTAATATCCTGTGATACTAGTGTATAACCCGTCAGCTTTTCATTTTCTATAATCGGCGTTAGTCTTGATTCGATATGATGGATGCATTGATTTATATTACGTAGATGGATAAACCAATATTCTCCTTTTTCAGCAACTTCGTCGCGTATTTTTTGCAGTGATTGTTCGTGAATACTATCTGATTTGAAAAGTTGATCGATAGGTCGCTTGATGAATTCACTTTTTTCAACCTGAAATACTTTACAACTATCTTGGTTAATGTACACAATATTGAAGCGTAGATCGGTGACTATAATAGAGATGTTTAACGGTGAGTTAAGTAAGTTTTCTAAGTGGCTATTTCTGGCTTTAAATTTTTGTTGGGTTTGAGTTAATTTTTTGTTCCGCTCCGATAACACTTCTTTGAGAAACGCTACGTAGTTACTCTCCAAGTTTCTGATGATATCTTCCTGAATTAAAATACCAACAATGTTGACTTCCTCATCGATCACGAGAATACGACGCACTTTGTGCTTATTCATTATGGAGACAGCTTCAAAAGTTGAGGTGCTAGCGTATACAGTTATTACGGGAGATTTCATTACCTCCTTCATCATTAAACCGTCAATCTCGGTGCCGTTAACAATCAATGTTGCCATGTCTCGTTCAGTGAGAATGCCAACGGGAGTACCATTTTCAATGGCAATGGCGCAGCCTGAAGTATAATGCTCCATTTGGTTAACTACATCATGAACGTTCTCATGTATGCCGACGGTGAGAATTTTTTTGGTCATTACATTACCGACAGACTTTGCACCGATGAAATAGTCCTCACCATAATGGGCAATGATATCGGTTTGCGTCAGGATGCCCGCAAGATATCCATCGCTATCAGTAACCACGAGATGACGAATGGTATTGCTTGTTAGTATATAAGTGGCCTCAAAAACATTAATTGATGACGGTGCTGAGATCACTGGGTAGCTCATCAACTCACTAATTTGTACTGTTTGATAATCGATGTCTTTATTTAGAGTGCGCACCATATCCGCTTCGGTATAGATGCCTACAGGCTTGTTGTTATCACACACAACAAGGCTGCTAATAGAGTTTTTACGCATTAAGGTAATGCAATCGTGAATAACTGTACTGCTAGTAACAGAAAGAGGGTTCGGTGTGAAAATATTCGTAATGTTTTGGTCCATAGCTACTCCCGGATGGACTCCTAAAAGTTTCTCTAACAAATGCGAGCAGTGGGGTTGCGGCGTACATTTATTAGGCGAATTCTACCAAAGAAAGGGTAATTTCCAGTTAATTATTGTATTTTTTTACAGCTATTTTTATAGATTTGAACTTCAACTATAGTATGCACATATTTGAGAAATAATTCACTAGCGAATAATCCCATACATTCAATGCATTCCTTGGGATGTGCTTGCGGATAGTTATTATAAAAAACTATCAGCTACTTTCATGTTTTTTGCGATAGCTTCATTAGGATTATTGCATAGCAGAGAGGTGCGGTTCCATCTTTTGAGAAGACTCTAAGTATGCATATAACGCAAAAAAGGTGCGTTATTCGAGGTGCTAGAAGATCTGTGGTCAACGATATGAGAGAGGCTTTATCCTAAAAAAAGCAGTTGGACGCGCAATTAGAATGCAGGATATTGTTTTGAATAGCGTAGTGAAAAAAGTTGTCTTCACCTGGTTGGTGAAGCAAGCTTTTTTCATATAGCTAGGCGAAACAAGAGCCTGTGTTATATTTCGTGGATCAACTGCTTTTTTTAGGTTTATGTGTCATCAGTTTTATTAGTCAGTGTGAAATATTGATATTGTTATTTTAAATGTCGTTATTTCGAACATCATTATTGAGTTTATTTTTTGTTTGAGAGATAGTATTGCAATTAGCAATACGTGAATCTAAAAATAGTATGACAAAAAAAAGCAAACCTAGACAACGATCAAAGAAAAAAGTTAAAGCCCCAGTTTTTCAGGGATGGATGACAAGTGATCAAGATGAAATTGAGCGTCGGCGGCATCGTGGTGCAACAGAGTCATTTACTATTGATGCATTAACTGAGCAGGCATTTTATGGAAACTACCTTGTTCGGTCCAGCTCCGGGGGAGGATATAATGTTGAAATTCGTTCATTGCTTGATCCCATCAACTCATGTGGTTGCCCTGATCATGCTGTAAATCAACTAGGAACGTGTAAACATATCGAGGCAGTTTTACATAAACTATCAAAAAATCGGAAAAATAAATTCCGCGTTATAGCTGAAGAAAAAAGCCCATTGGTGGAGATATTTGTTGATCGACGTAACGATAATGTACAAATATTCTGGCCATTGCGCAGTAGACCTAAAACCGTAATACGAAAATTATTGGAACCTTACTTTTCAGCAGATAATACATTACTCAATTCGCCTACATACAGCATTCCTGCGTTGCAGCGCGAAATTCAAGCAATGACTAAAGTTAATCGCGATAAAATTAGGTTTTCTCAGGAAATTTCTCCGTGGTTGGAGAGATGTATTGTTCAAGAACAAAAAGAAAAGCATCGAAGTGATTTTGAAAAAGATGTCTCTAATGGAAAACGTAGTAAGGATGTCGTAAATATTCCTCTCTATAGCTATCAACAGCAAGGTATGGAGCATCTAGCTTTTACTGAGCGTGCGTTATTAGCCGATGAAATGGGGTTGGGTAAAACGGTACAAGCGATTGCTGCTTGTGAATTATTACGTCGACTTAAAGGTATTAAACGCGTTTTGGTTATTTCGCCAGCGTCACTCAAAGCCGAATGGGAGGAACAAATTGACAAATTTACTAACCTCCCCTCGCTAGTGATACAGGGGAATCGATCAAATCGCCTCAAGCAATATCAACAATCGTCATTTTTCTATCTTGCCAATTATGAGCAAATACTTTTTGATCTTAATGATATCCAACATAGACTTGCACCGGATATCATTATTTTGGATGAAGCACAAAGAATAAAAAACTGGCAAACAAAAACTGCTAATGCAGTTAAGCGGCTAAAGAGCCGCTACGCGTTTGTGCTTACTGGTACTCCACTTGAGAATCGAATAGATGAAATATATTCCATCGTACAGTTTCTCGATCCACATCTTTTTGGTCCACTTTTCAGGTTTAATCGAGATTTCTATCAGCTAGATGAAAAAGGCCAAGCTATTGGCTATAAGAACTTAGATGAGTTGCATCAACGATTACGCCCCGTGATGTTGCGTAGATCAAAAAATGATGTTGAGGGTGATTTGCCTGAGCGAACGGATAAAAATTATTTTGTCTCTATGACAGAGGAGCAGGAAGTTCGTTATGAAGAATATAGCTTTCGAGTTGCCCGTCTCATGGCTCAGGCCAAAAGACGTCCACTAAAAAAAGAAGAATGGGAGAAGTTACAAAAGTGGCTTGCATGTATGCGCATGCTTTGTGATACACCTTATATCTTAGACCAAGAATGTCGCGATTCACCAAAACTAAATGAGCTTGAAAAAATATTAGATGATCTACTTTGTAGCCAAGAAAATAAAATCATTATATTTTCTGAATGGACACGTATGCTGGAATTAATCTGTGAGTTAGCGGACGAAAAAGGCATCGAATATGCGCTTCATACAGGTGCCGTATCACAAATCAAAAGAAGAGTAGAGATAAATAGGTTCAAAGCAGATGCTAATTGTCGTTTGTTTTTGTCCAGCGATGCTGGAAGCACTGGCTTAAATTTACAGAATGCAAATGTTGTTATAAATATGGATTTGCCCTGGAATCCTGCAAAATTGGAGCAACGTATTGCCCGAGCATGGCGAAAGCACCAAAAACGCCCAGTGCAAGTCATTAATTTAGTTTGTGAGAATTCTATTGAACATCGCATGTTGCACTTGCTTAAACAAAAGAAAAACTTAGCATATGAAGTGATAGATGGGCTTGGAGAAAATACATCCATGGAAATGCCTTCTGGTAGAGCGGCTTTCATGGAACGAATGGAATCACTAGTGGGAGAGCCTGTTAGTGAAGCTCCTGCGAATAAAGAGGCTAGATCTCAGGTGTCTCCCATTCAACAAATGTGTGAAGATAGCATATCCCGATGGGGTGGGCGGCTAGACTTAGTTCAAGAGTATACTCAAGGAGAAAAGCAAACAATTGTAGCTGTTGTTGACCAAAGTGATACGTCTTTAAAGAATGATTTAGAAAATAGCGTTACTGGCAATTTACCTAACCATGACTTAGAAATATTGGATCGTGATACCTATGAAACAATACAGCGCCTGGTTAAAGCAGGCGTGTTAAGTGTGAATGCTGAATCGCAAACACTTCATCGATCTAAACCTCAAGATCAAGAAGAGCTTAGGAAACAAAAACAGCGTCTGAATCTCGCAAAGAAACATATGAGCAAAGCGGAGCATAAGTACGGCATGGTTAAACTGCTTATCGGTGGAGGTTTCGCGGCTGAGGCAATACCTGCACTGGCTGAGGTTGTTGAGTTTGCTTTAGAATCATTAGCAATTTTGAAAAATTACGAAACATCGGCACTTACCATATCTTTTATTGAATTACACTTTGTAGCGACAAAGATGATTGATCAACGTGTTATCAGTGTGATTGCACAATTAAGGGAGAATAAAAATTTAGCAGATGTGAAGCAAGCGCACTCTTTGTTAGAAAATGCTGAATTGTTAATTCAAAATGTTAATGAAACGCTCAATAGATCATTGTTGAGGTGATAAATTTCATGCAACGTTAGGATTTACATAATCGAATATAGTTACCTGATTTATCATCTGATTCACGATGCACCATTTGAGTCAGGAATGCAATAATGCAGGCCTGACACCAGCTTTTAGATGCAGCTGTCGAGATTAGATTCCTTTTAAAGAAGTTAACACTGCTTCAAATGACGTTCCGTCTTCTTCGTGTTCGATTTTTACCGGTAGATAATGAAGTTTCGGAGCGCACCAAATTGTAATTTTTACTTTCTTGGTTTTAACCTGTACAACCACTGTGTCTAGTTTGCCTCGAATCGTTTCGAGTTTTCGATCCCCAACATGGCGCACGTCATAATCCATCAAACGAACATTTTCGGCAATGTGATAGCTGAAATTACGTTTTCCCGAGGCAAGATCAATCATGAGCGCTAACTGATAACTGCTTTGATCTTGAGCACCGATCGGAATTTCATATTCGTAAATTTTATTTTGAGATTTCTTGAATCGCTGACTAAACACTTCACCTTTTTGCCAGTCATAGCTTTGTTCTACAAGCATCTTTCCTTTATTTCTGTCGTATGTGTAAGTGATCGGTCTTACTATATTATTATCGAATTGAAATTGGGTGGTTTGGATGATGCGTTCTTTAAACAGAGCGGCGATTACCCCTGTAGTTTTTGAATCGGAAACATAAAAGAATTTGTCTTTATCAGTGAAAAAAGATCGTGTTGCGTAGCCAATGCTAACAAAACCTTTTTTGATTTCGTATTTGGCGGAAAATGGTGGTGGAAGGGTGGCCGCATAACAAGAAGCCGAAACTAATAGGAGAACCAGAGTTGCAATAGTCTTTTTCATGGTTTTGAAATAAAAGGTAGTCGATGTTTAAAATAGCGATGACAAATCCATGCAATGCTTAGCCCGTAAACACAACCGATAAATGAGCCAACAGCAATTTGAGCGGGATAGTGTTTAGCGAGGTAGACACGTGATAGAGCTACAAGTATAGACAATGTAATGCTAGCAATAATTACCCAGCGAATACGAATAAAATAGGCGATGAAACAAAAAGTCGCAAAGAAATTGAGTGCGTGGTTGGATGGCATTCCAGAAGTACTAGTCGAGCAGGGAGTTGATACATCGAACGGTACACGAACTAATGCATACATATCAAGGCAGGGCCGTGGGTGCTGAATGATATCTTTTAGAAAATTACCAAAAAGATCACCTGTAGCTGTGACTAAAATGCTCAGCGCGCCAAGTAGCCAGCCTTTTTTTCCATATTTAATACCAAATGTTATCCAAATGATTGCTAGCAGAGGAATGGAGAATGTGTATTTTTCTGAAATCCAAAAGAAAAAGAAGTCAAAAACGGGGTTAGCCCAATCTTGATTAATCCAAAGCAGTAACGTCTCGTTTAAACCCAGGGGTTGTTCCATTTAAATTAGAAATTAACAGTAATCGGTTGTTGCAGCGGTTTTCCATCAAGTAAAAGTATGTTGTTTTCAAACTTGATTCTGCCTAATGCAAACCAGGAAATAACAAGGGGAAACACCTTATGTTCTTCAACATGCACTCTTTTAGCGAGGGATTCAGCACTCTCAGCGTGTTTAATGGCAATCACACTTTGCGCAATGACGGGTCCTTCATCCAACTCTGGTGTGACAAAATGAACACTCGCTCCGTGTTCGGTTTCGCCAGCATCTATTGCGCGCTGGTGGGTGTTTAAGCCGCGAAACTTGGGGAGTAATGACGGATGGATATTAATCATTTTGCCAAGGTAATGATTAACGAAACCATCACTCAAAATTCTCATGAACCCGGCTAAGACAATCAGATCGGGTTGATGACGGTCGATGGATGTTGCGAGTGCTTGGTCGTATGCTTCTCGATTATCAAACTGTTTGTTATCGATCACTTCAGTGGCGATGCCGGCGTTTTTTGCCCGCTCTAACCCGTAAGCCGTCGCTTTATTGCTGATAACGGCGACGATGTTGCCCGGAATAGTTCCGACATTGATTTGATCGATAATTGCTTGCAAGTTACTGCCGTTACCGGAAATGAGCACAATAATCTTGCATTTATTTGAGTTAGGCAAAACAGTTGATTCCGGTATTAGATGATAACTTTTGGCGTTTGTTCATCTGAGGATGAAATCTCACCGATGACAAAAGCGTTTTCCCCCGTTTTGTTTAGGCTAGCAAGTGTCGAGTCTTTGTCTTCTGCTGCAACACAGACAACCATTCCAACACCGCAGTTAAACGTGCGATACATCTCTTGCTGTTCGATGTTTCCATTTTCTTGGAGCCACTGAAAAACTTCTGACATTTGCCAGCTGCTTGCATCAATTTCAGCTTGTGAAAACTCAGGTAGTACTCTGGGTATATTTTCCAACAACCCGCCACCAGTTATATGGGCAATTGCTTTAATGGAAACTTGCTCTTTTAACGCAAGAATTGATTTTACATAGATACGGGTTGGTTCTAACAAGCATTCACCAAGTGTTGATTTGCCCATCGGCTGATTGAGATCGGCATTGACATGAGAAATGATTTTGCGAATGAGTGAATAGCCATTGGAGTGGGGGCCTGATGAAGCAAGGCCGACTAAAATATCACCAGTTTTAACCTTGCTGCCATCGATGATTTCATCTTTTTCTACAATGCCTACGCTAAAACCCGCTACGTCATAATCATCATCGCTGTACATGCCTGGCATTTCGGCAGTTTCACCACCAGTTAATGCGGCTCCTGCTAGTTCACAGCCAGTTGCTATTCCGCTCACAACGCTTGCTGCAACATCGATATTCAATTTCCCGGTAGCATAATAATCGAGAAAATAGAGTGGTTCGGCTCCGGTTACAATAATATCGTTAACACACATGCCGACCAAATCGATTCCAATTGTGTCATGTTTGTTTAGGTCGAGTGCTAGTCGTAGCTTTGTTCCTACTCCATCAGTGCCAGAAACGAGTACTGGTTTACGGTATCTGTCTGTAGGAATTTCGAATAATGCGCCAAAACCACCTAAACCAGAAAGCACACCTGGTCGTTTGGTTTTTGCGGTAAGTGGTTTGATTTTTTCAACCAATTCATTGCCAGCATCAATGTTTACACCGGCATCACGGTAATTTAGCGATGAACTTTTCACGGATTATAGATTCTCTTTAAAGAAAGTCGGTAGTGACGGCTATTCCTACGGCGCTTCAAGGAGTGATATTGAGTGGCGTAGGGTGTTAGTGTCAATACTGCTGATAAGTTAACCGTTGATTATACATTATCTCGGGCTTGCTGATGGTTCATTTTCACCACTGTTGATTCTAATGTTGATTCTAAAAAAGTACAGTAACTGCTCAGGGTGTTTAGATTTTGTTCCAGAATCGCCGTTAGTTCGCACGGAATGAGGGAGCATAT
>Ga0316204_10003910_pt1 | contig 28274 bp, 24 predicted proteins | sample 6monrhotite_MG_2_FD_205661 | JGI IMG/M metagenome (GOLD analysis project Ga0316204, IMG submission 205661) | Microbial mat bacterial communities from mineral coupon in-situ incubated in ocean water Damariscotta River, Maine, United States -... | ecosystem: Environmental > Aquatic > Marine >...
TTACCAATTGGATCACCTTTATCAATATCACAGTCATAAAGAAGCTCTGTTGGAAACGGACCTCCACCTACACGAGTCGCATAAGCTTTAGTAATCCCTAAGATATAATCCAATTGTGTTGGTCCAATACCAGCACCCGCGGCCGCACCACCCGCTGTTGTATTAGAAGAGGTTACATAAGGATAAGTCCCTTGATCAATATCTAATAAGGTTCCTTGTGCCCCTTCAAACATCAGGTTTTTACCTGCACGGTTATAGGTATCAATCAGATTAGGAATATCAGCCAGCATTGGCATAATCATTTTGCTATAACGTTGACATTTTTCCCACAACTCATCAAAAGAAACAGGCTCTACTTTAAAGAAGTTCACAAGCATGTAGTTATGATATTCCACTGTTTCCGCGAGCTTTTGCTTAAATGATCCCATGTTCTTAAAATCACCCGCTCGTAATCCGCGACGTGCCACTTTGTCTTCATAAGCAGGCCCTATTCCACGACCGGTCGTACCAATCGCTTTATTACCACGGGCTAACTCACGAGCCACATCTAAAGCAACGTGATAATCTAAGATAAGTGGGCAAGCATCACTGATTTTTAGGCGTTGCTGAACCTGTAGACCCGTTGCTTCCAACTGGGCTACCTCACGCTCCAAAGCATCAGGTGCCAATACCACACCGTTACCAATGAAACATTCAACGTCTTCGCGTAAGATTCCAGATGGAATCAAATGTAGGACTGTTTTTTGACCATCGATTACTAGAGTGTGACCTGCATTATGGCCACCTTGGAATCGAATCACTGCTGATACTCTATCGGTTAACAGGTCAACAATCTTACCCTTTCCTTCATCACCCCATTGAGTACCAACAACCACAATATTTCGTTTTGACATAAAGCTACTTCTTAATCACTTATAAAATTTAATAAATTGAACGACTCAGCGAAATTAAACGCTCTCAACAATCCATTGACCCGAGGTTTTAGACAAAAATTGATTACCTGCATCTAAACCGTCTATATCGTAAGATTTGATCACTTGGACACCTTCAGACTTCAGTTCTGAAATCTTATTCTGAAGTGACTTATCCGCTAAATTAGGTGCGTAAACACACCCTTTTTCCGCAGCTTCTACCGGCGCTAACAAGTCCAAAGCAGTACGTAAATCAAGACTGAATCCAGTTGCAGGAAGCGCTAAACCAAAGTCTGAACCGATATTGTCATAACGGCCACCTTTCGCAATGGGCTGTAAAAAACCATTGGCGCTGTAACAAGCAAAGATAATACCCGTGTGGTATTGATAACCTCGAATATCAGCTAAGTCTAAATGGATTAGAGCATCTTGAGTTGTCGTCAAGTATGAAACAACACTATCAAGGTGATCTACCGCACTCTTTAAAACCGCAGAAATAGGCGACAAATGTTGCTTAGCCTGATCAATAACCGTTGAAGCATCTCCACAGAAACTCAACAGTAAATTAAAAGCATTTGACACTTCCGCTGGAAGTGTCGTCTCGGCAAGAAACTGCTCGTACTCAGGTATAGCTTTACGCTCAAAGATGTCGATTAAATTAGAAGCTTGAGTTTCATTCATGCCTGCTAACGAGATTAATTCATCCACAACACCAACATGACCTAAGCTAATTTTAACGTTTGATAAATTCAGCATTTGCATACTTTCAAGCATCAATTCAATGATTTCAATGTCACTTTCAATACCTGAATGACCAAAAATTTCTGCCCCAACTTGAATCGGGCTACGAGAACCTTTCGCCTTATTATTACGCGTTTTTAAAACTTCACCCGCATAACATAAACGAGAAATGGAATCAGACGCTTTCAAACGGTTACTGACAATACGAGCAACCTGTGGCGTCATATCAGCACGAACACCCATCATTCGGCCACTTTCTTGGTCAGTAAAACGACAAGTGTCTACCGCCATATGACGAGCCGTACCCGTTAATAGAGAGTCTGTAAACTCCGCGAGCGGAGGTAACACAAGGTCATAACCAGACAGGTTAAAACCATCCATTAACTGACGACGATAAAATTCTAATTTCTGCGTTTGTGGCGGTAAAAGGTCTTCTAAACCTTCTGGCGTAAACCAAGTAGACTGTTGCATTGATAACTTCTTTCTAATCACTTAAATTCGGAGAAAAAGTGTATTGTTCATTAAACAAATACACAGGATGAATCATTCACTTAAAAACATTAAAACAACCATACCGATGGCAATAGAGACAAACCCCATAATACGTAGCTCTTTTTCAGAGGATGCTATGGCGGCGCTCATCATTTTTTTCCATACATTTGGAAAAACAAAAGGCAGTAAGCCTTCTATAATAAAAACTAAAGCAATCGCTGCTATTAACGTTGTTTCTAACATGCTTCCACAAAAAAGGTGGGAAAGCCCACCTTTACTTTTAGATTATTTAACGGACTGATTAAAGTACTTGAAATAATCAGATTTAGGGTCAACTAATAAAATATCAGACTTATCTTTGAATGACGTTTTATAAGCGTTGATGCTGTGATAAAAAGAGTAAAATTCAGCATCTGCACTGTAAGCTTTCGCATAAATTTCAGTTGCTTTAGCATCGCCCTTACCTCGAAGAATCTCGGCTTCACTGTAAGCATCCGCTAAAATAACCACTCTTTGACGATCGGCATCGGCCTTAATTTTTTCAGCGGCTTCAGAACCTTTAGAACGCAAATCTTTAGCAACTCGATTACGTTCAGCTTCCATTCTACGATAAACCGATTCACTAATATCTTGTGCTAGGTCAATTCGTTTAATGCGAACGTCTTCAATTTCGATACCAAATGAAGTTGCTGCAAGCGCAGTTGTTGCCTTGATTTTATGGGCAATTTCAACACGCTCTGCTGAAATAACTTCTTTCACTGTACGGTTACCAAATTCAGCACGTAAGCCATCTTTAACGATTTGACCTAGTTTCATACCCGCTTGGCGGTTGTCACCATTCATGGTGGTATAAAACTTTTCAACATCATGAATTCGCCACTTAACAAAAGAATCAACCACTAGGTTTTTCTTTTCACTTGTTAAATAACGCTCTGGTGCTGAATCAAGCGTTTGTAAACGAGCATCAAACTTACGAACATTGTTAATAAAGGGTGTTTTAAAGTGTAAACCAGGCTCAACATCCGCCTTAACAATTTCCCCTAAACGAAGAACAACGCCTGTTTCCCATTGATTAACAACATAAACAGAGCTACTTGCAACGAATAATACCGCAGCTACTAATATTGAAAGTACTGATTTCATTAACGTAGCTCCCTATTTTTCAACACGTCACGAAGATTCGTTCTTTGGTTGATTGAACCATTTTGATTATTTGCTGCAGGTGATTGTGCAGGTATTAATTCTTGCGTTAATTTAAATGGAACCGTAGTTTGTCCTTGGTTAACCATTTTATCTAGTGGTAAATACAGTAAATTATTACTGCTGTCTGACCCAACAAAGACCTTACTGGTATTACTCATTACAGTCGAAATCGCATCAATATATAAACGGTTACGAGTGACTTCTGGTGCTTTTTGATACTCGGTAACAATACTGGTAAAACGAGCCGATTCACCGACTGCCTGAGCAATAACTTGATCATGATAAGCACTGGCTTCTTCTAATTCACGAGCGGCTTTACCACGTGCTTTAGGCAAGATGTCATTCGAATAAGTTTCGGCTTCGTTAATCAAACGCTCTCTATCTTCTCGCGCTTTGACTACATCGGCAAAAGCAGACTGAACTTGTTCAGGTGGTTGCGCATCCTGCAAGTTCACACTGGTTACAATCAAACCTGTTTTATAAGAATTTAAACGTTCTTGAGTCAGTTCCTGAACTCGGGAAACCACTTCATTACGCCCCTCTGTCAAAACAAAGTCCATCGTACTTTGACCGACCACTTCACGTAAGGTACTTTCAACGACTGCACGTAAGGTTAAATCTGGATCCGATACATCAAATAGATATTGATTAGCACTCTGCACCTGATACTGAACAGCAATCTTCAAATCGACAATATTTTCATCTTTTGTCAACATTAAAGACTCTGTCGGAACATTTCCTGTTCGAGTACGGTTATCTGAACGGTAACCAATTTCGGCTGTACGAATTTGGTCAACGTTGACAATACGCACACTTTCAATTGGATAAGGAATGTGCCAATGCGGTCCAGCTTTGGTCTCTTCAACAAACTCACCAAAACGTGTGACTACACCGCGCTCTGCAGGGTCAACGATATAAATACCTGAAAGTAGCCAGACAGTACCAATAACACCAAAAATAACAGAGCCACCAATCCCGCCGATGCCACCGCCATTCTTTTTTCCAAACTTATTGCTTGCTCCGCCAAAAATATTTTGGGCTTTTTTCAACAACTCGTCAATATCGTCATTTTTCTGCTTTTTAGGTGGTTTTTGATCACCTCCACCGTTATTTCCTGAGTTACCCCAAGGATCCTGTCCCGGCTTACCTGGTTCATTCCAAGCCATTCAAACATCTCCACGTTTTTACAATGAGTTTTCATTCAAAAGAGTAGGGGATTTTAATCCCCTACTGCGAACAAGCACTCGTAAACAATCTATTGATCTACAATTTTGAATTTTGCAGACGCGATTCTTCTTATTCTAGAGAGATTACTCATAAATGTCACCTATTAAAAGAATTTATAATTAATAAAGTACTTTATATAAGAAATTCTGATAACACTCGTACTATTTAATCTATAATTTTTGCTTCTATTAACTCTGGCCAATCTTTGACTAAGTTCCACTCTTGATCTGTCAAAGACATTCTAAAGAGACTATTGCCCTCTTCATCAAAACCTTCTTCAAGAATGGTTCCCAAGGTATAAAGCTCAGCCCTTTTTTTACCTGCGTCTACTTTAAGCGTTAAAGCCACGGTTAAAAAGGCACCTTTAAAAAAAGAAGCAACGGATTCTAGTAACAATTCAATCCCTTCACCACTTTTAGCGGAGACCCACACTCTTTGCGGTACACCTTCGTCATTGCGATCTATTTTCGCCTTTACCGCTGGCTCTAACTGATCAATTTTATTAAAAACCAACAACTGCGGGACTGACTCAGCCCCCACCTCTTTAATGACGTCGTAAACATCCTCTATTTTCTCTTCTCGATGAGGGTCTGATGCATCCACTAAATGAACTAAGAGATTGGCCTCTCTCGTCTCTTCAAGAGTAGAACGAAAAGCGGCCACCAAATCATGCGGAATATGACGAATAAAACCCACTGTATCGGCAAAAATAACTTTACCAGCACCAGGGAGATGTACGCGACGCAGTGTTGAGTCAAGCGTTGCAAACAAACGGTCTTCAGCATAAACCCCCGCCGAAGTCATTTGATTAAACAATGTTGACTTCCCTGCATTGGTGTAACCAATAATCGTAATAACAGGAATCTCAGTTCGCTTACGGGCTTGTTGACCTAACCCCCTCTGCTTGCGAACTTTTTCAATCTTGGTTTCTAAAGATTTAATGCGCCCTTGTACTAAACGACGATCCGATTCAAGCTGAGTTTCCCCCGGACCACGAGCCCCTATCCCACCTTGACGATCAAGGTGAGTCCAACCCTTTACTAAACGAGTTGACATTCGCTTGAGCAGAGCAAGCTCTACCTGTAACTTACCTTCGTGCGAGCGAGCTCTTTGCGCAAAGATATCTAAAATCAGACCCACTCGATCTAGAACCTGACATTGCACTAACTCGGACAAATTCCGTTCTTGTGCGGGGCTCAAAGCATGGTTCACAATCACCACATCGGCCTCGTACAGTTCAACAGCACTTTGGATCTCTTCAGCTTTACCTTTCCCTACGAAATACTTAGGATCAGGTCTCTGGCGCTTAGTCGTAAGCAGCGTACAAACCTCTGCACCTGCGGAATCAACCAGTTCATAAAACTCATCCAAATCTTCACGGTCTGACTCATGGTAAAAATCAACATGAACCAATACCGCTCGTTCTAACTCTCGCCTTTCTAGGCGATCAAATAATTCCATACAATCGTTTTTCTCTTTATACGTTAAGGTGCATGACGACAGCCACCTAAAACAACCTTTATTCTAAAAGAACACGATTATTTCTTGTTTTCCAATGAATTTCCCTACAGGTTATTCAAAACTTTCCGAAGACTCTTTACCTTCTGACGAAGACTCATAAGGTTTAGGATCTCTCATAGGCACAATCGTTGAAATAGCATGTTTGTAAACCATTTGTGTCACACTACTTCTTAGCAACACGACAAACTGATCAAATGAGTCTACTTTACCTTGCAATTTTACGCCATTGACTAAATACACAGACACCCCTATACGCTCTTTACGTAAGGCATTTAAATAAGGGTCTTGTATTGGAAGCGCTTTAGCCACTTTTTTATTCTCCATGGTGATTCCTATTATTGTTATGGTTATTCTTATTTTTTTATTGTTGTAAATCACATCAGCTCATACCTGAAATATTACTTAGCAGAATGAACCGCAAAAACTACCTTAGCGATTATTGCTCTGTTTATCAATCAATTTTATTGAGAGGCCAAGCAATTCTACAACCTTTCCAATAGGCTCACAACTTGGTTAAGACGCTCTTGGGCACTCGTTTCATAAGGATCAATAACGATCAGATCAGACTCTTTTCTTAGCCAGGTTAACTGCCTTTTGGCCAGCTGACGTGTTGCAACCAACGCTTTATAAACAAAGTTCTCGTAATCATACTCTCCTGTCAAAAACATCCAAGCTTGCCGATAACCCACACTGCGCATAGAAGTCATATCCAAGGCCAAATCTCCACGCTCAAACAGCCCTTTAACCTCTTTTAAAAACCCCGCTTCCAGCATCAACTCAAATCGCTTACCAATTTGTGCATGCAACTTAGCTCGATCATCTGGTATCAAACCAATCTTAATTAAATTAAAAGCCGTTAATGGCGATTTAGGCTCCGCTCGAAGCTGGGTCAATGTTTTACCCGACACCTCATAAACCTCCAGTGCCCTAATCAGTCTCTGCGGATCATTCTGATGAATTCGCTGTGCCGATTCAGGATCTATGTCAACTAACCGTTGATATAAAACCTCTGGGCTTTCTTGCCAGACCTTCTTCAGCCCATTTCTAACACTTTCGTCTGCCGAAGGTAGATCATTCATTCCTTGCTGCAAGGCGTTGTAATACATCATAGTCCCACCCACCAAAACCGGCAGTTTGCCGCGGGCAAAAATTTCAGAGACCAATCGATGAACATCTTCAACAAACTCAGAAGCCGAATAACTTTCCAGTGGAACATGTGTATCAATTAAATGATGCGGCACCGCTTGCAGCTCAGCCTCATTGGGCTTGGCCGTACCAATATCCATGCCTTTATAAATTAATGCCGAATCCACACTGATAATTTCAATAGGTAACACACTTGCCAAATCCATCGACAACTGACTTTTACCCGAGGCTGTAGGCCCCATTAAAGCCAAACACTGTTTTTGCTTGATTAGTTTTTCTATTAATTCCATCGTGCTATCTTTTTATTTTATTTTCCAAAAGGACTTACAAACCCATCACTCTAATTGATCTAACTACTGACCGCGCATAAATAAGCTATCCAGCTGAGCCATGGACATTTGCACCCAAGTGGGACGACCATGATTACACTGATCAGAGCGCTCGGTTACCTCCATCTCCCTTAATAAGGCATTCATTTCAGCAAGCGTGAGTTGTCGATTAGCACGAACCGCTCCGTGACAAGCCATGGTCGAAAGCATTTCATTAATAGACTCCTCCACCTGCTGAGTTTGCCCAGCAACGGACAGGTCAGAAATCATATCATTCAGCAAGCCCACCACATCACTCTTTACCAGTAACGCTGGAACAGCGGTCACTTTTAACTGCTCAGGCCCCAGTAGTTCGATACTAAACCCTAATTTAGTAAACCCTTCTTCATTGAGTTGCCACACCGCCAGCTGCGAAGCATCCAAAGCCATCGCAATGGGCACTAACAAAGGCTGACTAATCAAACGGTCATTGACCCACTGTTTTTTAAAGCGTTCGTAAACCACTCGCTCATGTGCTGCGTGCATATCCACCAAAACCAAACCGTGCTGATTTTCAGCCAATATATAGACACCATGAATCTGTGCTTTTGCAAACCCCAACCGCGGCATGTCACCCTGACCTTCGTATTCTGCAGTTGGCTCTGACACAATAGAACCCTGCCGTCTTTGATCAATCACACTTTGTAAACCACCATTAAACGCCTGATTTTCCGCAGGCACACCTTGATAGCTTGCTCTACCCAGCGGTGCATCTGAAGAGCCGTAAAGGGAATCATTTGGCTGCTGAAATGCCATGGCCGTTTGCACATCTATTTGCGACAAGCCTTTGGATGAAAAGGAATGGGGGTTATTAGCAAATGGCGCCTGAGCACCGTTCAACTGTGCGCCACTACCTGACTCCGCTACAACAGGAGTAGCAACTGATTCTCGAACGGATCGGCGTAAAAAATCATACACCCAGCGACCGTTTGCAAAACGCACCTCATACTTGGAGGGGTGTACATTCACATCCACTAAATCATTCGGAATCTCTAAAAAAAGTAGGTAGGCTGGATGACGACCGTTATACAGCACATCCGCATAGGCTTGCTTTACGGCATAAGAGAGCAATCGGTCGCGAACAATCCGACCATTAACAAACAAATACTGCATATCCGTTTGGCTTCGGTTAAACGTTGGCTGCCCCACCCATCCAGTTAACTTTATATCTTGAGCTTCATATCGAATATCGAATGACTGCTGAACAAAAGGCAACCCCATTAACTGAGTTAAACGCTTAGTAAGACTATTTTCATCCGTAACTGCATAAACATGACGCACCACCTTCTGGTTATGCACCAGCTTAAAACTCACTTCAGGACGACTTAACATCACTCTTTTAACTAACTGATCTATGTGCGTAAATTCAGTTTTAGCCGCCCTTAAAAACTTTTTTCGAGCTGGGGTATTAAAAAACAGATCGGTTACACTGACTCGCGTTCCTACTTTACCCGCAGCTGGCTTTAAATCACTCCAAGCACCCTCCCCTTCCGAATTCAACTGCCAAGCGGCCTTATCGGTTTCATGGCGACTCGAAATTTCAAATCGCGATACAGAGCTAATACTTGCTAAAGCTTCACCGCGAAAACCTAACGTCATCACAGCCGCTAAATCTTCACCTGTTTTAATCTTACTGGTGGCATGACGACTCACGGCCAAAAACAACTCTTCTTTAGGAATACCCGTACCATTATCGACAATCACAATGGACTTTTCGCCGCCCTCTTCTATCAACACTTCTATTGAAGAGGCTCCAGAATCCAAGGCATTTTCCAAAAGCTCCTTCACGACAGAAGCAGGACGTTCCACCACCTCTCCGGCCGCAATCTGATCGGCCAAATAGGAAGGCAATTGCTCAATTGTTTGCCGAACGATACTATCCATTAAAAAACACAAACCTTGTTATTAGAAATTAAAGGCAAGAATTATAGCATCAAAAGCGGACATTTCAGGGATACAGTACTCCCCCTTAGCAAGGCGATCAGATTAGAACGAATCCTTAACCAGAGACTTCTTAAATCTCCTTTCAAAATGTGTATTTTTTAATTCAGGCTATTACTGATAGAATATTGAACTTATTTTTAGCGCCGCCTCTCTACTATTTACGAAGCGTAGCACTTGCGCGATCAAAGGAACTGACATGGGATTTTTTAACACATTTTTTGGCAACGGACTTTCGGAACCTTTACAGCTAGAGATTGAACAGGCTTTAAAAAACTGTAAAGACCCAATGAGTCAAAAAGACTTCTCTTCCCTTAAAGCCATCTCTGAGATGCAGCTGAAGAAAAACACGTTAAGTTTTAGCGTATCCATGCCTTACCCCTGCAAAAGCCTATGGCCAAGCATTGAACAACTGCTCAGCCATGAATTAACTCAAATTCAAGGTATTAGCGCCATTTCAGCCACTTTTAAAACGGTCATTGTCTCGCACGATGCTCAAAAAGGCGTTTCGCCACTTCCTGGCATTAAAAACATTATTGCCATTGCTTCAGGTAAAGGCGGCGTGGGCAAATCCACTACCAGTGTCAATCTCGCTTTAGCACTACAGCAAGAAGGTGCGCAAGTCGGTATATTGGATGCGGACATCTACGGCCCAAGCATTCCAACCATGCTAAACCTTAACGAGAAACCTTTATCAAAAGATGGCAAAAGCATGCAACCGCTTTCAGCTTATGGCTTACAAGTCATGTCGATAGGCGTACTCATTGAAGAAGATTCGCCCATGATCTGGCGCGGCCCCATTGTCACGCAAACCCTTACACAACTCCTACAAGAGACCAACTGGGAAGACTTAGACTACTTAATTATTGATTTACCTCCCGGTACAGGCGATGTACAACTCACCCTTTCACAAAAAATCCCTGTCACGGGCGCCGTCATTGTCACCACGCCGCAGCAAGTCTCCTTAATTGATGCCAAGAAAGGCTTGAAAATGTTTGAAAAAGTCGAAATTCCTGTAGTAGGAATTATTGAGAACATGGGAACCCATATCTGTAGCCAATGCCAACATGAAGAGGCCATTTTTGGTGAGCATGGCGGTCAAGAAATGGCAAAACAATATTCGGTCGATTTCTTAGGCAGCCTGCCTTTAGATAAACGCATCAGAGAAGAAGCCGATCAAGGTCAGCCAACCGTCACAGCCGATCCAAGCAGTGAGATATCGCACCGCTATCGCACCATAGCACATAAAATCAGTAGCAAAATTGGCATACAAAAGCGTAATTACGCAAACCTATTCCCAAAAATAGAAATACAGAACACTTAAGAAAAAAAGAGGGGAAACAAAGAAGACGAAAGCGGGCAACGGCAACCTTCTAAAAACCTTTCGTCAACACAGGGGTTATGAACATAAAATTTCTGCTTGAACTTCTAGCTGTAAATAAACCCGCCAACTACTTTCAGCGGGTTTTAATCACAAACAGCTGATTGAACTGCGCAATCTCTAAAATACTTTTAACATCTTCGCCAACATTGTTTAACGTAATTCGAGATTTATCGCCCTGCGTTTTCTCCCTTAACAGCAATAGCATCCCTAACGCAGAGCTATCCATATAAGAAGCCTTCTCCATATCAATCACAAAGTGATTGGATTCTGTTAAATTCGCTTGGCAAACCGCCTTGAACTCTTCATATGCACTCACATCAAAACTACCGACGATCGAAATGGTCACCAAATCGCCATCCACTGCTGTCTCAATACCCATTTAGAGCATACCCTCTCGTATTCTTAAAAGTTCAATCAGATGTTGAACATCCCATCATAATGTAGACCATTAAGCATAACAACCAGTAAAGATACTTATCTATTAAATTATTTACCCTGTAACACACACTTAATGAAAGCTTTCCTTCATCCAATCAAATTTAAGATTAAAAACATATCCTTCATAAAATGGCTATAATTAGGGGTTAATTTTAAACCAGTGGTTCGCCAGTCGACTCCTTTAATGGCAAATGGAAAAATAGATGTCAGACACCGTACAAAACCCTCGAAAAATATTGATTACCAGCGCTCTTCCTTACGCGAATGGCCCAATCCATTTAGGCCATCTTGTGGAATACATTCAAACGGACATCTGGTCACGCTTTCAAAAAATGCGTGGGCACTCTTGTATTTATGTTTGTGCAGATGATGCACACGGTACCCCCATTATGCTACGAGCCGAAGCCGAGGGTATTACTCCCGAGCAACTGATTGAAAAATCTTCTGAAGAGCATCAAGCCGACTTTGCAGGTTTCAACGTTCAATTTGATCATTACCACAGCACCAACTCCATTGAAAACAAAACCCTGGCCGAAGAGATTTATTTAAAGCTCAAAGACCGAGGTTATATTTCACGCAAAACCATCTCGCAATATTACGACCCTGAAAAAGAGATGTTCTTACCAGACCGTTTTGTCAAAGGGACTTGTCCTAAGTGCAAAGCCGAAGATCAATACGGCGACAACTGTGAAGCCTGTGGTGCTACCTACAGCCCTACCGATTTAATAAATCCAAAGTCGGCCGTTTCTGGCGCCACACCTATTGAGAAAGACACTGACCATCTTTTCTTTGAATTAGGTCAATTTGAAGAGATGTTAAAAAAGTGGACGCGTGAAGGCCACCTGCAAACGCAAATTGCCAACAAGCTCGACGAGTGGTTAGAGAGCGGTTTACGCGGTTGGGATATCTCACGCGATGCGCCCTACTTTGGTTTTGAAATACCGGGTGAAACGGGTAAATATTTCTACGTTTGGTTAGATGCGCCAATTGGTTATATGTCTAGCTTTAAAGCCTACTGTGATAAATCGGGTTTAGATTTTAACGAGTACTGGCAAGAAGATTCTAAAGCAGAGCTCTATCACTTTATTGGTAAAGACATCATCAATTTCCACGCGCTATTCTGGCCAGCCATGCTGTCGGGTGCAGGTTTTAGAACACCTGATGCCGTGTTTGCCCACGGTTTCTTAACCGTTGATGGTCAAAAAATGTCTAAATCTCGCGGCACCTTTATTATGGCCAAAACCTATTTAGAATATTTAAATCCAGAATATTTACGTTATTATTATGCGGCCAAACTCACCAGTCGCATTGATGATATCGATCTAAACTTAGAGGACTTTGCACAACGTGTCAACTCCGATCTAGTAGGTAAAGTCGTCAATATCGCCAGCCGAAGCGCTGGTTTTGTTATGAAAAAATTTGATGGCAAACTCAATGCAAGTTGGTCACCTGAACTCACGCGTTTGTATCAAAGTTTTGTCGATAAATCGGATGAAATTGCAGCCCTTTATGAGTCAAGAGATTACGGACAGGCCATGCGTGAAATCATGACTTTGGCCGATAAAGCCAATGAGTACATTGCAGAAGCGGCACCTTGGGTACTGGCTAAAGAAGAAGGTAAGGAAGCTGAGTTGCACGAATGCGTGAGCGTGAGTATTAACCTTTTCCGTGTACTCATGAGTTATTTATCGCCCGCATTGCCTGTGACTGCTGAAAAGTCCAATGCCTTTTTAAATCTTGAAAAGGTTCAATGGAGTGATATTAATCAACCTCTGTTTAACCACCAGATTAATAAATTTAAAGCACTGTTAACCCGTTTAGAGATGGAACCGATTCAAAAAATGGTCGAAGCTTCGGCACAATCCTTATCGGGTTCAACCGCTCCTGACGGTAAAAAAGGCGACAAAAAATCAAAGCCATCCAAGCAACAAAATAAAACGCCCTCTTCACAATCAGAATTTGACCCGCTTGCAGACGAAATCAGCATTGATGACTTCGCTAAAATTGATTTACGTATTGCTAAAATCGTCAATGCTGAAGCGGTACCTGAAGCGAAAAAGTTGCTCAAGCTGACCCTAGACATTGGTTTTGAGCAACGTCAGGTTTTTGCTGGTATTAAATCCGCTTACGAGCCTGAAGACCTCATTGGTAAATTAACCGTTATGGTGGCTAATCTAGCTCCGCGTAAAATGCGTTTTGGCCTCTCTGAAGGCATGGTATTAGCTGCTGGGCCTGGCGGAGGTGATCTCTACATACTCTCTCCTGATGATGGCGCAACCCCAGGTATGCGTGTTAAATAAGGCCTATAAATGCGGTCAACGCCATAAAAGTTAAGCGTTGGCCGCCTTTATTAAAGGACAATATCCCTATGCAAGAATACGTTTTGATTTTGATTAGTACCGTACTGGTCAATAATTTCGTATTGGTTAAATTTCTAGGCCTCTGCCCTTTTATGGGCGTGTCTAAAAAAACAGACGCCGCACTGGGCATGGGCTTGGCAACCACCTTTGTTTTAACACTCTCTTCTGTCTTAAGTTATATTATTTACACCTACCTGCTCCAACCTTTCGGCCTAGAGTATCTGCAAACCATCGCCTTTATTTTAGCCATTGCCGCGGTGGTTGGTTTTACCGAAATGGCTATTCATAAAACCAGCCCTGCGCTCTATCAAGTTCTGGGTATCTATCTGCCTCTTATCACCACTAACTGTGCTGTTTTAGGGGTGGCTTTATTAAATGTTGGCGAGAAAAATGATTTTATTGAATCGGCGGTATTTGGTATGGGAGCCGCTATTGGCTTTACACTGGTCATGGTTTTATTTGCTTCCTTACGAGAGCGTATTGATGCATCAGATGTCCCTGCGCCTTTTAAAGGTGCCCCCATTGCTCTGATTACCGCAGGGCTCATGTCAATGGCCTTTATGGGCTTCGGAGGCATGACTCATTAGTATGATGGCCGCTATTATTATCTTTGTCAGCTTGGCCCTTCTGTTTGGCCTACTGCTGGGTTATGCCGCTATTCGATTTAAAGTCGAAGGCAATCCTGTTGCCGAGCAAATCGACAAAGTCTTACCGCAAACACAGTGTGGCCAATGTGGTTTCCCAGGTTGTAAGCCCTACGCAGAAGCCCTTTCAAAAGAAGAGACCGAAGTAAACCTCTGTATTCCAGGTGGTAATGAAGTGATGATTCTCATTTCAGAAATCACGGGGCTTGAGCCTAAAGAAATGGATGAGAAGGTGACGGAAAACAAGCCTAAAGAGACCGCTTATATCAATGAAGACGTTTGCATTGGCTGTGTATTATGCATCAAAGAGTGTCCCGTCGATGCGATTTTAGGTGCCACAAAATTAATGCATACCGTCATTCAAGCAGAGTGCACCGGCTGTGAAAAGTGTGTGCCCGTTTGCCCAGTAGACTGTATTGAGATGTTGCCTGCAAAAGTAACCGTTGAAAATTGGCAGTGGCCAGAACCCGCCCTCAAACCAACAGATCATACCGTCGAGAAAAACAAAATAGGGGCGAAAAAATGAGTCAGCGCCTCACCCATACCCTGATCCAAAAAATGGCCCACTTTTATCCGATGGCTAAACGTTGGTTACACCATTTTCACGGCGGTATTTTCCCACAATACAATAAGTCCCTCTCTCTTCAACAACCGATTAAAGAGACCATTTTTCCCGAAAAACTGGTTCTACCGCTTAAACAGACTAATGGACAAAAAATAGAACTGCTCGTTCAAATCGGTAGCTACGTTAAAAAAAACCAATGCTTAGCTCAAGCCGCCAAAGATAATAAAAAAGGCGTTATTGTTCCAATTCATGCGCCAACGTCTGGTGCGATTGAAGCGATTGAAAACGCCCCCTTTCCACACGCCTCTGGTTTAGAGACGCTTTCAATCATTATCAAGCCCGACGGTAAAGACCTGTCGATTGATAACGTGCTTAAAGTGAGTGGTCAAGCACCGAGTCACCCGCAACAGCTCAAAACGATTTTACTCAATGCGGGCATTGTGGGTATGGGAGGCGCAGGTTTTCCAACGTTTGCAAAGATACCTAACAACGTGGGCCAGATACACACCTTAGTGATCAACGGTGCCGAATGCGAACCTTTTATTACCTGTGATGACCTTCTAATGCAAACCCACGCCTGTGATATTATCCAGGGGGCTGTCATGGTGGCCAATGCCTTAGGCGCAGAAAACATTATCTGTGGCGTAGAATCCAATAAACCTGCTGCCATTCAAGCACTTCAAAAAGCCGCTTCAGGCACAAATATCACAATCAAAGAAGTGGAAACCGTCTACCCGATGGGCAGTGAAAAACAACTGTTACAAGAACTCACTGGTACGGAAATTCCCGTAAATACACACGCCATAGACAACGGATTACTGATGTTTAACGTAGCCACTTATGCGGCTATTTACAGAGCGGTGACATTGGGCGAACCGCTTACGCGCCGCTTAGTTACTGTAGCTGGTTTTGGTTTAAAATCATCCTATAATGTATTTGCCCTGATCGGCACACCTTTCGAGACCTTAGCCAATGCTGGTCAGCCTACTCAAGTCATTGACTACCCTTTGGTCATGGGCGGGCCTATGATGGGCTTCCAAGTACCAAACAATCAGGTTCCTGTTATTAAAACCACTAATTGCATTCTAGTCAATCCTCCAGAAACCTTAGCCACTGAAATGCCTTGCATTCGATGCGGAGAATGCATGGAGGCTTGTCCGATGAACCTGCTTCCGCAACAAATGTACTGGCATAGCCAAGCGCATGAGTTTGATAAGGTCGAACAACTCAATGTCTTTGATTGCATTGAATGCGGCTGCTGTAGTTATGTCTGCCCAAGCCACATCCCCCTTGTTCAATACTATCGACACTCAAAATCCGCCATCAAGGAACTTCGCACAGAACAAAAAGCAGCCGAACTAGCCAAACAGCGCCATGAGTTTAGGCTTGAACGTATTGAACGCGAAAAACAGGAACGCGAAGCACGCTTAAAGGCCAAAAAAGAGGCGGTTAAAAATCGTGCAGCAAACCCGGCTAAGGATTCATCAGAGTCAAGCAGTCAACCTAAAAAACCTTCGGCCGCCGCTGCGGCCAGAGCCGCGGCCGCCAAACGTGCGGCGCAAGCCAAAAAGCAACCCCCTGAAGAAAGCCAAGCAAGCCCCTCAGAAACCACACCTTCTACAATAGCGTCAGAAGCACCTCGTAAAATACCCGCTGCGCGCCAAAAAGCCATTGAAATGGCTCAGAAATCGGCGGCCGCTAAAACAGGCTCTAAACTTGAACCCACAAAAGACCCAAGAGTCTCAGCAAAAAGAGCCGCCGCTATAGCGGCCGCTAAGCGTCGTACTCAAGCGCAAAAGAGCACAACTGAAACAGCCAAGGTTAGTGAAACTATTAACCATGAAAACAAGACCCTGCCAGACAAAGACCCAAAAGAAGCCGCTAAAAAGGCCGCCATGTCTGCAGCTAAACGTCGTGCTCAAGCTAAAATAAACACGGATTCTACTCCACCGGATTCTATTGAAAAACAAGCTCAACCTTCGTCAGAAACGCTTGAATCCAAACCTATCGATAAACGACAAAAAGCCATTGAAGCGGCTAAAAAACGTGCGTCTGAACACAAAGACCGCCAAGCCAAGCAGCAGGAGAACGCTTAAATGAGCTCACCCACTCGACTCTCGTCGCCCTTTGCGCATAACAACCAATCCGTGCGTAATTTGATGCTGAAAGTTCAATTAGCCGCGATTCCTGCTTTGCTCGTGCATATTTACCTTTTTGGTTTTGGAATTGTTATTCAGTGGTTACTGGCCCTAGGCACTTTAATCCTCGTTGAATACGGCATGCTTAAATTAAGAAACCGACCTATTTTGCCTTTTATGACGGATATGAGTGCGCTCATTACCGTGACAGGTTTGGTGTTTTGTATTCCGCCTGGCGCGCCTTGGTGGATCATCGTCAGCGGAACGGCCTTTGCTCTTATCTTTGGTAAACACCTCTACGGTGGTTTAGGTTATAACCCGTTTAATCCCGCTATGCTAGGTTATGCTTTTCTATTAATCTCTTTTCCGGTACAAATGACTCAATGGACCCTTCCTGCAGAGCTGTCTAACCACTTCATTGGTTTCACCGATGCCGCTTATTTGATCTTTACGGGGAGTGTGCCAGGTATTCCTATTGATATGATTACCAGTGCCACGCCTCTAGATAGACTGCAAACCGCACTTTTTCAGGGTGTGACCGTGACTGAGACGCTCGCTCCTCTCTCTCAAGAACCGTCTAACCCATTTCTATTTGATCTAAATAGCTGGGAGTGGATTAATATCGCCTTTATGTTAGGTGGTTTATGGCTTCTTTATACACGCTCTATTCGCTGGCAATATCCCGTAGGTTTTTTGGGTGGCCTCTCATTAATCGCGATCATTTTTCATACCATAGACCCTAACACTTACCCTCCGGTTGATTTTGTTCTATTATCCGGCGGCACCATGTTAGCGGCCTTTTTTATTATTACCGATCCAGTCACCTCAAGTACTACACCAAAGGGGCGTTTTATTTTTGCGTTTGGCATTGGAATTTTAGTTTATGTCATTCGTAGCTGGGGAGCCTTTCCAGACGGTATCGCCTTTGCTATTCTGTTAATGAACATTACAGTTCCTTTAATTGACCAATACACTCAACCTCGTGTATATGGCCACAGACGGTAAGATGCATCATGGATAAGTTTTCACCGTCGTTTTCTCATAAGCTAGTTAAAAGTATGTTTAAGGCCGCCACAAAGCTAGGGCTATTTGTGTTTGTCAGCATTGTCTTATTATTGGGTGTTCAAACCATCACCGCTCCGCAAATTGCCTATGAAGAGCAACATGCGGTGTTAACCACCTTTAATCAAGTGTTGCCGTCTGATCGCTATAACAACAACCCGCTTGACGATACTATTACGCTTTCAGATCCCGAAAAACTGACATTATTAGGTAGCGATACTCCTGTTACCATTTATCGAGCACGCCAAGACAATCAACCTGCTGGGCTCATTTTTAAAGCGGTATCGCCTCATGGTTACAGCGGTAATATCACCTTATTAATGGCTGTTTTACCCAATGGCACCCTCTCAGGTGTGCGTGTGTTAAAGCATAGAGAAACGCCGGGCTTGGGTGATAAAATTGACGAACGAAAACACAACTGGATTTTAGGCTTTAATGGACGCGCCCTTCTTACAACTCCCGCGAATGAATTTGCTCATGACCCGCGATGGGCCGTGAAAAAAGACGGTGGTGAGTTTGACCAATTTACTGGGGCGACCATTACTCCCCGCGCTGTCATTGGGGCGGTGAAAAAAGCCCTACTCTTGACCAACCAGTACGGAGAATCGCTGTATGAGTAAGCTTCAGAATGAGTCAGAAGTAACTGAATTGCCAATTCAGAGCCAAACGCGCTGGCAAGAGTACAAACTCATTATCGACAATGGGCTTTGGAAAAATAACCAAGCCTTAGTGGCGTTACTGGGGTTGTGCCCCCTTCTTGCCGTATCAAATAATACGGTAAACGGACTGTCCTTAGGGCTTGCAACCATCGCGGTTCTATTAATTTCAAATGCGCTCGTGTCTTTAATTCGAAACCATGTCTCTTCTGAAATACGCATCCCTGTATTTGTGGCGATCATTGCGACAGCCGTTACCATTATTGATCTACTTATGAATGCCTACTTTCATACGCTACATGGCATTCTAGGCATCTTTATTCCACTGATCGTTACTAACTGCGCGATTCTGGGTCGAGCGGAAGCTTACGCCTCTAAAAACAGTCTCGATAAAGCCTTACTCGATGGTTTCTTTATGGGGCTTGGCTTTATGTTAGTGCTGGTTTTACTCGGTGCTCTGCGTGAAATGATTGGCAACGGCACGCTGTTTGATCAAGCGCATTTACTGTTTGGCGATGTGGCCTACAATTGGACCATTCATTTTAATGATGACTACCAAGGCGTATTACTCGTTATTTTACCGCCTGGCGCTTTTATTGGTTTAGGCTTAATCATCGCCTTTAAAAATTACTTAGACGCCAAAAAGACCAGTAAGCTGCAAAACGCACTCGGAATTCCAGTCTCCGTGACCTCTTCAACAAACGCCAAACACTAATATAGAAACCAATGTTTTACTTTCTACCGCTCAAGGCATCTTTTCAACACTTAGGCTAAACGTTTATGAATAAACAAATTCGACTTGAAATTTTTGAACGACTCAGTGAAGCCATTCCTGAACCTGAAACAGAGCTCAATTACAGTACCCCTTTTGAGCTACTGATTGCCGTTATTTTATCCGCCCAAGCGACCGATAAAGGCGTCAATATTGCCACGGATAAACTGTTTCCAGTGGCCAATACCCCAGAAGCCATTTATGCACTCGGCTTAGAAGGGCTTAAGTCTTATATTAAAACCATCGGCTTGTTTAACACCAAAGCAGGCAATGTCATTAAGACCTGTAAAATGTTAATGGACTTACATAACTCGGTGGTACCTGATAATCGTGAAGAGTTAGAGGCGCTGCCAGGTGTGGGCCGTAAAACCGCCAATGTGGTATTAAACACCGCTTATGGGCAACCCACCATGGCGGTAGATACTCACATTTTTCGAGTCTCAAATCGTACCAAATTAGCCCCTGGCAAAAATGTGTTAGAAGTAGAGAAAAAACTGCTCAAATTTGTACCTAAACAGTACCTGATTCCAGCTCATCATTTAATGATATTACACGGACGCTATACTTGTGTCGCTCGCAAACCACGCTGTGGCGCCTGTTGTATTTATGACCTGTGCGAATACAAACAAAAAACCGAAATTTAGTACCTAATAAGTCCGTCAGACGACTGTATTGCGTCGTGACCATTAGACATCTTATTTGTGATTCAATTAAAGTCATCAATAAAGCAATTAATTTAACAAAGAACCCTTAAAGATAAATTATGTTATACACCTCAGAAAGAGACAAGCTTAGACAATTTTATGTGGATACCTGGCAAAAAGCCCGCTTTGGTTTAGCAATGGATCCGATGGAAACGATGGTGGCACGTGTCATTGAGCTGCATCCTGAATACCATGCCAGGCTGAACAATGAACAACATTTGGGTAATGAATACAAACCCGAAGACGGCGAAACCAATCCGTTTCTGCACATGGGCATGCACCTTGGCTTACAAGAGCAGGTGTCAATGGACCGTCCTGCAGGCATTCAACTCGTTTACCAACAACTGGGTGAAAAGCTAGGCGATGTACACGACACAGAACACGCTATGATGGAGTGCTTAGCGGAATCTTTATGGGCGGCACAACGTGATCAGGTTGAACCAGATGAGCAAGAATATTTGCGAAACCTACAGCAATTACTGCTTAAATAGCAGGCTCTGCTCCATGAATGAATCAATTCAAATCCATATTTACAGCGACGGTGGTTACTTTGAAAAGCAAGATATCGGTGGGTGGGGTTCCGTCATATTCAAACAAGAGAAAGAACTGACCCGACTTTCAGACTGGCAAAAACAGACCTCTAGTTTAGAAATGGAACTCAAAGCGGCACTTAACGCTCTGCAACAGTTTGAAAGCCTCTCTCGCCAAGAAGATAAGCCAAATTATCAAATCACCCTATTTACCGATTCACGTATTTTAATCGAAGGTTTAAGTCAAAAAATTCATCTGTGGCGTCAAAATGACTGGGTACATAAATCTGGAAACCCCGTTAAATATCAAACATTATGGGAGTCTTTAGAGGCAATAACAAAACAATATGAAGTACACTGGCAGTGGGTTAAAGGCCACAATGGTGACTTAGGCAATACCATTGCTGATCAACTCGCTCGCGAAGCCGTCATGAACCGCCTAAATGAAATTTATCATTAATCTATGAGAGGTCTTTTTAAGGAACATTAACCTTAATAAGAGTGACATCGTCCTCAATAGGCTCTCCATCCGCATAATCAATCAAAGTATCTAATACCAAAGATAAATCTGTATTACGCTGAATAACCTGACTCAAAACCGCTTCAACACGCAAATCACCAAACGGGTTACCCGAACTTGTTCGAACCTCTTGAACCCCATCAGAATAGCCGAAAAGCGTATCGCCAGATAAACTATTAAGCGTAGAAAAACTCAACTGTCTCATGGATGATTGAACAATACCCAAAGCGAGGCAATTTGATGGATACTGCGCAATTTTTTGCCCATCTCTAAAATGCAGTAAGGGTGGCATTCCGCAATTACAGACGTTAATAAGATTGCTTTCCACATCCCAATCAATAAAGATAGCCGCCATAAAGAGCTCTACGGGGAGTTTATGAAACAACTCTTCATTGATCGTCATCATAGTTTGTTCAAGCGGTATGTTTTGTAGGGCTTGCGTATAAAACAGAGAACTAACTAAGGGCCCTGCCATGGCCGCCGACAAACCATGCCCAGTAAAGTCAGCAATCAAAATATGACGCCGCCCATTGCTCATTTGAGCGGATAAGACTAAATCACCATTACTTTTTTCAACGGGTGAAATTAAGAGCTCTAATTGATCACTGATAAAACGCTTATCCTCACGCATAGAAAGCATAATATCTTCAATATAGTTGCGTTCTTTTTTTAAAAAGGCATGACTTTGCTCTAACTGTTTACGCGTTCTACTCAGAGAGAGATGCGTTTTAATACGTGCCAGTAAAATCGATTCCGAAAAAGGCTTGGTAATGTAATCAACAGCCCCTAATTGCAGGCCTTTTCTTTCGTCTTCTACGGTTATTTTAGCGGTTAAAAATATCACCGGAATTTTTTCAGACTCAGGGTTCTCTTTTAATAATCGACAGACTTCAAATCCATCCATACTAGGCATACTGACATCAAGCAGAATTAACTCAGGCATCCTCTCTTTAACAGCCGACAGACAACCTTCTCCACTGTCAATTAACTGTAATTCATAGCGATTTTCAATTAAATCCTCTAATAGAAAACGATTTATTTCTTCATCATCCACCGCTAAAATATAAGGCCGCTGCCAATCACAAATAGAATCAAATTTCATGCGCTAACCAAGCCTCCTTGTTAACAGGTAAGGTAAAGTGGATATTGGCTCCTAACACCTGACCCCCCCTAACCCTATTTTCAGCCCAAATTTTACCGTGATGGGCATGGATAATTTCACGGCAAATTGTCAAACCTAAGCCGGAACCACTCGCATATTCATTATTTGATCGTCCCTGAACAAACTGTTTGAAAATATCTGACAGCTCATCCGCTTCAATTCCCACGCCCTCATCCATAACCGAAACACAAATCTCTTCAGACTCTAACGGAACGATTTTAATTAAAACCACTTTGCCGTCAGGGGTAAATCGAATGGCATTGCTGATTAAATTACTCAACACTTGAGCCAGTCGATGCTGATCAAAATAGGCGGTTAACGCCAAACCAGAAAAAGCCAACTCGATTTTTTTATCCGAGGCTAAAGACGCTTGTTCTTGCATGCTCTCTTGAATCACACCTTTAACATCTTGCGTTTGAAAATCAAAACGCATTAAACCCGATTCAATTTTGGCCGAATCTAAAACATCATTTAATAAAAGCATCAGACGTTGACCACTGGCACTGATAATTTCAAAATAGCGTTTTATTTTATCTAAGCTTAAGCTATCCACTCGCGTCTCCCCCATTTGAGCATAACCTAGAATTCCATGCAGAGGGGTGCGGATCTCATGCGAAATATTCGCTAAAAACTCTGATTTTGCTAAATTTGCTTGAATGGCCATCTCTTTAGCCGCAATTGCTTCGGCTTCAAATTTCTTACGTTGAGTGATTTCTCGAAATGCGATATGAATAACGGGACGTCCATAATACTCAATCGAAGTGAGTACCACGTCTGTCCAAAACTCTTCTCCATTCGCTCTTTTATTTAGCCACTCGTAACGATGACGACCTTGTCTTCGACAGATCTCTAACATACGAAACCCCTTTCGGTATGAAAGCTCACCATCAGGCTGATACTTGGGGGCAAACACTCTATTTGGCAACCTTAGTAGCCTTTCTTTAGAGTCGTAACCAAACATTCTAAGCGTGGATTCATTACAATCTAAAACATGACGGCCTTCGCAAATAAAAATACCATCAGCCGACTTTGCAAATACCGTTTCAAAGGCCTTTTTTTGTTCTGCCAAGGCTTTGGTTGATTCTGAAATCGCTCTCTGTAGCTGACTATTATCTATCGACAACTCTCTGAAAGAGAGGCGCTCCGTTAAATCTCGTACAAACAAACTCAGCACACAACTGTTTCCCAACATGCATTTTCGAGTACTCACTTCAACAGAGTACATGCTGCCATCTTTACGGCGATGTTGACTCTCAAATAAGACTTTCTCACCCATTTTTATCAAACCACAGTATTCATGAATGTTAGCCGTTTCATATTTCTGATCAATTTGAGAAAAATTCATCCTTAACAACTCATCTTTACTATAGCCAGATGATCGAACGCTTTCAGAATTGACACTTAAAATATGACCGCCACAATCTAAAACATAAAAGGCATCCGAACTCTGCTCAAATAACTCTTCATAGCGTAATTCCTGTTCCCTTAGGTTACGCTGAGTGAGCCATCTTTCTTCTCTAAATTTCAACCAAATAAACAGAACCAGTGCAATAAAAAAGCTCAGTAAGTAGCCTGAAATAACCTCTTTAGAATGTTCATGATTTCCGTAAAACTCATGTTCTGGAATATGAGACACATCACCTTCAACAATGAGCGTCCAATCTCTTTTGCCTATCGGCATTAAGAACTCATGTTTACGATAACCTTCTGCACTACGATTCAAACCTTCTGGAACTAAGCCAATATACGGATTATCTGTGACCAGTTTATCCAAAATTTCATAATGTAACGTTTGCTCCAAAATGGCTGTTTTGGCTATAAAAGACCAAAAAAGATCCACCCTTAGAATAAGGGCCACATAACCCTTTAACGCCCCTTTAGAATCATAAATCGGTTGATATAAAATAACAGAAGGCTTGGCCTCCTTAAGTTGAACAAGTTGGATTGGAGAGGAGGCTATCTTCTGCCCTGAAGCCGCACCACTTAATAAGTCATTTTTTTGAGATTGTGATGAATAGGCATCTAAACCGAGCGCCGTTCTATTTTCTTCAAACGGATAAATATAGTTAACCACCGCATAATGATCTGCAGGGTCAGCCACTTTCAATTGTCCATTCTCTGATAGCGAATGGATTTGGAAATCTTTAAAACCTTCATTTCGCAATGAGTGCTCAAAAGCCGCTCTTTCTTCTCTATCCACAATGGGAACCCATTGCAGAGATTGGATCGCATTCTCTGATGCCATAATCACTTGAGCGTAGCGATTAAACTCCTCGCGAGAGATCGTACTGGAAACATCAAACACCGTGGCCAAACTTTGCAAGCGATCAAATTCAGTATTCAGCCCTCTTTGCAGGGCCAAATACGCTTTCAAAGCATAGTTATCAAAATAGGTATTGAGTATATTTTTTTCTTGTTGGTGTAAATATTCATGCCTTAACTGAGTAAAGAAAACCCCAATTAAAAACACCACTAAACTGATAAGGGCAATTTTTTTTAAACGATAATTTTTTAAATTAAATAAAGCTTTCAAGCAGGATACTCTCTATGAAATTTTACGACGTAACTACATGTTTAATAAATACATTTCATTCTAACGTAAGCCCTAAATGATAGGCGGATTTTTACAGCTTAAACCAAAGTATTGAATGGGGTCAATTGACTGATTTCAAAAATAAACACAACCTTATTTTATAGTTTCATCCCAAAGGTTAATACACTAGGCTATACCGTCAAAGCAAGTGAATTTATTGCTTTAACCGATGACTTCTCAGATCTTGGCACTGTTCACTATAGGTGCCAGTAAAGCCCTTTGTACCAGTCACCACGGCTTTATTGTCAATAAAACAGACCTCTAGAAGAGGCCCTTTATGGGGTAACGACCAAAGGCCATGCTTTAAAAATACCAGAACAGATTGAAGATTCCAATCAACGACCTATTCCGAGCTCTCTACGCTAAACGCCCTACTTTGAACTTACGACCTTTAATTTTACCTTGATTCAATTTACTGACTATTTGGTGGGCATAATCAGGTTCAACCGCTACATAGGTTGAATGGTCCACTACATCAATCTTACCTATATACTTACCTTCGACACCCGCTGCGCCAGTAATGGCTCCCAGTACATCACCACGACGTACTTTGTCTTTACGACCCCCTGAAATATATAACGTAACGTACTTAGGCTGTACACGTGCACCGCGTTTATTCGGAATAAGATCAATGGATTCATAAGAGAGCGCATGGCCTTGTAACTCGCCTAAACGGGCTAATTTATAACTCTCTTTTTCAGTAAACAACGTAATCGCCACGCCCTCTAAACCCGCACGGCCGGTACGACCAATACGGTGAACATAGGTATCTTGTTCATAGGGTAGTTCATAATTAATAACCACCGGGAGAGCTTCAATATCCAAGCCTCGGGCTGCCACATCGGTCGCCACTAATATATTAGCACTGTGATTTTTAAATTGAATCAATACTTGCTCTCGCTCTCTCTGTTCCATATCGCCATTTAGCGCTAAAGCACTGAAACCCCGTTCGTCTAGATAGTCCGTTACCTCTTTTACCAACATCTTTGTATTACAAAATATCACGCCGTGTTCAAAGGCATTAAACGCTAACAATTTAACCAGACCTTCCAACTTTTCTTTGTGGTGACAAATGTAAAACTGCTGATCAATGGTCTCCATATCATGATGCGACTCTACCGAAATCTCCATAGGATTCTTTTGAAAACGACTGCTAATGTATTTAATATCTTCAGGAAATGTAGCTGAAAACAGTAAGGTTTGACGATGATTCGGCGTAAAGCCCAAAATGTGAATCATCTCACTTTTAAAGCCCATTTCCAGCATGCGGTCACCCTCATCCAACACCACTGTTTCTATGTGACTTAAATCTAACTGGCCTTTTTCAATATGATCTCTAATACGACCCGGTGTTCCCACAACAACATGTGCACCATGTTCTAAAGAAGCGGTTTGAGGGCGCATTGGCACACCACCACATAAAGTCACAATCTTAAGGTTCTGCTGAAAGCGCGCCAAACGACGTAATTCATCTGCCACCTGATTACTCAATTCACGAGTTGGGCACATAATCAATCCTTGAACATTAAACACTTTCGGGTCAATTTTATTCAATAAGGGAATACCAAAGGCGGCGGTTTTACCACTACCTGTTTTGGCCTGGGCAATTAAATCCTTCCCACCCAAGCCTAAAGGCAAAGCCGCTTCTTGAATTTGAGTCATAAACTCATAACCCAAATCCGTTAAATTATCCAGTTGAGCCAAAGGAAGGTCTAAATGGGTAAAGGTCGTTTTAGAAGATTGATTTGACGGTTGATTAGACATAATTTTCTCAATATAAGGGCTGAATGACACTCATTCAAACAAAACAAAATTTGGCTTAAAAAGAGCCTGGAAAAGGGAGCAATAAAGTGTGACGTTACAGAGATAAAAAAAGCGCTTACAGCGCCTTTTAAATAGAATGATTTACCACTCGTGTTTACCTGCATAATACGCAAAGGCCGTAGTAAAGGCCGACTCTTGAAACTTCTTTAACCCCGTTTCTGCAAACGTAATCGGTAATGGATAACGTTTTAAATTGGCCTTGATCTGCGTGGGTGAGATCAGTTCTACATTTAATTTATTCGATAATTGCAGAGCTGCTTCTAATTTAAACCCATTCGCGCCGCCAGCAAACTTACCTTTTTTCATACGCTCACGAATCACCACTTGATCAATTTGGTAATCTTCAGCCAACTTTTCAAATGTTTTTTGAAAGTAACGTAACTCACTTGCACTATCAGGGTCTCTGCATTGAACACGAGTCACTCGACACTCCGGCAGGTGAAACATCGCCCCTTCTTCAATAATCAATAGACTGATAACCGCTTCATTACCCGTTAACTCTACACCGCAAACTTTTTGTGCTTTAATTTCAATCATTTTTTACCCCAAGTATCTCTTAACGCGACAGTACGGTTATACACCTGTACATCGCCTGATTGGTTATCTCGACAGAAATACCCTTCTCGTTCAAACTGGTAAGCTTTCTCAGGTTCTGAGTTTGCCAAACCTGGCTCAACAAATCCTTGTTTCACCTCTAAAGAGCCCGTATTAATCACCGACTCAAAGTCATCTTCTTTAGCCGGATTTTCGACCGTAAATAGACGATCATAAATTCTGAACACCGCAGGCAAGGCTTTCGTTGCTTCAACAAAATGAATCACCCCTTTCACCTTACGACCATCCGCAGGGTTTTTGCCCAACGTTTCAGGGTCATAAGTACAGTAGATGGTTGTGAAGTTGCCATTGACATCTTTATCAGCACGAATCCCTTTAATGATAAAACTGTTACGCAGACGAACCTCTTTATCAATTGCCAAACGTTGGTATTTACCGTTGGGTGCCACTTCTAAAAAGTCCGCTCGATCAATATAAAGTTCTTTACCAAAGAAAATTTCACGTTTACCCATTTCCTCATTCTGCGGATGAACGGGGGCTTGAATACTTTTCGGCTCGCCTTCATAGTTCTCAACAATCACTTTGATTGGGTCCATCACGGCCATAGAGCGAGGTGCAATCTTATTTAAGTCATCACGAATAGACGCTTCTAAAATATCCATGCCCGTCATGCTATCTACTTTAGAGATACCAATACGTTCTGCAAAGTCACGTAATGAAGCTGCTGTATAACCACGACGACGCAGACCAGAAATAGTCGGCATACGTGGATCATCCCAACCAGACACCAAATTATCATCCACTAACTGATGTAACT
>Ga0316204_10003911_pt1 | contig 28266 bp, 19 predicted proteins | sample 6monrhotite_MG_2_FD_205661 | JGI IMG/M metagenome (GOLD analysis project Ga0316204, IMG submission 205661) | Microbial mat bacterial communities from mineral coupon in-situ incubated in ocean water Damariscotta River, Maine, United States -... | ecosystem: Environmental > Aquatic > Marine >...
TCTGATTGTCCTCCGAAGACGCGCGCGCCGGCGCCGACGAGGGACTCGGCCAGGGAGAGGGCGTCGCTGGTCGCGCTGACCAAGGCCTCGGCGGCGGCGGTCCCGAAGGCGCCGACGGCGTCGAAGGGACCCTCGACCTCTGGCTGCCGCTCTGGGGCCTCCGTGCCCGTCGCTTCCCGGACCGCAGCCTCCGAGCTAGCTATGTCTCGCTCGATTCGCTCGAGGACGGCGTCGTGATCGGAGTCTAGGGAGCTTGCGGGCCGGGATGCCGCTTGGGACGACGCCTGGGCGGCGTCCTCGGCCGCGACTTCGGCCTCGAGGGCTTCGACCTCGGCTTGCTTCTCGGCCAGCTTGGCCTCGGCGGCGAGGACCTCGGCTTCGATCCGCGCGATCTCCGAGTCGTGGCGGGCGACCTCGGCCGCGCGCTGGAGGCTGGCGCTCTCTGCGGGGTCTGCTGGCGAGTCGGCGGGCTCGGCCTGAACCTCGGCGGGAGGTGCGTCTTCGGCGGGCGCGGCGGACGCCTCTTCGGCGGGCTCCTCTTCGGCGGGCTCGGGAGGAGGGGCCTCCTCACTCGGAGGCGGCGTCGCGGCCTCGGGCGGGACGCCGGCCAGGACTTGGTCCAGGTAGCCCTCGAGCTTCTCGCGGGCGATCTTCTGGACCATGGGGGCCGTCGCAAACATGCCCTTGGCGCCGCCGACCACGACCCGGCCCTTGAGGCGCACGTCGACCTGGGTCTGGCGATAGCCACCGGCAGGAACGCCCGGAGTCAGGGCCACGGTGGCGCTGACGCGGGTCCCGTCGGACTTGCTGAACTCACCCTCGAGGAGGCAGGGATGATCCAGCTCGGGCTCCTCGCAGGGACGAACGTGGACCGCATAGCCTCGGCGGTGGTAGCTCTGGAGGAGGTCTTGGCTGACGCGGTAGGCCGTGGGCGTTCCGGCCGCCACCACTCGCGTGACGCGGACCGCTGTCCCGAGGTCGAAGCTAGCCATTGCGCGTCCTCCTGGGACTTTCTAGGACGTCGCCAGGAGGGCGTCGATCTTGTCGACGCGCCCCTGGTGGCGGCCGCCCTCGAACTCGGTCGCGAGGAAGATCTTGAGCATGTCCACGGCGCGGGCCTCGGCCACGAGGCGCTCGCCTATGGAGATCACGTTGGCGTCGTTGTGCTGGCGGCAGAGGCGAGCGCTGGTCTCGTCCCAGACCGTGGCCGCCCGGACTCCCGAGACCTTGTTGGCCGCGATCCCGATTCCGATCCCCGAGCCGCAGCAGAGGAGCCCGAGGCTGCCAGGGTCACCGGCCACGGCCTGGCCGACCTTGGCGCCGAAGTCGGGGTAGTCGACGCGCTCAGCGTCCGCGGGCCCCAGGTCCACGACCTCGTGGCCGAGGGCCTGAGCCTCCTTGACGAGGCGCTGCTTGAGCGCGAATCCCGCGTGGTCGCTTCCGGCGTAGAGCTTCATGACTCCTCCTGGGAGGCCCACAGATTAGGGCATCAGCCTCCTCGCTGCTTAGGGCCAGGGTGTTAAGCGTCACGTGGGAGGGGTGGCCTGCTGCTTCACGACTCGGCGCACCGCCTATCCCTGCTCCTCGAGCCGCGAGGTCAGGCCCTCTTCACTCGAAGGCGGCAACCAATGGAAATGGGCGCCGCTTGGGCGGCGCCCTCTCCGGGTCAGAGAAGCTGAAAGGGCTAGCCCTTGAGCTTCTTGACCTCCTCGGTCAGGCGGGGCATGACCTCGAAGAGGTCTCCCACGATTCCGTAGTCGGCGACCTTGAAGATCGGCGCCTCGGCGTCCTTGTTGACCGCGACGATGCACTTGCTGGTCGACATGCCCGCGAGGTGCTGGATCGCGCCCGAGATGCCGATGGCGAAGTAGAGGTTGGGCGCGACGGTCTTGCCGGTCTGCCCGACCTGGTCGCCGTGAGGGCGCCAGCCCGCGTCGACGACGGCGCGCGAGGCGCCGACGGTCGCGCCGATCTCGTCGGCGAAGGCCTCGAGGAGCGCGAAGTGCTCGGGGCCCTTGAGACCACGTCCACCCGACACGATCCGCTCGGCCTCGGTCAGGTCGGCCTTGTCGCCCGACTTGGCCGCGACGCCCGTGACCTTGCTCTTGAGGTCGCCTTCGGCGAAGCCGAAGTCGAAGTCGCTGGCGGCGACGTCCGCGCCCTCGCTAGCGGCCGTGGGGACGCTGTTGGGGCGGAGCGAAACCACCTGAGTCGGCGTCCGGAGCTCGACGTTCGCATACGCCTTGCCGGCGTAGATCGGGCGGGTCAGCTTGAGCTGTCCGCCGTCGACGCTGAGCGCGGTCACGTCAGGCGCGTAGCCCGCGTCGAGGGCCGCGGCCATGCGAGGCGCGAGGTCCTTGCCGTCGAGGGTGGCCGCGACGAACACGACCTCAGCGCCCTCTGCCTTGACGGCGGCGACCGCAGCCTTGCAGTAGGCGTCACCGTTGTAGTGATCGAGGAAGCCGGCCGAGGCGGTCAGGACGCGGTCGGCGCCCTGCTTACCCAGCGAGCCGGCCGCTGCCTTGGCGGCGTCGCCGCCGATCACGAGCGCGACCACTTCGGCCCCACCCAAATCGCCCTTGCGACGCGCGGCCTCAGCCACGCACTCCAGGGCACCCTTCTTGAACTTGCCGCCGCGGAACTCGGCCACGACCAGAATCTTGCTTGCCATCGTGTTTTCTCTTTCCTGCAGCGCTTTAAAGGGCCAAGGCCTTGGCTTCGTCCTGGAGCAGCTTCAGCAGCTCCGGGACCGCGTCCGGACCCTCACCGACGATCTTGCCGGCGACGGGCTCGGGGGGCGGCGAGAGGCTCACGACCTCGTAGGCCGGAGCAGGCCAGGCGAACTCGAAGGTCGCGACGGGCTTCTTCTTGGCCTTGAGGATGTCCTTGAGCTTGGGGTATTTCTCGTCGGCCAGGTCGCGCTGACCCGTGATCACGGCCGGGAGGGTGACCTCGATCGTCTCGACGCGACCTTCTGCGGCGCGTTGGACGACGGCCTTTCCGTCGGCGACCTCGAGGCCGACGGCGTCGGTCACGCAGGGCACGTCGAGGAGGGTCGCGAGCATGGGACCGACCGAGAGGGCCTGGTCGTCCATGGCCTGGCGACCGCAGAGGATCAGGTCGTGGCCGCCCTCGTTGCTGATCGCCGCGGCCAGGGCCTTGGCGACCGCGAGGGGGTCGCGGTTCTCAGGGGCGTCGTCGGGAATGTAGATCCCGCGATCGGCGCCGAGGGCCAAGGCGTCCTTGAGGCGCTTGTTGGCGTCGTTCTCGCCCTTGCCGGCGCCCGCCGAGACGACGACGAGCTCGCCGTCGCCCTTGCACTCGATAGCCTTAGCGACGCTGCGAGCGTCATAGGGGCCGAGGATGAACTTGACCCCGCTGGGGTCGATGGTCTTCCCGTCGCCGCCGACCTTGATCCGGGCGGCGGTGTCGGGAACTGGTTTCACGCAGACGAAGACGCGCATGTGCTTTGCTCCTTAAGTGTGTTGGGCCGGGGGCTCTAGCCGCGGAAGGCCGAATGGCCGGTCAGGTGCTGGCCTATGGCCAGGGTGTGAATGTCGTGGGTGCCCTCGTAGGTGTAGACGCTCTCGAGGTTCATCAGGTGACGCATGACCTGGTACTCGTCGCAGACGCCGTTGGCGCCGAGGAGCTCACGGCCGAGCTTGGCGATCTCGCGCGCAGCCCAGCAGTTGTTCCGCTTGCCGAAGGACACGTGGTAGTGCTTGAGCTTGCCCTCGTCCTTCATGCGTCCCATTCGGAGCGCGACGAGCTGAGCCTTGGTCATCTCGGTGTGCATCCACACGAGCTTCTCTTGGACCATTTGGAAGCCGGCTAGAGGCTTGCCAAACTGAGGGCGCTGCTGGGTGTAGCGCAGGGCCTCGTCGAACACGGCCATCATGGAGCCAATCACGCCCCACACGATCCCGTAGCGGGCCGAGCTGAGGCACATCAGCGGGCTCTTGAGCCCCATGGTCTCGGGCAGGAGCGCCTCGGGACCGAGCTTGACGTCCTCCATGATCAGCTCGCTCGTGACCGAGGCCCGGAGCGAGAACTTGCCGGGGATCAGAGGCGCCGAGAAGCCGGGGCTGTCGGTGGGGACAATGAACCCGCGGATCCCGTCCGGGGTCTGGGCCCACACGATCGCTATGTCGGCAATGGACCCGTTGGTGATCCAGCGCTTGGTGCCGTTGATCACCCAGCCCTCGCCGTCCTTGACCGCGCGCGTCTCCATCCCGCCCGGGTCGGAGCCGTGGTCGGGCTCGCTGAGGCCGAAGCAGCCGATGATCTCGCCTTTGGCCATCCCGGGGAGATAGCGCTGCTTCTGCTCCTCGCTGCCGAAGGTGAAGATCGGATACATGCAGAGCGAGCTCTGGACCGAGACGAAGGAGCGGAGGCCGGAGTCGCCGCGCTCGAGCTCCTGGTTGATCAGGCCGTAGGTGACGTTGTTCATCCCGCCGCCGCCGTACTTCTCAGGAAGCGTCACGCCGAGACAGTCGAGCTCACCGAGGAGCGGGACCAGGTGCTTGGGGAAGGTCCCCGCCCGGTGATGCTTCTCAATCGTCAGGTTGTCGATCAACTCGCGATCGACGAACTCGCGCACTGCGTCACGAATCGCGCGCTCTTCGTCGCTCAAGAGATCGTCGAGCTCAAAGAAGTCGACGCCGCGGAACTCGCTCATGGGGACCTCACAGGGGCTGCCTTAGCCGGAGCGGAATAGTAGGGGGGCCACTGACCGTGGTCAACGGAGGGCGGGGCAAACCCGTGAGAGCGCCGAGAGGGCCAGAGTGCGCCACGCTGACCGAAATCGCACCTGCGGGCTGCCGGAAACTAAAGACTTGAGTGAATCCCGCTTCGGTCGCGGACTTGCACCTGGTCTGAACGACTCGGTCTTGACCGGGTCTCCAACAACGATCCCATCCCTAACGATTGCGCGGCCAGGTGTTCTGACTGCGCAATCGTTTTTTCCGGAGAGCAGGTCTGGGACTGGGCTGGCGGGAGTAGGCTCCTCCACAGATCCATGAGCGACGCCCCTCCGAAACCCAGACGACGCTGGTTGAAGCGCGCGCTCCTCGGGGGCGGAATCGGACTCCTCCTCGCACTCCTCGTGGTCATCGCCCTCTGGCTGGCGATCGAGCACGATCCCCTCTCCGCGACACCACGCCCAAGGCGGGCCCTGTCGGCGGAGGTTCAGGCTCGCTTCGACTACCCAGAAGCAGAGAGCGCCCCAGAGCCGATCCAGGATCGCCTCGAGGAGAGCGCCTCAGGCTACGAAGAGCGCTTCGTTCAGCTCTGGGTCACGACTCCGGGAGACCCTGAGCGCCACAAGGTCCAGGTCTTGGAGTTTCGCTCGACCTTGTCCGGTCGCCGACCCGCCGTGGTCGTGACTCCGATGTTCGGAGGGCGCCAGCCGATCGCTCGCCTGATCGCTCCAGCTCTGGCCCAGCGCGGGATCCACGCCCTCGTAGTCCTCCGGGCGGAGCGCTACCTGGTGGGCGACGCTCCCCCCGAGCGACTCGAGCGAGTCCTGCGGACCGCCGTCATCGACCGGCGCCGAACCTTGGACTATCTGAGCTCGCGACCCGACGTGGACCCGCAGCGCCTCGGCGCCATAGGCGTCAGCCTAGGAGGACTCGGGACGGCGCTCCTCTGCGCCAGCGACGAGCGGGTCAAGGCGGGGGTGCTCGTGCTCGCAGGCGGCGGGCTCGAGAGCCTGATCCCAGCCTCTCGAGAGCGGCGCGCCCTCGAGTTCGTGCAGTCCTGGGAGGCTCGAGGCGTCTCGCGCTCAGAGCTCGCTGAGAAGATCAAGGCGGCCGTTCCCTCAGACCCGCTCATCCTGGCAGGAAATCTCGATCCGCACCGCCTGCTCTTCGTCACCGCGCGACGAGACCACGCCGTCCCTGCTCGGAATCAGGAGCTGCTTTGGGAAGCTGCGGGGCGTCCCGAGCGCTACAGCCTCCCGACTGGCCACGCCACGAGCGCGGTCTATGCGCCTTGGCTGGCGCCCCTCTGCTTGGACTGGCTTCAGGCGCGTCTGGAGGAGTAGCTCAGCGTCCGAAGGCGGCGTGGACTTCCTTGCTGAAGAGGAGGTAGAGGGTCATGGCGCCATGGAACACGGCGCTCCCGATCCCCACGGCCTCACCCTCGACGGTGCCGACTCCCAATCCTCCTAAGGCCAAGAGGCCTGAGAGCACGATGGCTCCTATGAGCGCCGCGCGATTTCCGCGGCAGAGGCCGACCCCGACCGAGATGTGGAGCCCAGCGAAGAACACGAAGCCGAGGCTGAAGAGGAGGACGACGATCCCACCCGCGAGGAAGGTCGGAGCGACCAAGGCTGTGCTGAACACAGCGATCAAGAGCAGCGCCAAGACCAACAAGTTCATCCCGCCGATCACCACGTGATAGGCGCCGATCAACTTGGCAGCGAGGGGAACGGGAGCGCGCATAGAGACCTCGTTTGGAGCGTGGGGCCAGCACTAGGACGGGCGAACTGACCCTGAGGTTCCCTCGAAACGAGCGGGCTTCTACTCGGCCTTCCAGAGTCTGCCCAAGAGACCCTTAAAGCCCCAGGGCGCCTTCCCGTCGGGCCCCACAGCGACCTCCTCAGGTCGATCCGCTGGCTCAGCCGCAATGGGAGCTAGGCCCTCGATCTGTTCGGCCAAGCCCCCGTCGAGCCTCGCTAGGATGTCGAGGCAGGTCGGCCGCTCGGTCTTGCCCTTGATGAGCATGGAGGCCACGAGGTCTTCGAGGTCTTGGGGCCAGTCGAAGTCCGGACTGGCCTCGCTTAGGGTCAGGGGCGGCGAGATCAAGTGCTGCGTGAGGTAGCCGTGGGAGGTCTCTGACGAGAGCGGAAGCTGACCGGTCAGCATCTCGAAGAGGAGGACGCCGAGGCTGTAGACGTCCGTCCGGCCGTCTATGGGATCGCAGGAGACGCTCTCGGGCGCAATGTAGGCGGGCGAGCCTGCGACCTGCATTTCGCGAGTGCGGTAGACGTCGATCTCTTGGCCCTCGTCGTCGTCGGAGGGCTTGGCGACGCCGAAGTCCATCAAACGGACTTCGTGCTCACCGCCTGCGAGGACGAACACGTTCTCGGGCTTGAGGTCGCGGTGGACGACCTTGGCGGCGTGCACTGCGGCCAGCCCCTCCAGGAGCTGGCGGAAGATCCGGACCACCAGCGCAGGCGCCAGGCCGCGGCCAGAGCCCTGCTTGAGGAGATCTCGCAGCTCCTTGCCGGCTAGGGCCGGAACAGCCACGTAGGCCAGGCCATCAGGGGTCTCGCCCGGCTCTATGACGTGGAGGACGTTGGGGTGGTCGATCCGCTGAGCGAGCTTGATCTCGCGGTCGAAGCGGCCCCGCTCTTCATGGGAGGCGGCGCCGCTCAGGAGGACCTTGATCGCGACGTATTCCCCGCGACCTTCCTTCTGAGCCAAGAACACCGCGCCCATTCCGCCGACGCCCAAGGCCTCGACGACGCGGTAGTCGCCGATCCGCTCGAGCTTGGCGACGTCGTCCATCGTGAGCCCAGCCGAGGCGGCGGCCTCGATGCGTTGACTCTCGCGCTTAGCGCGGAGAGCCTCGGAGCGGAGCGTGACTGGGCGCTTCCCCGTCTCTGGCGTGGCTGCGGTAGGGATCGGCGTAGTGCGCGGCGGAGGAGGCAGCGTCGGGGGATCCGGGGTCGGGTCCGGGATCGGGTCCGGGATCGGATCTGGGATCTTGAAGGTGGGCTCTTCCGGGACGACGGAGCTCTCGAACATTCCCATGGCCGCCATCATGGCCTTGGTCTGAGCGACGCTTCCGGGGGGGAGCTTGGCCGTCTCGACCAGGTCCACACCCTCTCCCCCTTGAGCGGGGGGCTGGAGCGGTGGCGCGTCCATGATCATCGTCGCGGTCTCGTCGACCTCTCCCAGGTCGGAGCCGGGGCTCTGCGTTGGAGCTGGAGTCGACTCGGCGGCAAGAGCCTCAGCGCGCAGGAGCTCGAGCTCGGCCTTGTCGACGAGGGCTCGGGTCTCCTTGCTGCGAAACAGGGTCGAGATCTTGAAGTCGTTGGGATCGAGCTGCGAGTTCGGAATCAAGGGCTTGGCCACCCCCTCGAAGTCCCGCTCGCGGTAGCGATCAAGGATCCGCTTTTCGTCGCGCAGGAGCATCGTCTCCTGCTTCTTGACCAAGTTGTCGTCGTAGTTCGCTTTGAGGTTCCCGCGCTCGACGAGGACGTCGCCGAGCCGTCGGCGGAACTCACTGTGTTCGAGCTCAGCGAGGATTCGAGCCAGCTTGGGCCGCTTGATGGTCGTTCCGCGCTCGAGGAGGCGGACATAGACGGCCTCTCGGCGGACGTGCTCGTAGAGGGCGACTCGGTGGCGAAGGAATTGAATCGCTGGGTCCGAGATCGAGAGCCGATTGATCAGGTCACGCGGGTCTGTGGGGGTAGAGACCATCTGGCGGAGCTCGGCCCGTACAGCATCCGCTGACGCATAGCCCATCTGCACGGCCATCTTGCCGGCGATCACATCCCTAGAACTCAGCATTGGGAGACAGTCTGGCCTAGTTCGGCCGGGTGTTCCACCCTTCGTGTGACCTCCGCGCGACAAACGCGCTCGGGGCGGTCTGCGTAATCTCTTCCAACCCCTCGGAGGCGTCATGGCCCAACCACGCTGGCTACTTGCCCCGGGCGCGATCGCGCTCTTGCTCTGCCTCGCCTTCCCTGCCCTGGGTCAGGGGCGATTTGGTCAAAAACAAGAGGCCGACCTGGCCAACTTTGGCGTGATCGGCGCCAGGGGTGACGTCAACGGGTCCTCGCTGCGCGTCCGCGAGGTCTTGGAGGGCGGCGGCGCCAAGCAAGCCGGCTTGTCACCCGGGGACGAGATTGTGGGCGTGGGGGGCAAGAGCTTCGGCAAGGACCCCCTCCTCGAGCTCTACGCCGCCATCGAAGCAGCCGAGGCCGCCCGCAAGCGCCAGCCTCTCTTGCTCAAGGTCCTCCGGGGGGGGAGTGAGATCGAGCTCAAGGTCCCCGTGGCGCGCCTGGGGGACTGCTCCAAGAGCTGCCCGAATAAGTGCAAGCGCTGCGACAAGGTGATCAAGGCGGGGTTGGGCTTCCTCGCCAAGACCCAGGCCGGGAACGGCTGCTTTCCCACCGACCTCGGCGGGAAGACGGGCTTGGTGGTGGTCACGAGCCTGGGCGGGCTGGCCTTCATGTCGGCAGGGATCTCGCCCAAGCCCGGGACGCCGGCTGGTCGCGCCGTGGACTACGTGCTCAAGAACGCCAACACCCCAGACACTGGCGGGCTCGGTGGCGCGGGTGGGCGCGGGAACTGGAACCAGGAGAACTGGGCCCACGCCTATGCGCTCTGCTTTCTGGCGGAGGTCGCCTACAAGACCCGCCGCAAGGACGTCAAGGCCAAGGTCAAGGAGCTGGCGCAGAAGCTGCTCTCGACGATGGAGCAGACCGGCGGGTGGGCCCATGGGCCAGGCGGCCCGAACGCCCTCGGCTACCTCGAGCTGGAGATCGTGAGCAACTACGCGCTCTTGGGGCTAGGCGCCGCGCGCCGGCTCGGGATCGAGCTCGACGAGGGCAAGCTGGCTAAGGCCATGGCCTGGATCGAGAGCACCGCCGCGGCGGACGGCGGCGTCGGCTACTCGCACCGCTCGGGCCAGAAGGGCTTCGGCGATCCGGGCCGGACGGCCGGCGCGCTCGTGGCGTATGTCGCGTTAGGGCAGAAGAAGCGCCCCTTCTTCAAGAAGATGGCTGGCTACTACGCCAACCACGTCGGCGGGCTCCCCGAGGGTCACGTCAGCCCAGCCATGCACATCTTGGCGGGCTCCATGGCGGCCCACGTCCTCGGGAAGAAGGCCCAGAGGGTGTTCCACAAGAGCTATCGCACGCTCCTCCTCGGTCAGCGTCGGCCCGACGGGTCCTTCGGCTCGATGCCGACCAAAGAGTCCAAGCAGCTGAGCAACAACACCGACCTCACGGTAGGTCCTCGCTGGACGACGGCCAGCTATGTCCTGGCCTTGACCCTGGGGCGCAAGAAGATCCCGCTCCTCTTGGGCGAGAAGATTAAAGGCGAGAAAAAGAGCAAAAAGGCAACGAAGCGTGAGGGGCCGACCGGCGGGAAGTAGCCTCGGCGCCTCGCCGCGAGACCTCTAGCCCCCTCGCGGCCGAGGACGACGTGAGTCAGTCAAAAGGCGCCGCTGAGGGGCCCCCCCAGACCCTGACCCGGAGCGTCGGCCTCCTCGGCGCGGTCCTCCTCGGGCTGGGCTCGATCCTCGGGACTGGCGTCTACGTCAGCCTCGGGATCGCGGCCGAGCAAGCCGGCGGCGCGATCCTCCTGGCCCTCGCGGTGGCGGGGCTCCTCGCCACCGCCAACGGTCTCAGCAGCGCGCAGCTCGCGGCGGCCTACCCGGTCAGCGGCGGGACCTACGAATACGGGAACCGAACCATAGGCCCCAAGACGGGCTTCGCCGCCGGCTGGCTCTACCTCTGCGCCAAGAGCGCCTCGGCCGCGACAGCTGCCCTGGGCTGCTCGAGCTACCTCCTGAGCCTGGCCGGGCGCGAGGGGCGCTGGGAGCGCGTCGCGCTGGCTGCAGGCATCGTGCTGGCCGTGACGGCGCTGGCCTGGCGAGGTCTGCGGCGGAGCAACCTCGGGAACGCGCTCCTGGTGGGAGTCAGCGCCGGGACCTTGGTGGTGTTCGTGATCCTGATGGCTCCCAAGGCGGACTTCAGCGAGCTCGCGCTCCTACCCCGCGGGAGCGAGGGCTGGGAGGGCTTCTTCGAGGCCTGCGCGCTCCTCTTCGTCGCCTACACCGGATACGGTCGCGTGGCGACACTCGGCGAGGAGGTGACCGAGCCCGCCCGCACGATCCCGCGCGCGGTCGGCGTGACCCTCTTGTTCAGCTTCCTGATCTACGTCGCCGTGGCGGCGGCGGCCTTGGGTGCGGTCGGGCTCGGCTTCGGGGCCGGGTCGGGCGCCCCCCTCGAGGACGTGGCCAGGGCCGTCGGTCCAGGCTGGCTGGTGCCGGCCCTTAGCCTCGGCGCGACCGCCGCCATGGTCGGGGTGACCTTGAACCTGGTCCTGGGGCTCTCTCGCGTAGTCCTGGCCATGGGCCGCCGAGGAGACCTCCCCGCGGGCCTAGCGCGTCTAGACGCGGGCGGGACCAGCGCCCCCGCTGCGGTCTGGAGCGTGGGCCTCGTGATCGCTGGCCTGACCCTGATCGGTGACGTGCGTCTGACGTGGACCTTTAGCGCGTTCACGGTCCTCCTCTACTACGCGGTCACGAACCTGAGCGCCCTGCGGCTCCCGCCTGAGGCGCGTCGCTTCCCGCGCGTGATCTCGTGGCTGGGCCTCGCCGGCTGCTTGGGGCTCGCGCCCTGGGTTCCCTGGCGGGTCTATTTGGCGGGCGGCGGCCTCGTCCTCGTGGGTTTCCTGGTCCGCGCCATCGTTGGGGCCTCAAGTTCTGGGCCTGGAACGCCGACTGAGGAGGTGGGCGAGGAGGCACCTCGCTGAGGGAGCCACTGTGGCCCGAGAGCGAATTCAGGCAGCCGCGATCCCATATCGCCGGAGCCCCTTTGGTGGATACGAGGTCCTCCTCGTGTCCTGCAGCCGCGGCGGCTGGGGCCTCCCCAAGGGAGGCGTCAAGGGAGGACAGTCTCCCGAGCAGGCAGCGGCGGAGGAGAGCCTGGAGGAGGCGGGGATCCTCGGCCAAATGGAAGCGCGCCTGGGCTCGTTCCGCTACCGCAAGCGTGGGAAGAAGAACCTCGTCCACGTGTTCCCGCTTCGGGTCGAGCGCGTCCTCGCTCGCTGGGAGGAGGAGGGCTGCCGGCACCGGGTCTGGGTCTCTCTGGTCGAGGCTCCCAGCCTCTTACGCCGCCCAGAGGTCGAGCGCTTCCTCGTCGACCTCCGCCACCAGCTCTTGGCGCGCGACGCGCCGCCCTCGCTGCGCTTGGTCGCCTGAGCCCCACGCTCCCCCTCCGAGCCTTAGACTCGGCTCGGGCTGAAAGAGCTCAGAGGGGAAACGCAGGTGAACGAGGCCGAGGTCCTGCCGCTCTTGGCGCGGATGTTTCCAAGCTTTCGGGGGATTCCCGAGGACGAGGCGCGGCGTCGCGGTGAGGCGCTAGGGCTGTTCACAGCGCGCGCCCTCGGCGCCGGGCCCCAGGTCCTGGCCTCCAAGGGCGTCCAGATTCCGCCGGCGGCCATCCAGAGTGTGGCGCCCTCGGCTCAACAGGCGACCCAGGCTGGCCAAGGCGGCCTGCGAGTCTTGTGCGAGCTGCGCCCCGCGATCAACGAGGACCGAATCTACGCGGCGGCGCTCGTCGCCCTCGCCAAGCTCTATGCCGAGAGCCTCCGAGGCGGCTCGGGGCGGATCCCTGCGGCGCCTCCCGCGGCCCCCGCCGCGAGTTCTCCGCCTCCCGGCGGCTTCGTCCTTCCTGGACCCCCCCAAGGCATGGCCGCGGCCCCTCCTCCCCCTCCCAGCGACAGCGGCTTGATCCCAGGCGGCGTGCCCCTGGGGCCGGCCGCGACCCCTGCGCCCAGCGGCCTGCCTGGCGGCTTACCCGGCGGCTTGGCGCCTGTAGGCGGCGGCCTCGACTTGGCTCCCTCCGGCGGCGGCTCGGGTGACCTCGACTTCGCGCCGGCCGGGGCGCCCATTGGCGCCCCAGTGGCGGCGCCCGCGCCGGCGCCTCCTCCCTCGTCTGGAGGTCTCGACCTCGCGCCGGCCGGTGCCCCGAGGGGTCCGGCGCCAGCGGCTCCAGGTCGAGGTGTCGACCTGGTCCCGAGCGGGGGTGGAAGCGGGGGCTTGGACCTCGCGCCCTTGGACTTGGCCCCTGAGTCGGGGTCTCGTCCGGCCAGCCCACCGCCGGCGGCCCCTCCGCCCCGCGCGCCCTCGAGCGGGGGTCTCGACCTCGCCGACGAGCCAGAGGACTCTGCCAACAGCCCAGCGGCCGCGTCCTTCCTCTACGACGAGGATGGACAGGAGTCGGTCGGCAGCGGTCCCAAGGATCCCGTCTCTCGCGCCTTTTGGTCCTTCGAGCGGACCGGGGATCTCCAGTATCTGCAGACGGCCGCGAACCTCCTCCAAGAGGAGCGTAAGAACGCCCCTCACGTGATGGCGGCCGCCATGGCTCAGGGCGGAATGGCCAAGGTCGCGCGGCTCCAGGGCGACGCGGCCACGGCCCAGCGCTTGGCCGAAGAGGCGCTCCACCACTACCCGGCCTGTCCCCAAGCGGTCGAGGTCTTGGTGCGACTTCAGCGCGGGGAAGCCGAGGCGGCTGGGTTCAGGCGCTCGCTGGCGCGCTTGGCTTTCGCGCTGGATCAGCGCGACCTGGGCCAGGTCCGGGCGCTCGCTGACGAGCTGATCAAGGCCTTCCCCAACGAGCCGCTTCCCTACCTGGGGCGCATGTTCGCGGGCTCGGTCGCCAACGACGAGCAGGAGTTGACGACCTACCTCAAGGCAGCTTGGCAGCGCTACCCCTCCCCGCAGCACGCTGACCGAACCTTCGGGGGAGTGGTAGACGCCGACGTGGCGACGGCCCTCCTGTCCTACGGAAGACGTCCTTACAAGACAATGGAGGAGGAGGGCCTCCTCCAGACGATCACCAATACGGACAGCAAAGAGAACCTGACCGCAGGCAGCCTTCGAATGGCCGTCGGGTTGGCCAAGATCGCGTTCACGCGAGGCGGCCTCGAGAGGGCCCTTCAGCGCCAACTCCACACGGTGATCGGCCAGGGAATGATGGGCCTCCAGTTCTTCGAGGCCGCCCCCGAGGAGTTCGGGAAGGCGCTGATGTTGGGGCCCTCCCAGGAAGAGCACAAGGCGATCAGCAACGAGCGGATTCAGTGCCAGGCTCTTTGGCGAGCCTTCGATAAGCCGGGGATCAAGGTCCAGCAGAAGAAGTTCCGCTGCATAGGCTCTGAGGGCATGGTCGCGCTCCTCAAGCACCGCCTGGAGGACATCACCAAGGACCGCGCGGCTCGCCAGGAGCTGCTCTACGGTCGCGGAGGAGAGATCGTCGAGAAGGCCCTCAGCGACCCCGCGCTCCGCAAGGAGATCGCGGCGGCAGCCCTCGAGGAGGCCATGGACGATCCTATGGAGCTCATCGAGGACCTCGACAAAGAGCTGCTAGAGATCGAAGCCGAGCGCGACGCCAGCGACGAGCAGCCCGCCAAGAAGAAGGGCGGCCTGTTTGGAGCGATCAAAGCCGCGGCCTCTTCGGCAGCCTCGGCAGCGAAAGGCGCACAGCTCAAGTTCAAGGAGGGGCAGGTTCAAGGGCGGCGAAACGACGCGATTCGGCGCGTCGCCGTTTGCCTGGCCAAGGATCTCCATGGCTTCGAGTTCAAGCACCCCTACCTCGCTGCCTTCGCGCGCCAGGCGGCGACCCTCGAGGCTTACTGCGACTACTACGAGAGCGAGGAAGCCCAGGTCAAGGCTGCTATGGGTTCGCTCAGCTTCTCCAAGTAGTCCGCTCGCCGCGGCCCAGTTCCTAAGGCTCCTGGGCGGCGAACGTCGTAAACCCTTATCTGGAAGGCTCCTCTGAGCGCCTCGAGGTGTCCGGTTTGGGGGTGGGGGGTCTCTCCTGGGGCATGACGGACGCCCGAACTCTCCTCGCCCCTCTCTGGATCCTCGTGCTCGCGAGCGTGGCCCTGGCTGGTCCCCGCGTCGAGCGGACGCTGGACGAGCTCCCCGAGGTCCTGCCTGCGGACGTTGAGCTCGTGATCCTGAGCGATCGACCCGGCGCCCTGCGCTGGGGTGTCAACGGCTGGAAGGAGCCCGCGACTTCGCTTCGCCCCAGCGGGAGCCGTGAGATCTCAGGCGTCGTCGAGTCGACCCTACGGGGACCCGGCATCGACGGGCGCTATCGCGTGACCCTCGGACCCTTCCCGGGCGTGCGGAGCCTAGAGGCGCTCCTCCGTCATCCGAGCGGCTGGACTCGCGGGCGTCAGAACCGCGACGCGCAGGTTCGCTTCAGCGCAGGTGCGCCTTCACGGAGGCGCCCGATCACGGTCGGACGCGGGCCCGTCCAGGGCGTCTCGAGCGGCGTGACTGTCTACGAGGACTTTCAGGACTGGGAGCACGCAGACCTCTTGAGCCTCGATCCGAGCGACGACGCCCGAGACCTCGGCGATCGCAAGACTCAGAGCCGAGATCTCCTAGCCCTCTACGGCAGGCGCGAGGCGGGCGTCCTCTACCTGCGAGCGGATCTCCTCGATCTCGGCCTCGGCGACGAGCAGGGCGCCCTCGAGGTCGGATTCCTCGTCGATTGGGCGCCGGGCGGTGAGCGCTGGCTGCCTGACTTCGCCGACGGGATGTGCGCCGAGGGCTGGGAGCTGGCCCTCCTCGTCCGCGACGGACAGACCTTGGACGTGTTCGACGCCAGCTGGAACCAAGTCCCCGACGCCCGCGCGGCGCACCTCCGCTCGGACCTCGACGCCCTCGAGGTCGGCCTGAGCGAGGACGCGCTCCGGCGCGCTGGCTGGGACGGCGTGGCTCCCTTGCGGATCCAGGCCTACACGATCCGTGACGGAGATCCGCGCGTGGCCGACGCCGTGGACGAGGACGTCCGCGACGGCGTGATCGACTCCTGGATTCCCCTCAGCGGGGGCCGGGCTCGGGGGACGGCGAAGTACTCGGTGATCCTGCACGGCAATCAGGCCGTGCAGCCGCTGCGCTGGCTCGACGACCTCGTCCTGAACACGAAGCTCAAGACGCCCAGCGGGCGCCCCACGGGCTACCTGCGCGCCCTCGACGCCCACGAGGTCCTCGGGCTCCCGGTGAACATTCACGTCAGCGGGACCCTGGCCGCGACGGCTGAGTGGGGCGCGCCTGGCTTCAACGAGCGGATCCGGGGCTTCCTCGACGCCCACGCCGAGAACGGCCAGGGAGCTCTGATCGGCGGGGTCCTCGCCGAGCACATTGCGCCCTACTTCGAGAACGCCCGCAGCGCCTACGGGAGCGAGGGCGCCAACGGCGCGGCCGTTAGGCTGAACGAGGAGCTCCTCGAGCGCCTCTTCGGGAGCAGCCCGCGCTCGGTGTTCTGGATCCCCGAGCGCGTCGTGCGGGGACAGACCCTCCCAGACGTCCTCCGGGACGGCCAGGGTCGCGCGACGGGCTACGAGTTCGCGGTCCTCGACGAGGTGACCCACCTCGAGCGATGGTTTGGTCGCCAGGCCGCGCACGACGCAGGCCACAAGCTGAACCGGATCGGCGGCGTGACCTGCTTCATGATCAACGACGCCGACGACCAGTGGAAGTTCGCGAACACCGACGGCGGGCTCTGGCTCGACTCGCGGCGACGCCTCCTGCGCAAGGCCCTCGCCCCCGATCAAGAGCAGCTGACCTTGGTGTTCGACGACTGGGAGGCCTTCAGCGGGCGCTCCTTCACGTCCTTCGGCGTCGGCAACGACAACCCCGATAACTACGAAGCGGGCCTGCGCTGGATCGCGAATCACCCCTGGGTTCAGACCGTGACCCTGGAGGAGGTCACGACCTGGGGCTGGAAGCCCGTCGAGCGCGGCGCTCCGGCGCAGCTCCCCCTGACCACCTACGAGTGGCTCGACCACGCGACCCAAGGCAGCTACGACGCCTGGTACTACGGCTCCTCCCAGGAAGAGTCCTTCGTGGACCTCCACCTCGAGCGCACGCCCGGGGTCTATGTGCCCAAGCCCATGGGCGAGGTCGATCGGGCCGGGACCGTCCTCGGTGACGTGTGGCGCGCTGTCGCTCAGGCTCCCGACGGACGGCTCAAGGACTTGGCGTCTGCGGTCTACCTCGTCGACGTGTTCGAGACGGCCTGGCACGACGAGGACCAGCACGACTACCTGAGCAAGACCGCGAGCGGCGGCTACGCTTTCCCGGACACGAGCTACGACCGGGTCTCGGGCTGGTCGAAGGCCATGCAGTCGCGGGTCGGAGACGCCGGGGTCGTGGCGGCGGCGGCGCGCTGGAGCGCGGCTCCGGGCTCGCTCCGCGTCTGGCGCGAGGACGTCGACGAGGACGGCGAGGGCGAGCTCTTGCTGGCCGACGCCAGAGCTTTCTACGTGTTCGAGAACGACGGCGGGCGGCTGGTGTTCGCGGCGGTCCGCGACCCGGCGACCGGCGCGGCCCAGCCCTTCTTGGGGACGCTCCTCAACGCGCCCGGCGATCAGCTCAGCCGAGACCACGGCGAGGCTCAAGACGACCGAGTCAAGCGGGCGCCCGCCCTCGTCGACTGGTGGTCGACGGGTCTCCGGCGTGACCTCGTGAACCAGGCCTACGCCGTGGAGCAGCGCCCCCGCGGGTGGCGCTTTCGCACGGGCGGGGTCGAGAAGGAGGTCAGCCTCCAGGACGGACGCCTCGAGGTCCGCTATCGCTGCGACGCCAGCGCCGGCGAGCTCTACGTGCGCTGCGGCCTCTCGCCGGCCAGCCTGGATCTCTTCCTGGGCGGGGCCAAGATCTCGACTCGGACTCGCTCCGACGGAGCGCTGGTCGCCAGCGCTCCCACACGAGCCGGGCGCCAGGTCGAGGTGGCGCTCCTGCCCCAGGCCGGCGCTCGCCGGACCCAGGCCGACTTCGGCGGCAAGGGCCCTCGCGGGGTGCCCTTCGCCTACCAGGTCGAGCTGGCTGGTCGCGGCAGCTTCGGATTCGAGATCGCTCCTCGGATCCGCTAGGCGAAGCGCCTAAGTCGTTGCCTGAGAGCCTCTTCCAGGAGCCCGGCGGGCTGCCGCCCTGGCAGCGAGCCGCTTTGGCTCTGCCAGATGGGCTCTCCGAGGAAAATCGCGGGTCCCGCTAAGTCCTTTGCTCCCAATCTCTCGCCGAAGTAGTCGCGGCTGGCCCGAGAGTTGCGAAGTGCACGCCGTCGCCGGGTCAGCCGGCCAATCCAAACGAGCAGAGCAACCCACGAGGGACATTATGGGCAAGATCATTGGAATCGACCTCGGCACGACCAACTCCGTCGTCGCCGTGATGGAGGGCTCCGAGGTCAAGGTGATCGCAAATCCGACCGGGCAGCGCACGACGCCCTCGGTCGTGGCGTTCTCTGACTCGGGCGAGCGTCTGGTGGGCCAGCGGGCCAAGAACCAGGCCGTCACCAACCCCAAGAAGACGATCTACTCGATCAAGCGCTTCGTGGGTCGCCGCCGCAGCGAGGTGGTCGAGGAGGAGAAACTCGTCCCCTACGCCCTGGCCGGTGACGACATGGTCAAGGTCGTGGTGGGCGACAAGGAATACACCCCGCCCGAGATCTCGGCCATGGTCCTCAAGTACATCAAGGACTACGCCAGCGAGTACCTCGGCGAAGAGGTGACCGAGGCGGTCGTGACCGTCCCCGCCTACTTCAACGACAGCCAGCGCCAAGCGACCAAGGACGCCGGTGAGATCGCGGGCCTCAAGGTTCGCCGGATCATCAACGAGCCGACCGCGGCCGCCATGGCCTATGGCCTCGACAAGAAGGACGAGCAGACGGTCCTGGTCTACGACCTCGGTGGAGGCACCTTCGACGTCTCGATCCTCGAGATCGGCGAGGGCGTGGTCGAGGTCAAGTCGACCAGCGGCGACACCCACCTCGGTGGTGACGACTTCGACCAGGCGCTGATCAACTACGTCGCGGACGAGTTCAACAGCAGCAAGGGGATCGACCTCCGCAAGGACCCCCTCGCGCTGCAGCGCCTCAAGGAGGCCTGCGAGGCCGCCAAGTGCGAGCTCAGTCAGGGTCAGAGCTCGACGCTCAACCTGCCCTACGTGAGCATGCAGGACGGCGTCCCCCAGCACCTCAACATGGACATCACCCGCGCCAAGTTCCAGGCCCTGACCAAGAGCCTCATGGAGCGGACCCGCGGGCCCATCGAGAACGCGCTCCGCGACGCCAAGCTGAGCCCGAGCGATATCGACGAGGTCCTCTTCGTCGGCGGCTCGACTCGCATGCCCGCTTGCGAGGACCTGATCCAGGAGATGTTCGGCAAGGCGCCCAACCGGAGCGTGAACCCCGACGAGGTCGTCGCCAACGGCGCCGCCGTCCAGGGCGCGGTCCTCTCGGGCGACAAGAGCGGAATGGTCCTCCTCGACGTGACCCCGCTCAGCCTCGGGATCGAGACCGAGGGCGCGATCATGACGGTCATGATCGAGCGCAACACTACGATCCCCGCCGAGAACTCCATGACCTTCTCGACCGCTGCTGACAGCCAGCCCGCCGTCGATATCCGCGTGTTCCAGGGCGAGCGGAAGATGGCCAACGACAACCGGCTCCTGAACCAGTTCCGCCTGGACGGGATCCCGCCGGCCCCCCGCGGTCGTCCCCAGATCGAGGTCACCTTCAAGATCGACGCCAACGGTATCCTGAACGTGTCCGCGAAGGACAAGGGGACCGGTCGTGAGCAGAAGGTCACCGTCGAGTCCAGCTCGGGGATCAGCAAGGAAGAGGTCGAGCGCATGAAGCGCGACGCCGAGGCCAACGCCGCCGAGGACGAGAAGCGCTTCGAGCTCGTGACCGCCAAGAACCAGGCCGACCAGATCGTCCACAGCACTCGGCAGCAGCTCGAGGAGCACAAGGACAAGGTCGACGACGAGCTCAAGGCCAAGATCGAGTCCGAGCTCGAGAAGGTCGAAGCCGCCGCCAAGGGCGACGACAAGGCCGCCATCGAGGCCGCGATCCAGAGCTTCCAGGCCGTCGCTCAGGAGCTGGGCAAGGCGGTCTACGCCGAGGCCGGCGGCGCCCCCGACATGGCCGGCGCGGCAGCGGCCGCGGGCGAAGAGCCCGTGGGCAGCTCGGTCGGCGGCGACGACGTGATCGACGCCGACTACGAGGTCAAGGACTAGCACTCACCGGTCGGCGGCCCTCGCCTAGCGAGGACCGCCGGCCACCCCACGCCGAGTTGGTGTAGCGGTCAGCACACCTTTCGCGGTCAAACGCGAAGGCAGGCGAGGTTCGATCCCTCGGCTCCGGCAAACGAAGACACCGGCCGATCTCCTGGCAACTGCCCGAGGTCCGCCGGTGTTGCTTTGTACGCGCAGGACTCGACCCGCGCGCTGAGCGCTCCTGAGGCATCCTGTCGACGTGAATCACCCTGCAGACGACACGACCCCTGAGTCGGCGAAGGTACCCGAGCCGTCGAGCGCTGAGCGCAGAAGCGACGGTTGCGCACCAGGGCTTCAGATCGTGGTGACCGCCATCGCGGCCGCGATCACCTACGGAGTGCTCCACGATCAGGTCACCGCGCGCGTCTGCGTCGAGTATTTCACCATCGGGCACCCTCCCCTCTTCGACACGACCAACCCCACACTCCTCGGGTTGGGCTGGGGAGTCGTGGCGACCTGGTGGGTCGGGCTGATCTTGGGCGTGTCTTTGGCGCTGGTGTCCCGCCTAGGCTCTTGGCCAAAGACTCCCCCCTCGGTGCTCTGGAAGCCAATCGGCGTCCTCCTGGGCTGCATGGCGGTCTGCGCTCTGATCGCGGGCTGCATTGGCTATGCGCTCGCGACGAGCGGTGGGGTGTTCTTGGTGGGTCCGCTCGAGACTCAGATCCCAGCCGCGAAGCACCACGTCTTCATAGCTGACGCCTGGGCGCACGTCGCTAGCTACCTGAGCGGCTTCGTGGGAGGCGTCGCGGTCCTCGGAGTCGTGGCGCGATCGCGCTGGAAGGCCGCGCGGGACCAGAGTCCGCTGAGGACCCAGAGCTAGGGCGCGCGTTGACGCCTGCGGGCTGGCGAGTGCGTCTCCGAGAAGGGCCGTGGCCCCGTGTCCCATCCGTGAGACAGGCTGGCCAGGGAGACTGACTTTGGGGTTCGGCCAGGAGATTGCTTGGTCTCGGGCAGGAGGAACACCATGTCAGACCGCCGCCACGAACCCCGCGTCAAAGCCATCAACTTGGTCCATGTGGAGGAATACAAGTATCCCTCGCTGACCGACTACAAGACCGACGACACCATCGGGCGCACGATGGATCTCTCGCACGACGGGATGAACCTCGAACTCGATCACTGCCTGCAGCTGAGGACTTTGGTCAAGCTGGAGCTCGCCTTGGGAAACCTCGTGCTCGAGCTCAAGGGCAAGGTCCGCTCGATTCGAGAGATCGACGAGCACACCTGCGACCACGGGATCGAGTTCATTGACTTGACCCCGGAGCAGTACGAGGCCCTCGAAGAGCACCTAGAGCTGCGAGCCGACTAGTCCTCAGGCTCTAGGCCGGCTCCACTCCGCCTCGAAGCGCGTGAATCACCTGCCCCAAGACCCAGGGGATCAGGCTGAAGCCGAGCACCAGCCCCCAACCTCTACTGTCCAGGGGAGACACGCCGAGCACAGCCGCGAGGGGCTTGAGGAAGGCTCCCGCCAAGAGGAGGACACTGCAGAGCGCGAGCGACCCCCATACGTGGGGATTGCGAATCACGTCGTTGCCGAGGAAGGTCGTGCCGCGGCTGCGCATGTTGAACACGTGCCAGAGCTGAGCGAAGCCGAGGGTCAGGAAGGAGACCGTCACGCCCTGCGAGCGGTCGTATCCCAGGGGCCCGAGGGCGACCCAGAGCGCGCCCAAGACGACGGCGGTCAGCAGGGCCGCGTAGCCCACGATGTCGATCCAGTGTCCCCGGGTCAAGAAGGGCTCGTCGGGTTGGCGAGGCTTGCGATCCATGATCTGCGGGTCTCCCTCGCCGAAGCCGAGCGCCAACGCTGGAAACACGTCGGTCAGGAGGTTCAGGAAGAGGATCTGGAGCGGCAAGAGGGGGAGAGGCAGCCCCAAGAGGCCGGCGACTCCGATCACTCCGATCTCCGCCATGTTGCAGGAGAGCAGGTAGAGCACGAACTGACGAATGTTCTCGAAGATCACTCGCCCCTGCTGAATGGCGACCACGATGGAGTCGAGGGAGTCGTCACGCAGGACCATGTCGGCGGCCTCGCGCGCGACCTGAGTCCCTCGTTGTCCCATGGCGACGCCAATGTCTGACTTCTGAAGCTCTGGGGCGTCGTTGACGCCGTCGCCGGTCATGGCGACCACCTCTCCCGCGCGCTGGAAGGCCGAGACCAAGGACAGCTTCTGCTCGGGGTCGACGCGAGCGAACACGGTCGATCCCTGGAGTCGCTGGGGGTCTTGGAGGAGCTCTGCGAGCTCGGCGCCGGTGACGACTGGAGCCTGAGCGTCGTCGACGAGGCCGACAGCCAGGCCAACGTTCTGCGCTGTCGGCGCCTGGTCGCCCGTCGCCATCACGACGCGGATTCCGGCCTTGCGGCACGCTGAGATCGCCGCCCGGACGCCTTCCCGGGGCGGATCCTCCATGGCGGTGAGGCCGATCAGGCTCAGCCCTTGGTAGGCCGCCTCGTCCTCGGAGTCCGCGACCTTGGTCGCGACGGCCAAGACCCGCAGCCCTTGCGCCGCCAGGGCGCGGTTCTGCTCGAGCCACCAAGCGCGGCGCTCGTCGTCGAGGAGCGCCGACCCTCCCTCACGAAGCTCCCGGGTCGAGGCTTCGAGCACAGCCTCGGCTGCGCCCTTGACCGCGACCCGGAGGGTCCCCTCCCCGCGGTGAAAGGTCGCCATCATCTTCAGCGCGGGGTCGAAGGCGACCTCCCTGACCTCGGGCCAGGCGCTGAGGAGCTCCTCTCGCCCCAGGCGGCCCTTGTGGGCGAGGCCTAGGAGCGCGACCTCGAGGGGGTCTCCCAGGCTCTCCTGGCCCTCACCCTTTCCCAGCGCGGCGTTGTTGCAGAGGACGCACACCTCGAGGGCCTCTCGCAGCGATCCCTCCGGCTCGAGGCGCTGCCCCCCTCGCTCGAAGGACCCCTGGGGTCCGACCTCGATGGTCTCCCCTTCGGCCAAGACGACGCGCGTAACGGTCATCCGGTTCTCAGTCAGGGTCCCGGTCTTGTCCGTCAGGATGAGGCTGGTCTCGCCCAGGGTCTCCACCGCCGAGAGCTTGCGAATCAAGGCGTTGCGCCGCGAGAGGCGCCACATGCCCCGCGCCAGAGCCATCGTGGCCACGATGGGCAGGCCCTCGGGGATGGCGGCGACGGCGAGCGCGATGCCCGTCTCGATCATCAACACGGCGTCCTTGCCGGACAAAATTCCGCCGATCGAGGCCAGGATGGCGATGCCTAGGGCGACGAACACCAGCCGGCGCCCGAGGAGCTCGAGGCGCTCTTGAAGCGGCGTCGCCTTGTCGTCGACGTCGGCGACGAGGGCGGCGATTCGCCCCAGCTCGGTCCCCATCCCGGTCGAGACCACGAGGCCGACTCCAGCCCCGCGGGTCAAGGCGGTCCCCTTGAAGAGCATGTTGCGCCGATCCGCCAGCGGCGTGTCCGCTCCCAACACGCCCGAGTCCTTGCGGATCGGGAGCGACTCGCCGGTCAGGATCGACTCGTCCGCCGAGAGCTTGGAGGCCTCGAGGACTCGGAGGTCGGCCGTGACCACGTCGCCCCCCTCCAGGATCACGACGTCGCCGGGGACCAGCTCCTGGGCTGGGATCATCAGCTCTTCGCCGCCCCGCAGGACCCTGGCCAGGACCTCACCGAGCTCGCGCAGGGCCTCCATCGAGCGGACCGCGCGGAGCTCGGTCCCGAACCCGATGGCGGTGTTGATGAGGAGCACGGCTGCGATCGCCGCGGCTTCGATCCAGTCCCCCATGGCCAGGGAGACCAGGCAAGCTGCCAGGAGTAGGGCCACGATCATGCTCTTGAGCTGATTGAGCAGGATCTCCCAGGCGCTCTGGACCTCCAGGTGTCGCAAGGCGTTCGGCCCATAGCGCTGCGCTCGCTCGACGACCTGCTCCGGCGTCAGGCCGGCCGCGAGGTCGACGCCGGCAGCCACAGCGAGCTCTTTGGGGTCCTGAGACCAGGCGCCTGTGGGGGGAGCTGTCACCACGGCTGAACTCCGGGGAGCGGGGGGCAAGGTGAAGGGGACGCAGGCTGGGTGCGCACAGCTTCGTTGGCCAAGCTGCGCTTCGAGTTCGAGATCAGGGAGAGCTCAGCCGCTGCAGCAGGTCGAGCCGGGCTTGGTGGCCGTGATCGTGACGCTGGTCACGTAGTCCGCGAGGGACGTCTCAGGAGGGAGCTGCGCCACGATGGGCGTGTAGAGGGGGTCGTCGCTGTTGACGACGGCCTCCACGAAGGAGGGCTGCTCCTGGAGCTCGACCTGCTCCAAGCCCGCGGCCTCGACCACCGCGCGGCAGTCGTCGAGGCGGAGCGCGCCAGAGACGCAGCCGATCAGGGCGGCCACGAGGCTCTTGAGGGAGTCAGGGAGGGGCTTGTGGAGGGCGACGTCCGAGACGACGACCCGGCCGCCGGGCTTGAGGACGCGGGCGACCTCGCGCCAGACCTGGGGCTTGTCGGGCGAGAGGTTGATCACGCAGTTGCTCAGGACGACGTCGACGGTCCCGTCGGCGATGGGGAGGTGCTCGATCTCGCCGAGGCGGAACTCGACGTTGTCGAGGCCAGTCCGCTCGCTGTAGGAGGCGGTGTTCTGGCGGGCTCGGGAGAGCATCTCGGCGGTCATGTCGACGCCGATCACGCGACCGGTGGCGCCGACCTTGGGCCCAGCCAAGAAGCAGTCCAGGCCGCCGCCGCTGCCCAGATCGACCACGACCTGACCGGGCTGAAGGGCTGCGATCGCGGTCGGGTTCCCGCAGGAGAGGCCCATGTTGGAGCCGTCGGGGAGGAGGGCGAGCTGATCGTCGGAGTAGCCGAGGCGGGCCGCGAAGTCCTCGGGAGAGCTGGCTGGCGTGGCGCCCTTGGTCGGACCGCAGCAGCCGCCGCTCGGGGGCTTGAGCGCGACCTCGGCGTAGCCCTCACGCACGGTCTGGCGGATCTTCTCGGCGTCTTGCGTCTCGTTCATACCCTGCACTCCTCCGGCCAATCCCTCTTCGGGTTGGCCGATCGAATCGTGGATGGGACTCTGCCCGAACCATAGCCTGGGGATCTGCGGAGCCGAACCGTTATTGAGATCCTTCGCCGCGCGCAGACGTGGCTCTGCGCCAGGCTCCGACTCAGTCCCGTTTTGGTGACCGCCCTCAAGGCTGCGCTTGGGCTCTCGCTATCGCGCTGGCGAACTCAGCCGGAGCGAGCCGAGTTCAACCTCTCCTCGATCGTGCTCGGTGGGCTCTCAGTTCGACCGACGCTCTCGACTTCCTCGTGCTCCCCGCCACTAGACGCCGGCTTCGTCGCTCCTACCAGAACTTCCACCAGGGACGCTTCCGCTTAGCCCCCTGCGGGACCTCACGCTGCTGTCGATTGTGAGCCCCCTCCAGGATCTTGAGGATGCCTCGCGCTCCTTCTGCGCACTGGTGGTCCGGATGCAGCTGGATCAGGAGGGTGCAGTCCTCGATCCCTCCGGCGAGGTCTCCCAGCTGAGGGCGAAGCGCGGCGCGCTCGAGTAGCGAGCTGGGGTCCCCCGGCATCATTCGAAGGGCTTGATCGAGATCTTGGAGCGCTCCAGAGAGGTCTTGGAGCTTGACGCGAGCTCTGGCTCGGTAGTTGCGAGCTAGCGGATCTTCAGCAGCGAGCGTGATGGCCTGAGTGAATTGATTCTCTGCACGCTTTACGTCTCCGAGAGACAAGAGAATCCCTCCCAGGTTTCTGTGCGTCTCTGAGTCCGAGGGGTCGAGTTCGAGTGACCGCTCACTGTCGGCCTGAGCCGCCTCGAGGTCGCCCTGCAGGAAGCGCACCGCGCCCCTGTTCTTCCAGATCAGCGCACGCTCTGGCTCGAGCTGCATGGCCCGCTCGTAGTCTTGGAGCGACTCCTGAAGTCGGCCCGAGATCTCGCGGAGGAGTCCGCGGTTGATCCAGGCTTCGACGTAGGTCGGGTCGATCTCGAGGCACTTGGAATAGTTCCGCTCGGCCTCCACGGCCAGCTTGGAGCGGTCCAGGGCGAGCCCGTGCCAAAAGCACCCTTCGGAGTTCCCAGGGTCGATGGCGACGACTCGCCCAAGCACTTCGACCGCGAGCTCGAGTCGATCTGCGTCGAGGTGCTCGATCCCTTCGGTGAGCAGCTCCTCCGGTGGTGTCGTCAATCGTCGCCCTTCGGCAGCGCCAGGGCGTGCTCGCCCGAGACGCGCGGGTTCAGGTCGGGGTTCTGGAGCTCTGGGATCGTGGAGCAGCAGGCTGCAGCGGGGTCGCCTGAAGCGCTCAGGGATCCCAGCCAGTACTCGTTGCCGGGGTAGCTGTTCGAGTCCCAGGCATACATGGCGACCAGGAGCTTGCCGGCGTCCGGGCCGCGGAGCGGGGCCGCGGGATCGCGTTGGGAGAAGTGGATCCGGACCTCGGCCTCGCCAGCCGAGAAGACCTCGCCGTCGCGGACGCCGCCGCAGGAGTTGACGCCCGAGAACCAGCTGAAGTCGAGGTCCGCCACGTGAGGGAGGGGGACCTCTCGCAACACGTCGGCGTAGGCCGCGACCATTAGCCCGAGCTGTCGCGCGTGGACGCGCCAGACTCCGAGGCCGAGGCCGACGGCGTGGACGTAGGCGCGCTGCCCCGCCTCCTCGGCGCGGAGGTTGGCCTCGCGGAGGAAGAGCTCGACCGAGGCTCGGATTCGTCGGGTGTAGAGCTCCGTGTCGAGGAGGCCTAGGGGGGTCTGGAGGTAGCGTCCGCTGCGGTCCGCCTCGGCCTCGGCGTAGCTCGGGAGGACCTCGCGGCCGTAGAAGCGCGCCCAGGCTCGCAGGAGCTGGGTCGCGGGGGCGTCGGGGTCCGCGTCCGGCCCGTAGCCCTTGGCGGCGGTGTTCTGCTGGGGCGTGGCGAGGAGGTGCTGCCACTCCATTCGCTCGGACTTCTCGAAGCGAGCGCCCACGAGGCCGACGTAGATCCCTCGCGGCTCGAAGCTTCCCGGTGCTCCCGGCTGGGCCCGGTTGCCCCGCGCGCCGGAGTTCATGAAGTGCGTCGGGACCGAGACGCCGACCAGGGCGGAGAGGGCCATCTCGTCGTAGCTCAGGAGGTCGCTGAGGTTCAGGGGGTGCCGCTCGTAGCGGCTCCCGACCAACTCGAAGCCGCCGACGCCCGAGGTCCCGTCGCGGAGCAGATAGGTGTCCTGGGGGTTGAGGAAGGCCAGGGGTCGCTTGGTCAGGAGGCGCGAGATCAGGCCAGGCGAATCCAAGTCGGCGTAGACGTCCTGCTCGGCGGGGCTCCCCTGAGCTCGCTTGAGCTCGAGGAACTCGTCTAGCAAGGGCAGGAGGGAGGCGGGCAGGATCGGGCGGACGCCGGCGGCGTGGGCTTCGACCTCCTGAGCCCGATCCGCCAAGCGCTCGATTCGGTTAGCTGCGGTCGGGAAGCGGTAGGGCAAGGCGCGGCTGCGCTCGACCAGCTCTCGGTAGTCCATGACGGCTCCTGGGTGGCAGCCTAGCGCGCTCCGGCGGGACGCCCAGGTCCCCTCGGCCTTGGGCGGGTCATTCTGGCAGCCTCTCCTCGACGCGGTCGCGAAGCCAAGACGCCCTGGGTCGGTGCACCCAAGCGCAGCTCAGACGCCCGCCGAGGGGCTCCTCTGGCACGCTACAGCGCGTCGGGGAGGCGCCTCACGACCAAGCCTGAGGCGGGTTTGGCCCGCTCCTTGCTCCTTGATTAGAGAACGTGGCGACGACTGCCAAGAAGGAGGTGGCCGTGTTCGCGAAGCGACTCTCGCTCTTCCTGCTGACGAACCTCGCGGTGATCGTCCTGCTCGGACTCGTGCTCAGGATCCTGGGGCTCGATCAAGCCCTCGATCAGCACGGGCTGTTTAGCTACGCCGGACTCTTGACCTTCGCGGCCCTCCTCGGCTTCGGCGGCTCCCTGGTCTCCTTGGCCCTCTCCAAGTGGCTGGCCAAGGTCTCGACCGGCGCCCAGGTGATCACCGCTCCCCGGAGCGCCACCGAGCGCTGGCTCTTGGAGACAGTCCACCGCCAGGCCCACCAAGCCGGGATCGGGACCCCAGAGGTCGCGATCTACGCCTCGCCAGACCCCAACGCCTTCGCGACAGGCATGTGGCGCAACGAGGCCCTGGTGGCGGTCAGCACTGGGCTCTTGGAGTCCATGACCCAGCGCGAGGCCGAGGCCGTCTTGGCCCACGAGGTCTCGCACGTGGCCAACGGAGACATGATCACCATGGCCCTGCTCCAGGGTGTCGTGAACACCTTCGTGGTGTTCCTGGCCCGCGTGATCGGGTTCTTCGTCGACCGAGTCCTGCTCCGCGGCGGAGACGACGAGCGCCGGGGCGGGTTCGGGATCGGCTACTTCCTGACCGTGATCGTGGCCGAGGTCACCTTGGGACTCCTCGCCTCGCTGATCGTGATGTGGTTCTCGCGCCGGCGAGAGTTCAGCGCCGACCGCGGCGCCGCGGAGCTGGAGGGTCCCGCCGCCATGATCGGCGCCCTCCA
>Ga0316204_10003912_pt1 | contig 28266 bp, 21 predicted proteins | sample 6monrhotite_MG_2_FD_205661 | JGI IMG/M metagenome (GOLD analysis project Ga0316204, IMG submission 205661) | Microbial mat bacterial communities from mineral coupon in-situ incubated in ocean water Damariscotta River, Maine, United States -... | ecosystem: Environmental > Aquatic > Marine >...
TCCCGCTCGAGCAGCCCTCCTCTTCCACCCTCGCCCAGGAGGCGATCGTGACTGATTTTCGCCGCTTCCTCGCGTCCTCTCGTGACGCACAGACGATCGTCGTCGCCTACAGCGGCGGACGCTTCGTGCAGACGCGCGGGCGCCGGCTGCGCGTGAAGGAGCAGCCGGGCTCCCCCGGCTGGTATCTCGCGCGCGTCCAGGGACGCGTCGCGGAGTTTCTCTCCCCCGCCGACACGCCCTGCCTGGACGGGCTCCCGATCCTGCGCGGCCACCGCTGGGGGACCCGCCTGGTCCTGGCGGACGCCTCAGCCCCCGAGCTGGCCTTCCTCCCTAGCGACGAGCCCCTGGCCCTGGCTCCCCTGGTCGTTCGCCGCTGGCACGACCAGAGCCTGGTCGTTGAATCCGAAGACTTCGAGACCGAACACGAAGAGCTCGTCCGCGGTGCCCTCGAACGCGGTCAGGGTCTGGCTGAACTCCGCCAAGTCCCCGCCAGCCTGCGCGCCGCCTTCGTCTACTCCCTCCTCGAGCAGGAGGGAGCTAGTTGGCACCCCCTCGAAGTCCGCGCCCGCCTCCCCGAGCTCGCGGAGGAGGGGCGCCTCGGCGTCCGAGCCGAGCTGGCCCGGCTCGAGGCCGAGCGTGCTCGAGCTCGGCAAGCCGCTCAGGCGCGAGCGCGCGAAGCTGCTCAAGGCACTGCCGCGGAAGGGTGGGAGACCTGGCAGGAGGCCCGCGATCGCAGCCTCGCGCTTCACCCCCGTCCTTCGCGTAGCGAGTCCCGCGGAGAGGCCGCCGCTCGCCGCGCCCTCGCTGGCGCCGGCGCCAGCTTCGTCTCCCTCCGCTCCTTGCAGGGCGGGACTCAGCTCGAGGTTCGCTTCCGCTTCCTAGACGCGGGCTTCGAGACGGTCGTGGCCACCGACACCCTCAACGTCCTCGACGCGGGAATCTGCCTCGACGGCGCGGACCGCGCCCTGACCCTCGACAGCCTCCCGGGCGTGATCCGCGAAGCCGTCGAGACCGGAGCCCTCGTCGTGACGCGGGGCCGCGGAGGTTGGTAGCCGCGGCATGGCAGCCCTGGCGAGGCCGGCGTATTTTGAGTTCAGCCGACTTCGGACCGGCGAGGGAAGAACACATGAGCGACGAGGAGTTCCAGCAGGCCAAGCGAATCTGCGAGCGCCACGGCTACCAAGTCCGCCGAATCGGGGGCGTCGAGCTCGGCAAGCCAGGCTTCGTGATCAACCCAGACCACGTGGCCTCGATCCAGGTCACCGGTGGCGTGGTCCGAATCAACTGGGCCGCCCGCGAAGCCGAGGTCTTCGACCTCAACGACTCCGAGAAGGCCAAGGCCGTCGCCGAGAGCATTCGAGCGCACTGGTCCTAGCGGGCTCTGGGACGATCGCCAGTCCTCCTCAACGAGGCTCCGGCTTGAGAGGAGCAGGGCTCGAGCGCAGGAGTCGGAGCTCGAAGCCCTTCCCGGAGATCCGCACCGGCCAGGGCTCGCAAGCTCTCCAGCGAACCTCGACGGGAGGAGCTCCTCCCTCAGCCGCGCCCGCGCGCAGCTGGAAGTAGACGCCGCTCCGGTCGGACCGTCGTCGCTGCAGGACGACCTCTCCGCGGTGCCCCCGTCCCTCGAGGCGCTTGGCGCCGCGAAGGTCGGGCCAGGCCAAGGGCAGGAGCTGCAGAGCCGGCGGGATCGGAGGCTCGATGATCGCGTCCGCGTCGTAGCTCAGCCAACGAACCTTCCGCCCGGGGTGAAGGATCCCAATGTCGGAGAGGGCCTTGCTCCCGCCTACGAAGACGAGGGTCAAGGAGCTCGGACGGCGCGCCTCGCGATCGATCCGACGGACCTCCACGAACCAGCCCAAGTGCCAGCTCCCGTCGTTGGTCCCAGGAACGCGAAAGCGCTCGCTCTTGACGACGCGAAATCGCCAGCGCGCGACCTCGCTGTAGCCGGGCCGCGGACCGCGACGCGCCAAGCCCGGGAGCGCCACCCCGGGCCGCGCCAGCGAGAGTCCCTCCGCCCCGCGCTCGACCGCCAAGTCCACTGCGACCTCCCACCACTGCCCGACGCTCCAGCTTGGCGTGACTGGATCGGGACGCGCGGGGCTCCGCCGAGGTTGCGAAGCCCGCTTCGGCAGCTCTACGCCAAGGCTTCGGCTGGGTCGCGGCGGAGGAGGCACGGGCTCCCCGGCCTTCGCGGCTGGGCTCGGCTTCTTGCTCGGAGAGCTCGGGGGCTCCTGGGCCTGGAGGGCGCTGGCGACGCCTAGACTCAGGATTACGACGGTGGTCAGGTGCTTCATGAGGACTCCAAGTAGCTAGAGGGGTTGCACAGAGCCGGGGTCGGCCCTCGCGGTGGGTCGTTAGGTGTCTATGCGGGACGTCTCGAGGGGATCAGCGCGAGCCAGCGACCTGGGGAGGCTCGGCCTTGCGGTAGGGGAGCCGGCCCCCAAAGAGCTGACGCAGGCGCTCCTCGCTCACGAAGGGGTTGGCCCGCTGCCCGGGATCGCTGATCGGCTTGACCGCCAGGAGGTATCGCAAGAGGCGCGGGACGCCAGCGTCGTCGCGGGTCTGCCAGGTCGTCTTCGAGGTCGGCGTGGCGAGGATCTCGCCGCTCCCGGCAAAGTGGAGCCGATAGCGGAGTCCGAGGTCGTCGCCTCCGGTGTGCTCGATCTTGGCCTCGACCTCGAGGACGCGAGGGTCGTCGCCGGGGGCCTCGCGCAGGACGAGGCGATAGCCGACCAGGGCGTAGTTCCAGACCTCCCCTGGCTGACCCCGCTTCTTGAGCTCGACGTCGGCCATGAAGCTCGTCCGCCCCGGCTGGAGGGCCCGCAGGGTCGCGTGGAACTCCCGGGTGTAGTCGGGCAGCGAGCGGGCGCGATAGCGGTCCTTGGTCCACTGAAAGCCGTGAGTCCTGGCCTGACCGAGGGCGAACTCGCTCAGGAGCCCCTTGAGGTCGTCGGGGTCGAAGGTCTGCCCCCGGAATCGAATCGAGGAGTTCGGCTCCTCGAAGAGGATCCCCGCGATGGCGACGCCGTTGCAGTGGCCCCACCACTCGGAGCGATAAGCGTCCTCGTAGTCACCGTCGGCCCGCCGCCGAATCGAGACCACGTCTCCCGCTGGGACCCGCCGCCCGCCGTCGAGGCGAAACTCGGCCCCGACTCGGCGGTAGTTGTTCGTCACAGCGACCTTGCCGCTCCGGAGGAGGAACACCAGGTTCCGCTCCTCGTAGTCCTCGATCCCGTCACCGTCCAAGTCATCGTCGTCCACGAAGTCGTGGGCGCCAGCCTCGATGTCCCTCGCGCTCAGCTCTTGGCCACGACGGACCTGGGCCATCAGCGCGTCGCGCCAGCGGCTCTGCACACCTTGGGCCTGTCGCCCCAGGGGACCCTTCCCCCGCAGGATCCACTCGAACTCGCTCTCGCTGAGGATCCCGTCGCGATCGGTGTCGTAGACCTGCGCGTCCTGACGAGCGACGTCCGAGCCGACCTCGACCACGCCGTCCTTGTCGAAGTCGTAGAAGCGAATCAAGGCCTTGCGAAGTCGCGAGGCGACGGCTCGCCGGAGCTCGTCTTCGCTGACCCGCCCGTTCTGGTCGTGATCCAGCCGTCTCACCATGGCTTGGGGGTCGCCCCCGATCTGGCCGTCGCCGTCGAGGTCCAGGCCTGAGTCGACCTCAGCGTGCGACTCGCGGATCACGCCCCGACGGTGATAGTGCCCCGCGCGGAAGCTATCTGAGAAGCGATCGCTGTCGCCGCGCTCCCAAGCCACCGCGCTCTGACGCCCCCGCAAACCGAAGGCCCGGTCGAAGCGCTCCAAGGGTCCGTCCGCGCGGTAGAGCGTGTCCTCGTTGAGGTCGCCGTTGCTCTCGAACTCGTGGATCGGATACCAGGTCTCGGTCGTCCAAGGCGCCTCCTTGCCTGCCAGCTGAGCGGCCTGGACCAAGATGGCTCGAACCCGCGCTCCGGTCTTCCCTTGCACGCGATAGGTCCCAGCTTGGACCGGATAGCGGACCTCGTTCGGCCCTTGGCCTGGCAACTTTCGTCCCGTCGGGACGCGCTTTCCGTCGCTCTGAGTCAGGGTCGCGCCCTCGAGGTGCACGACGCCTGGGCAGGGTAGGACCAGGCTCAGGACGCCGCCTGCGGGGAGTCGCCGCTCCTCACCCAACCGGAGCCGAGTGTGCTTGCCTCCGACCGCCAGGGAAGACGCCCAGCTCGCCTCCGGCGCCAGCCGCGTCCGGTTGCTCAAGACCTCCCGGACCTCGCCCGTCGTTTTCGTGAAGCGATAGACGCCCACGATCGAGTTCTGAGCACGCTGGACCGGGCGGGCCTCGCCCCGCAGGGTCTGGACGACTCCGCTTCGGCGCGCGAAGGCGGGGAGCGTGTATACGACGCGCAGGCGCTCCCCCTCCACCTCGACTTGATAGCTGCGCCACTTGGCCCAGCGCTCGCGGCTGGCCGGTCGACCGCGCAGGAGGACATGTCGCTCGAGGGCGAGCTTTCCGTTGGGACGGGTCGAGACCCGCAGTCGAACCGAGACCAAGACGCCGTCGTCTCGCTTCCCGTGGAGCTCATAGCTCCCGGGGAGGGCTTGGGCGGCGGCGGCCTGGCTCAGGACCAGACAGAGAGAGACCACGGACGCCCACAGGCGCAGGTCGGCGAGTCGATTCTTCACGGGGGGTGCTCCTGCTTCCTCAGGCACCCCTATCGCAAGCCCCCCGCCATGGGGCCTAAGTCCCGCGCGCGCGGCGCGCGTTTCAGCGCCGGCTCAGGTCCGTCTCAGGCGACGGGCAAGATTTGCCCATTCGTGAAATGCGACTTCCGCTGTCCTTAGTCGTCTAGACCCATGCTCTCGAATAGGCCTGAGAAGGTCTCCCTTCGTTCCGGGTCGGCTTCCGCCTTTGCCACCATGCTCATCACTTTCCTCAATCGGGCACGCTCCTTCGGCCCTAGCTCCAAGAGCATTGCGGCAATCTCTTCCTGCAAGCTGACGGCTTGGTCCTCGTCTAGGACCTCCTCGTCACACGTATCGAGGAAGTGGACGAAATGCATGATCGTTCGAACGAGGACTTGGTTCATCTCTAGCGCCGGAAGTGGGCGATCCCGCAGGCCGCGTTGATCTCCCGGTCGTGCTCGAGGCGGAACCCTGACGCGATCAGGCGCTCGAAGAGGGGCTCCTTGGGCGCGCGGGGGTGGTATTCCATGGCCATAGCCCCGATCCGCTGGAGGACCGCGTCAGGCGTGTTTAGGAGCAGGGGGTGCTCCTCGCCCTCGATGTCGAGCTTGAGCAGGTCGAGGGTCTCGAGGCCTTCGCGATCGAGGAACTCGCCGAGAGGAAGGGCCTCGACCGAGACGTCTTGGGAGGACGGCTCCTCCACGAGGACGCGCTTGTGAGAGGGGAGGTCTCCCCCCGCCATGTGGCGGGTTCCTGACTCCGGAGCCAGCGCGAGCTGGTGCACCGAGACGCGGCTCATTTGATTGTTGCGGGCGACGGTCAGGTCGAGCTGGTGAAAGGTCTCGGGGAAGGGCTCGAGGGCCCAGATCTTCGCGCGCGGAGCGCTGGCCAAGGCGTGAAGCGTGAAGGCGCCGATGTTGGCGCCGCCATCCACGATGGTCTTGCAGCTCCGGTCGACCCGATACTCCTCGCGAAAGAAGATCACCCAGGCCGTCACGAGGTCGCCCGGCTCGTGGAGCTGGAGCTGGCGTCCGTCCTTGAGTCGGAGCAGGAAGGGGTAGCTCAGGTCGCGCGCGCCGAGGTAGGCCGCGGTCAGGAGCGGCCACTGGCGCGTCAGGCGACGACACGCGAGGACCTCGGGGGCTCGATCGAGGTGATCGACGGCGCTCTTGAGGCGGTCGAGGTCGGGCATGAGGGCTCTCCGGGGGTTGGCCTATCTTGACCTAGCCCGGACAAATCACCACTCTCAAGCGCCCAACCCGGTCTCCGCCGAAAGCCCGGGCTATCAAGGGGCGGAGGGCGCCGGTGTCCTTCGCCTCCCACCCGCTCTCAAGACACCCTGTAGTTCTCCTGGCGAAGGACACATTGCGTCCCTCTGCCCCTCAGGGACACCTTGACCGGATTCGTGACTAGCCGACGAAGGAGGCTGGTCACGGATACGGGCGAGAGCGAGCCTCGGGGGCGAGCCGGGCGGGAATCAGCGTCGGGGAGGGGCTACGCGGCGGATCAGGAGCAGGGGTCCCTCGTGGGTAACCTCGCCCCCGTGCGTCCTCACGAGGGTGTTCCAGGCCTCGGGCAAGGCCTCGCTGGGGCTGCGCCGGAGGTGAACCAGGTAGTAGGGCTGGCCCTCGCCCCCAGCCTGGAGGCGAGCCCCCTCCAGAAGCTTCCCGTGATGCTCGTAGCGCGGGAGGCGATAGCTGGGGAGGCCAGGGCGTGGGACCTCGAGGAGCTTGCTGAAGTGGCGGTTCGCCAGGACGAGGGAGCCCTCGGGGATCACCTTCGCGGCCTGCTCTCGTTGAGCTACGAGCTCCTCGAGGTAGCCCTGGTGCTTGGCCATGAGCGCCCCACCCCCGGCCAAGCCGGCCACTGCCACCAACGGCGCCAAGCCAGCCAAGAGGCGCTGGCGGCGCTCAGCGCCGAGGAGGTCGCCGGGAAACTCCTCGCTCAGGACCTGGGCGTAGAGGAGCACCCAGGCCGGAATCGCCGGGAGCAGCAGGCGCTGCCCCAAGACCACGCGCCGCTGGAGCGAGCTCCCCTCGGCGTCGAAGAAGTAGTAGACGAGCAGGATCCCCAGGAGCGGGAGCGAGAACGAGAGCAAGAGCGCTCCCCGCCGGTCGACCTCTGGCGCGACGTGCTCGCCGCGCCGCAGCCAGCGCCAGAGCCCCCAGCCAAGCGGGGCCAAGAGCATTCCCGGCCAGATCAAGGTCAAGGCGCTCGCGTAGTGGGCCAGGTTCCGGGCCAGGTATCGGAGTCCGAAGTGGCCCTGTCCCGTCGCCCCGAGCGGGTGCCCGAACAAGAGCTGGTTGTAGCTGAGGAGGCAGGCTCCGATCACCCCCCCTCCCAGTACGACCCGCAGAGCGGGCCCTCGGCCGGACAGGGCCAAGACCGTCAAGACCACGACCGGGATCGAGGCCCCGAGGTGGTAGCGAGCCACGCAAGCGAAGCCCAGCGCCAGTCCGGCCAGGACATATCGTCTAGAGAGCAAGGTCCAGAGCGCGGTGCAGAGGCAGAGGGCGCCCAAGGCGTCGGCCATGACGGTCCGGCTGTAGAGGAGCAGGCTGGGGTGCCACAGCAGGAGGAGGGCCCAGGCCGCGGAGCGGCCCAGGCGGCGGAGGGCGAGGCCAGCCACGAGCGCCAAGAGGACGTGGATCAGGGCGCCGACCGCGAAGCTGGCTCGGTAGCCGAAGACTGCGAGGACCGGGGCCGCCAGGAGCGAGCGGCCGGCGTTGCGCCAGCCAGTTCTCCCCCGGGGGCCGAGCTGCGTCTCGCTCAGCTCACCGAGGCCTGCGCCCTCGGTCGTGAGCGAGCCCTTGCTCCAGATCAAGGCCGTGTTGAGGAATCCGACCTCGTCCTCGATGGCGTGGGTCGGCGGATACCAGAGGGCGAAGCCCACGAGATAGAGGAGGATCGAGACGCCGAGCAGTGTCCACCCGCGACGATCTGGAGCGGCAGGCGGTGGAGCCGGCGGCGGCGGGTCTTCGAGGTCCGTGGCCAGCTCCAGCGGCTGATCGACGCTGCGTCCGAGCCTGGGCTCTCCCTTGGACTCCCCTCCGCAGGCCCCCTCTCTCGTGGACTCCTGGCCGCTCACGTCCGGGCCTCGATCCGCTCGCTGAGGTCTGCCGCGACCTCGTCCCAGCCGCGGCCTCGGAGCGCGTCGCCCAAGCGAGCTGTGCGCCGAGTCCAGGTCTCGGGATCGCTCCGCCAAGTCTCGATCCTCCGCACGAGCTCGCTGCAGTCCTCGGGGTCGTCTAGAAGGAGCTCACGGAGGTCCGCGGAGTAGCGCTCGGCGACGCCGGCTCCCCGACTCACGATCGCAGGCAGGCCACAGCAGAGCGCCTCATGGACGCCGAGCCCGTAGGGCTCGTAGCGGGTCGGCGAAACGAGGAGATCGGCCGCTTGGAGGAGCTGGGGAATGTCCGACCGGAAGCCCAGGAAGCGGACCCGGCCGCTGAGTCCGCGGTCTGCGACGCGGGCTCGCCAATCGGCCAACGCAGGCCCGCCGCCGACGTGGACCAAGTCCAGGTCCCAAGCTGGATCGCTCGCGCGCTGAACCCAAGCCGCCAGGGCGCGGTCGAAGCCCTTGCGCCGGTCACCCAGGCCGCCCACGAAGAGCGCGACGGGGCGCACCCAGCCGAACGCGACCCGAGCCGCAGCTCGCGCCTCCGCCGGGATGGGTACGAAGCGCTCGCGATCCACGCCGAGGTAGACGCGCTCAATCCGTCCCTCATTGACACCTAGGCGGCCGACGAGGTCCCGCGTCGTCCGCTCGGAGTTGCTGATCACAAGTCGCGCCCGCTCGAGGACCCGACGTTCTTGCTCGAGGGCCCGTCGGCGATGCCCCGCGGCCTTGATTCGGCGCGCGGGTGAGGTCGGCGCAGGGGCCTCCCAGGCAGCGTGGACGTAGTGGACCCAGCAGGTCCCCTCCGCTTGACAGCCGCCGCCGTTGACGACGACCCGCACGCCACGCCCCGCCAAGCGCCGCGCCCAGCGCCGACCGGCGCGATCCAGGAGTGGCTCAGCGAGGAAGTAGCTCCCTAGGGGCTTGGAGACCTCGTGGACCACTGCCCCCAGCTCTCGGAGGTCGTCAGCGACTCGGTGCCCGACGAGGTGCACCTCGTGCCCCTCCCGCAGGAGGTAGCTCGCGAGGGCATGGTTCGCGCGATCCATGCCGCCGGTCGGAGTGAAGTCTCCGGTCACGATCAGCCAAGGGCGACGACTCACCGGCCGCGGACCAGGCCCAGGGCGCGGACCTCCCAGGCCTCGACTTGGTGGCGCTGACGGCTCGGCTGCGTCGAGACGTAGGCCCCGAAGAGGAGCGCGTTCAGGAGCCACAGCTCGAGCCCCATTTGACTCATGAAGACCGGGTAGCTGAAGCACCACGCCAAGGCGCCCAGGTTGTAGGCGAACACCAAGGCCGCGTAGAGCCAGAGGCTGTCGCGGAGGTGCCCCCGAACCGCCAAGCGCCAGCTGACCCAGAACGCGAGCAGGAGCGCCACCCCATAGAGGAAGAGCATCGGGAACCCGCCGTCGATCACCCAGCCCGTGATCTGGATCTCGGCGAAGATGGGGCGGCTCGCGGCCGCGCTCCCGAAGTAGACGTACATCATGCCCCAGCGCCCGAGCCCTGCTCCGAGCGGATTCTCCGGCGCCAGCTCCTCGAAGGTTCGCTCGAGGAAGTAGCCGCGGTTCTCCGCGTAGAGGCCAGCAGGGTCCGTCGTGGCGAGGGTCCCCAAGCGATCGCTGGCGCTGTCGCCCCCGACGCTCACGGCCCAGCCGAAGGCACCCAGGACGAGGACCGAGCCGATCACGACCGCCGTCGCGAAGCGACGAATCTGACCTCGGTAGGCCAGGATCGCCAGGAACACCGCGACGCAGATCGCGGTCAGGACGAAGCGCGAGCGGGACTGAGCCAGGTAGAGGCAGAACATCCCCAGGGTGATCGAGAGCGCCCCGAAGGCCCGCAGCTTGCGCTTCGTCTCCGAGACCAAGAATCCGACCCCGAGCAGGACGGCGTAGAAGCCTGAGGTCGCGGCGCCACCTGGGGTGTCTGTCAGACCCATCAGGCGCAGGACCCGCGCGCCCGAGGCCAGCTCGATCTCGTAGTTGTCACCAGCCGCGAAGGCGGGCCGCGGCATGAACTGTCCCGGGAAGGTCGCCTGGAGGACACCGAAGAGCGAGCTCAGGGCGTGAAAGGCCAAGAGCATCAGCAGGACGCGACGGAAGGCGCCCAGGTCGACCTTCGTCCGCGGGACCCAGACCAGGGGCGAGAGGATCGCCACGTACATCGCGACCTGTGCCAGCGCTGCCAGGAGGGTGTTCGTCTCGGGGTGCAGAAGTCCTAGGCAAAGCAGGGCGACCACCGCGTAGGCCGCAAGCGCTGCGGGGTGGGAGCGCCCTCCCCGCCGCGAGACGAGGAAGTAGACGAGGAGGAGGCCGCTCGAACCGAAGGTCGCGATCCGGAACACCTTCCGGAGCGGACCCAGGAAGTCGAGGAGCATTCCGATCTGACAAGCGAACTGAAACACGAGCAGAAGCTCGGGGGTCGTGCTGAGGTAGCTACCTAGCGCACGCCGCCAGGGGCTCGGGCGCACCTCCGCTCCTGCGTCCTGAGCGTGACGCAAGACCATGCCTTCGCGTCCCTCAGCCAACAACTCCTGGACCTCGGGACCGCTCACGCCAGAGCCTCGCGGTAGTGCTCGAGGGAGGTCCGGCCCATGCGCTCGGCGCCGAAGCGCTCCTCAGCGCGAGCGCGCCCACCCGCACCAAGCGTCGCTGCCAGCTCGGGCTCGTCGATCAGGCGCTGGACCGCCTGGGCGAAGGCCCGGGGATCGCCCAAGGGAACAGTCAAGCCCGAGACTCCCTCAGGCGAGACCCAATGCACCCCTGAGCCTGGGATCTTGGTGTTCACGATGGGCGTCCCGCTCGCCATGGCCTCGACCTGGACGAGGCCAAAGCCCTCGCTGCGAGCGATGGAGGGGAACCAGAACGCGTCCGCGGCCTGATAGGCAGCCTGGAGTGTGGTCTGGCTGACCTCGCCGAGGAACGCGACCCGCTTCGAGAGTCCCGCCCGCTCGGCGCGCTCCCAGAGCGAACCCGCCAGAGGCCCCGTCCCGATCACGATCAAGGTCCCAGGGAGCTCGCGGAGGGCTTCGAGGGCGACCTCGTGACCCTTGTAGTAGATCAAGCGTCCGACCATCAGCCAGCGCGGCCCCGGGTAGCGCTCACGCAGCCCATCGGCCTCGCGCAGGACCTCGGCCGAGGGCTCTAAGAGGGGCGCCAGATCGATCCCTAGCGGAAGAGCCCGCACTCGCTCCATATGTCCTTGGAGGACTGGTGAAGCCTGAGCGTAGGCCGGAGAGGTCGCCAAGATTCGTCGAGCCTTGCGGTAGAGGGGCCCCTCCACCGCGAGCAGCGCGCGCCGCAGGAGGCGCTGTTTGGCGACGTCGCTGTGGTGGGTGATCACGAGGGGAGCCGGTAAGCCCGGGAGGGCTCGCAGCCCCGCTGACATGGTCGGGTTCCGACAGTGGAGGTGGATCACGTCGGCCTCGCGCCCGAGCCGACGCAGAAGGAAGGGGAGCCGCGGCGTCACGCTCAGCTTGCCCGCCACCGTCGCCAGGCGACCCACGCGGACCACGCGGACCGGACCGTCCTGCTCCTCGGTCGTCCTAGTTCGCGCCAAGGCGCTATAGGTCGCGTCCTGACCTTCCCGCTCGTGATTCACGGCTACGACCGTGACCTCGGCCCCCAAGCGAGCCTGCTCCTGCGCCAGGGTCTGGACGTGGAGTTCGATCCCTCCTAGAGCGGGCGGGTAGTACTTCCCCAGGTGCAAGATCTTCACTGGAGCGCCAGTCGAGCTCGGAGCCAGGGCGAGACCGCCTCCGCCAGCGCCGCGTGCCCGCGACCGTTGGGGTGCCCGGGGTCACCATAGAGCTCTGCCGCGCCGAGCGCTGCGAAGGCCGCCTGCCCGTCGAGGAAGGCGACCTGCGCGTCGCGGCAGATTCCAGCCAGGGCGTCGCGATAGACACCCTCAGCGTCCAAGGACAGCGACTCCTCTCGCGGGACGAACAAGAGCGCGAAAGGCACGCTACGGCTCGCGCAGGCGGCCTGCATTTCGCGGAGGTGCTCGACGAAGTAGCGCTGGTGGCGGCCCTCCTCGAGGAGCATTCGTCGCAGAGTCGCTGCCCAAGGCGAGTAGGCCCCTCCGCTGGCGCTCGACGCCCCGCCCCTCTCCCCGCGGGGCTTTCCCGGGGCGCTGGAAGAGCTCTTGCGAAACCGATCCAAGAGGAAGGTCAAGCCCCGACTCCGGGTCAGGACGCGCTTCGGAAGCGAAGCCGGCGGGTCGTAGCGCTCCCGGAACGTGGCGGGGCGAGCCCGAAAGGCGTCGGCGTGGCTGGCGTTGGTCAGGTCGTTCTGGTGGAACACGTAGACGACAGCCGAGGGGCTGAACTCGAAGACCTGGTCGCGAAGCGTCGCCGAGACCATGTGGGTGTTGTAGCCCGGGACACCGAAGTTGAGCGCCTCGACCCGCTCTCTTCCGAGCAGAGCCTCGACTCGGCGAGTCAGGTTTTCCTCACCAGCTGCGAAGAACCCGTAGCAGACCGAGTCTCCCAGGAAGGCGACTCGCCGGCGGCCGTCGCCAACGGGCAGCGCGCTACCCTGCGGTGTCCCTTGAGGACCATGAGTGAAGCTCGATTCCCCCCAGGCGTAGCTCAGGTTCGGCGCCGGCACGAAGTAGCGGTCCTCGCTGGGCCCCGCCACGAACCAGCCCTGGGGGTGGATGGGCACGGCCAGGCGCACGACGACCTCGAAGATCACGAGCCCTGCGCAGAGAGCTCCCAAGCCGAGCAAAACCCGCAGGCGACGGCGAAGGCGAGCGCGTCGCACCACGCGATCAGCCCCGGAGGCTGTGGCCTCCGGCGGTGCGGGCTCATGGGGTCGGGGCGTCTGGGTCGTCGCTGGTTCCTGCGCAGAGTTGTTGGAGAGTGCTTGCGAGCGGTGTCACCAAGTATCGGTGAACGTCCTGCGCGTTGGGAAGGGGGGCGTCGGGGTCGTGAGTCGCCCTCAGGAGGAGCTTCCCCAGGCGACCGTCCTGGCTGGGGAGCGGAAAGCTGAGCTCGATCTGGGGCTGCGAGGAGTCGGGCTCGCGCTCTGCGCTAAAGAGCCACAGGATCCCGGACTCGACCAAGACGAGGGACTCAGCGGCCCGATTGCGGGCCTCGACCCGAGGCGCAGCGCCCAGGCGCCGGGCGGCCACGGGGGTCGGCACGTAAGCGATCAGGGTCAGGCGACAGCCTGCGAGGGCCTCCGAGAGGGCCTCCGCGAGGGCGGCGGAGTCGGCCGCTTGTCGCACCTCGTCTCCCGCCCGCGCGAGCGCAAGGACACCGGGGAGCCCTCGTCGCGACTTGCGGAGCGCCTGCGAGAGGCGGTCGACGAGGAGGCTCAGCTCCAAGTAGCGGAGGTAGCGGAGCGCGATCCCGCCCACGCTGACGAACACGACCACGCTCAAGAGCGCGCTGCCTTGGCGCCAAAAGCGCGAGAAGAACGCAGCGCCCGCGAAGCCTAGGGACACGACCGCCAGCACCCGGACCGTCTTGGGGACGCCGAGGCCCTTCTTGAGCAGGACGTGGTGAATGTGACTCCGATCCCCCTCGAAGAAGGGGTGCCCGCTCACGTAGCGCCGGGCCAGAGTCAGGAGGGTCTCGACGATCGGGAGCCCGCTGATCAAGAGCATGGTGTGAAAGGCGTGGGTCCCGTTGGGGTTCCCTGTGACCTTCAGGCTCCAAGCCGCGACGGTGAACCCGATCAAGAGGCTCCCCGAGTCCCCGAGAAAGACCTTGGCTGGGTGCCAGTTGAAGGGCAAGAACCCGCAGAGCGCTCCCGCCAGGGCCAGCGCTAGGGCAGGCGTCCCGACCATTCCCCCCGCGAGCCCGACCGCCGCGCAGCCCACGAGGGCCGCGGCGCCAGAGGTCGCGAGGAGACCGTCGAGGCCGTCGATCAGGTTGTAGGCATTCGTGATCCCTACGATCCAAGCCAAGGTCACGGGGAAGGCGAGGGGTCCCAAGGCGACGGGGCCCCAGGGCGTCGCGATCTCCTCCAGGACGTAGCCCGCTTGGATCAGGGTCGCGGCCGCGATCGCCTCCACGAAGAGACGCAGATAAGGGCTCGTCCCCCTCACGTCGTCGAGGAGCCCGACGAGGAACACCAGCATGCAAGGGGCGAGGAAGCCGCGGATGTCCTTGGCCGTGAAGGCCGCCAAGAGCTTGTCGCTCCCCGCGAACCAGGCGAAACACAACGAGCCCAAGAGCAAGCCCAGGAGCACGGCCAGCCCGCCGCCCCGGGGGATCGGGACCTCGTGAACTCGACGGTCCCCCGGTCGGTCGATCCAACCCTGGCTGGTCGCGAGGCGGATCACGAGGGGGACGCTGATCGCCGTGCAGATCGCTGCGCCGACGAAGGTCCCTCCCAACATGATCGCCAAGCGCGCGCCGTCCACCTGCTCCTCAACTCGGGATCAGGGCTCTCTGATCCACGCTTCGAGCGTACTGAGCCCGCTCAGGATTCGCGACCCAGAGGACCTTTTTTCGGCGGAAGAGCCACCACAGGACGCTTTTATTGGGGGGGCTGCGCCCCCCCAAACCCCCCATCTTGGCGGGATGCGTGAGCGCGGGGCCGAGTCTCCTTCGTCGCACTTTTGGAGCGGGCTGAGCGCCGAGGAGAGGGGGAGGAGGCGACTGCGGAGACTGCCCCCTGATCGAATTGGGATCGCGGAGGGGGGTCGCGCGTCCGGGGGGGGCTTCGCCCTGCTTTCGGATCCGATCTCGACTCGCGTGGGCTTCGCCCCGCTCTCGGACTCAGTTTCGACCGTGGATACAGAAACAGAGCACTCCAGCCCCTTGCGAAGCAAGGGAGCGCTCACACTTCAAACGTCGCGGAACCGAGAGTGCGCAGCACGGGTCGGGATATGAGGGAGCTTCAGCGACCGAAGATCGCGACGCCGAGCGAAGCGAGGCTCATTCCGCGGAGCGGAATACAGAGACAGAGGGGGGCGCGGCCAGGAAGGCGTTCAGGCTCTCTGGGGGGATCGTGCCGCTGGCCTCGAGGACCGGCGTCCAGTCCCAGCAGTCCCAGACCTCGACGAACTTGCCCTCGCGAACGATCGCGCGCTGCTGGCCTTGGAGCGTGAAGGTCTCGCCCGACTCGCGGCAGGTCAGCTCTAGGGAGGTCCGCACGCTGACCTGGTCGCCAGCCACGATGGGGTCGCGGACCTCGCCCTTGAGGGCGCTGAAGCGCTCCAGGAGAGCTCCATGCATACCTTTGAAGTCGTCGGGGGACATTTCCTGATCGCCGAGGTGGAACTTGGTCTCGGGCGTGGTGAGACCTTCGACGGCGGACAGCTCTTGGCGGCCCCAGACCTCGTCGAACCAGCGCTGCCAGAGCGCGCCGGGGCACTCGCCGGCGAGCTCACGTGCGTAGTCCTCTAGGAGCTGGATTTGATCCGGGAAGGACTGGACCGCGGTTCCTTCGGGCGTCTTGAAGAAGCTCGCCAGGCCAGGCTGGAGGCCCGCGCGACCCTGGCGCTGGGCGAACTCGAGGAGCCGGACTAGGTCTAGGACCAGCGGCGCCGCCAGGGCGCTGTCTGCTCCCTTCCAGGTCAGCTCGAGGTGCATCTGCGTCCCGAGGAAGCCCTGGAAGTGGATGTGATCCCAAGCCGTCTTCCAGTCGCCGAGGGAGGGCACGTAGTCGATGCGCGTCAGCGAGGTCCCGAGCCGCGCGCCTAGGATCGCGCCCAAGACCTTGTCTTTGCCCGTCGTCTTGGCTTCGTTAGCGCCGGGCTCGTCGAGGACCTCGCCGTCCCGGTTGCCGAGAATGTTGAAGCCTGCCCAGCTCGCGACCTGGAAGTTTCGCGCCGCGAACATGGGCGCCAAGGCCGTCCGAATCAGGGTCTGGCCGGTCTTGCCGTCCTTGCCCATGTGCGGGACACCGCGAGCCTCAGCCAAGGCCGCGACGCCAGCGGGAGTCGCCCCGAGCGAGGGCGTGAAGTTGACGTAGGCGCAGCCCTCCTCGAAGGCGGCCACGGCGTAGAGAACACTCGCCGGCACGCGCAGGTCGTCGGCCGCGATCAAGGCCTGGAGACCGTCGAGGGTCTCCAGCCCTGGGAGAGGCTCGGGGAGCGGCTCGGTCGAGGCTAGGGCCACGACCACGATCCGACTCAGGCCTTCGGCCTCGCGGAAGGCTGCCAGGTCCTGGCGCAGGAGGCTCAAGGCCTCGCGCGGCCCCCCGGCGCGGACGCTCGCGGCTCCCGGAGACTCCAGCCCGCGCACGAGCTGGCCGGCGCCAAAGGTCACGCCGGGACGAATACGCGAAGCGAAAGCCGCCAGCTCACCTTCCAAGGGCGCCAAGAGCGAGACGGGGATCACGCCGGCTCGAGCCAGGTTGGCGGCGGCCGCCTGGGGCGTCCCCTCGCGGACGTCGTGACCGCCGAACACGAGCGCGCTCAGGGGGACGGTCGGGAGGCTCGCGAGGGGAGGAGCCTCGCTGACCAGCCCCGTCGTCGGCGCCAGGTCGCGAGCGATGGCGCCGGCGCCGAGCACGAGCGTCGTCGCGACGTCGCCCAAGGCCCCCACGATCCAGACTCCGACCCGCTCGCTCATTGCCACGTCCTCGCGCTCTGCCTCTGACCTACTTCGTCGAGCGGTAGGGCCAGGCGTAGTTGTAGGCGTTGATCACGTAGGCCGTGACGAGGGTCGGGTCGCGCTCCCACCAGCGATCGACGGGGTTCACGAAGCTCCCGTCCTTCTGCTGGCGCTTGATGAACGCGGCCGCCAAGTCGTCGGCCCACAGGCGCGGGCCGTCCTTGGTCTGGACCGTCTTGGTGTCCAGGCTCGCGAGGGCCTTGGCGAACACGTGGTAGTAGTAGTAGAGGCCCTGCTGAGCGGCCTTGGGGTCCTTGTTCCGGATCCCGAGGCCGTAGTTCTCGTCGAGGGTGTAGTTGGCCTTGATCCAGTTCAGGGCAGCCTTGATCCGCGCGTCGTCCTTGCTGACGCCGGTGTAGATCATGCTCATCAGGCCGCCGTAGGTCATGGAGGCGTAGCTCTCGAAGCTCATGGTCCCGTCGGCGTTGGTGACCGCGCCGCTCTTGTTGCGCGAGAGGCCCGGGTCGTAGATGAACCCGCCGTCGTCCTTGGGCTTGAGCTTGCCGACCCCAGGGTTGGTCTCGCTCGAGTTCTGGCAGCGGCTGAGGAAGGTCAAGGCGCGCTTGAACACGGGGTCGTCCGGAGAGATCCCGGCGTCGCGCAGGGCGCCGATCGCCATCAGGGTGTTCGACATGTCGGCGTCGGGCTTCTCGCCGCCCTTGTCGTAGCCGAAGCCGCCGAAGTGGGGGTTGTCCTCGCCGACACCCTCCTCGCTGTCGAACTGGTCTCCCTTGAGCCAGTCGGCGGCCTTCTTGATCTCGGCCGCGTAGCGCTTGCGGTCGACGGCGACCAAGGCGTTGATTGCTATGGCAGTCCGATAGGTCGAGAGGCCCGAGCGCTCCTGGGTGAAGGAGCCGTCCTTCTGCTGGTGCTTGAGGAGGAACCCAATCGCCTTCTCGATGGCGGGCTTCGCTGCGGCCTGAAACTCCTTAGGGGCGCCAGCTAGGCCACGGATCACGAGGCCCGTGATCCCGACCTCACCGGGAGGCTGCCCAGGGATCTGGCCGAAGCCGCCGTTGTCGTGTTGGCCCTTGAGGAGGAAGGCCTGGGCCGCATGGTAGGAGTCGACCATGGGGTTCCTGGCGTCCTTGGCGTCTTGAGCCAGGGCCGGAGCGCAGAGGCAGGCGGCCAACAGGGCGCCGCAAAGAGTGATTCGCTGCATAGTTCCTCCAGAGGTTGGGGCCAGAGTACGGGCCACTTACACAGGTGCAAGGACCAGCAAGCGCCGATCCGAGGGGCTTCAGCCGCTCTGGTTGAGCTTGGGCAGGCGCCCTGGCTCAGATTGCGCCAGGAATGGTCCCTCCCGAGCCAGGGAAGCCCAGGGAAGCCCAGGGAAGCCCAGGGAAGCTCAGTCTGCCGGAACGAGGCTGCTTCGCAGGACCCCGGTCACCAGACCCTCCTTCTCGGAGATGACGTAGGCCAGCTTGCCGTCTCGGCTGAACTCCACACGATGCGGAGCCAAGCGCTTGAAGAGATCCGTCGCGAGGCACTCCCCGTCGCGTCTCCAGAAGTTGAGCGCAGGAGGATCGTCGTCGGTGCTCAGGAAGAGGTCGTCGCTGATCCAGTTCAGGGAGACGGTTGAGGACTGGTGGGCCCGAGGAGCGAACACCACAGGGTCCGTTGGGCTCGAGTCCAGGCGGGGACGCTCGAACATGTGCACCGGCTTTCGCAGCCCTCGGGGCTCTGCTGCCGTCTCGAAGAGGACGATTTGGCCAGACGCAGTCCCAAAGAGCACCCAGCGACCGTTCGGAGAGACCTCGATGGCGCGTGGCTTCCCGTCGAACGCCTCGCTCTCGGCTGCCCAGAGCTGCTTGCCCTCGGCACTCAGGCAGCGAAGGCGCGTCAAGGTGTTCGCGGCCCGGCCGCTCGCCACGAGGAGGTTGCCGTCGGGGAGGGGGTAGACCGAAGACGCGTCCTCTCGCACCGGAGGCTCCCAGACGACGCGTGGCTCGCCGAGGGGGTCGAGAGAGAGGCGGCGCAGAGCCTGACCCCCGACGATCCAGAGGTCCCCCTTCGGCCCGAAGGCCGCGCCGAGGAGGGCCACCCGCTTCGTAAGCGCGACCTCCTGCCAGGTCTCGCTCTCGACCAGGCGCAAGCTGCCCTCTCGCGTCAGGAACACGATCGTCTGTCCGCCCGGCGAGGCGCAGATGACGCGCTCGTTCCAGGTCCGCGAGACCTTTCCCGTCTCCTCGACGAGGAAGGCCAAGGGCCTCGAGTCGAACTGCTTCGAGGCTCGCCAAGCGAAGAGCCGACCCCGGTCGAGGGGAACTAGGCCTGAGACCTCGTCGATGCGGGTCCGGAGGAAGGGCTTGGCTGCGCGCGCCTTGAGCGATTTCGTAGATCCCAGACCACGAGCCAGGTAGCTCTCAGCCAAGAGCGCGCCTTCGAGCCCAGGTCCGAGCCGCTCGATCTCTGTGCGGATCTCGGCTGGAAGAGGAGGCCTCGACTGCGCAGCCGTCGGGGAAGCCGCCGTCACTGCAGCAGGCGTCGGGCCCGAGGAGCCTTGGCTGCGAAGCGCGAAGGCCCCGAGCGCGCCGCACAGAACCAGGGCTGGGATCACGAGCCACAGACCGAGCTCTCTCCGGGCCCCAGAACCCGACGAGCCCTCCAAGAAGCGCTCCAAGGCCGCGCTGACTTCGAGGGCGCTCGCGAACCTGTCCTCCGGTGACTTCTCCAGGCAGCGCCCGCAGAGTTCGGCCAGCTCTGCTGGGATCTCGCTGACGCGCTCACGCGGGTCCGGCGCGGGGGCAGTCAGGACCTGCTCGAGGAGGGCATAGACCGTGGCCCCTTCGAAGGGCGGGCTCCCGGTCAGGGCGGCGTAGAGGATTCCGCCCAAGCCGTAGACGTCGGTCCGCTCGTCCGTGGCGCCGCTCGTCGCTTGCTCTGGAGCCATGTAGCTCGGGGTGCCCAAGACCTCCCCGGTCTGGGTCAGGGCGTCGGCTTCGAGGAGGCGTGCCAAGCCGAAGTCCGCTAACCGCGGGTGTCCACGCTCGTCGAACAACACGTTGGCGGGCTTTAGATCGCGGTGGAGAACGCCGCGCGCGTGCGCGTAGGCCAGCCCCTGCGCCAGGTCCCGGACCAGCTCGGCTGCCGCCACGGGCTCGAGCGGGCCCTGGGTGAGTCGTCTCGCGAGGTCACCTCCCCGCACGGCGTCCATGACGAGGAAGGCGCGCCCGCCAGCCGTGCCTGAGCGGTGGATCCGAACCACGTTGGGGTGGGCGTCGACGCGCGCCTGGGCCTCGGCCTCGCGCTGAAAGCGCGCCAGGAGCTCCCCCTCCTCGTCGATCCGCAAGGTCTTGACCGCGACCTCGGACCCCGTCTCTAGGTCTCGAGCCAGGAGGACCTCGCCCATTCCTCCGGCGCCGAGGCTCCCGAGGAGCTCGAGGCCGGCGACCCTCTGACCGATCTTCCAGCCCTCGGCCTGGTGCCCCCCCAAGAGCCCCGCGATGGTGGCCTCGAGATCCATGACGTCCACGAGGCCGAGCTCGACAAGCTCGAGGGCCAGGGTGTGGGGAGAGCTGCGCCGCAGGGCGCGAACCTTAGTCAGGGCGGCGTGCAGCGTCGGGTACTCGACCCGCCTGCGCTCCAGGAGCGCCCGCGCCAATCGCGTGTCGAGGCCGGGAACTAGGAGGAGGGAGCCCACCCCTCGATCCTACCTCGTCGCCCGCGGGCAGCCGGAGCCAGCGCAGCCGAAACCAAAGCAAAGAGCCCGGCGGGGCGCCGGGCTCTCAGGGTCGCTCGCAGCTGCGGCTCCTACTTGCGCGAGGCCGAGGCCTTGAGCGCGGTCACCTTCTTGCGAAGCATGATCTCGACCCGCCGGTTGTGGGCCTTGTTGCCGGCCTCGATCGGCCGGTGGTAGCCGTAGGAGCTGGTCGTGAGGCGCTCGCTCGGGACGCCCTTCTCGATCAGGAAACGGCGGACGCTGTTGGCGCGCATGGCCGCCAGGTCCCAGTTGTCCCGGTAGCGACCCTTGGTCCGCTTGATCGGGTCCGTGTCGCTGTGGCCCGAGACCTCGATCTCGTAGCTGTCGTATTCCTCCTTGAGGAGGGTCGTGACGAGGGGCTGGATCGCGGTCCGGCCGGCGGAGGTCAGCTCGTGGCGGCCAGCCTTGAAGAGGACCCCGCTCTCGAGGACCACGCCGCCGTATTGGCTGATCTCGAGCTTCTGCTCGCCCGGCTGGTGCGACTCGGCGAGCTGGTTGACGCGCTCAGGGAGCCGCTCGTCGAGGCGAGTCCGGGCCTCGCGAAGGGCGTCGTAAGCCAGGGCCAGCTTCTCCTTGAGGACGCGCGCGTCCTTGCGGGCGATCTCGGTCTCGCGCTCGGCGAGGCGCTTATCGACGGTGGCCTGCTCGCTCGTCTGCTCGGCCGAGTCGATCTGCCAGTTGAGCTCGACGATCCGATCCTCGAGAGGCTCGGTGTTGCTGCAGCCGGCGGCCATCAGGGCGAAGGTGAGGAAGATGGGGCTGAGCTTCTTGAGCATGGGAAACCTCTGGAGCGTGGGTCTTAGGTCTCCTATCGGCAGGAGCACTCCTAGCCTTTGGGACAATTCTCGCGAAACTAGGCCAGCGCTTCCTGGGCCAAGGAGGCCCGTGGGGCGTCAGCGCTGCCTAGGCTTGTGCCCGCCGGAGCGAGGCCTGATGATCAGTCGTGCCAAGCTCCCAGATAGCGCTCTTCTTCCTCCTCGCATTGGCACCCCTTGGCCTGGCCCAGAGCGTGAACTTCCCGCGCCCCCCCCTCCCGACGGGTGGGGCCAAGGACATAAACGACGGGCTGCGACTCGCTAACGACACGACCCTGGTGCTCAGCACGGGGCCTGGAGTCGGTGGGGCCTTCTACCGCCTCAAGAAGAGCCCCTTCTTCAACACCATCGACTCCAACCAGATCAACCTCCGGGTCTACCTCGGCTCGAGCCTCCCTTTCTATGCAGAGGAGGAGCAGGAGCCCCTGGCTGGGCCCCCAGAACAAGAGGAGGCCGAGGAGGAGACCCAGCCAGAAGCTGAATCCACCTTCGACCCGATAGCCTTCGCCAACTCGCTCGCGACCTACGGCGATCCGGTCCCCTTCCCCCGCTGGCGCCCCTTCCTGATCCTCAACTACGGCACCGCGACCTCCATAGGTGACCTCCCGGCTCGCGGGATCGGCCGGAGCGAGGTCCATATCAACGCGTCCTCCTACCTCCTCGGAGGCGGAATCCGCTTCGATCCCTGTCGCTACGTCTCGCTCCTGCCGACCTTCTCGCTCAGCTACAACCACGTCCGCGGTGAGGCCGAGGGCAACGGCCTCGACTCAGCGATCGTGCGCTTGACCCTCAACCGCGAGATCGTCAACTGGCGCTCGGAGTCGCTGACCTATCTCCCTGAGCTCGAAGTTCACTTCCGCCTACCTCTAGGAGACTTCGAGCTCCGGGCTCGAGTCGAGGCCAGCTACCTCATCTCGCGGACCTTCTCCTCGAGCACGCGCCTCCAGCGCTTCAAGAGCGAGTCCCTCCTTCTGATCAACACCCTCGAGCTGGACTGGGACACAGGACTCAGCCTGGCCACGGTCCCGATTCACCTGATGCCGAGCCTCCGCTACATGCACGTCGAGGGAGACGCCGTGACCGCCCTTGGGACCCAGGATCTGTTCGGCGTCGCCTTCGCGGTGATCGGCGACACCCACGGGAAGGTCCCCTTCAGCAGCATCCTCGGCGTCCAAGCCAGCTACGTGTTCGGCGTCCACGTCGAGGCTTGGTCCGTGAGCGCGGTCTGGGACTTCTAGCCCATGAAGTTCGAGCTCCGTGAACGATTCAGCCTCGAGTCCTGGCAGGACGAAGCGGTCTCGGCCTGGCTCGGCGCCCAGGACCCGCGCCTCGGTCCCCGCCACGGGATCCTCGAGATCTACACCGGGGCAGGCAAGACCGTCGTGGCCCTCGGCGCTATGGCCGCGATCTCTGCCGAAGCGCCCGGCACCAAGTTCGCGGTCGTGGTCCCGACGATCGCCCTCGCCGAGCAATGGGTCGCGGCGGTCTCGGAGCGCACGACCCTCCCCGCTGCGCGAGTCGGCATGGTCGGAGGAGAGCACAGCGACAGCTTGTCCCGCAAAGACCTCGTGGTCTACGTGCTCGCGAGCGCCCGGACCCAGAGGGGTCAGCGCTCCCGCCTGGCAAAGGCCCTAGACGGCCACGAGGTCATGCTCGTCGTCGACGAATGTCACAAGGCGGGCGCACCTTCGAGCGCTCGAATCTTCGACGCCCCCACGACCTCCCGGCTCGGGCTCTCGGCTACGCCGCTCCGCGAAGGAGCCGACTCCCAAGACGACCTGGGGCAAGTCCTGCCCCTCGAGCGTCAGCGCCACGGGCGAGCCTTGGGCAGCGTGTGCTTCCGGCTCAGCTTGCGCGACGGCTACGAGCGCGGAATGCTCCCGCGCTACGAGATCCACCACCACGGGATCTCCCTGACCCGCAAGGAGCAGGCGGAGTATTCGCTCTTGACCCACCGAGTCAGCGAGGCGCGCAAGGGCGTCTCCCGCAGCGGCGGATCTCCCGATGCCTACTTGAGCTACCTCACCGGGCGCGCCTTCAACGTGACCCCAGCCATGCGCAGCGCCGCGGCCAAGCTCCAGTCGGCGTATCTGGAGCGAAAGCACTTCCTCTACCGCGCCTCCGAGCGAATGCGCGTCGTCGAGCGCGTCCTGATTCAGTCCTGGGAGGACGAGCGCTTGGGCGCTCCTCAGGGAGCCGTGCTCTTCAACGAGCGAATTGGTGACGCTGCGCCCGCAGCGGACTCCGAGGCTGACGCGAAGGAGGAGGCCGAGGAAGCCCTGACGACCGGCGCCGAGAACCTCTACCAGCGCGTCCGTGGATTGGCTGAGCGCGGAGCGCTCCCTTTCGGGCCGGAGGCGGTGGCCATCGAGCACTCGCGCAAGAGCGCCGCCGAGCGCCAAGCTGCCCTGGCTGGCCTCCGCGCTGGCACGGTCCAAGTCCTGGTCTCGGTCAAGGCCCTCCAGGAGGGGATCGACATTCCTGACGTGGGCCTCGGCGTCTCGGTCGCGAGCACCGCCAGCGCTCGCCAGCGGATCCAGACCATGGGCCGCGTCCTGCGCCCCGCCCGCGACGCCCAAGGTCGGCGAGTTCCGCCGAGCGAAGCTCCCGTCAAGCGCCTCCACCTCCTCTACGTCCGCGGAACCGTGGACGAGGAGATCTACAAGCGAACTGACTGGAACGACGAGACCGGCGCCGAGCGAAACCACTGGTGGAGCTGGGGCCTCGAGGGAGACGAGCCCGAGGCCGGCGAGCAGCTGACGCCCACGGACGTGGACGAGACCAGCGCCTGGGAGCGCCTCGAGGGCCAGGACCTCCCCCAGCCTTGGACTGGACCGAGCAACGTCTTACCTCTGGTCCACAAGCAGGGCGGCGTGTTCGTCGTCACAGGCGCCAAGCCGATTCCCGTGAGCGGCGCCAAGGCCATGATCGCGCTCCTCGAGGCCGGCAAGAAGCGCGGCGCCTACAAGGACGCCCGAGGAGGCTTCAAGGTCACCCCGACCCTGAACGTAGTCCTCAAGCGCGGGGCTCTCCGGAGCGATCCCTCCCAAGTGCAGTGGCTGGCGCTGGGCCGACTGGACTCGGCGCCCACCTGGGAGGGCCAGGGAGAGGACCCAGCCCCCCCGGCAGATTCGTCCACTGAAGACCTCCAAGTCTACGAGGAGCTGGAGGTCGCGACGCCCAGGGCCCGACCCCAGCAGCGAGGGAAGGGCGGCAAGGTGCCCTGGTTCGTCCTCGTCCAGGAGGGCTTCCTGGCGGCGACCCAAGACGACACCTCGACCCTGAGCACGGTCACCGAGCTCCTGCGCGGGGCCTCGAAGGCCTGGGCCTACGACGCCATGCGTGGGCTCGCGGAGAGGACAGAGCTCCCGGCCGGGGTCGACGAGAAGCCTCCCTCGAGTCTGGACACCCTCTTGCCCTTCGTCGCTGGCGCCTACGTCAGCGGGCGCATGGACCTCGTCAAGCGGGCCGCGGAGGGCTTCCCCGTGGGCAAGGCCAAGAAGCCCAAGCGGGTCGCCGTGCACAACGCGCTGGCGATCCTGGCGGGTCGAACCCAGGAGATCTGGCGTCCCGAGAGCCCCTGAGCGACTCGCGCGGGGCTTTGGAACCAGACTCGGGGGGGCTACAGTCGCGCGGCTCGAGCCTCACCTCACACGACTGACTTGATATGCAGAACCACGACCCAGCAGAGCGCGCCCCCCGCCAGCGCAAGCGAGCTCGAGCGGGCGGGCATGCCCCCGGTCCCGAGGGCGCGCCCCTCTGTGGAGCGACGCCCCAAGAGGTTCGCTTCTCCGATCCCCCGACCTGTTCGCAGTGCCTCTCGGTCCAGGCCCGAGAGGCCGGAGTGGTCAAGAAGAAGAAGAACCGGGTCAAGGGCAAGCACGCCAAGGGACCCAAGGGCGGCCCCCTCTGCGGAGTCGAGGCGAAGAAGGTCCACTACTCGAAGACGCCCTCCTGCGTGGCCTGCCAAGGGATCTTGGGCCCCGCCGCCGCTGAGGCGCCCGCTGAGGCCAAGGCGCCCCCGACAGGAAAGCGAGCGCGGGCTGCGGCCAAGGCCAAGGCCAAGGCAGCCAAGAAGGAGGCCTGGGTCTTCACGCCCTGCCCGATCTGCGAGGTCTCGATCGCAGAGCACCGCTTGGCCCGCCACATGCGCAAGATCCACTCGAAGGCAGGCCGCGACACGGACTGAGGCCGCGGGGGGGAGCGCTCCTGGTGAAACCGAGCCAAAGCGGCCCGCGCCCTCCAATCCCTCTGTCTTCGACTCGCCAACCCGAAGCCGAGCCGCAGCGACCCGGCCCCGTCGAGCAGAGCTTCCCTTCCCCTCCCTCTTCGACTCGCCAACCCGAAGCCGCCACTCCAACTCCGGAGCGCTCCCTCCCTGGCGAGAAGACCTCAGCGGACTCTGCTTCCTCTCTGCGCCCTCTGCGTTGAGATTCTTGGCTCACACAACCAGAACGGAACGAGGGTTCCGCGCACGTGTCGGACCCTCACCCAAATCCGAGGCTGGCTCATACCCCCAGATTCCCTACGATCTGGGCTTATGCCCGCGTCGCCCCAACCTGATCGTCCCTGCCCCACGCCCGTCCTGAGCGTGGCGCCGATGATGGACGTCACGGACCGACACTATCGCTGGCTGATGCGGCAGATCACGCGCCACACCCTCCTCTACTCCGAGATGATCCCGGCCACGGCGCTTCTCCATGGAGACCGTGACCAGCTCCTGGGCTTCGACCCCCTCGAGGGCCCCCTCGCGCTCCAGCTCGGCGGCGACGACCCTGACAAGCTGGCGGAGTGCGCGCGGATCGCGACGGACTACGGCTACGACGAGATCAACCTCAACGTGGGGTGTCCCAGCAGCCGGGTCAAAGAGGGCTGCTTCGGCGCCTCACTCATGGCCCGCCCAGAGGTCGTCGCGAGCTCCGTCGAGGCCATGCGCGGGGCCACGCACCTCCCAGTCACGGTCAAGCACCGGATCGGAATCGACGACCTCGACAGCTACGAGCTCCTCCAGCGCTTCGTCCGAATCGTGGCCGAGGGGGGCTGTGAGCGCTTCTCGATCCACGCCCGCAAGGCCTGGCTCGATGGCCTCTCGCCCAAGCAGAACCGCAACATTCCCCCCCTCCACTACGAGGTCGTCTATCAGCTCAAGCGCGACTTCCCCGCCTACCCCATCGAGATCAACGGCGGGATCAGCGGCTCCGAGGCGATCGCCACGCACCTCCAGCACGTCGACGCCGTCATGATCGGCCGCGCCGCCCGCGACGACCCCTACCAGTTCGCGAGCTACGACGAACGCTTCTTCGGGGACGAGAGTCCCGTGGCGACACGTATGGAGATCGCTCGGGCCTACCTGGAATACATCGCTCGTCAGCCGGAGCAGGTCCCGATCTCGATCCTGGCCCGCGCCGCCCACGGGCTCTTCGCCGGGATCCCCGGCTCCCGCCGCTGGCGCCAGGCCCTAGGCGAGGGAATCCGCCGGCGCGGCGTCGTGGCCGCCGAGGAGGCCCTCGACGAGATCCAAGCGCGCTCCGAGCGCGCTGCCGCTCGTCCTCAGCCCAACGCGCTAGGCACCAAGTAGCGGCCCTGCGGGCCTCGCTTCACCAGCCGTAGGCGCCGAAGTGAGCCGGCGGGACGCGCTCGTCCTTGGGCGCGAGGGTAAACACCCAGCCTATGGGGCTCGGCGCGAGATCGTCTTGGCGGAAGTTGAACTGGGTCCGCCCCCAGCGGACCCCGACCGCGACGAGGTCGAAGCGTGTGTAGCGCTTGAGCCGCCGATCGTAGATCGCCTCGCCCAGGAGCTTGACCTTGACCCCGCGGGTCGCCGAGCCGTCAGGCGTGTCGCTCCAGGCACCTGAGCTGATCCGGACCTCGCCGCTGAAGCGGAGCTCGACGGCCTTCTTCTTGACCTTCACGACCTCGGTCACGAGTGAAGCCTCGTGGACGTGGTCCTTCCCGTGGGGCGTCGTCTGGCCGCGCACATAGTCCAAGAGGTGGATCCGGGCCAAGCGCTGGACGAGGGGTCGGGGCCAAGCCTGCTTGGCCTTCTTCCTGACCCGCGCCGGCATCAGGCCCTCGAGCTCGCCCTCGCGGAACCAGGCGTAGTCGACGTTCCAAGCCTTCGAGCGCCAGTCCTGGGGCAGGTTCCGCCGCGGGAGGTCACGCACGAAGGCTCGAAGAGCGACCCCGCCCGAAGGGAACTTGTTCTCCGTGCACTTGATGTCCTTGCGCCGCGTCTCTGGGTCGAAGGGCAGCAAGCGCTCCGCGCGCGGGAGCGCCTCCCAAGCCTTGAGCGCCTTCTTGAGCATCGCTCGCATGCCCTCAGCGCGCGTGGTGTTGACGTCCGCTAGGAGCACCCCGCTCGGGGCCACGGCGAAGATCCCCTGACGCGTCGAGCCGTCGCGGCCGGCATAGATCCCCTTGTCCATGAAGGTCTGGAAGAGCTCGCACTCGGGGTCTTTGAGGTGGTGGAGTCGCCACACCTCGTCGGTCGCGGACACGAACTTCGCGGCCAACTTCTGAATGTCGGGTTGGGCCCAGGCAGCCTGCCGGCCCCGCACGCCGTTGTTTCAGGTATGCCCGAGCGGGTGACCGTTCATGGCCCAGAGCAGGATCGGCTTCTCCGCCTTCTGGGCCTCGACGACTGCGTCCCAAAAAGTCGACTTCCAATCGACCTTGCGCCAGGCGTCCTCGCGCGCGTCCGGCAGGACATAGTCCCGCAGCTTCTTGTAGCTGCCCTCGGTCAGAGGCGGAGCCTGTTGACCCCAAGCCAGCGGAGCCGTCGCGAGGAGCAGGAGAGCCAGGGCCAGAGCACGCTTGTTCATGGGAGAGAGTCTAGAGGCCCGCGGGCCAAAAGCTTAGTGGGTCTGGGGGAGCTCAGCCAAGCACCCCTCGGTCGGCCACCCCCGACCCGATCAGGGGCCAGCGTCCGGAGTCGCCTCTTCCACCTCTCCCACGCCCCTTCAAGCAACCAAGGTGCGACCAGGGCTAAGCAGCCTCCGGGCGGGGCACCGACCCGATCAGGGGCCAGTGTCCGGAGTCGCCTCTTCCACCTCTCCCACGCCCCTTCAAGCAACCAAGGTGAGACCAGGGCTAAGCAGCCTCCGGGCGGGGCACCGACCCGATCAGGGGCCAGTATCCGGAGTCGCCTCTTCCACCTCTCCCACGCCCCTCAAGCAACCAAGGTGCGACCAGGGCTGAGCAGCCTCCGGCCCATGGCCACCCCCGACCCGATCAGGGGCCAGCGTCCGGAGTCGCCTCTTCCACCTCTCCCGCGCCGACCAGGGCTGAGCAGCCTCCGGCCCATGGCCACCCCGACCCGATCAGGGGCCAGTGTCCGTAGTCGCCTCTTCCACCTCTCCCACGCCCCTGCAAGCACCCACGGTGCGACGAA
>Ga0316204_10003913_pt1 | contig 28263 bp, 28 predicted proteins | sample 6monrhotite_MG_2_FD_205661 | JGI IMG/M metagenome (GOLD analysis project Ga0316204, IMG submission 205661) | Microbial mat bacterial communities from mineral coupon in-situ incubated in ocean water Damariscotta River, Maine, United States -... | ecosystem: Environmental > Aquatic > Marine >...
CTGGTTTCCCGACCCTGAATATGCGTCTACCTTCCTTGTGTATACAGGCTCTTGGCCTCAGATACTCCACGGTATGAACGAATAGGGCGGGAGGCCAATCTACGAACAGGCTCTGGTTAAAAACCAGTCCTCAGGTCGGGACGGCCTTCCCGGTGAAACGTAAAACTTTACTTAACCTCATATACAGTATTTTAGTAAATTTGATCATACAAGGTCGGGTTAGCGCAGCGTAACCCGACAAGTTGCATGATTTCATCAGTGTTGGCTTGCGCAATAAATTCGCTAACCTTAGCTACACGTCCTGTTTTTTGAAAGTGTCGGCCCTTCTCCAGATGCCATGAGAGCCTGACCGCATTGATTATGTGGATATTTCCACATTGAGTAAGGTATAAAAGGTTGACTGGGTCGTAAAACGCGGGGAAGGCGAGCCATCATTCAACTCCTTGGAGACGCTATGCGGGGAGATTAAAATACTAAATTGAATCCTGGCCCTATTGCCTGTCTTTCCTGTCCATGTCTTCCTAAATCGAATCTGACCCCATTTCCTACTTGCTTTTCGATCAGATGTCTTTTCTCGATTTATTTGCAGGCAACTGTTTTAGCATCTGGTCGAAATCGGATTCAAAGTGCAGGTCGTCCAACACCTTGAATTTATCGAACTCCTGCTCGGCTTGAGACTTGGCAAGTTCAGCGGACACATTGCCCGCATCTTCCAAAATCTCACGGTCGTTCAGTGTCAAAAAACCTTCCAGTTTACTGATCCAACTCTCCATCGTCATAGCGATACGCCGTCCCGCCTGACCTTCCGCAAAAATCAAATATTGCTCGGCCAGATTGTTGAGCGCGCGCAACTCCTCTTCGTTCAGATAGTTCTTGGCGATACTTACATCCGGCTTGCGGATGCGCGCTCCCTGCCAATTCGTCAACCCCATGTTGGGCTGGCTACTGTCGGCGCGAGTGGCGATCAGTTCGGCGGCAGTCTGACCGTGAATGGCAAAATGCACCTTGTTCTGAACCGTAGCGAAAAACGTTTTAGTAAGCGCATGATGGGCATCGTAATCCACGCTCGTGGCATAAATGTCGGTGATCTTCTGATAGAAACGCCGCTCGCTGGTGCGGATGTCTTGCAGGCGGCGGCTTAGCTCATCAAAATAATCGCTCCCCTGACTAGGATTTTTCAAACGCACATCGTCCAGCACAAAGCCTTTAACAATATATTCCTTCAGCTTGTCGTTGGCCCACTGGCGGAAGCTCACCCCGACAGGGCTACGCACCCGGAAGCCTAGCGCTAAAACCATGTCTAGGTTGTAGTGTTCAACCTCGCGGGTCACATCACGCCCCCCCTCAGATTGAACTGTTCGGAATAACCGAACAGTTGCCTCTTGACTTAGCTCGCCATCTTCGAAAATGTGCTTAATATGCTCGCTAATCGTCCCCTTAGCCTTACCGAACAACTCAGTCAACTGCTTCTGATTCAACCAAAGCGTCTCCGCCTCCAGCATCACATCAATGCGGGTAGAGCCGTCTTCGCTTTGGTATATCAGGAATTGTTGGGGGGAGGTCATAGTGTATTTATGATGTAGCGCTTATAAGTTTCGGTCAATTTTTGACTACTGGCGGGGTGTCGAGGTATTACGTTTTACATTAGTGTCAAAGGTAAGGTTTGACCCCGTGCCCCGCGCTGAATAAGCTCTAAAGGTTGACTGGCTAGTAACACGCGGGGAAGGCGAGCCATCATTCAACACCTTGGAGAAGCTATGCGAGGAGATTAAAATACTAAATTGAATCTGACCCTATTTTCTATTGCTTTGGCCTGCAGGCAAAGCACGAAGCCTAGCCCCCGCAAGCGTTGACGCTAATTGTCACCCCGATACTTTTTCGCACTTCTTGCACTTTTATCGAGTGGTTGGAAATGTAAATTAACACCAATATGCTTAACCTTAAATGGCATACCCGATGAAACATGTTCGTGGCTTGTATAAAACGTCATGTCAGACTTTTGATCACACGGGCTAATAGTAAAGTCATTAAGTTCCATTACCGTCTCTCCAACTGCACTTTTCCACTCAATCATTAACTGTCTAGCCTTCGGACGAAAAATGTATGCCAATACGCCGCCGCATGCTTTTGTAGGATCGGCATTTCTATACCGTGTTGCCAGTTGAAGAAAGGCTTCATGAAGATTTGTGACACTCCGGTATATTTTGGCTTCCCCAATCCAGCTCCAAGAAGGCTCCCTCCCAAGAACGGTAATGTCTTTGTTGCCGCCGCCAGTGGTGCCTAAGGAAGCGCTATATCCAGCTCTTTTTAATTGAGAAATGATAAATGCAGATAACTTATCCTCTTCATCTCCCTGCATTAGCTGTGGATTTGATTCCAATTCAACTATTGCGATATCTATATCCTCATAAAGGATTTTTATGAAATCATCATACGAAGGTGCCAATATCCGATTTAACATTAGTTTAAGGGATCTGTCGTTATTAGCTAGGCATTCAATATCCTTAATTGATAAATTTGAAGGGAGCGTTCCCAAATCAGCTCCCCAGCGTATTTTTTGCCAAGGCTGATGGTGAAAAACAAATAAATAATTTGCTTTTCAAATCAGCATCATACTCCCCAGTCAGTGGGTTGATTTGAGATGCGGCAGCTTCATACGCTTGGACTGAGTCTAGATGATATATTTTATCATCTTCTATAAATTCAACTTCAGCAGTCAGTAAATTCAAATCTGCCCCCGACAGATAATTGACAACCGCTAGTACAGAGTTTTTCGATCCGTCCCCATTTTCAGATTGTTTGGCGGCATTAAAAAAAACTGAAATTGGCAACGTCTTCGCATCAATATGTGTAGACAAGAACTCTATTATTGCAAGTCCAATAGCATACTCGGGCCTAGCTGCCCAAACGCTATCAAAATGCCTTAATACTTCTGTTTTTGTACTTGGCAACATATTGTCAGGGTAGGTATTTAACAACCTTGTTTACTGCCTCTAAAAATGAAACAGATTCAATAGCCTTTACATAAAAACCAGTAAGGTGTGGGTCCACAAAAGATAACGCTTTAATAGCCGCCTTAAATTCTATTTCTGCACGTCCGAGTGGAGCTGGAAACACCCATTCTACTGTTAGTTCATATGGACTAATTTCATGTTTTACAGCCGTCATACCGGCATAATGAAATGTCTCAGTCCGTAAATCATCTGCCGACCTGACCATTTTCTCAGATTTTCTAGACCCTGTTAATGTCCTAAACGAAAGCGACCGTACTTTACCCTCCTTTGGCTCCTCAAAAATCTCTTTGATTGTGCTAAATACGTTTAGTGGTTTTGACTGGAATATCTCCTGCAAATCTGCAATATGAGCCGCTGCTGCACCTAATATTTTAAGGGCGTGCTTCTCAAAATCTAGATGGTCTAAATTTGGCTGATCTATACAAACCTCAATACGCTTAAGAGACGACCTACAAATAACTAGGTCGAAGGCTTGAAAATAGATCTTTTTAATTGTTATTAACTCATCTATTCCGCTATAAACTTGCTTAACTTGGGGGGAAATTTCGTTATCTTGGTACTTCATTCTTTCAGAAAAACTCCGCGAAGAACAAAACACAAGAACCAAATCACCATTTATTAAGCTTTCTATCGCAACTAGTACAGGCTTAGCTGATAACAGTGACAGTTTGCTTGACTGAAGAGGAAAAGGGTAGTTGGTTGAATAATCAGATTCTGGAATAGTGCCGTTTTGCAGCTTAGCGATAACAACTTTCATTTTATCTGCTGTCACGTCATAAAGCTGGGTGTAGCGTTCACCTGCCAATAAATATTTTATATAAAACGCATGCATATTATCGCGTATTGCTTTGGCTTCATCTGAGCTTCCTGATGCCTTTTCTTCTAGCGCGTCCCACCCGTGCCCTATCGGCAGCTCTGCTTTCTGCAATGCCAATCTAATTTCGGCCCATGGGCAGCGGCGTTTAAGTGCGGCGAGCATATCTTTGACCGAAGGTTGCCCCAGTGTTTTGCTAGCCATTATTTATTCTTTGCACATGCATCAAGAAACCAAATGTTGAGAATTTACCAGACAAATCAGCTGGAGTTGAATATTTAAACAACTTATGTCCGTCTCTAATGTTCACGCCTTAACTCGCAAACAATATTCATACCGAAGTATTACCCATAAAGGAACTACCATCAACGGCCCCCGTCCTTCAAACGATTCCAAACTTTAATTAATTAGGGGCAGAGTAAAGTAATTTATGTTTACTCTGCCCCAGTGCGTAGGGTGGGCAAGATTTGTCTGCCCGCGTGAGCATAAGAACCTGCCCACCCTACCTGACTACTTCATATTTGACTCTAAAGCTGAGAACATTTCAGGATCGACAAGACTTTTCAAGGGCACCTCAAGCGCTTGCGCCAGTAAGTCCATATTGTCGATCGAAATATTCCGCACCCCACGTTCGACTTCGCTGACATAGGTGCGGCTTAAGTCTGCACGCAACGCGAGCTCTTCCTGTGAAATATCTTTCATTCGACGCGTTTGACGTAAATTCTTAGAAAAATCGTCTCTGGCTGATAGTGAGTTTTTGGGCTTTTTCATAGCGACAAGCATCGTTTGCTACATGCTTGTAGTCCACCAGCGATAAGTGGCGAAGAATAAACTATAAGTGACACTTGTATAATTAAAGGTTATATTTATTCCTGCGAGGTTGTCTCGCGCTTAAAGCCAGGGCGCAGCAAGCTAAGCCATAAAACATCGGGCGCGTTTGTAAACGGGATAGAAATTTTTGTCAGGTGAGCGTCGCATGAGAATTTAAGTCTGTTCACGCTATGCAAAACAACCACCCAATTCGCTCCAAAACAAGGAAAGCGATATGACCAATCCACCCCGCTCCACCCTGCCTATCTCACCACCCCCCCTCGACCTATTCGAATATCTAAAACACCTCACCTCCAAAGGTGGACCGGAATTCGACGATTATGACGAACTGACGGATTGCTTTCACTCGATTGGTGATCTTGTCCGACAGAAGCGTTTAAGTTACCTGGACGACCTCATTTTCTGGTGGCGAGAGTTTGGCGAGGCTTTTTCGTCAGCGCAGACGATGCAGGGCTGGGTGTTTATAAAGCCGCATAGCTATTCCGGTGATTTTGAAATCATCGAGCAGATTACCCAGTATTGGAAGTCTCCCAAGGAACATCTGTATAGATGGGATAATTATTTCCAAGAGCAGGCGATGTCTCGGACGCTACGGTACCGCAAGGGGTATTCTCGCGATCTGGTGGAGGGTTTACTGCATTCCCATCCGAACGGCGAAATCCGCATCCTCAATGACGGCTGCGGTGCAGCGCGGGATGTATTGGAATGCTTGCAATTTTTAAATGGCATAGAGCGCGCGAGTTTCGACTGTCTGGATAGGAATAAAAAAGCTATTACTTACGCTAAAAAACTCAACAAGGATTTTGTACAACAAATTAGCTTCATCATTAACAGCGCTTATTACAAAGGCCCTGAGAAAGAGTATGACTTGGTCTGGTCGGCGGCGGGAGGCGACTATCTGGATGACGAGACATATTGTATTGTGTTTGCTCGCTTATTCCGCCAGTTAAAAAATGGCGGTGAACTCGTCATCGGTAGTTTCTCGGTGAATAACCCGAGCCGTGATTATATGGAAGCGTTGGGCTGGTTTATGAATCACCGCACGGAAGGAGAGCTTTTTTGGCTTGCGCGCAAGTGTGGAGTTCCAGCCGAGAATATTACGATAGAGGCAGTGGAGGGGAATTTGTTTTTGCGGGTGAGGAAGGATTAGTGGGGAATGTTGTAGGGTGTGCTGAGGTGCGGGGCGATTTTGGTCAGAGTGACGCTATCCACGATTGAGCATTAAGGTTTTGTCCGTTATGCGGGATATTTGTTTGGCTGGATCTCCGCGTTCGCGGAGATGACGGAGTAATCACAGTTGCAATAAATTTCCTCTGCACGGTTTAATACCCGCTGTCCTGTTCTCACCCTGACAAGGGGGAGCTAGAGGAGGTTTAAACCCCTCCCAGCCTCCCCTTGCCAGGGGAGGAGCGGTTTGGCGCATATTGAAAAGTGGGGTGTTTTGTCTAAAAAATTGTCTAGCAAATTATTCTAGTTTATCCATTAAGACTACAACTCGTTATTGGTGACGCTACTAGACATCAACTACTTACAGCTGTGGCGGCAACAACTATCACGTGAACCTGCAAAATGGGGGATGCTGTGGCTTTTACTCTGTGTTCTCAGTGTCTCTGTGGTACAACTGAGGCCGTAAGGATTCTGCCCGCAAGCGGCGTAACATCATGCACACCAGCAAAGGGGAATTATCATGCCGACTGTCCGTCCTCCAGCCGTTGCAGGTCAGTTTTATCCTGCTGATCCTGTGCAACTCGAACATGACGTTCGCCAACGGCTAAGCGAAGCTGAACCTAGTGAACTAAAGCCTAAGGCGCTCATTGTGCCGCATGCGGGTTATATATATTCCGCTGCCATTGCGGCAACTGCGTATGCTGAGCTGCTCCCGATAGCCGCTCAGATTCGCCGAGTTATCCTGCTCGGCCCGACGCATCGGGTTGCGGTGCATGGTTTGGTGCTGCCAGAGGTCGATGCTTTTGATACGCCATTGGGCCGCGTGATGTTGGATAGCGCTGCGATGCAAGCTATCGCACATTTATCGCAAGTCAGCATGAGCACAGAGGCGCATGCTCAGGAACATTCGCTAGAAGTTCAACTACCGTTTCTGCAATGTGTGCTGAGTGATTTTACTTTGCTGCCTTTAGCCGTCGGCATGGCAACAGCGGATGAGGTTGCCGAGGTATTGAATACGCTATGGGGCGGTGATGAGACGCTGATCGTCATCAGCTCAGACCTTTCGCATTACCTGCCCTACTCTCTTGCGCAACGAACAGATAATGCAACGACTCAATCCATTCTGGATTTGCAGTCTGATATAAGTCATGAGCAAGCTTGTGGCGCAACGCCGATTAATGGTTTTAACCTTGCCGCCCGCCAACACCACCTCACTCCGCATTTGCTTGAGATGTGCAATTCCGGCGATACCGGCGGCCCACAAGACCGAGTGGTGGGCTATGCTGCGTTTGCTTTTACACCCAAAACATAGAAAAACACTTGTCTGCAGATTACGCAGATTTTCGCCGATTAAACAAAACCTAAGGCCGAACTTTCGAGTCAGCCAGTTTTGTCCGCTACGCGGGATATTTGTTGAGCTGGATTCCCGCTTTCGCGAGATAACCAATCACTTGGCAGCTTGCTGCCTTAGTGAGATGGCTAGTTGTTTCATCAATGACGGTGCTAATGGACAATCTGGGTTAAAGCTTCATCTGTCACGAACTTGCAAAGGAGGCACGCCATGACGAGCAAAATCAGTTCAAACGAGCAAAGCAAAATACTGCTGCCGATAGCCAGAGCTGCGATTGCGCAAGCCTTGGGGCTATACCAAACAGCCGATGAATCTGCCCCTTGGCTTAGCGAAACTGGCGCATGTTTCGTGACCCTCACGCAACACGGTCAATTGCGCGGCTGTATCGGCACGCTGGAGCCGCATCGCAGCTTGCTTGCCGACATAAAAAGCAATGCGGTTTCCGCCGCTTTGCGCGATCCGCGTTTCATGCCATTGTCCAAGGAAGAGTTCAACATTACGGACATAGCAATTTCCCTTATATCCGCGACTCAGGAAATGGTATTTAGCAGCGAAGCCGATGCACTAGCGCAATTACGCCCCAGCCTGGATGGAATAATCTTTGAATATGGCTCATGCCGCAGTACATTTTTACCGCAGGTCTGGGAGCAACTCCCCTCACCACAACAGTTCATGGCACACCTCAAAAGCAAAGCCGGACTCGCCGAGGATTTCTGGGCTGACAGCGTAAAATTATCGCGCTACACCGTTACTAAATTTAGCGAAGAACACTGACATGGACGCAGCCATCAGCGCCAAGGAATGCTATCCCGCCAAATACTGGCATCGTCTTGAGGATGGGCGCATTCAATGTGATTTGTGCCCGCGCGACTGCAAGTTGAAAGAGGGTCAACGCGGCGCTTGTTTCGTGCGTGGTCGTAGCAATGACATGATGGTGCTCACCACTTACGGACGTAGTTCTGGCTTTTGCGTTGATCCTATTGAAAAGAAGCCTCTCAATCATTTCTTTCCCGGTAGTCGTGTCTTGTCGTTCGGCACGGCGGGCTGTAATCTCGCCTGCAAATTTTGTCAAAACTGGGACATTTCCAAATCCCGCAGCTTCGACAAACTCGCCGATCAGGCAACGCCAGAAACCATTGCCAATAGCGCTGTCGAGCTGGGCTGCAAAAGCGTGGCCTTTACCTACAATGATCCGGTGATCTTTACCGAGTATGCGATGGATGTCGCCGATGCCTGCCACGAGCGCGGCATCCTCACGGTGGCGGTAACAGCGGGCTATATGCATGCCCAAGCGCGCCGCGACTTCTATGCCAAAATGGATGCTGCAAATGTAGATTTAAAGGCATTCAGCGAGGATTTTTACTTTAAGTTTACTGGCGCACATTTGCAGCCGATATTGGATACGCTGACCTACATCAAACACGAAACAACGACATGGCTAGAGCTCACCACCCTGCTTATTCCGGGGCTTAATGATTCTAGCGAGGAAATCCGCCTTATGAGCGAATGGATTGTGCGTGAGCTGGGTACAGATGTGCCGATTCATTTCACCGCGTTTCATCCCGACTACAAGATGAACGACATTCCCCCTACTCCACCCGCGAGTCTGGAGAATGCACGCCACATCGCGCTGGCATCAGGAATAAAATATGTGTATTGCGGCAATGTGCATGATGTCGAGGGAGACACGACTTTTTGCGCTTCCTGCAAAAAGCCTTTGATCGAACGCGACTGGTACGAGATTAATGCCTACCATCTAAAGGACAATGGCAGTTGCCCCTACTGCGGAGAGCAATTAGCGGGGCGCTTCGAGAAGTTTACTGAACCGTTTGGTAGAAAACGTATTCCGGTCAAGTTTGCCCTCTAAATTGTTGATTAAACGGCCTACTGCGCAGAGTTTTGCAACACATCACTATAAAAGCGGCAGGTGTTTTTACCACTCTGCTTAGACAGATACATCGCATCATCAGCTTGTTTGACAAGTGTTACTGGGTCAAGTGACGCATCTGGGTAAATAGAGATGCCTATACTCCCTCCGATAGAGCAAGACTCCCCTTTGAGTTCGAACGGCTCAGCCAATGCGCTGATAATCTTTTTTGCGGTGGAGGCAGCATTCTCTTCCGTTCCAATTTCGTTCAGCACGAAAACAAACTCATCTCCACCCACACGCGCTACCGTATCCGAAGCGCGCATGGTTTTTTTCAACCTAGCAGAAACCCCCTGCAGCAGCAGATCTCCCACTTCGTGCCCAAAGGTATCATTGACTTTCTTAAATCCATCGAGATCAAGAAACAATACTGCGAGTTTGAATTCATTGCGTTTAGCAAAAGCGATGGCATGCTCAAGTCCATCCAAAAACAAAGCTCTGTTGGGAAGGTCAGTAAGGTAGTCGTAATGAGCTAGGTGAGCAATTTTTTCCTCTGCGCGTTTACGCTCAGTGATATCACGCACAATACCAATATAGTAGCGCTGACCGCCTAACACCATTTCAGATGCGGAGAGTTCCATAGGAAACTGTTCAGAATTTTTTCGCAGCGCAACGACCTCGCGACCGCATACCCTCAAGATATTTGCTTCACCAGTCTGTTTATAGTGGCTGAGATAGCCATCATGCTCGCTTTGAGTAGGCTCTGGCATCAGCATCTTCAGGTTTTTTCCCATCACTTCCTGTTGCGAATAACCAAAGATTTGCTCAGCGGCGGGATTAAACCCTAAAATTTCACCTAACTCGCTAATCGTAATAATACCGTCCATCGCGTTATGAATGATGGCTTGCAATTGACTCTGACTTGTTTCCAGCTCCACCTTAACCTGCTTCAGATTTGTCACCATCTGCCAAAACAAATTAACTTCTGGGCCACTTGCCACACGCTTCTGATCACCAAAAACTTTAGCTACTTCGCCTGTAATCTTCTCATCGTGGGAAAGGTTGTAGACAATAAGGTCTGGATAGTCCTTACAAGCTTGCAAAGCGTCACTAGCATCAGTAAAGCTTTCAATACCACGACTCTGCGCCATTTTAATTCCCGGCGCTTCTGGATTTGGGTCCACGATGGCGACAACTTCAACCAGCTTATCTTCCTGAAACATCTCCAGCAAAGCTGATCCGCCTCGCCCAGCGCCAATAATCAGTACGGGGTAACCATTAATCTTTTTAATTCGTCTCGCCATTCCCACTCCGAAATAAACAAGCCAGTAATAAGATTCACTGACTAAATTAACTTTTACTCATCTATGTCATCGGCATTATGGCAGCTTTATTTAGCAACTCACATTAAACACACAATATAAATAGGCTTATATCTCAATAAATTCTAAAGCGTTCTGATCTGGATCGCGGCAAAACAAGGCGCTACGCCCCGATTGGCTCAATGTATAAGCCACCCCAGCATCTTTCAAGCAACTGATTAATTGTGGAATATCCGAAACCGTCAACGCCACATGCCGATCACGCCCACCATGCTCTGGGCGCTGCAAGCCAGCCTCAGGATTGTTCAACAACATCAAGTGAATTTGCTGATGCGGCGCAACGTCGTACCACACCCCCTCAAAACTCATCTCAGGACGATTAAGATCAGGCTGCAAACCCAACACGCCCTCGTAAAACGCACGACTTTTAGCTAGGTCGCTACTCAGAAAAGTGACGTGATGGATGCCAACAATCATTACGCTTTAACCGGAACGACCTTGGAGGCGGCCAATTTTGCCCGTTCCCTTGCCTCGTCAACATCTTTGCCACACGCCAAGGCTACCCCCATGCGACGCTTGCTGAAGGACTCAGGCTTCCCGAACAAGCGAATATCCGACTCTGGCACGCGCAAGGCTTCATCCACACCTTTAAAAGCAATACCTTGTTCGTCCAATTGCCCGTAAATCACGGCACTTGCACCCGGTGCACGCAAAGCGACATCAACAGGCAAACCGAGAATAGCGCGGGCATGTAATTCAAATTCATTAAAGCGCTGGCTGCACATTGTCACCATGCCAGTGTCATGCGGACGCGGGCTCACTTCCGAGAACCAGACTTGATCGCCCTGCACAAATAGCTCCACACCAAATATCCCCAAACCGCCCAAATCGTCGGTAACTTTTTTGGCAATATCACGCGATGCTTGCAATGCGATGGATGACATTGCCATCGGCTGCCAGCTCTCAACATAATCGCCTTGCACTTGCACGTGTCCTATAGCTTCGCAAAAATGTGTTTCGGTTTGCCCTTCCGCCCCTAAAGCACGCACAGTTAACAGCGTGATTTCATAATCAAAGGCAATAAAGCCTTCTACAATCACTCTGCCCTGATTCACGCGCGAACCACTGGCTGCATAATCCCAAGCGGCTTCAACGTCCCCTGCCTTATCTACTTTGGATTGACCTTTACCCGAAGATGACATCACGGGTTTGATGATGCACGGATAGCCAATGACTGAGGCGGCTGCATTCAGCTCATCCAAACTATCGGCGAATTGATACGGAGAAGTTGGCAAACCTAAAGTTTCCGCAGCAAGGCGACGAATGCCCTCGCGATTCATGGTAAGTTGTGTGGCACGGGCACTGGGAATAACGCAAGCCAGCCCTGCTTGCTCAATCTCTAGCAACATATCCGTGGCGATAGCCTCGATCTCCGGCACGATAATGTCGGGCTTTTCTTGTTCAATTAAAGTACGCAACGCCACGCCATCCGCCATATTGATAACATGCGCGCGATGCGCCACTTGGTGGCCTGGTGCATTGGCATAACGATCCACTGCGATAGTTTCCACACCCAAACGTTGCAAGGCGATAATGACTTCCTTGCCGAGTTCACCGCTGCCGAGCAGCATCACTTTGGTCGAGGAAGGGCTAAGAGGAGTGCCGATGATGGTTTGCACAATGCATCCTAATAAATATTCAATGCCTTGAATTATACACAGCCGAATCTATTTATTTATTGCCATACGCTGATGCAATTCACCCCCCTAAAGCGATACAATTACCCAGCTTCAAAATACATAACGGAGAAATAAACTTGAAAACGATCATCGCCGGATTCTCTATTTTGGCCCTATGCACGGTGGGAAATGCGTTTGCAGTATCAATGTCAAAAGATGGCAGACTCAGATGCGGAGGCTGCCACCGCATTGAATTTAAATCTATTGGCCCAGCATGGAAAGATGTCGCCGCCAAATATGCCGGAAATAAGGATGCTGAAAACATACTTATTGCGAACATCACCAAGGGTGGATCGTTTGGCTGGAAGATGGGTGTAATGCCCCCCAAAGGCGGCAGTGCACGCGATGATGAGATTAAACGGCTTGCTAAGTTTATTATTGAACTGAAATAGATTTAAACTCGAACAAACCTAAAAAACTCACCACAGAGACACAGAGACACAGAGGCACAGAGGCACAGAGGCACAGAGGCACAGAGGCACAGAGGCACAGAGGCACAGAGAAAAGCGAAACATCAACAACTTGCAGTCGTGACAGCCAGAAAAGAGAGGTATGCTGTTGTTTTTACTCTGTGTCTCAGATGATGCAACTAGCCACTCCACGAAGCCACCACACAACGCTGGCAAGTCGCTGCTTACTTTTCTATGCTTATAAATTTTAGACTTTCTCTGTGTCTCTGTGTCTCTGTGGTGAAAGCTTTTGATTTTCCTGAAAGACATCTTCCACATGCAATTTCCCAGACAACAAACTAGCCGAAATAATCAATATCGCACCTAGCCACTCACGCAGCCCCATCAGCTCATCCGCAAGAAAATAAGATGCAATGGCTGCGAAAACCAACTCAAATAAAAACAAAACAATGGCACGATTTGCTGGCAAGTGAGTCACGCCGTATTGCACGGTAAATGCAGTGGCGCACAATACAAGACCTAATAACATCAGGATCAGCCATGAAAATGGGTTAATTGCGGCTAATTGCTCAACCACCCCACCTTGCCATAGCAAAAATGGTAAGGTCAGCACCGCTGTACCGAACCAAATACTGAATGATTTCATTTCTACAGAAAGATGTTCTGCCCGACGCGATGTCACATTTGAAAGCGCAAAACCCATACCTGCTGTAAGCCCCATCCACTCAGAAATACTCTGTGGCACGGGTAGCCCCATATTTGGTTTCCAAAGCATCACCATTGCCCCGCCCAGTGACAGCAGCACTACAAAATATCCATAGCGATTGAGACGTTCACCCAACATCCAGAAGGAAAACAAAATAGTCCAAACGGGTGCGAGGTAAAACAGCAAGAGTACGCGCATCACCTCCCCGTCCAGCATACCCAATACATAACCCAAATTTGCCCATCCCGTGCTGAGCACCAGCAATAGCAACCACCAGCCAAACGTGGAACGCTCACGCCAAATACGCGGCAACATGAATGCACCGAATACAATTGCTAGCAGGTAAGTAATAAGTGTTGCCATGGGGCCTGACACGCCACCATCCTGTAATACGCGATACGGATACCAGATCAAGCCCCATACCAGCGCACCACTTAACACGCCTGCAATCGGCATAGAATTATTTGTATTACTATGCTTTTTCATAAAAAATAATTAAGTTTCTAGTTCACTTTATCCTAAAACCCTAAAACATTCACCACAGAGGCACAGAGAAAGTCAAAAAACCAATCTATTACAATGTATTATCCACTTACCCAATTGGAAAATTACCATAAAGAGCTAGTGACTTGTTTCTACTCAGTGCTCTCCGTGTCTCTGTGGTACAACTGCTTTTTCTAGGTTTATACCGCTCAGCATACTCTAAGAAAGCCAGTCCAAAATCAACGCCACTAAAATGCAACACTCCGTGATTGAGCCACAATCCAACAAGCCCGCTGACAATTTGGCTCACATTTTAATTTTGCCGTCATTCGTCCAAGCTTTATAATACGCGCTGATTTTTGCACCTTGTAAAACCCTAATGAATCCAGATCTAAATCAGCTGCAGCCCTACCCGTTTCAAAAACTCGCCAAGCTATTCGGTGAGGTAACGCCAAATTCCGCGCTCAGCGCGATCAGCCTGCATATTGGAGAACCCAAACACCCAACGCCAGCGTTCATTAAAGAGGCGATTACCAAGGGACTCGATGGACTGGCGAATTACCCCGTAACTATAGGTAGTGAAGCCTTGCGTGCCACCATCTCAAATTGGTTGGCTCAGCGCTATGACATTCCTGCACCAGATACCAAAACGCAAGTATTGCCTGTGAACGGTAGCCGCGAAGCCTTGTTTGCTTTTGCTCAAGCCGTTATAGACCGCAGTCAAACTGAGCCAGCGGTGATTTGCCCTAATCCTTTCTATCAAATTTACGAAGGAGCGGCCATTCTTGCCGGAGCCACGCCCCACTTTTTTAATACCTTGGCAGACGACAACTACGCGCTGAATTTTGCGCAATTGACGGAAGCCGTTTGGCAGCGCACGCAACTCATCTATGTCTGTTCACCAGGCAATCCAAATGGTCGAGTGATGCCACTAAGTGAATGGAAGACTCTGTTCGAAATGAGTGACCGTTATGGTTTCATCATCGCTGCAGATGAGTGTTATTCCGAAATCTACTTTGGTGAAGATAAACCACTGGGTGCCCTGCAAGCTGCACAACAATTAGGGCGCACTAACTACAGAAATCTTGTGGTGTTTTCTAGCTTATCCAAACGCTCGAACGTGCCTGGCATGCGCTCCGGCTTCGTCGCGGGAGATGCCGAAGTGCTGGCAAAGTTTGCGCTGTATCGTACATACCACGGCTGCGCCATGAATCCTGTTATTCAAACCGCAACGATAGCCGCCTGGAACGATGAGGCGCATGTCGCAGAAAATCGCCATTTATACGCAGAGAAGTTCGCCAAGGTCATTGCCATCCTGAGTTCGGTATTGCCTGTTTCCAAGCCTGATGCAGGGTTTTATCTGTGGTTTAAAACGCCTATCTCCGACACAGCCTTCGCGCAACAGCTCTACCGCGACTATAATGTGTCCGTCTTACCCGGCAGCTTTCTGGCGCGCGAAGCACATGGAATCAACCCCGGCGCCAATTACATCCGCTTGGCGCTAGTCGCCAACCTAGAGGAAACCTTGGAAGCCGCGCAAAGAATCGTTAAATTCAATCATCAGTTAGCTAACTAGTGATGACTGTCTGCCGATAAGCAAAACCAATTTTTATTTGAACAGGAAAAACCATGCCTCAACTACAAGCCATTATCGAAGAAGCCTTTGAACGTCGCGCCGACATCACTCCACGCAATGTAGATGCGCAACTTAAAGAAAGCATCAACACGGTTATCGAATATCTCGATGCGGGAAAATTGCGCGTTGCGGAAAAAATCGACGGCGTATGGCATACCCATCAGTGGCTTAAGAAGGCTGTGCTGTTGTCCTTCCGTATTGAAGACAATACCTTCATCAAAGGTGGCTTTACCAACTACTTCGACAAAGTGCCATCCAAGTTTGCTGACTACAACTCCAAGGATTTCCGCGAAGGCGGCTTCCGCGTTGTCCCACCTGCTGCCGCTCGTCGTGGCGCATTTATCGCTAAAAATGTGGTCTTAATGCCCTCTTACGTAAACATTGGTGCTTTTGTTGATGAAGGCACAATGGTAGACACATGGGCAACAGTTGGTTCCTGCGCACAGATCGGCAAAAACGTTCACCTATCCGGCGGTGTCGGCATCGGCGGCGTATTGGAGCCAATTCAAGCTAACCCAACTATCATCGAAGATAACTGCTTCATCGGCGCACGCTCGGAAGTCGTTGAAGGCGTGATTGTAGAAGAAGGTTCAGTTATTTCGATGGGTGTGTTCATCGGCCAAAGTACTAAAATTTATGACCGCGAAACAGGTGAAATTCACTTCGGTCGCGTACCAGCCGGCTCCGTCGTTGTTAGCGGCAGCATGCCTTCCAAAGATGGTAAGTACAGCTTGTATTGCGCAGTTATCGTAAAGAAAGTGGACGCAAAAACATTGAGCAAAACAGGTATTAATGAATTATTAAGAGGCATTTAATTCAGCATCAATAATTCTGTCATTCCCGCGAAAGCGGGAATCTAGTTTAAAAGCTGGATCTCTGCCTTTGCAAAGATGACAAATTAACTTTAAAACCGCAGTTGCACCATAGAGACACAGAGAATACAGAGCAAACAGCATTCCCTGCTTTGATGGATCCCCTGATAGGCGCTTGCCGCTACTGCGGCAAGTTGTTGATGTTTTGCTTTTCTCTGTGCCTCTGTGTCTCTGTGGTAAAGTTTTTAAGATTAAGCAGCATTTCTTTAATTCTCTAAGGGTGTATAAGTCCACACCTATTCGCCGTAGAAAAAGGGTAAGCAATGATCATCACGCCACTGCTGCAACTCGCCGCTGAAAAGAAAGCGTCAGACTTATTCTTCTCTGTAGGCGCACCAATCAACATTAAAATTGATGGCATTGCCATGCCGGTCAATGCGCAATTGCTTGATGCCGTAACTATCAAGCGTATCGCTTACGAAATGATGTCGGAATCACAGATCAGTGAGTTCGAATTGAACATGGAGATGAACTTCTCATTTCGTGTGCCCAGCATCGGCAACTTTCGCGTCAACGTTTTCCGCCAACGCGGCAATATAGCCATCGTCATTCGCCATGTAAGTGGTCAAATTCTGAATGTAGAAGACTTGCGCCTGCCACTAGTTTTAAAAGAGCTGGTTATGGAAAAGCGCGGGCTAGTGCTAGTCGTGGGCGCAACTGGCTCAGGCAAGTCATCCTCGCTAGCCGCAATGCTTGAATACCGCAACACCACCATGAGCGGGCATATTCTCACCATTGAAGACCCTATCGAATATATCTTTAAGCACAATAAATCCATCGTTAATCAGCGCGAAATCGGCACCGACACAGCAGATTATGGCAGTGCGCTGGTAAGCGCGATGCGCGAAGCGCCGGATGTATTAATGATTGGCGAAATACGTGACCGAGAGACCCTCAAGCACGCGCTGATTTTTGCGCAAACTGGTCATCTATGCCTGTCTACGCTACATGCCAACAACAGTTATCACGCGCTGAATCGCATCGTTAACTTCTTCCCCTACGATGCACGGCAAAGTGTGTTATCCGACTTGTCGATGTGTTTGCGCGCAGTAATCTCGCAACGCCTAATACGTAACAACGAAGGAAAACTGGTGCCAGCAGTTGAAGTGTTACTCAACTCAACCCTCATTGCCGACCTCATCAAAAACGACGAGATCGACAAAATACGTGAGGCGATGGAACAAAGTGTTACCGCTGGTTCACAGACATTCGAACAAGCACTATACAAACTTTTCAAGGATGGAATGATTAGCAAGGAAGAGGCGCTGCGCAATGCGGATTCCGCCAGCAACCTTTCTTCGCTGATCGACTATTCGCAGACCACGTCGATGAAAGCCTTCGATCCGGTAACTCATGCGGCGACAGTTGCCGAGGCTGCGCAAGCGAAACCAGCGAGCCCTAAGCCCGCCGAGTTCGATTCAATTAAATTAAACCTCGATTAACGCTATGAAACTATACGGCATCCCCAATTGTGGCACGGTCAAAAAAGCCCGTGACTGGCTTACTAACAACGCGATTGATTATGAATTTCACGATTTTAAAAAGCATGGTGTAACAGAAGCTATGCTTTCTGGATGGTTGAAACAAGTCGGCTGGCAAAAACTACTGAAGAAGACTGGCCCTACTTGGGGGAAGCTAGCTGATGAAGTAAAAGCTAGCATCAAAGATGATGCATCGGCTCTCGCACTGATGCTAGACCATCCGAACGTTATCAAACGTCCGGTACTGGAGCACAATGGCAAAGTACTAGCGACCGGCTTCAAAGAAGACGATTACGAGAACATAAGGGGGCAACTATAAATTCAATACCCTAAGCGAAACGCAGTATCGCGACGGTGTTTGGATTTATAGAGGTTCCCAATAAACAACCTTAAATTTGTTCAGAAAGCCACTAATGACTACCCCTACACTCGAACTCGCCAAGCAACTCATCTCGCGTCAATCGCTCACACCTTTGGATGAAGGCTGCTTGGACATGATTAATGAACGTCTAGCCCCGCTAAATTTCAATCCAGAAAAAATGCGTCACGGCGAAGTCGACAATCTCTATACACGTCGCGGCAACACTGCCCCAGTGATTTGTTTCGCTGGACATACCGACGTCGTTCCGACTGGCCCCGCGAGCAAATGGCATAGCCCACCATTCGAACCAACCGTACGTGACGGCATGCTATACGGACGCGGCGCTGCGGATATGAAAGGCTCCATCGCCGCCTTTGTTACCGCTGTCGAGCGCTTTGTTGCCGAATACCCGCAACACAATGGCTCGATTGCCATGCTACTTACATCGGACGAAGAAGGCGTTGCCGTGGACGGTACTGTACGTGTCGTCGAACTATTGCAAGAGCGCAAAGAAATACTCGACTATTGCATCGTCGGCGAACCTACTTGCGTCAGCACAATGGGCGATACCATCAAGAATGGACGACGCGGCTCACTCTCTGGCGAACTCACTGTCAAAGGCATTCAAGGCCATATCGCCTATCCGCATTTAATAAAAAATCCGATTCATATGGCATCTCCCGCCATCGCAGAACTAGCTGCGACTGAATGGGACAAGGGTAATGAATATTTCCCACCGACTTCATGGCAGATTTCGAACATTCACGGCGGCACAGGCGCAACCAACGTAGTGCCCGGTACTGTTGAAATCCTATTCAACTTCCGCCACTCCACCGCCAGCACCACCGATGAGCTAAAAGCCAAAGTCCACGCTATTCTTGATAAGCATGGCCTTGAATACGACCTAGTCTGGGAAATGTCCGGCAGTCCTTATCTCACAGCACGCGGCAACATGGTGGATGCTGTTGCTAGCGCCATCAAACAAGTGACTGGCATCGAAACCGAGCTCTCCACCAGCGGCGGCACATCGGACGGGCGTTTCATCGCCGACATCTGCCCTCAGGTTATCGAGCTAGGCCCAATCAATGCCACCATCCACAAGCTTAACGAATGTGTATCGGTTGCCGATCTGAAAGCGCTTTCTGAGATCTACCGACTCACACTTATCAACTTATTAGTAAAGCCAGCATGAGTACACTTCATCCCTTTTCGGAAACCGCAGAATTACTCACTATTCGCGACTGGCTGCGCTTTGCGGTCAGCGCGTTTACTGAAAACAAACTGAGCTTCGGGCACGGTTCAGACAGCGCCTATGACGAAGCGGCATATCTCATTTTGCACACCCTGCATCTACCGCTGGATACGCTGGAACCATTTCTCGATTCACGTCTTCTGTCTCTCGAAAAACAAGCGCTAGTCGAACTTTTCAAACAACGCGTTGAGAAGAAAATTCCGGCCGCCTATCTGACCAATGAAGCGTGGTTAGGCGAATTACGCTTTTATGTTGATGAACGCGTCATCGTACCGCGCTCTTTCATCGCAGAACTCCTGCATCAAAGCCTGTTCCCTTGGATTGAATCCGCCGACAATGTAAACAATGTATTAGACATGTGCACTGGTAGCGGCTGTCTCGCCATCCTCTCCGCACACGTCTTTCCAAATGCAAGCGTTGATGCTGTTGATCTTTCCAGTGATGCGCTGACGGTTGCAGAACGCAACGTCAAAGACTACACAATGCAATCGCGTGTACAACTGATCGAATCCAATCTATTCGCCAAGCTGGGCGACAAGAAGTACGACGTCATCATCAGCAACCCGCCCTATGTCGATGCAAAATCCGTCGCCGCCCTCCCCGCTGAGTATCTGCATGAGCCAGAGTTAGCACTCGGCAGCGGCTCAGATGGCTTGGATGCCACACGAGAAATTTTGAAACAAGCCGCACAACACCTCACTCCAAACGGCATACTGATCGTAGAAATAGGTCACAACCGCGATGTGCTAGAAGCAACCTACCCTGAACTTCCGTTCAACTGGCTTGATGTTGCTGCGGGAGATGAGTTTGTGTTCTTGCTATATAGAGAAGACCTGTTGGGTTAAATCCAAACAATCCCATTCAACGTCATTCTCGCGAACGCGAGAATCCAGCTAAACAATACACCGCGTAGCGGACAAAACCTTATTTATTGACTCACTGCGCGGGGATTTTTAAATCATCTGGATTCCCGTTTGTCCACAAGCTCGAAACTTCGCTGCGTCCGTTTTCACGCGAATGACGGGCTTTTGGCCTAATGGATTATTTAAGTTAAACTCTGCCCCCATGACTTTCAGCCGACTATAAAATCCGATGTCCAGCGTTAAAGCACTTACCGTTAGCGGCTACAAATCAATTCGTGAATTGCGTAATTTTCCGCTCACGAATCTGAACGTATTGATAGGCGCAAACGGTGCGGGGAAAAGTAATTTCGTTAGTCTGTTCCGCTTGCTCAATGAGATGTATGAGCAACGGTTACAGGTATATGTTCAAACCCAAGGCGGGCCAGATGCATTACTGCATTTCGGACGAAATACTAGCAACAAGTTACATGCAGAATTTTACTTTGCAGACGATAGATATAAATTTGAACTTATCCCAACAAATGACAATCGTCTGATTTTTCAGACAGAAGAAGTGGCAAAGTATTTACCTAATTCAAGATCACCAATGGAATCGACAGGAAAGGGGGGGCAAGAAGAATCATGGATGAAAAATGGATTTCCCATATCGCATGTCGCTGAATCAGCATTGAATCCACTTCAGGAATTAAACGAAAATTTTAATTTTGAAATTGCTCGCGTACGTGACACCGTCAGCAACTGGCGCGTCTATCGCTTCCAAGATACCGGCGACAAAGCCAAGATAAAGCAAATACACCCCGCCAACGACAACTTGCGCCTCAAACCCGATGCCGCCAATCTAGCTGTTTACTTGAGAATGCTGCACGACAAGCACCCCCCCTATTACCAGAGGATCGTTGATACCATACGCTTGGTTGCGCCTTTCTTCGGCGATTTCGTGCATCGTCCTAATGCGGAACATGTCGAGTTAGAGTGGACACAGAAAGGCAAACCCGATACACCATTCAAAGCACTGCATTTGTCTGATGGCACTTTGCGCTTTATCTGCCTAGCTACTTTGCTGCTCCAACCAAGCGAGCTATTACCCGACACTATTCTCATTGATGAACCGGAACTAGGTTTACATCCCTACGCCATTTCAGTTCTCGCCGATATATTTAAACAGGTGGCAGAAGGCAAACAACTGATCGTATCTACCCAGTCCGTCGAACTGGTCAATGAGCTAAGCCCTGAAGACATTATTGTGGTTGACCAAGAAAATGATGCCTCAATCTTTAAGCGCTTCACGCAAGAAGAACTTAAAGGTTGGCTGGAAGAATATAGCCTTGGTGAGATGTGGAAATGTAACATTCTTGGCGGGAGACCTTAGGTGCCTGAGGTCATTGTCTTTGCTGAAGGGCCAACTGAAGAACAATTCATCAAACTAGTCGTCGCGCCTACGCTAAAAGCGAATCAGATCTACTTGAAGCCACAAAAATTAAAGACTTCTCAGAATGCTAGCGGTGGAGCCTTCAGTTTTGATCGCCTCAAATTTAACGCGAGAAATACCTTGCGACAAAACCCCGATGCAATTTTGACAACTTTCATTGATTTATATGCCCTAGATACCGACTTTCCGGCTTATAAAGATGCAAAAAACATAACGGACATATACTCGCAAACCGAATGCTTGGAAAATGCTCTTCACTGCGCAATCATCGAACATGTCGGATGCCGCCCAGAACGTTTTATCCCTTATATTCAGCCTCACGAATTTGAGGGATTATTATTCTCCGATGTCACGACCTTAGTCCAGACAGAGCCTTTATGGCAAAAATCCTTAGCCAAATTGAATAAAGTTCGTGAAGCCTTTGATACCCCTGAACACATCAACAACGGCTACAAAACTAAACCGTCCAAACGCCTCGAAGACATCCTAGTGCCTAAATACAAGATAACTCGCCACGGCCCACTCGCTGCGCAGAAAATCACCTTGTCAGTTATGGAAAAAGAGTGCGCTCATTCCAGAGGCTGGATGGACAAGCTGCGCCAACTAAAAACATAAAAAAACAATGTCCGTCGATCACTACGAAAACTTCCCAGTTGCCTCTATTCTATTGCCCAAGCGTTTACGTCGGGCGGTGGAAATCATCTATCATTTTGCGCGTCAGGCTGATGACTTTGCTGACGAGGGTGATGTTCCCGATGCAGAGCGTCTCGCCAAGCTTGACGAATTCCGCACGGAATTAAATCGTATCGCTGCAAATGGAACACCGCTTACGCCCTTGTTTGGCGATGTTGCTAGCATCATTGAGCAGTATCAATTACCGCTGCAACTATTCCATGATTTGCTCGATGCCTTTTCTCAGGATGTAGTGAAAAAGAGCTATGCCAACTTCGATGAGTTATTGGACTATTGCCGCCGCTCGGCTAATCCGGTGGGGCGATTGCTATTGCATCTTTATGATGAAGCTACGCCGCAAAATCTAATTTATTCAGACGCAATCTGCACCAGTTTGCAACTCATCAATTTCTGGCAGGACGTAACAAAAGATTACGCCATCCAACGCATCTATCTGCCGCTAGACGAGATGGCGCGCTTCGGCGTGACAGAAGCACATCTTAGCGAAGGCCGTGTGGATGAAGCATGGCAAAAACTATTGGCATTTCAAGTTCAGCGTGCGCGCGAGATGATGAACAGTGGCAAGCCGCTAGGAACGATCTTGTCCGGACGTATCGGCCTAGAAATGCGCCTCATTATTGGGGGCGGCCTGCGCATTCTTAGCAAGCTGGACGGCGTGCGTTACGACATATTTGAAAAACGCCCAGTGTTGCGTCCATTCGACTGGGTTATTATGCTATTCAAGAGCGCACCATTTAATTTCTAACCTTGGATCTCACATGCCTGAAATTGCCCGTTTCTACAGAACAAAACCATCACCACAGAGGCACAGAGAAATCCAAAACATCAAAAACACGTGGCAGAATGGGCGGAACTGATTGAAATATGGGATACCCAAAAATTTCACCCTGTTCAACCTTTGGAGTAGACGAATGAAACTCGAACAATTTGAACACCGAGGCGCATATCTATTTTCTTTGATATTCAGCAATGGAGTGCACAAAGAAATTGATCTCAGTCAGCTTATTTCCAAGCACGTTGCGCTTACAGAGGTGGACTCCGCGCGCATTGATGCAGAATGGGGCTGTCTTGAGTTCAAAGATGGCAGTGTAGATATTGAACCAAAAATGCTTTATCAATGGGCTGAGTCACGTGACTTGTGCCACCACTAATTTGTAAAATATCCGTGACTCCAGACCAATATTGCCAAGATAAAGCCGCTGCCAGCGGTTCCAGCTTCTACAACAGCTTTCGCTTCCTAACGCACGACAAGCGCCGCGCCATTACCGCGCTGTATGCTTTTTGTCGCGAAGTTGATGACGTGGTTGATGAATGCTCCGATGCTAACGTGGCGCGCACTACACTCAACTGGTGGCGCACTGAAGTTGCGGCGATTTACGCTGGCAAACCGCAGCATCCTGTTGCTCAAGCGTTAGTACCCATCGTCACTCAATTCAATATGGCGCAAGAACTTCTGCTGGAGATTATCGACGGCATGGAGATGGATTTAGACCAGCCGCGTTATGCCGATTTCAAATCCCTGCAACTGTATTGCTACCGCGTCGCCTCGGTTGTTGGCCTACTGTTGGTGGAAATATTCGGTTACAGCGACCGTCAGACGCTGAAATACGCACACGATCTCGGCCTTGCATTTCAACTCACCAACATCATTCGCGATGTCGGTGAAGACGCGCGACGTGACCGCATCTACTTGCCATTGGACGAGTTGCAGCAATTTGGCGTTACAGAAGATGACATCCTGAATTCGCGCGAAACCGAAGCGTTCCAAAAGCTGATGGCATTTCAGATCGAGCGTGCACAGCATTTCTACCAGCAGGCAATTAATCACCTGCCCGCTGTTGACCGCAAGTCGCAACGTACTGGGCTCATCATGGCGGCTATCTACCGAGCCACTTTGGACCAAGTCGTTGCCAGTGGTTGCCATGTACTGAAAGAGCGCGTCTCACTCTCATCAACTTACAAGCTCTGGTTAGCGCTGAAGGCATGGATCAAAAACTAAGCCCTCCCTTGCCAGAGGGTGGGTTTAATACTGCGGTTATCGGCGGCGGCTATGCAGGTATGGCTGCAGCGGTCACGCTTGCCGAACGCGGCATTCCGGTTACAGTCTTTGAAAGCGCAAAACAGCTTGGCGGACGTGCACGCGGCGTATGGCATAAGGACACACAACTAGATAACGGCCAGCACATCCTGCTTGGCTGCTATCGCAACACAATCCGTCTTATCGAGCAGGTAGGCGGCAATATAGAGCAAGATTTCTTGCGCCTGCCGCTACAACTTACCCTGCACAATCGCTTTGAACTCAAAGCCCCTAACTTACCCGCCCCTCTACACTTACTTATTGCCCTGCTATTCGCTAAAGGCTTATCTTTTGCTGAACGATTTCAAGCTGCGCGCTTTATGCAGTCAATGCGTAAACAGAATTTCAACTTAGCAAGCGACATCAGCGCGCTAGATTTACTTCGTGACCACGGCCAAAGCGAAGACTTGATTCGACTCATGTGGGAGCCGATTTGCATCTCAGCGCTGAACACTCCGACTAGCAAAGCATCCGCCCAAGTACTGTTGAATGTATTGCGTGACAGCTTGAATGGTAGTTTTTCAGATAGCGAAATGTTGCTGCCCCGCCCCAACTTTTCCGAATTATTCCCTAATCGCGCTGCACAATATCTGGCGCAACGCGGCGGACACGTACTGACCTCATGCGGAGTCGATGCCATTACACCTTGCGACGATGGTGTTGAATTGCTCACAGCCAAAGGGCCGCATCGTTTTAGCCAGGTAATTTGCGCTGCTTCGCCAGCCAATACAGCGCGTTTATTGCGTGGCATAACGCAACTCATCCCCGTTGCCGAGCAAATCGAAGCCATCAGCTATCAACCCATTTACACCGTATACCTACAATATCCCGCCAAGGTCACCCTGCCGCAAGCCATGCTGGGTTTTGACCGCTGCTTTGCACAATGGCTGTTTGATAAAGGACGCATTGCCGGGCAGCACGGCCTCATCGCCGTAGTCATTAGTGCGGAAGGCTTACATCAGGAATTAAGTCACGAACAATTAACGCACAAGGTGATTCAAGAACTACATGAACAACTTGGCATTGCGGAAACGCCGCTATGGCATCAAGTCATCGCAGAAAAGCGCGCCACTTTTTCATGTACGGTAAATATGCAGCGTCCCGCCAATACCACGCCCCACCCCAACATCTTATTAGCAGGTGACTACACCGCTGGCGACTATCCTGCCACCTTGGAAGGCGCTGTGATGAGTGGCATTCAAGCTGCGAATGCTATTACTCACCTAAAAGCTTCACCACAGAGACACAGAGAAAGTCAAAACATAGATAGCTTATTGAGATTTAACTTGCTCATCCGATTAGTGAACTGCCATGGAGTGCTAGTGTTTTTTTCTACTCTGTGTTCTCTGTGTCTCTGTGGTGAAAATGCTTTTCAAGGTTGATTCACACTAAAAAAACCTGCCAAATATTTTCGGCTAAGCCTCATCTTGTGGCAAACTAGCGCCTGTTAACCTAACTCAATATCACTTTGCGCCCTTACGAACTTTTCATCGGTCTGCGTTATACCCGCGCTAAGCGTCGCAACCATTTTATTTCCTTCATTTCGATGATCTCAATGCTGGGTATCGCATTGGGTGTAGCCGCGCTCATCATCGTTTTATCGGTCATGAATGGTTTTCAGAAAGAAATACGCGCGCGCATTTTGGGCATCACACCACATCTACAAGTCACCGGAACCGATGAGCAGTTGACCGCATGGCGACCCGTGCTAGACATCGTCAGCAAATATCCCGAAGTGCAAAGTGCCTCTCCCTATGTCAACGGACAAGGCATGCTGTCGCAAAACGAAAGCGTTCAAGGGGTTATGGTGCGAGGCATCCTACCCGAAGGTGAGAACAAACTCACCGGACTGGCCGACAAAATGAAATTTGGCAAGCTCAGCAATCTTGAAGCCGGAAAATTCGGCGTCGTGCTGGGTAGCGATCTTGCCCGCTCCTTAGGTGCTCGCCTGAATGACAACATTTTACTCATTACCCCTCAGGGACAAATCACCCCTGCGGGCATGGTTCCGCGCCTCAAGCGATTCCATGTCGTTGGCATCTTCGAGATCGGCATGTCACCCTACGACAATGCACTCGCCTTGATCCACATGAGCGATGCGCAAAAGCTCTACCGCATGGGCGATAGCGTCAGCGGCATCAGTGCCCGTTTGAATGACTTGGATCGTACCCCTATCGTTTCCCGCGCACTAGAACAGCTACTGCCCAATTACACCTACATCTCGGACTGGACGCGTCAGAATGCCAATTACTTCAGTGCCGTCAAAATGGAAAAGAAAATGATGTTCATCATTCTCTCGCTCATTGTTGCAGTCGCCGCATTCAACATCGTCTCCACTCTAGTCATGGCGGTCACCGACAAACAGGCTGACATCGCCATTTTGCGCACACTCGGCGCCTCACCTATCAGCATTATGAAAATATTCATGGTGCAAGGCATATTGATCGGATTAATCGGTGCGTTAATCGGTGTCCTGAGCGGGGTTGTCATTGCACTCAACATCGGCAGCATCGTGCCCTTTATCGAACACGTATTCGGCGTGCAGTTTTTGTCAAAAGACGTGTACTTCATCTCTGAAGTCCCATCCGATTTAGAGCAAAGCGACGTATTAATTGTTGCCGCCTTCTCGTTTGTGGTTAGCTTGCTGGCTACCCTATACCCAAGCTGGCGCGCCTCAAAAACTCAACCAGCGGAGGCATTGCGCTATGAGTGAAATAGTCATCGCCTGCCGCGACCTGTGCAAAACTTTTTCTCAAGACACCCTCAACGTTCAAGTATTGAACGGGATAAATCTAGAAGTAGCGCGCGGCGAACGCCTAGCCATCATCGGCAGTTCCGGCTCCGGCAAAAGTACCCTGCTACATTTGCTGGGTGGTTTGGATAAAGCCACTAGCGGCGAAGTAAAACTCCTCGGACAAGATGTGCTCGCGATGAACGAAACCAAACGCGGCGAGTTACGCAATCGCTCACTGGGATTTGTATACCAGTTCCATCATCTGCTAATGGAATTCACCGCACTGGAAAACGTCGCCATGCCCTTGTTGATACGCGGCATGAAGCTCAAGGAAGCCGAACCCATCGCCGCAAATATGCTGGAGCTAGTCGGATTAGGAAAGCGCATACGGCACCTACCCGCCGAGCTTTCTGGCGGCGAACGTCAACGCGTCGCAGTTGCCCGCGCATTGGTTACCGAACCTGCTTGCGTCATGGCGGACGAACCCACCGGCAACCTAGATCGAGCCAGCGCCGCCGCCCTATTCGATCTTATGCAGTCACTCAATGAACGCTTGCAAACCAGCTTCATCATCGTCACCCATGACCTTGATCTAGCTAGCCGTATGCAGCGCCAATTACGATTAGTTGATGGGACGTTGCAAGCGGTTTAAAAGCTAAGGCTTTTATCCGCAGATTACCTCGAAGAGGTTCTTGTGCCCTATGGGTACGCAGATTAACGCAGATTCACTACCAACAAACTTTAGGCTTGATGTATCAATTTCATTGCTCCACTTTGCCTCATAGGCTCAAACCCCTCCCAGCCTCCCCTTATCAGGGGAGGAGCGGGTTCTGCTCTCCCTCTAAAAATGGAGGAAATGGTTCTACTCTTCCCTAAACCGGACAAACCGGAACCAAGGTAGGTCGGGTTTCAACCCGACAAGTCGGGCAAAAGCCAGACTGATGAACGTCTTGTCACGTTTTAACATCAGTTAACTGACAAAAAGAGAACTGGCTAGGCTCTCCCCCTGACAAGGGGGAGCTGGATGGGGTTTAGGTTTAGGTTTAGGTTTAGGTTTAGGTTTAGGTTTAGGTTTAGGTTTAGGTTTAGGTTTAGGTTTAGGTTTAGGTTTAGGTTTAGGTTTAGGTTTAGGTTTAGGTTTAGGTTTAGGTTTAGGTTTAG
>Ga0316204_10003914_pt1 | contig 28261 bp, 23 predicted proteins | sample 6monrhotite_MG_2_FD_205661 | JGI IMG/M metagenome (GOLD analysis project Ga0316204, IMG submission 205661) | Microbial mat bacterial communities from mineral coupon in-situ incubated in ocean water Damariscotta River, Maine, United States -... | ecosystem: Environmental > Aquatic > Marine >...
GTCCAACAACACAACAGGCAGAACGACGGCGCCTCGACGTGACGCTCAAAAACCGAGCCCGCGACTGCCCAAACCGATCGTTCAGAACCACAAACATCCGTCAAACCGAGCCGACCCCGCCGACCCGACAACCGACCCGACAACCGACCCGCCGACCCGACAACCGACCCGCCGACCCGACAACCGACCCGACAACCGACCCGACAACCGACCCGACAACCGACCCGACATCAAACCAAACATGTAGCGTCCCTCAACCGCTCCCGAATCTGGTCCGGACTGGCATTGTCCGTCAGATAGCTCACCGGCCCAAACCGCCGACTCAAGTTCTGCCAACGCCGAGGCTCACTGTCGAAGTCGTAGCTGAAGATCACCGGCAAACCATGCCCCCCCTCCCGGAGCGCCGCCAGCACATATGTCCCCTGATTGTCCTCTAAAAAGCGGGTCGCCCGATCCGCGTCGCCGTTGAAGCGATCCGCGACCGAGGCCAGGTCACCCAGCAGCCGGTCCGCCGGCACCCGGTCGAAGCGCATGTCCAGGAACACCGCCTGGAACGTCCCCGCCCCGCTCGCCAGCGTCAGCGCCTCGTGGCCGTCGCCCGCGCGCACGAAGTCGAAGTCGCCGCCCAGGTAGCGGGTGAGGTTGTGGGTGTACTCCTCACCGTCCTCGATGACCAGCACTCGGGGCGCGCTCATTCCATCTCCTCCGCCTCTGCCCGGGGAAGCCTCACGACCACCGCCTTGGACCAGCCCGGCTCGCTCGGCTCCTCCACCTTGATGGAGCCGTTGTGCCGGTTGATGAGGTCCACGGTGATACCAAAGCCCCTCTCGATGTAACGTCCTCGAATCATAGCGTCCGTCAGCGGCCTCGGGGAATTGTCCAGCACCCGGATGGCGACGGTCTCGAGCCCCGTGACCCAGTCCTCCTCCGCCTCGAGTACGACCCCGAGCCGGGGGGGCGCGCCCTCTGGGGGCGTCTCCAGCACCGCCCCCAGCGAGTTGCGCAGCACATTCACGAGGATGTCCTCGAACTCTCTCAGGAAGATGCGTATCGGGTAGCGGTCGACGCCCTCCCCGTCCTCCATCACCCAGAGCTCGAGCTCCGGCAGCGCCCGGTCCACAGTTGCGGGCTCCTGGCGCACCTGCTCCCAGCACTCCCGGATGCTGTCCGCGCCCACCTCCAGCACGCAGACCTCACGGATGAGCCGCCCCAGCGCCAGGTAGCCCGCGCCGTTGATGGCTTCGGAGACCGCGCGCAGGCGCGGGGCCGCCCCCGAGCGGCCCTTCAGCATCGCGGACTCCAGGTCCGAGAGCTCCTTGAAGGCCGCGCACATCGGCGCCAGCTCCGGATCCCGCAGGCGCAGGTTCACACGGACGCCGGCGCGACGGCCCTGGGCCTCCAGCTCTGCGATGTAGGCCCACCAGCGATCCACCACGCCCGGCGTCCCGTCCCGGTAGAACAGGCGATCCGCGGCGTCGAGGGCCGGGCCCGGGTCGCCGGCCTCCAGCGCGTCCGCCACGGACGGCAGCACCGTGGTGTTGTGCTTGATCACCTCGTGGCGCATGGCTGAGAGCACCACCGCGACGTCGTGGTAGCTCTCCGGGCTCACCTCCAGCAGCGCCCGCAGCGTCACCCCCGAGCGCCGCACCAGGAGGACCAGGGGCAGGCTCAGCGCGAGCAGGCCCAGCGCACCCGCGCCGCCGAATGCGAGCTGCCTGCGTCGCTCCAGGCGCGCCCGCAGCTCCTCGGCCTCCGGCACCGTGAGCGCCCTGTCGTAGCGCTCATCGAAGCCCGCGAGCAGGGCCCGGGCCTCCTTCCAGCGCTCCCCCTCGGCGGCCACCAGCGCCAGCGCCAGCCAGCCGTCCGCCTCACCCTGATCCGCCGCCCGCTGATAGAGCGTCAGCGCCTCCTCCAGCTGATCGTCGCGGGCCAGCATGTCGGCGAGGTTCATCATCACCGTGACGTCGTCGGTCTCCTCCAGCAGCCGACGGTAGGTGGCGCGCGCGGCCTCGTGCTCGCCGGCCAGCGCCTGGAGGGTCGCGAGGCGCTTCAGCAGCTCGGGCCACCGGGGGGCCAGCGCCAGGGCCGCCTCGAACTCCTCCCGGGCCTTCTCGCTGTCGCCCCGGCCCAGGTAGATCACCCCCACGGTGTAGTGCTCGAAGGCCCCGTCGGGGATGCCCTCGGGGCGCTGAGCTCTGAAGCGCTCCATGTCGGGTGGGACCGCGCCGCGGCGCTCCAGAGCGCGCAGTCGGGCGCGGGCGTCCTCGATGTGGCGGCCGCGGGGGTCGGCCGTGAGGTAGGCCCGGAGCGCGCCGCGCGCGCCCTCGAACTCACGCATCTCCTGGAGCACCACCCCGAGCTCGTAGTGCAGATCGTACCAGGTGGGGCGCACCGACAGCGCCATGCGCAGCTCCCGGGCCGCCTGCTCGTGCTGCTGGCCGCCGTAGTACGCCCGCAGGAGCTGGGCGAGCCGCACCCGGTAGGTGGGCTCGTAGGGCGCCAGGCCCACCGCGTGCTGGTAGGCGATCTCCGCCTCGGCGATCGCCCCCACCCCGACGTGCAGCTCGCCGAGGGTGGCCCACACCTCGGGCGCCGACTCGTACTTCTCCAGCAGCTGCTCCAGCCCCCTCCGGGCCTCCTGATACTGCTCGGCGGCCACCAGCCTGCGGGCCTGCTCCAGGAGCGGGCGCGCGCGCTGCGGCAGCGGCTCGGCGATGACCGGGAACAGCTCCCCGGCGGCCCGCTCGACGGTCAGGCGATCCAGCCGCTCCTCGACCGCGTCCAGGTGCTCGCCCTCGGGCCACTCCTCCCGATAGCGCTCGTACCAGCGCTCGGCGTCCTCCGGGCGCTCGTCCTCGTAGAACGCCCCCGCGAGGTCAACCACCAGCGCGCCGGATGTCTCGTCGTCGCGCAGCTCGCCGGCCAGCACCAGGTACTGCTCCAGCGCGTCCACCGTCCCGTCCAGCGCCGGCACCTTCACCAGCGCCTGGGCCTCCAGCAAAAAGGGCTCGTAGTCGCCGAGCGCCAGGGTGCGGAGCAGGCGGTACTGCGCCGCCGCCTCCTCGTAGCGCCCCATGTCGCTCAGGATGCGGGCCATCGCCCAGGCCGCCTCCGCCTCCATGGGCACCGTGCGGTAGACCTCCAGCGCCTGCTCGGGCCGCTGGCTCGCCTCCAGGCAGCGGGCCTTGCCCAGCACCGCGGGGGCGTAGCCGGGCTCTTGGGAGATGACGATGCCGTAGGCCCGGATGGCCTGGCCGTAGCTGCCCCTGGACTCCGCGTCCCGGGCCCGCTCGAAGAGCGCCAGCTCCGCCGCGTCGAGGCCCGCGCCCACCAGCGATCCGTCATCGGGATCCTGGGCCAGCGCGGGGCCGGCCTGGAGCAGCAGCGCCAGCAGCAGACCGCCCGGTATCAGAGCTTGCTCCTGAGTTCGCGCACCTTGAGTCCCAGCTGGTTGAAGCGCAGCTGCACCTTGCGGGCGCAGTCCGGATCGCCCATGAGAACCCGCGCCATCTCCTGGAAGTCCCCCCCGTTCGCCAGGTAGAGGGCGACGAAGTACTGGCGCTCCACGTCCGCCGCGACCCGGTTCAGGGTCTCGTTGGGCCGGATGGCCACCTCGGCGGTCCAGCCGTCGCCGTCGGCGGGCCGCGGGCCGCTCACGGTGGAGCGCAGCAGATCGCGGATGAGCTTCGGGCGCAGCTGGATGACGTCGGGTCGGCCGCCGCCGGGCACCTGGGCCAGCTCGGTGAAGGTGAAGACCAGGGCGTTCTCCACGGTCATGGCGAACTCGCGCAGGTTTCCCGGCCAGGGGTGCTTGCGCAGGAGGCCCATGGCCCGCTCGCTCAGCAGCAGGTTCAGCACGCCCTCCTGGGGCTCGGGGATCTCCCCGCTGGTGATGAGCCGCACCTCATCGCCGTCCAGCTTGTTGCGCCCCCGGTAGTGCGAGAGCATCTCCAGCAGGTAGGGCCCGGACAGGGCGCGCTGCACGCAGAACTCCACCAGCCGGGGCAGATCCCCCCCCCGCTCCCGCAGGCTGGGCAGCAGCACCGTGCAGGCCGGGTTCAGCCGCATGTAGAGATCCGCGCGGAAGCGGCCCTGGCGGACCATCTCCGGCAGGCTCTCGTTGGTGGCGACGACGACCTTGACGTCCACCTTGCGCTCCCGGAGATCACCGAGCCGGGTCACCGACCCCTCCTGGAGCACGGTGAGCAGCAGCTTCTGGGCGTCCTCCGAGAGGTTGCCGATCTCGTCCAGGAACAGCGTGCCCCCGTCGGCCGCCTCAAAGGCCCCCATGCGATCCGAGACGCTGCCGGTGTAGCTGCCCTTGACCGACCCGAAGAGGTGCGCGGCCATCAGCTCCTTGGGGATGGTGGAGAGGTCCACCGCCACGAAGCGGCCCTTGCGCCCGGAGCGGGGGTGCACGAAGTGCCGCGCCAGCAGCGACTTGCCGGTGCCGGTGGGCCCGCCGAGCACGATGGGCAGCCGCCCGCGACCGAGGGTCAGGAGCTGAGAGCGCAGCCGCCGCATCTGCTTGCTGCGGCCCCAGAACACCGGCCCGTCGTGCTCCTGGCCGCGCATCAGGCGGGTCACGCCCTCGATCTGGGCCCGGAGGCTCGTGGCGTCGACGTAGTCGTCGTCGAGGAAGTAGGTGTACTCCTCGGCCTCGAACTCGTCGGCGGCCCGCTCGAGCGGGAGGTCATCCCGGCTGGTCATCAAGATGACCGGGAGATCCGGCGCCCGGGAGCGGAGCTTCTCCAGGATCAGCAGCCCCTGCTGCCTGCGCGCCCGCTCAATGGCCTCCTCGTCCGCGTCGTCCGTGACCCCGAGCAGCTCCTCGGGCGGCCGGTCGAAGTGCACATCCAGCAGCACCAGATCCAGGCGCCGCAGGTGCCGGCGCAGGAGCCCGGAGGCCTCCTCCCAGGACCGGGCGGGGCCCCGGAAGGTGTGCTCGGGGATGGCCCGCCGGCACAAGTCGGCGTAGCGGTCCTGATCGTCGATGATGAGGATGTCGGCCATTGGGTCGCCAGTCGCCACGAGAAGTGGCCAGCAGGAAGTCTTGGGTGTGGTCCAGCCGGACCGGGATCGGGTGCTCAGCCTCGCAGGCGCTTGAAGAGGGCCGCGAGGTGCCGGGCGACAGCGCGGGCGTCGTCGGCGAGGGCGCTCATGGCGGCCGCGTCCAGGGCGCCCGCCTCCAGCGCCGGGACAGCGGCGGCCAGCGCGGCGACGGCCGCGTCGACGGCCGCCAGATCGGGATCGGGGTCCAGCGGGGACAGCCCCGGCCGCAGGCGGGCCCAGAGCTCGGGGGCGGACTCGGAGCCGCTCGGCCCGCGCCGGGTCTGGAGGACGTCCGCCCGGAGCGCGTCGAGCAGCTCCGAGTCCGGGGCGTCAGCGGGCAGCCAGCGGAGCTGGAAAGAGACGTACTTGCCGAGGTCGTGCTTGGCGACGCGGGCGGCTTCCAGGCAGGGGTGCGCCACGCGCTCAGTCTTTCCTGGAGGCCTTTCGGCCGAAGTTCTTGAGCAGCCGCACGTAGTCGACGCGCTCCAGCGGATCGGGGGCGACGTAGTTCGCGGTGCCGCCGAGGAGGGCGACCCGCTCCCGACAGGCCGCGACCATGTCGGAGATCTCCTGGTCTTCGCCGGAGAGCGAGGCGAGGTCGACCACCAGCCGCTCGGCGTCGCTCAGGCGGAGGTGTCCCCGGCGCACGATGTCCTGGAAGTGGTTCGGGAGAGCCCCGGGCCAGGAGGTCGCGGCGATGACCTTGCGGGCGACCTCGACGAGCCCCAGCGCGCTCACCTGCCCCGTCGCGTGCAGGACCAGCGCGGCCTGGAACCAGGAGTAGATGGGCACCACCCGCCCGCCCAGCGGCCGGAAGCGCGAGGGCGGCATGCGGCGATCCAGGTGGATGAAGATGTGCCGGACCGCCTCGGCGCGCCCGATGTCATCGGCGGCGGCGCAGGCCTCGTCGATCTGATCGCTGTAGGAGCCGGCGGCCTCCATGATGCGGCCCAGCTCCCGCACGCTCACCCGGCCGGCGATGACATCGGCGAAGACCGAGTAGACCAGGGCGTCGACCTCGGCGTCGTCGCCGAACAGGGTCTCCCCCACTGCCTGACCGAGCCCCTGCCGGCCCTTCAGCAGGCGCGGCAGCTTGTAGCCGAACTGGCCGCGGATGGCGCGCAGGCGCCCCCGGCGCAGGTTGCCCAGGTTGTCCTTCAGGTGCAGCTCGTGGTACCGCACGCCGTCCAGCTTGAGCTTGGCGGCCAGGGTCTCGCGCATCTGGGTCGGGGAGCCCGAGAGGATCACCACCCGGGCGGTCTCATCCTCGCTCAGCGCTCGCAGCAGCGCGGCGCTGCCAGGGACGTTGCGCTTGGCCTCGGCGGGCTCGCGAGCCGCGCGCAGGAGCCCGCGGACGGAGTCGAAGTCCGTCTGCAGATACGTCTTGTCCAGATCCCAGCGATAGACGTGCACACCAAGAGTCTATCGTGTCCGCTCAACCTCCGTTGCTGCGAAGCTGACGATGACCCCGAAGAGGCGCCGCCCGGAGGGGCGCCATGGCCGCTGCGCGGGCGCCGTCGTAGCCCGGATCGCGGGAGACGGAGAAGGGCGCGGTCGTGGCGATGTCGTGGGGCAACAGGCCGCGCACCACCGGTCGCAGCAGCCGCCCCGCGGGGCCCTGGAGCATCGATCCGCCGACCTCCACCCCCGACAGGCCCGGCAGCGAGGCGCGGGCCTCCGCCATCACCCCAGCCAGCAGCGAGGCCGTCCAGTCCACCATGTCCCGGCCGCGGGCGTCGCCGGCCTCCAGCCAGTCGCGCCAGAGGAAGCCGACCTCCTGGGGGGTCACCTCATGCCCCGCCCAGCCGCTCGCGGTCAGGGCGGCGCCGTAGTTCGACAGGTAGGACTTCATGGCGCCCCGGAGGGGCAGGTAGGTGTGCGGGCGGGCGTCCGGGCCCACGTCGACGACGAGCCGCCCCAACTCGCCGGGGTTCACCGTGCCGTCGGCGTCGATCCAGCATCCGCCGAAGGAGGTGCCGATCTGAAGGCGGAGCAGCCGCCGCTTGCCGGTCGCCGACAGCTCCCGGCCCAGGTTGGCGAGGTCGTTGTAGAAGGCCACGGGCACGGCCCCGCCGATCCCCTCCTTGACGATGCCCTCCCCCACCCGATCGGCGAAGCCCTCGACGCAAGCGCCCTCGCCCAGCCGGGCGCGCATCACGGTGGAGAGGCTGATCACGGCGCCGTTGACGCTCATCGGTGAGGCGAAGCCCACCCCCAGGCTGTCGGGCTGGCGCCCCTCGGTCACCTCGATGACCAGCGCCCTGGCCCGGCGCACGAGAGAGTCCAGCCCCTGCTCGCCATCGGGCCAGGTGGCGGCCTGAGCCGTCCGCAGCACCGCGCCGCCGCGCATGGCGCAGGCCTTCATTCCCGTGCCGCCGATGTCCAGCCCCGCGGCCAGCCCGTCGGTAGGCGCGGAGATGGAGCGGTTGATGGTCGGGATGGATCCGCGGTGCCGTACGGGCACCGGGAGCGGCCCGTCCCCGACCACGATGGGCACGCTGTGGATCCGCCGAAGGTTGCTGAGCCAGGGCTCCAGCCGGGCGGCGTCCATGCGCGAGGCGTCGATCTGGATGCGCGCGGCGGCGGGCGACAGCAGGAGGATCCCGTTGTGCAGTCGGGCCATCACGGCGCGGGCCGCGCTCGCGGGCGCGAGCAGCCGAAACTCACGCTCGGGCGAGGTCTGGCTGAAGCCGAAGTGAAAGCGCAGCCGCCAGGGGATCGCCCTCGGGTGGCGCGCGGCGCGCGCCAGTTGCTCAGCGACAGTTTGGAGTGCGGTCATGGTTCCCCTCGAGCCGGACCCGGTTGATCGGATCCTGAGGTGCCTCTCACCAGTAGTGACTCATAGCATAGTCACTAAAGTACGTCGTTAGATAGAGCTCATGGCAAACAGCACGACCGGCTACGGCTTCGGCACCTTCAAGGGGGTCTTCACCCCCAGCCTCCTGACCATCCTCGGGGTGGTCATGTACCTGCGCTTCGGCTGGGTGCTCGGCAACGTGGGGCTCGGCGGCACCCTCCTGATCGTCACCCTCTCCACCTCGATCACCCTGCTGACGGGCCTGTCGATCGCCGCGCTGGCGACCAACATGCGCATCGGCGGCGGCGGCGCCTACTACATGATCTCCCGCTCGCTGGGGCTGGAGGTCGGGGCCGCGGTGGGCCTCCCGCTGTACTTCGCGCAGGCGCTGGGGATCTCCTTCTACGTCGCCGGCTTCGCCGAGTCGGTCAACGCGCTGATCCCCGCGCTGAACCCGGTCATCATCGGGGTGGTCACCCTCATAGGGCTCGCCGGCATCGCCTACCGATCCGCGGATCTGGCGCTCAAGAGTCAGTTCTTCATCCTGGGGCTGATCATCCTCTCGCTCATCTCCTTCTTCCTAGGGGATGCGCCAGAGCCCACCTTGATTCCCGCCGAGTCCGTCCCGCCCAAGGTCGCCTTCTGGGCGGTGTTCGCTGTGTTCTTCCCCGCGGTGACCGGCATCGAGGCGGGGATCTCCCTCTCGGGTGACCTGAAGGATCCCGCCCGCAGCCTGCCGCTCGGCACGCTGGGCGCGGTGGTCACGGGCTACGCGGTCTACATCGCGATCCCCCTCTTCTTGAGCCAGACGGTGACCCAGGAGGCCCTGCTCCTCACGGACTCGCTGGTGATGCAGAAGGTCTCGTCCTTCGGCCCGCTGATCCTGATGGGCCTCTGGGGCGCCACCCTCTCCAGCGCCATGGGCGCGCTGCTGGGCGCGCCGCGCACGCTCCAGGCGCTGGCCCGTGACCGCATCATCCCCAGGATCGTGGGCAAGGGCTTCGGGGAGACCGACGACCCCCGCTACGCCACCCTCATCTCCTTCGGGGTGGCCATGCTGGGCGTGGTGGCGGGCGATCTCAACCTGATCGCGCCCATCCTCTCCATGTTCTTCCTGACCTCCTACGGCCTCCTGAACCTCTCCTCGGGCCTCGCCGGCCTCATCGGCAGCCCCTCCTGGCGGCCCACCTTCCGGGTGCACTGGAGCCTGTCGCTCGTGGGCGCGGCGGGCTGCCTGGTGACCATGATGATGATCAACGCCGGCGCGACCGTCGGGGCGACGCTGGTCTGCGGCGCGGTCTACGCGGGCATGACCCGGCGCAAGCTGCGCGCGGCCTTCGGTGACATCCGGCAGGGCGTGCTGATGCTGGCGGCCCAGTTCGCGGTGGAGGCGCTGGAGGACTACCGCCCGGACGCCCGCAACTGGCGGCCCAACCTGCTGGTGCTCGGCGGCTCCCCCCGGGCGCGCTGGCACCTGGTGGAGCTGGCGAGCGCGCTGGCCGGCCGCAGCGGGCTGATGACCTTCGCGGCGGTGCTGCCCCGGGAGGGCGCCAGCGAGGCGAGAGGCCGCAAGCTGGCCGAGTCCATCCGCCACTACCTCCAGCGACACGACACCCAGGCGCTGGTGAAGGTGCACCGGGCGGACACCCCCCTCGATGGCGCCCAGGAGCTGGTGAGCGCCTACGGCTTCGGGCCCCTGGTGCCCAACACCGTGCTCGTCGGCGCGACCTCACATCCCAAGAACTTCGAGGCCTTCGCCCGGCTGGTGCTGCTCTGCTGGGAGACCCGGCGAAACCTGGTGGTCGTCCTGGAGCCCCATAAGGACAGCGAGGAGAGCGGCCCGACCGAAGATCGGACCCGCGGCCGGGTCGACGTCTGGTGGAGCCGCAAGCAGCGCAACGCCGGGCTGATGCTGGCGCTGGGCTACCTGCTGAAGACGAGCGCGTCCTGGGAAGACTCCCGGCTGGTGCTGCGGAGCGTCGTCAACGCCGACGCCCAGAAGCCCAGCGCCCTCGACCGGCTGGCCCGGTTCGTCGATCAGAGCCGCACCGACGCCGAGGCCTCGGTGCTCGTCCGCGGCGAGGCGCCGGTGTTCGATGTCATCCGGAAGGCGTCTGACGGCGCCGGGCTGGTGATGCTCGGAATGCGCGCCCCGACGGAGGGCGAGACCGCCGCGGAGTACGGTCGATACTACGAGGGGCTGCTGGAGCAGGTCCGGGGCCTGCCGCCCACCGCGCTGGTGCTGGCCGCCGAGGAGGTGGACTTCCACCGGCTGTTCGCGGCGGATTGAGCCGGGGGGGAGGCCCGGACAGCGTCTGGCCCCTCGTGAGGCTATACCTGCTCGCCCCCGGACTCGCGGAGATTCCAATGCGCGCGCCTGCTTTGACCGGAACCCTCCTCCTCTCTGCCCTGACCGCCCTCGCCTGTGGAAGCGGCGGCGGCAGCGACGACTCGGGCCTGAGCGCCACCGAGCAGCAGACCGCGGATATCGACGCCTACGAGGCCCTCCAGGCGGAGCTGGACAAGACCCGCTCAGAGTTCCTGGGTGAGCGCAACGGGAGCATGGTCGCGGAGAAGGACCGGCTCTACTGGCTGAACTACACCAACTGGGCTCCCACTCTGCATCGCTGGGAAGAGCCCACCGACGAGACGATCAACTACGATCTGTTCATCAGCGGCGACAGCTCCAACTACCGAATCTCGGACAGGATCGTGGTCAGCGTGCGCGATGAGGGCGGGAGCGTCATCTACCACGCCTGGGACGCCGACTCGCCGGACACCCTGCTGGGTGAGCTGGAGATGCCCGCGCCCGCGGATGAGCAGAAGTGGTACGCCTACGCGGCGGACGGGGACTACGTCTACATCCTGAAGACGGGGGAGCAGACCCGGCTGGAGCGCTGGCTCCCGGGGGAGGATGAGACGACGCTGGTGACCACCCTGGAGAGCGCCGGTGTGGAGGTGGGCATCCTCTGGGAGTTCGGGATCGACGGTGATGGGGCGGAGATGGTGGTGATCGAGAGCGGTCGCATCTGGTGGGTGGATCTGATCGCCAACGACGCGACCTGGCTGCAGAACGAGACGGAGGTTCGCAGCTGGGTGGAGATGTCGGAGGCCGGGGTGTTGTTCGACACCTACGATGGTTTGATGTTCTGGGACCACCAGACGTCGGGGCTGCGGAACCTCTCGGAGGAGCTGGCGACCCATGAGTACCAGCTGAGCGTGACGTACGCGGTGGCGCATGAGTACAACGACACCGCGGGCTTTACGCTGCATGGGAGCACGGTCGTTTATGTCGGGCACTATGGGGTGTTCGCCTATGACATGAAGGCGGGGTGGGTGGAGCCGCTGTTGCTGAACCCGCGGGATCTGCCGCGTATTGACTACCGGCGGCCGAGGGTTCTGGAGAGCGGGCTGATGTTCGTCGAGGGGCTCGTGAGTGAGTCCGGCGCGGTCGGCTCGTCGGGGCCGGTCTACATGGTGGAGAGCGATATCCTGCAGTAGGCGGGATCCTTCAGATTGGCCGCGAGCGAAGCGAGCTCTGAGCGCGAAGCGCTGCTGGGGCCCCAATACGAGTCTCGCCAGCCCTCAGAGGCCCAGGTAGCTCATCGCCAACGGCACGAAGCTGTCGATGTCCGCGCGGTCATTCACCTCAATCTCCAGCGCCCCCAGGAACACCCCCATGTGCTCCCGAATCAACGCCGCCTCCGTCCCCGCCGGGTCATGCTCCTCCCCCCCGAGAGCCCGCCGATCCGCCCCACGAGCCGCCTGCGCCACATAGTCCGCGATGTACATCATCTTCTCGTAGTTCAGCTTCTCCGGCGTATCCGTCGGCATGTGGTAGTGCTCCCACCGCCCACAGCTCAGGAACAGATACGGCCGCCCATCCAGCCGAAACGCGTGGTGATCACTCAGATCCTGCACATACCGATTGAGCACCGCCACGGTGCGGAGCCCCGCGATCCCGTTGCCCTCCAGAACCAATGACTCCAGGCCCGGATCGCTCTCCATACCCGTGACGAACAGCAGCTCCTCCCGACCGGGAATGGGCACATCATGCCCGCAGAGATCCAGGATCAACGCAAAGTGAATCCGCTCCTCCCGCTGGTCCTCATAGAAGCGAATCGAGCCCATCAGCGACGTCAAGAAGTACGGCGGCTCCTCCCCATCGAAGAAGGCGATGATCACGTCCCGCTCCAGCGGCGCTCGCTTCAACGCAACAACGACATCAAGCAGAATGGCGATAGCCGCGGCGTTGTCATCAGCCCCGGGCTGATGGCCGCAGGTGTCGTAGTGCGCGCCCAACAGGATGGGATCCAGCGTCCCATCCCGGCCGGGCACGCGCGCCAGCACATTGGCGAAGCTGTCGCCGACGGGGAAGCCGGCGATGACCTCCTGCTCTCCTGCCTCATAGGTCCACAGGTAGCGGCCGTGGTAGTCGGCCAGCCCCATCGCGACCACACGCCGCGCGAGCCACCCCTGGGCCTCATCATGACCGTGACTCCCCACCGGCCGTGTGTGCACGCAGAGCGCCTCGACGTCCTGCCGCAGCGCCTTGATGCGCGCCTCCCGCTTACCCATCACTGCTCCCGGAGCGCCTGGACCACCGCGTCGTCGACGATGTCCTCACGCAGGTAGAGCAGCAGCCAACCGCGCGCCGCCACCTGCTCCGCGCCCAGGTACGCATAACCCCCGTTGACCTCGAGCGATCGCCGCGCGTCGGCCTCCACCGGCACATGGCGCGCCTCCTCCGGCGGTGACGCGCTGGTCAGGATCACCAGCTCCGGGCCCCGCTCCCGGAAGTACGCCTCATCCCACGCCTTGGCCATCACCCCGCCATCGCGTCCGCCGATGTGCGCGTCCGTCAGCCCCGCGAGGTCGTAGATCGATCCGGTGAAGACCCACCCCAGCCGCCCGATGTCCGTGGCCGCCACGCTGCCCAGGCCAGCGCCCTGGGCCCGCTCGCCCACCGCGGCGACGGCCCCGTGGTACCAGGCCCCCGAGTCCTCCCCGCGCCAGGCCCACCACCCCTGCCCCACGAGCCAGATCCCCAGCGCCACGGCGCCCACGCGGCCCCGACCGGCGGCGCCGCCGATCAGCACCGCCAGCACCCAGCCGCACTCCCCCAGCCTGCGCCAGCCGGGCATCCAATCCCCACCGGACCAGGCGACCCCGGCGGCCATCACCCCGGCGACCCCCGCCAGCTCCCACCCCACCCGCGGCGCCCCCCGCAGCGCCAGCGCCAGCGGCGCCCCGGCGACCAGCAGCCAGGCGCCCAGGTACGCCAGACCGCCCATTGGATCCGGCGGCTTGGCGTGGAAGGTGTTGGGCACCAGCGCGCCGTAGGTGCTCCAGCGCCATACCGTCAGCGCCATCAACGACGCCGTCACCGCCGCCGCGATCGTCAGGCCGCCGCGCCGGTCCCGAAGCGCCAGCGCCGCCGCCACCGCGAGCCCAGCCAGCGCACCCTCCGGTCGACACCACACCGCGAGCCCGAGCAGCGCCGCCCCGCCCCGGACGCGCCCCAGCAGCGAGGCCGCCGCGCCGCCGCCCACCAGCAGCACCCAGAGCCCGGTCTCCAGCCCGCTGACCGCGCTGTAGAGGAACCCGCCGTTCGCCCCCACCGCCAGCGACGCGGCCGCGGCCGCCAGCGCCGCGGACGGCCCATCACACAGCGCCGCCGCCGCCCGGCCGGCGGTCCAGGCCGCGGCGACCGCGCAGGCGCCGCCCAGCAGCCGCATGGGCAGCATCGGATCCACCGAGGGCAGCGCCGCGATCCAGCCCGCCGAGAGCAGGGTCCACAGCAGGTTGCTCATCCCCTCCACCGCCGGCCGCGCCCCGTCGAAGGTCAGCCCCCCACCCTCCAGCCACGTCCGCGCCACCCGGAAGCTGATCCAGGCGTCGTCCATGGCGTACTGCCGCTCCGCGAAGCGCAGCCCGTTCGCGCCCGCGACGATCGCGCCGAGGCCCGCCCCCAGGCGAACCCGCTCGTCGATCACACCCCGTCCAGCGCGTGGATCGCCTCCCGAATGGCCTCGGGGAGCGCCGCCTTTCGGCCCGCCTCGTAGTCGAAGATGACGATCCGGCCGTCCCCCTCCGCCGCGTGGGTGCCGAGCGCCGCGCTGCCCACCCGGTACTGCATCATGAAGCCTGCGGCGTCCACCTCGCTCACCCGCGCCCCGAGCGTCAGGGTGTCCGGGAAGCTCAGGGGGCGCCGGTAGCGGCAGCGGGTCTCGGCCAGGATGGGCCCCACGCCGGTCGCGCGCATGTGGTCCAGGAGCCCGATGCGCTCGAAGTACGCGATGCGCGCGGTCTCGAACCAGCGGAAGTAGACCGCGTTGTTGACGTGGTTGAAGGCGTCCATCTCTCCCCAGGCGACCGGGACGGCGGGGACGATGACCGGGAAGCCGCGCAGGCTCTCACGCAGGGAGTCGGGGATCATGCGCTGACTCTACCGTGAAGAATCCCCGGCGACGCCTCGTAGAAGTGAGCGGCCCCCAACCAAGGGGCCGGAGGAACCCGATGCTCGCTATCGCCCTGCTCGCCCCCCTCGCCCTCTCGACCCCCGCCGCCGCGAGCGGGCTCTCGCTGCCGGAGCCCACGGCGCTGCTGGCCGAGGCCCCGACGATCGATCTCGGCGCGCTGAGCGACCTGGGCATCACCGTCACCGACGACGGCGTCATCATCGAGAGCCTCGGCATCGAGGTCAGCGGCGACTCCGTACAGATCGGCGACCTCCTGAGCGTCGACGGCGAGAACATCAACGTGCTCGGCGGGCTCGTCGTCGTGGAGGGCGAGGACGTCAACGTGATGGGCGGCCTCATCACCGTCGAGGACGGCGCGGTGGACGTCATGGGCATCGTCCAGACCACCGCCGACGGTCAGGTCACCGTGCTCGGCATCACCGTCCAGTAGGGCCGTCCGCCTCGCAGAGTCGGGGCGCGTCGTCCGGCACCGGCGTCTCCTCAAAGACGCCCCGTCGCAGCGGCATCCAGGTCCGCCCCGCCTCGCTGAACTCCAGCACCCCCTCGTCGTGGATGTAGCGCACGCGCCCCTCGTCGGCGGGCTGCAGCCGCCTGCGCGTGATGTCGCCGCAGAGCGACAGCGCCGCTTCTCCGGAGCCCACCGTCCAGGGGCCGTCGATGACCTCTCGAACGGTGATCGTCGGCGTCAGCGGCCACTCGGTCAGGGGGAAGTCGGCGCTCCGACCGTCCGTGAGCAGACAGCGCCAGCCCTCCTCGGGCGTGCCCAGGCAGAAGCCCCCCGAATAGATGCCGAAGTGCTTGTAGCCCTCCTCCCGCTCGAAGAGCGGCGTCAGGCCCCCGGCCTCGATCCGAAACGAGCGCACGGCGCGGGGCCGACTCCAGGTCGCCGAGACCACCCCCGCCTCGCCCAGTGACATCGGGAAGATGTGGTCCGCGTCCTGGAAGTCGCCAGCGAGAACCCCGTCCAGGAAGACCTGCTTGTCCTCGATCGTGACCAGGGTGTCGCCGCTCCACGCGGCGTCATCGGCGGCGAACAGGCGCCCGCAGCCAGCCTCGATGTCCATCACCTGGTAGTCCCCCCCCCTCGCCAGGAGCACGGCCCCGCCGTCCGCGCGCCAGCCCTCCAGCCAGGATTGCCCCTCCAGCGCGCAGGTCACGCGCCGGCCGTCTGGTGCGTTCAGCGACGCCTCCCACGCCCCGCTGAAGGGCGACGGAGCGCGCACCATCGCGACGGCACCGCCCGGCCCCAGCTTCCCATCCATGGCTCCCCAGCCGCCGATCGGCGCGTAGCCCTCGGGGGTCCAGCGGAGGGTGGTCCCGGAGCGCCGCCACCAGGCCTTCCAGTAGTCCGAGGGCACATAGAGCGCGCCCTCCGCCCCGGGGTGGGAGGACACCTCGTAGCCCTCGTCGCTCCCCTGCGGCGCGACAGGCAGCACCGCCGCGACGCTGCCCATCAGGATCGCCGCCCCCACCGAGGTCGCCCCGACCCGTGCCCGCGCGCCGCCGCGCACCGACGCCCCCCAGACGCCGAGCCGCGACTGCCAGCGCCAGCCGAACAGCAGCCCCAGCGCGCCCATCCCGAGCGCGGCGAGGATGGCGGCGCTCATCAGCGGTGTGCCGGGGTTGAACGGCCACAGCGCGCTGGTGACAGCGGCGGCCGCGAGCACCGCCAGCGGCCCCGCGATCACGGCCGGCCCCGAGGTGACGCTGCGAGCAGCGAAGATGGCGCTGTAGAGCACGGACACCAACGCTAGCAGCGCCACCAGCAGCTCCGCGGCGTCGAAGCTGTCGACGGCCTCCACCAACGCCCAGCGCCGATGGATCAGCAGCGTGGGCAGCGCCAGCGCCGGCAGCTGGACGGTCAGCAGACCCGCGATGCGTGCCCGCTCAGGCCCTCCGAGCCCCAGCCAGAAGGCGTCCGTTGTCCCCGGCGATCGCGCGGCCACCACGGCCGTCACCCCCGGCACCAGCAGCAGCAGCGTGAACAGATCCCAGGCCGCGCGGTAGGTCTCGTCGATGAGCGCCCCCGCCGCCCAGGCCAGCGGCAGCGCCAGCAGCAGCACCCAGCGGGCGTTCAGCTCGCGCCACACAGCGAGGCGGAAGGTCGTCCAGGCATCCATGATCGCTCCAGTCAGTGTGTTGGGTCGCCGAGGCGGCGAGGCGCTACAGCAGGGTCTCGCCGAGCAGGGCCTCGACCCAGCGCGGGTACAGCGGCTCGCTGTGTGCGCGCTGAATGTCGGTCACACCGAGCGGCGTGAAGGCGCGCACGGTCCCGTCGTCCAGCACCCTGATCAGCGGCCTTCCGCGCAGCGTCACGGGCCCCGACGTCGCGCTCTGCTCCGCGAGGCTCCACAGCTCGTACTGCTCGGGCCCCGCTGGAGCGAGCGCGAGATCACGGTCCACCAGCTGCGCCCCCTCCGGGAGGGTCACCCAGGTGTCCTCAGGCAGCAGGCAGCGCAGCTCCTCCCCGCGGTTCTCCACACAGACCGCGCCCTGGTGGACCGACAGCCGGCCGGAGGGCTCCTCGCCGATCAGCAGGGGCTCCAGATGATCCGCGTGCACTTCGTAGAGCTGCAGCCGGTTCTGGTTGAGCTGGTAGTCGTCGACCCGCCCGCTCGCCTCCGCCGCGACCTCCGCGACCTTCTCCCGGGACCAGTAGTCCCGAACCAGCGTGCGATCCCCGGCCTGGAAGGCATAGGCCCGGGGAGAGGCGACCTCGCCGACGGACTCACCGCCGACATGGACCTCGCCGTCCCGGAGCGTCACGAGCGCGTCATCGAGCCACGCGGCGCCGACCGTGTACCCGCTGGGGCGGCAGCCCTCCTCCATGTCGATGGTCCAGACGCCGCTCTGAATCTGATAGGCCAGCGCCCGCCCGTCCGACCGCCAGAACCAGCGCCCCACCGCCAACCCGCGCCCCTCCTTCACCATCTCGGCCCCGGCCGAGCAGGACACCTCTTCGCCGTCGACGATGAGCCTGAGCGTGGCGATGTCCTCTCCGGGGGCCCGCGTGATCAGCGTCATCGCCTCCTCCGGCCCCAGCGTTCCGGCGATCACGCCGCGGTGTGGCAGCCGCTCGTAGCCATCCTCGGACCAGCGCCAGGCGTAGAGGCTCCGATCGGCGTTCAGCAGGGAGCCCGGGAGGTAGAGCGCGACGTCGCCGTCCGGCGAAGCGACCACGCGGTGCGGGCCGAAGGGCATGCTCGGCCACAGCCAGCCGGACGAAGCGGCCAGCAGCCCCACGCCCAGCACCGGCAGCGCGATCCTGAGCCACGACCTGCGCGATGTCGAGGCGCCCCAGACGCCGAGCCGCGACTCCCAGTAGAGGGCCAGCCCGAACGAGGCGATCGCCACGATGGCCGTCGCCGATCCCATGGCCTGGAGCTCCGTCACCTCGGCGTGGAGGGACCGGGCGAACGCGGTCGCCATCAACGTCATCATGCCGGCCAGCACGCCGCCGAGCACCAGCACCCCGCTGGCCGTCGCCCGCGCGGCGAAGATGAGCGCGTAGAACGCCAGCAGGCCGCCAGCCACGACGATGAACATCATCGGCAGCGCGGAGGTGAGGGCGTCATCTCCGAGCGCGGGCACCACGCGAGCCAACACCAGCGCGGGCGCCAACACCAGGGCGGGCAGGTGCGCCGCGAAGGTGCCGACGAGCCGCGCCCACGGCGGCCCCCCGAGCCCCCGCCAGAAAGCGTCCGTGTCGCCGCCCCCGCGCGCCGCCAGCAGGCCGGCGAAGCCCGGCAGCAGGATCCAGCAGAGACCCAGCCAGCCCTTCAGCAGCAGCTCGGGGATGAGCCAGCCCGACGCCCCGATGAGCGGCAGCGCCACCAGCAACCACCAGCGGGCGTTCAGCTCACGCCACACAGCGAGGCGGAGGGTCGTCCAGGCGCTCACGCCGTCACCATGGCCGCGAGCAGCTCATCGAAGCGCACCGGCAGCGAATCCACCCGGGCGCCGCTCGTGATGAGCACCTGCTCCGCCACGCCGTCCGGATCATCCAGGATGAGCTCACAGGACCGACCGCGCTCGCGCCGCTGCAGCACCGCCGCCCCGATGGCCTCCAGCACGCCGCGCGGCTGATCCAGCACCCGCACGGCCCGGAAGCGCCGCCGCCAGCTGTCCACCGAGTCGCTGGCGAGCACCGCGCCCTCGTTCAGCAGCGTCAGGTGCGTGCACAGCCGCTCCAGGGCGTCCGCGTCCTGGGCCGCGCAGATCATCGTCGAGCCCGCCGCCCGGTGGGCGATCCAGCGCTCGGCGATCGCCCGGGCGACTGGATCCAGCCCCAGGAAGGGATCGTCCAGCACGTAGTTCTTCCCCCGCCGGCCCAGCGCCAGGATGAGCCCCAGCCGCACCCGCTGGCCCTGGCTCAGGCGGTTGGCCGCGTTCTTCGCCGGCAGCTTGAACTCCGCGATCATCGCCTCCCCCACCGCCGGCTCCCAGCCCGGCAGCGAGCGCGCCAGCCGGTACCAGCGCCGCACGGAGATCCCCGGATCCAGCGGGCAGCCCTCGGGCAGGTAGATGGCCCCGGTCGCCCCCGAGACGGCCCCGCCGTCGGGACGCAGCACCCCGGCCACGGTCGCCAGCAGGGTGCTCTTGCCCGCGCCGTTCAGCCCGATGACCCCCATGCAGCCGCCCGTCGGCACCTCCAGCGAGACGCCCCGAACCGCCGAGCCCACCACCACATCGCGCACATCGATCATGACGCCGTCTCCACCAGCGAGAGGTTGCCGTCGAGCGCTGACCGGATCCGGCCCAGCAGCTCGTCGTCGGAGAGGCCCATGGACCGGGCCCGCTGGATCAGCCGCTCGATCTCATCGCGCAGGAGCTGATCCCCGGAGGTCTCGACCGCGCCGGCGGCCACCCGGTAGGGCTCCCCCCGGCGTCGAACGAGGATGCCCTCCCCCTCCAGATCCCGGTAGGCGCGGGCCACCGTGTGGTAGTTGACGCGCAGCTCCGCGGACATGCTCCGAACGCTGGGCACCTCGCCCCCGGGGAGCAGGATCCCCGCGGCGATGGCGTCCTTCAGGCCCTCCCCGAGCTGGAGGTAGATGGGCACGCCGCTCTCGGGATTGATCGGTATCTTCATGTAGTGATCTATAGCAGTAGATCAGTAGGTGATCTACTGAAATCGATCAGCACATCAGTTTTCCTCTCGGAGGAATGCCCTCAGGCCTCCTTCCGCGTCCTCCAGTGGTTCACCCAGTGGTCCCACTTGATGACGGACTCTTCGGGCATCACCGCCTCCACCGGGCCCTCGCGGGTGTGGAACTGCAGGCGGCGGCGCATGTCGACGGTCGCGGTCAGCAGATCAGGCAGCGCCACCCGCCAGCGGTCGGCGCCCTGCGGGTCCACCACGGTCAGGGCGTCCTCGGTGAGGCGAAGCCGGCCCTCGGCGATCACCGGGTTGACGTCCCCCAGCGAGGTGAGCTGCATGGGCGCGCTCTCGAGCACGATGCCGTCCCGCTCGTAGACGGCGATGTCCGCGATCCATTGCTGGCTCAGGTGCTCACGCACGCGATCGACCGCGTCGTGCAGCGCCAGCGGCGCGTCGCCCGCGGTCGGGTGCAGCTTGTGGTGCACGTCCATCCGCCAGCCCGCGCCGCAGCTCCGGCAGGTGAGCCTGTCTCCAGCGGGCTGGAGGCCATCGATGGTGAAGCACAGGGGGCAGGCGTAGAGCACATTCTCCGCCCCCAGCGCCAGCCCCGAGCCCTTCACCGACCAGTCCGCGCCCAGCACGGCAGGGACGCGGATGCGCTCCTCGACGTAGGCGCGGATCTCCGACATGGGGGCCCGGCGCGCGAAGACCTTCGGCGGGTCGAACTCCACATGAACCCGGCTGGTCCGCATCTTCACGCCCCAGCGCGGGGCCTGACGGTAGGCGTTGATGATGCGGGCGGTGACGACCGGCGCCCGCATCAGCCGCACCAGCTTCTCGATGCTCCGCACCATGGGCAGGGGCCGCCCGTCCCAGGTGCGCTCCCCCTCGGGGAAGAGGCCCACCGCCGCCTCCAGATCCCGCCACGCCTTCAGCTTTCGGACGGAGCTCATGTCCGCGACGAACTTGCTGCGGGGCACCACCGCGGCGAACTGCATGATCCGGGAGATGCCCGGCTCCTGCATCAGCGAGCGGGTCGCCATGAAATGAATCTGCCGGTCGCTCGCCAGGATGAGGGTGATGGGATCCAGGCTGGCGACGTGGTTTGAGAGCACCAGCACCGGCCCCTCGCGGGGCACGTTCTCCCGGCCGGCCACCGTGACCCGGTGCCGGGGCCAGAGCGCTGCGCGGAAGAACGGGATCGCGAGGTTGACCCTGCGATCAACACGTTCCTTGTTCTCGGGACTAGGCTCGGGAACCGTGCGCGTCCGGACCAGTGCCACTGGACTCTCTCCTGCGTCTCTGGAGAGATTATCCCAGAGACCTCCCGACTTCACTCACCACAGCCCTTCAGCGGCGCGGCGGCGGGCCCCGCTGCGCAAAGGAGCGATCGGGGGCGGCCGTGAAGCAGCGGGGGATGAAGGGGAAGGTGTCGGTCAGCACGTAGTGGTAGGTCTCACCGTGATCCGGGGTCTCGCCGACGCGGCCGTTGCAGGCGTCCAGCCCCCCCAACCCCTCAATGAACTCGTAGTCCTCGACGAAGGTGCCGTCGTAGACGCCGCCGGGGCCGCCAGCGGGGCGCTCCCCCGCTCGCAGGCGGTAGCTGCTGCCGCCCAGGTTGGCGTAGATGGGGTAGCCATCCGCGGCGAAGCCCACATGCCGGGGGGCGTCGCCGTCCAGCAGCCCCTCGGGCACGCCGTGGTAGTGATAGGTGCCATCGGGCTGAACGTGAGCGTTGTTACAGTCGAGCCCGAGCCCCACCGCGCCGGACATGGCCTCGTACTGCCAGCCCGATCGCATGTCGTTGTTCCAGAACTCCGCCGCCCCCGGGTCGAAGGGCACCCCGTTGACCGCGATCCCGAACTTGCCCAGCGGCACCGACGCGCCAACCCCCGCGGGGGTCAGCGGGGTCGAGAAGCTGTGCGCCCGGGGCTGGATGGTGTGGGGGTTGCCGGCGTTGGGGAAGGCCCCCACGGCGTGATCGGGGATGCCGTTGGACTGAACCCAGAGGGCGTCGACGGTCTGGGAGACCGTGACCTCATTGGCGGCGGGGAGCGCGGACGGCTCCACCGTACAGGGCACGACCTCGAAGGTACCCACCGCCGCGATCCTCGGACCGCGCCCCCGCTCGCTCCGGGCAGGCGGCCCCTGCCCCGGCGGCTGCCAGGGGCGGGCCTGCGCCTCCTCCGGGCTCAGCAGATCGGCGGGGGTGCAGCCGACCTCAAGCAGCAGGAGCGGCGACAGGAGCGAGAGGATGACAAGCGGCGGACTCATGGAGGTTCCCTGCTGGCTGTTCGATGTCTGCTGCTTCTTCTCATAGCAATCTCATAGCAATCTCATTGCAATCTCATTGCAACAACCGTTCCAGGTCCGTTCTACAGGCGCTGCGCCCGGGATCCGTGGTGCCGAACGCAGCCGCTAGCGCGAGATCCGCATCAGAGCTGCGAAATCCACACCCCGACCGCCGCTGTAGTCAGCATTCGTGTCCAATACACAGCCAACGCACTCCTGCGTTACAACTTTTTGAAATTCAGGTCCGTAAGCCACACACATCGCAACAAGACGCGGTAGAGTGAGCGCGCCCATGGTCGCAGCGGCTCGTTCCGTTCCGTTCCCCATCCTAAACACACGCGAGACGGCTGTGACCTGGGCACTGTTACACCTTGCTACACATCCTACCGTTACGGTGGTGTACAGTCTGCCTGCCCTGCCCGCAGCGGCTCGCCGTTTCCATCCAACACTACCGCCGAGACGGCTGCGGTCGGGGTGCCTCAGAAGAACAACGCCTGTAGCGTTCGATTCCTCGAATCCGGGAATTCGCTGTGTGATATCGTACAAGGGAACTTGAACGGGGAACACATGGAGAACGGGGTCAGCGACTTCGAGGTTGTTCAGTCTGAGGGTGGGTGGGAGCACCACTTCGCCAACATCGGGTGGACCGTCGGCAACTTCTGCAACGCCCGCTGCGGACACTGCTACAGCTGGAAGGTCCGCAAAGACAGCAGCGAGTTCCTGACCACCGACGACGTGGATCATGTCATCGCGCAGCTCAAGCGGCTGGGCGTCCAGACGGTGAACCTGGGCGGCAACGAGCCCATCTACACCCACGGCTCGGACATCAAGGCGACGCTGCTGCCCTACATCATCCGCAGCCTGCACGCGGCCGGCATCCCCGTCGGGCTCACCACCAACGGGGTGAGCTTCACCTGGCTCGATGAGCATCATCACGACGAGCTGATGATGATCAACGACATCGACTTCTCGCTGGACAGCCCCTTCGAGGCCGAGCACGACCTGAACCGGGGGAACAAGCTCTACAAGCGCACCCTCCAGGCCATCCAGCGCAGCGTCGACCTCGGCATCGACTGCTCGGTCATCGCCTGCGGCATGAAGAAGAACTTCACCCCGGAGTACCTCTCGGCCTACCTGGCGCTCACCAAGCTCATGGGCAGCGAGTTCCGCATCAACACGCTCAAGCCCGTGGAGAAGATCCTCGTCCCCCAGATGCCGACCGCCCGTCAGTTCTACGAGGGCTTCGCCTTCCTGATGCAGAACACCGACTGCGTGACGCTGGGCGAGAGCTGCCTCACCGCCTTCACCGAGGCGGGCACGGCCGGCTGCCCCTGCGGCACCACCTCCTTCCGCATCAACGCCAAGACGAAGGACGGCCGCATCCCCCTGAACCCCTGCGTCTACATGCACGAGTTCAAGGTCGGCGACCTGCTGAGCGAGGACATCGTCGACATCGTCACCAGCGACCGCTTCCGCTCCTTCGCCGGCCGCCGTGAGCAGCTCCCCAGCGCCTGCGCCGAGAGCGACTGCGACTACCTGGAGACCTGCCGGGGCGGCTGCAGCGCGCGCTCCTTCCTCATCCACGGCGATCTGGAGAGCAAGGATCCCTACTGCCCTCAGGAGTACGCCGACGTCCACGGCCGGCCGGCGCTGCCCCACCGCCCCGAGGTGGGCTGCCACGAAGGCATCCGGGTTCACGACAACTACCTCTGCACCTGGATCGGCGAGGCCCGCCCCGAGTTCGTCAGCGACCGCTACACGGTGGTCGAGCAGTTCATGGGCAACGCCGGCCTCATCGGCGAGACCCGTCACATGTCCGGCTGCCGTCAGGCCGCCGCCGCCCAGGCCGAGGGCCCGAGCCTCATCCCCACCAGCCCCAGCGAGTGACCCCATGACGCTCCGCCCCTCCCCGTTCGCGCACCGCTACGACATGGCCGACGGCACCCGCGCCATCTTCCACGCCCTGAGCCTCGACATCGTGTTCGTGGGCCCCGAGGTCGCGGCGCTGTTCCCGCCGGTCTGGGACCGCCCGCTGGCCTTCCGCGTGCCCCGCGGTGGGATCGGCGACGTGCGCCCCGACTACCCCACCCCCGACGCGCTCTCCGCCCCGGCCGAGTGGATCGCCGCCGCGGAGAACCCGACACAGGAGGCCGAGCGCGAGGCCGCCGTCTCCCTCTTCACCGAGCTGCACCTGCTGCAGGAGCCCGGAGAGACCTTCGACTCCGAGTGGGTGGGCAAGCTGCAGGGCATGGTGATGGACGTGCAGATGAAGATGCTCACGCTCACCCCCACCACCCTCTGCAACTACCGCTGCACCTACTGCCACGAGACCGAGGAGTCCCGGGCGACCGACGAGCGCATGACCCTCGAGAACGCCCAGGCCGTCATCAAGGCCTGGGGCAAGTACGCGGCCTGCTCGCCGGGCAAGAAGGATCTGCTCATCTACGGCGGCGAGCCCCTGCTGAACCCGGAGGTCACCCGCTACGCCATCGAGCACTTCTCCGCGGCGCCCGAGGAGCAGTACGGCGGCAAGGTCTGCCCCATCCTCGTGACCAACGCCTCCCGCATCACCCCGGAGTGGGCGAGCTTCCTGAAGGAGCACGACGTCTTCGTCATCGTCTCCTGCGACGCGGTGGGTGAGCGCAACGACCGGGCCCGGGTCACCGTCGGCGGCGGCGGCACCTTCAACATGATCGAGCGCGGCTACCGCATGCTCCAGGCGGCGGGCGTCCGCACCGCCATCAGCGTGACGGTCGGCACCCACAACGCCATCGACATCCACGACAGCTTCGTCGAGACCATCGACTACTTCAAGCCCCTGGACATCGGCCTGAACTCCTGCCTCCACCAGGAGCACGGCGACGCGGAGAACCCCATCGCCGCCGAGCCGCTGGCCGCCACCCAGCGCATGCTGGAGGCCTACTCCCGGGCGCGGGCCAAGGGCGTCTACGTCGAGCAGTTCAACCGCCGCATCCGGCCGCTCGCGATGCGGAACCACCGGGTCAAGGACTGCTCCTCCTGCGGCGGCCGCATCGTGGCCCACCCCAACGGCCGCTTCTCCTTCTGCGACGGCTTCTCCTACACCGACGAGTACAGCTACACGTTCGAGGGCGAGCTCGATCTGGAGAACAACAAGGACTACGAGCGCTGGTCCAAGCTCTCGCCCCTCAACTGGCCGGACTGCTACGAGTGCCCCGCGCTGGCCCTCTGCGGCGGCGGCTGCCGCTACGACGCGGCCATGGCCAGCGGCCGCATCGACGGCCTCGATCCGCACCGCTGCACCCAGGACCGGGAGATCCTGCGCTGGGCCGTCAACGATCTGGGCCGCATCGTCGAGGCCCAGGCGCTCACCGGAAGCCAGGTGCTGCTGCCCTCGGAGGCCGCCCGCAAGCAGCTCCTGGGCGAGCTGACCCTCGACCCCCTCACCATCCCCCTCGGCAACGCCAACCGCTACGGCGAGCGCGTGGGGCGCCCGGTGGAGCAGTTCGCGACCTCCAGAGATTAGAGGACACCGTGGCGAAGCGCGGACTGCTGATCGACTACGAGTACTGCACGGGCTGCCACGCCTGCGAGGTCGCCTGCAAGCAGGAGCACGGCTACCGCGTCGATCAGTGGGGCATCATCGTGGATCAGCTAGGTCCCCTGCAGATCAGCGCCGGGCGCTGGAGCTTCCACTTCGTGCCCACCCCCACCGAGCTCTGCAACCTCTGCCGCCACCGCACCGTCGCCGGCAAGGCCCCGTCCTGCGTCCAGCACTGCCCCACCGCCTGCATCGAGCTGGTCCAGGGCGAGGACGCGGTCACCGCCGCCCTGGAGCGGGTGCGCGGCAGCCAGCGGGCGGTCTTCTTCAACAAGTAAGCCGGAGCAGTCATGTTCTCCGAGAACGACACCGAACCCACCTTCAGCGGCCCCCGCGGCCGCGCGCCGGGCAGCCGCATCTACCACCACGACGACCTGCACGCGGTCTTCGAGCGCGGGGACGACGTCGCCGTGGTGCACCGGCACAGCCTCCAGAAGATCTACCTGCCCCGGGCCGAGTGGGAGGCGGACAAGGCGTCGGTCATCGCCCGCTTCCGACCCTACGAGCTGGTCAAGCCCCCGACGACCCCTCGCATCCTCCAGGCGGTGCTCACCCAGGCCTGCAACTACCGCTGCAGCTACTGCACGGTGTTCAACAACCCCCAGCCCGCCGCCAACAAGACCATGACCCTGGAGGTCGTGGACAAGGTGATCGAGACCTGGAACGAGAAGGTCACCGCCAAGAACGGCCTCCTCATCCTCCACGGCGGCGAGCCGCTGATGAACTGGAAGGGCCTCACGCGGCTCGTCGAGGGCATCGACGCCAACACCGTGATGTTCACCAACGGCAGCCTGCTGGACAAGGAGAAGGCCCGCTGGCTCGCCGCCCACGACGTCAACGTCCTGGTCAGCATGGACGGCCTGCCGGAGGTCCACGACCGCACCCGCCGGGACGTCGTCGGCCGCGCCACCAGCGAGCGCACCCTCCAGGGCTACTGGAACGCCGTGGAGGCCGGCTGCGTCACCGGCGTCTCCCTGGTGATGGGCGCCCACAACTGGCACCGGCTGGTGGACACCGTCGAGGAGGTGCTCGACCTGCTGGAGCCCGCGAGCCTCGGCGTCAACCTGCCGCACTTCGCCGAGAACTACACGAACTGCGAGCTGAACATCGACCGCTACGCCCAGGACATGGTGCGCCTCTTCCGGCTCGCCCGCAGGCGGCAGTTCTACCTCTACCCCATCACCAAGTTCGTGAAGCACATCGTCCAGGAGCGCTTCAAGTGGTTCGACTGCTCGGCCATGGGCGAGAAGCTGGTGGTCTTCCCGGACGGCTCCGCCTCCAACTGCATCAACTACACGGCCAACGCGAGCGGCACGGAGCTGCTGGACATCTGGCAGCACGAGCTGCCGGTCTACAACCCGATCTGTCGGGGCTGCCACGCGCTGGGCATCTGCGGCGGCGGCTGCATCTACGACGGCAAGATGTTCAACGCGACCAGCAAGGGCCTGGAGTGGTCCGGCGGCGCGCCCCAGGCGCTGCACGAGCACCGCGAGGAGCGCCCGGAGGACTGGAAGGCCTGGGGCGACACCGGCGCCTCCAAGGGAGTCCAGACGGCCAGCGACGCCCAGGCGCTGACCTACGACGGCGGCCACGAGCACGCCCCGGACAGCCAAGGCGCCCAGGGCGCCTGCTCCACCCACGGCTTCGATCTGCGCTTCTGCCGCTCGGCGCTGGCGCTGATGGAGGAGATGGTCTGGGACATCTTCGAGGCCTTCGGCCACGGCTCCCCCGAGCGGGCGGAGCTGGAGCGGGAGTACGACTGCTTCCTCTCCCAGCCCGCGGGCGCCAAGGGCCTGCGCATCGGCATCGGCCACGAAACCATGGACACCTGACGAACCAATGAGCGCGCCCTACACCCCCTCCTTCCGCACCTCAGGCTGGCGCTACTGGCCCCTGGAGCTCTGCCTGAGCGAGCTCTCCGCCATCGGCTACGGCGCGGTGGAGTTCTGCCTGGAGCACCCGGACGCGGCCCCGCGCTCGATGACCCCGGACCGCTGCAAGGCGCTGGTGGCGCTCCTCCAGCGCAACAACCTGGGGCTCTCCAGCGTGAGCTTCCACGGCAAGCGCGAGCACCCGGCCCTGAAGGCGGAGTACACCCGCCGCCTGGTCGACGTCGCGACCCTGATGCGCGACGCCGGCGCCGAGGTCGAGGTGCTGGTCGTGGGCAGCTGCCTGCCAGGCCGCGACGCGGCGGACGAGGCCGCGCGCTTCGAGCGCATCGTGGGCCTGATGACCGAGATCTGCCCGGTGGCCGCGGACCGCGGCTTCGTGGTGGCCCTGGAGCCCGAGCCGGACACGGTGATTGAGGGCACAGCCGCGATGGACCGACTGCTGAACGCGGTGGATCACCCGGCCCTGAAGGTGAACCTGGATCTGGGGCACGCGGAGGTGACCGAGGGGGACGTGGCCGGCGCCATCCGGCACTTCGCGAATGTTCTAGCTCACGTTCATGTGGAGGACATCAAGGATCGGGTACATGTCCATCTGGTGCCTGGTGAGGGGGATATCGACTTGCCGGCGGCGTTTCGGCTGTTGTCTGAGGTGGGGTATCGACGGCCGCTGACTATCGATCTGTTCAACATCAATGATGATGCTGTCGGCTGGGCTCGACGTGCCTATGTGGGGCTGCTGGGGGGGTTGTCTTCTGCGTTTGACTAGTGGTTGTCGGGTCGGTTGTCGGTTTGTCGGATCGGTTGTCGGGTCGGCGGGTCGGCGGGTCGGCGGTTCGGCGGTTCGGCGGTTCGGCGGTTCGGCGGTTCGGCTCGGTTTGACGGAGGTCTTTGGTGACGCTTCGATCGGTCTCGGCAGTCGCGGGCTCGGTTTTTGAGCGTCCCGTCGAGGCTCCGTCGTGCTGCCTGTTGGGTTGTTGGACTTCCCGAACCTTTTTGGTGGCGCGGTGCCCCTGGGTAGATTCGACGTGTGCTCGCTGCGCTAACGAATCCCCGGACGATCCGTCA
>Ga0316204_10003915_pt1 | contig 28261 bp, 25 predicted proteins | sample 6monrhotite_MG_2_FD_205661 | JGI IMG/M metagenome (GOLD analysis project Ga0316204, IMG submission 205661) | Microbial mat bacterial communities from mineral coupon in-situ incubated in ocean water Damariscotta River, Maine, United States -... | ecosystem: Environmental > Aquatic > Marine >...
CCACCACCTCCTCCCATCATACCCTGGGCTGTAGGTAGGACAATTGATCCTGCGGTCGGAACTCGTGTACCTGATGCTCTTCTATAAACGGCTGTTTGGATATCTAATCCTGTAGTTGGATTGGCTGATAACAGTGAAGAGTTTTCAACTCGTTGGGTAACATCAACGTATTCGCCAATTACGTTCTCTGCTGTGTCGTAGTTGGCTTCGTAAATAAAACTACCGTCAGTATTTACAACATCGAGATATGTTAGAGAAAATGATTGATTGAGAGCAATTGTGGGCAGAGTTCCTGTGTTTGCCCAACCAGTGTTGATTTCCGAGTTTGCTATCAGAAAATCAACACCCTCGATATATTCCATCGTTTGTGTGGCCGAAATTCCATTTCTCCCACCGATGCGAACCAGGCTTTCAGTTGATGTTGTGGTACTTTGCCCATCGATATCTGCAACAATTACCTGGATGTACTTTTGGCCTGTGTTGTCGACGATGCCTCTTTGCAAAATCCCTGGTGCAGAAATACCATTTGCTGAACAGGTGAAATCAGCTGGGCAAGGTGATGTGATGCTTCCATCTAGGTTGATTGTGAATGGATTGGCTGATTGTGCTGGCGCTGTTTGTGTAGTCATAATGGCAATGAGAAGCACACTATTGATCTTTTTGTTTGACGTGACCAGCTGTTTGTGTCGTTCAAGATTCAAGGCCGAGCGAACAAAAATTTCTTTTAAATAATTAGGCAAAATATCTCTCCACAAGTCGACACTATGAAATTAATAATATTATTATATACTTATGTTTGTGTTTGAATTTTATCCTGTTTATATTAGGTCTAGATTAAGAATTGATCTAAATGTTGGTTTTGTCTGCAGTAAGTTTGATGGTTTCGTACCAGAAAGAAGGGAATATACCGTGAAAGATATTATGGGGGGGGCTGAAAAGCGGAAAAAAGTGGCTTAGGTGGTTTTTAAGTGCTTTTATAAGCGAAGTATTATTGACTACAAAAATTTACTCCAATCAACAGAGTTATTGCCAAAGACAAAGAACTCCGGGTTTAAAAGAGACTCTTTAGTATTGTAACAAAGCTTATTCATTTGAGTGTCAGTCAGGTAACCTCCCGCCTCTTCTACAACGCATTGTGCTGCTGCTGTATCCCATTCCGATGTTGGGCCTAAACGAGGATAAACATCGACAGTTCCTTCTGCTACTAAACAGCTTTTTATGGAGCTTCCCATAAAAACTAATTCATGATCACCTATTTCTTGTAAAAAGTGATCTAAAGAGTTTTTAGCGTGAGAGCGGCTGCTGGCAACACGAATTTTATTGGTTGCATTTTTTGTAACATGTATCTGCTCACGTTTGTCGCCTTCAATTTTAAAGGCTCCACTATTTTTGCTCGCGAAATAACAAACACCGCTAATTGGTATATACACTACACCTAAGATAACTTCGTGGTTATGGATGAGAGCAATATTGACCGTGAACTCTCCATTTCGTTTGATGAATTCACGAGTGCCATCTAATGGATCGACCAACCAATAAGTTTCCCAGGTTTTGCGTTCAGAGAATGGGATGTTAGTTGATTCTTCTGAAAGAATAGGTAAAGCGGGTGTTAGTTTTTTTAAACCTTCAACAATGCACATATGTGCAGCTAAATCAGCAGTCGTTACTGGAGTGCTATCGTCTTTTCGGTTGATGTCGAAGCCTGAGTTATAAATTTCAAGAATTTTGTCTGCGGCTTCTTTAGATAGATCGATAACCGGTTCTAAAAGTGTTGCTGGATTGTTATGGGGCATATTAACTCGACTTTAAATGTTCGCGCACCATAAACAGTGCTGCGATGCTTCGGGCTTCTGTACACTCTGCATGAGAACAGAGTTCTGATAGTTCGCTGAGTTTCCAGGGGATAACTTCTATCTCTTCAGGTTCGTCACCCGTTTCTCTCTTTTCATAAAGATCTTGGGCGAGAATAATACTCGTAACGTGGCTGAGATAACCAGGTGCAATGGTGAATGAAGTCAGATGGTGTAAACTATTTGCTGCATAGCCGACTTCTTCCATCATTTCCCGATTGGCGGCGTTGAGCAGATTTTCTCCTTTTTCTACTCGTCCTTTCGGTAATGCTAATTCGTAGCGGTGTACGCCTGCTGCATATTCACGAATGAGTAATACGGTGTCGTCATCAAGCATAGGGACAACCAACACAGCGCCGTGAGATCGGTTTTTTAATCGTTCGTATTGCGTTTCAACACCGTTGCTGAATTTAAGATCCAGTTGCTCAATTTCAAACAATCTGGATTTGGCAACAGTCTTTTGTTGTTTGATTTCTGGTGGATTGCGTGGTGAGGTTTTGCTCAAGTTTGTTCTCTAAAACGGCTTTACGATAGCTAAAATTGTAATGGCTATTAAAAAAGGCACTGGGATTTCGTTAATCAATCGATAAAATACGTGGTCTTTTACGTTTGCGTCATATTTAAAACTGACTACAACTTGATAACAGTAGTGGTGATAGTAAAGCAAGCCTGCTACTAACAGTAGTTTCAGGTAGAGCCAAAAACTGGTGTAATAGGCAGCAAATGCATAATCAAAAAGCATCCATGTGCCGAGCACAACGGTTCCCACTGCTCCAATTGTCATCATCACAAAAAGTTTTCTTTCCATGATTTTAAATCGGTTGTTACCGACTTGATCTTCAGTATCTGCGTGATAAACAAATAGACGAGGCAAATAGAATAGGCCTGCAAACCAGGTAACCATGAAAAATACGTGAAAGGCTTTCACCCAAAGCATTTAAAACTCCCGACGAGTAATATGTGTTAATGCGCCAGTATAACAGTTCAGAGAAGAGCTAAACATAAGGGCACCTCCGAAAATTGATTTATAGCGCGCTGGCTGTGTTAAAACCAAACTCAAAATGCTCATTTACTGCAGTAAACTGCGCTTTTTCGTTTGATTTTGCCTTGTCATCATCACTCTAAATCAGTTTTCGGAGGCGCCCATAACCGAATACGCTTATTCTTGTTTTGGTGGTTTTTTGTCTGCATTTGACATCGCAGTAAATATTGATGGCTGCTTGAACAGCTCACTACAGGTTAACGAGGCGGCAACAATTGCGATTAAGCCGGGCAATACAATGTTTGCGTTGAGCGTTAGCTCAAATATTGCCATTAACGCGGCTAGTGGTGCTTGAAGTGTTGCAGCCATCATTGCCGCCATGCCAATCATCACATACAAGCCAGGGTCTGCGGCTGCTTCGGGAATTAGTGTTTGTGTGATTATCCCTACAGCACTACCAATCAGCGCACCAATGACTAAGGTAGGGCCGATTAAGCCTCCTGGTAATCCTAGGCCAAGCCCAATTGTTGTGGCCGCGATTTTTAAAACAATAATGAGTAATAGGGTGCTTAAAACAAACTCGCTGTTTAGTGCCGAATCTATAGTGTCATAACCCAAGCTCATAATTTCCGGCACCATAAGCGCCATGATCCCGGTTAATAAACCCGCCAAACTTAATCGCAAAAATATGGGAATGTGCTGTGATTTCCGATTAACTAGAACCATCGAGCGAATAAAAATTGCTGCTGCAACACCGACAATGATGCCGGTTGTAGTAATGCTAAATATTTCTACTTTGGATGTGATGGCGAATGATGTGGTCGCGAACTCATTGGCAGCGCCAAACACGGTGTGGGAAATTAATGTTGCAATGATAGCGGAGATAATAATCGGCATGATACTGAGCACCGCATAATCAAGCAGAATGACTTCCAAGGCGAAGATAACTCCGGCGATGGGTGTGTTAAATGATGCGGCAATGGCGGCAGCTACACCGCAGCCTAACAATATTTGTGTGTGAGAATAATCGAGTTTGAAGTGTTGGCCAATAAGGCTGCCGGTTGCTGCACCAAGATGGATGCTCGGCCCTTCTCGACCTACCGAGTGGCCAGAGGCAATGGTTATCGCACCGCCAAAAAACTGTGTTATCGCATTTTTAAAAGGCAGTTTTGCTTCTTGGTTTTTTAGGCCGTTAAGCGTGTGGCCTACTCCAACTTGTCGGTACTGTTTGGGAATGAAATGAAATATGGTCCCGAGTAAAATTCCACCGATAAGCGGGAATAAAAAAATCTCCAGATTAGATAAGCTTTCGTAGTTTTCTGGATCGGCATCGTTTAATAATTCAGTTTGAACATATTCGATCAAAAAACGAAATAGGACAACCACAATACCTGCTGCTGTTCCCACAATAACGCCGAAGCTTGAGAGTCGTAGTAGTTCACTTCGCGGCGTGAATGCAAGATATTTTTTATTCATGTGTAGTAGCATATCGTATATTAAATCTCGGTTAGAGACATTTTTAAGAAAAATTAGATGGAAGAGTATTCCCTAGTTGGTCTATTTCTCAGTGCGTTTATCTCGTCAACACTGTTTCCCGGTGGCTCAGAGGTAGTTCTTGTCTATTTGGCTATGCAAAGCGATGAGCCTCTTTGGTTATTGTGGAGCTTGGCGACGTTGGGCAATACGTTGGGAGGGATGACTTCGTGGTTATTGGGTTGGTGGTTAGTCAAAAAATTTCCCAAGCGTGGTTTAGATGAACAAAAGCATGGGCGGGCTTTAGCTTATATTCGACGTTGGGGTAGCGGAGCATTACTCTTTTCCTGGCTGCCGGTAATTGGTGATCCTTTGTGCTTTGTTGCAGGTTGGTTAAAGCTTCCTTTGCTGGCTTCGTGTATATTTATCGCTTTTGGGAAAGGTGCGCGCTATGCAGTCATTCTGCTATTGATTTAGCCGCTAAAAGAAGTTGTAAAATTTGTCGTTAATCTTAACGTGTAGCTATTCTGAAGTAAATCTAAACAAATTGAGCAGTTACATCTAATTTAAAGATTCCAAGGAGTTGTTTTTAACGTGTCGCAAATGCAGTCCACAGCGGTATTACATTTAGAACGAAACAACGCGGGGCGCGATTTCATCGTTGGTGATATTCACGGCCATTTTGAACTGTTTGATCTTCTTTTGAGAGATATAAATTTTGATCCAGCGGTGGATAGAATGATCAGCGTGGGCGATACCGTTGATCGAGGCCCCGAAAGTGAGCGTGCGCTATATTTCTGGAAACAACCGTGGTTTTATATAGTAAAAGGAAATCATGAAGCTATGTTGGCCGACTCTGTTGGGTTGCTGATGAACGTGCGTGCATTATGGATGCAAAATGGTGGCGAGTGGTCAGAAAATGTTCCGCCAGAGATGCTGCAAGAAATGGCTGAGTTGTATGAGTTTTTTCCTTATGCAATTAGTATTAAAACAGAGCATGGCGAGGTGGGGGTTGTCCATGCTGATATACCTAAAGGGTTTAGTTGGCCGCAGCTAATTAGGGGATTAGATAAAAAGAGCATTAGCCAAAGGAATTTAAAAGCATTGCTTTGGTCGCGGGAGACCTATCGAAAATATCGGATGAATTTAGAATACGGCGGGGCATATAAAGAGCCCCTCGTCGAAGGTGTTCATAAAGTCTATGTTGGGCACAGCATTGTGAGAAACCCGGTAATTTATGGGAATACAGTGTTTATTGATACTGGTGCATATTGTAATGGTAAATTGACAGCTGTTGAGCTTTCGACAGAAGATGTGATTATTGTGCAGCCGAAGCAGGACTCGTACGAAGGCATTTGAAAATTGTTATACCTCAGTCTCAAAGATAGTTCGCATTAAAGTTAGTTCGCATTCTCCCCATCGAAACGGTTAAAATAGCGCATTTTATTGTTGTAACAGGAAACCAGAACTCAAATGCGCATTCGCGAAATCCCCTATAATTATACCTCCTTTTCCGACCGAGAAATTGTCATCCGTTTTATGGGTGAAAATATGTGGAGGGTTCTTGATAAATTAAGGGGCGAGCGTCGCACAGGTCGATCAGCCCGGATGATGTTTGAAGTATTGGGGGATATGTGGGTAATTAAGCGCAATCCTTACATCCAAGAAGATTTATTGGAGAATAAAAAACGTCGGGAATCATTAATCGGTGCGCTTTATCATCGCTTAGATCAAATCGTTGCGCGAGCAGATGATAATAGTGATGCTTTAAAGCTCGTGGATGCACTTCGTAAAGCAATTAAAGCGTTCGAAGCTTGGTTTCCGCAGCAATACGATCTTCGAAAAAAAGCCATAAGTCGATTCACCTCTATCACTCGCAAAGACAATATCGATTTTGGCGGGCTTGCCCGAGTAAGCCATGTTACCGACGCCACTGACTGGCGTGTGGAATTCCCTTTTGTTGTGATTAATCCTGATACAGAAGAAGAGACTGCACGGTTAGTCAAAGAGTGTATTGAGCTGGGATTAACTATTGTTCCCCGAGGCGGTGGAACAGGTTACACAGGCGGTGCAGTTCCTCTTTATGAAAACACGGCAGTAATTAATACAGAAAAACTGGAAGCGCTCGGCAATGTTGAGTTGAAAAAACTCGAAGGCGTGAACGAACCTGTTGCAACTATTCGTGCCGAAGCGGGTGTGGTTACACGCCGAGTTGCAGATCGAGCAGGTCAGTCTAAATATGTTTTTGCGGTGGACCCAACCTCCATTGATGCATGTACCATTGGTGGCAATATTGCTATGAATGCTGGTGGCAAGAAGGCAGTACTGTGGGGAACAACGCTGGATAACCTTGTTTCGTGGCGAATGGTAACACCAGATGCAAAATGGTTGGAGATAGAAAGACTCAATCATAATCTCGGGAAAATTCATGATCAGGCATTGGTTACGTTTCGTTTGACTCATTACCAAGCTGATGGGAAAATTCAAGTCGGTGAACCTGAATTGTTAGAGATGCCGGGCAGTGCATTCCGCAAATTAGGTTTAGGAAAAGATGTAACCGACAAATTTTTAGGTGGTCTGCCTGGTGTTCAAAAAGAAGGGTGTGATGGATTAATTACATCCGGTGTATTTGTGTTGCACAAAATGCCGGCATTTACACGAACGGTTTGTTTGGAATTTTTTGGCCACGATTTAAGTGTCGCTGTTCCTGCCATTGTTGAGATTAATGATTTTCTTAATAGTACAACTCCTCATGTAGTGCTTGCTGGTTTAGAGCACCTCGATGAACGTTATGTAAAAGCTGTTCGTTACACAACAAAAGCTGCTCGCAGAGAAATGCCAAAAATGGTGTTGATTGCCGATGTGGCTGGCGATGATGAAGATAAGGTTGCAGAGGCGGTTTCTAAAATTGTGAAGCTTGCTAATCAGCGTGAGGGCGAAGGTTTTATTGCGATTAGTCCTGAAGCGCGTCGACGATTTTGGTTAGATCGCACCAGAACCGCCGCTATCGCCGCACATACCAATGCATTTAAAATAAATGAAGACGTTGTTATCCCGCTAAATAAACTATCTGAATATACAATCGGAATAGAGCGTATCAATATTGTTCAGTCGATAAAAAACAAACTGAACATTATCGATGCCGTGAATGATTATCTTGGCTCAAATTGGGTTGGTCGTCTGAATATAACAGACTACGAACACAGTGCAGAAAATGACTCGATTTTGGATGGTAAAACCCAAGCGGCAATTCGTTTATTAAATACAATTAAAAATCGTTGGCAGGGAATGCTTGATTGTCTGGATTTACATATCTCTGAATGTAAAGAGCTACTTGCGCCAGAGGAATTGTCTTTTGCAGAAAAAGATACTACTCTTTTTTTGTTAATCCAGCGGGGACAATTACGAATTTCCTATCGTGAGTCGGTTGAACAACCATTAAAAGAAATATTTGCCGGTCGTGAATTAATTAAAATTCGCCAAAAACTGGATGAAGTCCATAAACAGAAACGTAATAGTCGTTTATTTGTTGCAACGCATATGCACGCTGGTGATGGAAACGTGCATACCAATATTCCAGTGCATTCCAATGATTATGATATGTTGCAAGAGGCTGATCATATTGTTGATCAGGTAATGGCATTGGCTGAGAAGTTGGATGGTGTTATCTCAGGAGAGCATGGTATTGGATTAACCAAAATTCAATATTTAAAAGAAGAGCATGTTGATGCGTTTGAGAAATACAAAAACAAAATTGATCCAAACCAACATTTCAACCGTGGCAAGCTTATGCGTAACTCCGGTCTTGACAGTGCGTATACGCCATCGCTGCGATTACTCCAACAAGAAGCAATTATTCTAGAAGAGAGTGAGCTGGGTGCATTGAATGATGATGTGCGTCACTGCCTGCGTTGTGGAAAGTGCAAACCTGTTTGTACCACGCATGTGCCACGTGCAAATTTACTCTATTCACCGAGAAATAAAATTCTTGGCACCGGTTTGATCATTGAAGCATTTCTCTATGAAGAGCAGACACGTCGGGGCATTTCTTTAAGACATTTTGAGGAGATGAATGATGTGGCTGATCATTGTACAGTTTGTCATCGTTGTGCGACGCCTTGCCCAGTTGATATCGATTTTGGTGATGTCACTGTTCGAATGCGTAAAATTCTTAAAGACCGAGGCAAAAAACGGTTAAGCCCTGGTACGTGGTTATCCATGCAATTTTTGAATGCGAATGATCCGATGACCATTAAAATTATGCGTAAAGCGTTATTGGAGTGGGGGTTTAAGGCGCAATCTACCGCATATCGGTTTGCAAAAAAATTGGGTTTAACCAAAGCAGCGAAAAAACCTAAAGCAACAACAGGTAAACCACTCATTAAAGAACAAGTTATTAATTTTGTTCAAAAACCGCTGCCACGAAAAATTCCTGCACAAACCACGCGTGCAATGTTAAATATTGAAGATAGTAAAACAATTCCTATTTTGCGTGATACAAACAAAGTGACGGATGAATCCGATGCGGTTTTCTATTTTCCGGGTTGCGGTTCAGAGCGATTGTTTAGCCAAGTGGGAATAGCAACCATCGCCATGTTATATGATCTCGGTACGCAAGTTGTTTTGCCACCGGGTTATCTCTGTTGCGGTTATCCTCAAACCTCGTCGGGAGATGTTGATAAAGGGCGTGCCATATCTACTGAAAATCGTGTGCTGTTTCATCGCGTGGCAAATACGCTTAACTATCTTGATATTAAGAAGGTGATTGTTTCTTGTGGCACATGTATGGATCAGCTTCTTAAATATGAATTCGAAAAAATATTCCCCGGCTGTGAGTTGTTAGATATTCATGAGTATCTACACGAGAAGGGTGTTAAAGCGGACAATGTTTCAGGCGTGAAATATCTTTATCATGATCCCTGCCATACGCCGATGAAAAAACTTAATCCGATTACTGTAGCAAAAGATTTAACCAGTAGTGAAGTTATATTGTCTGATCGATGTTGCGGCGAAGCGGGAACTTTTGCCGTTGCGCGGCCGGATATATCCACCCAGGTTCGTTTTCGTAAAGAGAGTGAATTAAAAGAAGGGTTGGAACAGCTTAGCGGTAAAGATCATGTGGTAGAAGGCAACGTTAAAATGCTGACTTCTTGCCCGGCCTGTGTTCAGGGTTTGTCGCGTTACTCTGATGATACAGGCTTGGAGACGGATTATATCGTCGTAGAACTTGCGAAAAACTTGCTTGGTGAAAAATGGCAGGAAGAGTTTGTTGAGCGAGCAAGTAAAGGCGGTATTGAACAGGTGCTGTTGTAATTCGCGCTTCAGAGTTATATGCAGCATGAGTTTTGAATTGTTAGCCCGCAACTTAAAAGAGAGTAGTGCGGCTAACAATACAAACAATGATGCTAACTACCGGCAACCTTCTAAGCCGTACATTTGATATATCCATCCTGAGAGAATTGCTCCTGTTGTTCTACCACCACACAGAAAATGGAAAGCCATGCATCGGACATAATTAACCCTAACGTTGTATAAGGTATCGAAATTTTATGTAACGTTGGGTGTACTCGAATAAGTGGTTCGCAGCAGTTCTTGGCAATTTGGTCGTAGACCCACAATCCTTCGCACCTAGATGAGACCAGATTGTCATTGCGCAAATATAACAAATATTGATCTGCTTCAATATTTTGATCAAAAAACAAACGATTCGAGTGGTGAATTGCTAAAACTTTGGTACCTGTTCACCCTTATAGGTGTTTAATAAACCTTTATTACTTAATTTTTATATCTCTGATCACGATAACGCCAATAACTATTCTATTTATTTCCGTTGTGAGTTGATTATGAAAGCACTATTTTCAAGGCTCTTCGTTGTTTTATTTGTTCTATTTATCGCTGCATGTGACAGCGGTAGTGGCTCCCCAACAAATGGGACAACATCTGGTTTAGCGGATGCACTTCTTGTGGATCTGAGTTTATCTAATGGTGTGGTGTTGAATGAAGAGTTTGATAGCAAGAATAGGGAAATTCTGGCAACTGCATCCAACAGTGCGAGCAGTGTCAGTATCACTCCAACTTTAGGAGAATTAGCGGACGTTGTTACAGTAAATGGTGTTGCTGTGGAGTCCGCTGCAGCGAGCGCGGATATTTCTTTGGCTATCGGTGAGAACGTAATAACAATCGTAATCACTTCCTTAAATGACTCAATAAGCAAAACTTATACGTTAACGGTAACTCGACTGGAGCCCGGTGTTGCAAAGCTGTCAGCGCTAACAGTGATCGAAGGTGAGCTTGATAAGGCATTTGATAGCGAAGTATTCACTTATACCATTCTTGTTGATGGGGTGATTGATCGAGTTCGAGTGAATCCAGTGCCGCTAGATCCTGCTTCAACTGTAAGAGTGAATAGCTCAATAATAGCTTATGGTGGAACTGCCGAAGTTATGCCATTAAATGACATTCTTAATACGATTGTTATTGAAGTGATTTCTGAAGATGGTACCGCCTCTAATACTTATAATTTGGTTATTGTAAAACATACAGCGAGCTCAGATGACAGTGTTGATTTAGTTTCTTTATCGATATCCGCTGGCGAGCTATTTCCTGCATTTGAGTCAGATGTGCAGCATTACAACGCTGGAGTTGAGAGCAGTGTTGAGTCGATTTTGGTTACCTCTGTTGCGGATAGTTCAACAACCACGATTACTGTTAACGATATTGAGGTGATTTCAGCTACAGCATCATCGGCTATCAATCTGCTAGAAGGTAATAATGTTATTGTTGTTAATGTGGCATCGAGTGATGCTTCTACAGAAAAGAGTTATGTCATTAATGTGACTCGTCAAGCAGTGAGTGATTCAAGTTTGAGTTATATCGGTTTGGGGGCGGGGAGTTTGACGCCTGATTTTAGTAGCGATGTATTGCAATATAACGTGAACTTATTAAGTGCTGTTTCTGGAATAAATATTATCCCTGTTGCAACCGATGTGGAGGCAGCGGTTTCAGTTAATGGTGATACCATCTCATCTGGTTCAGCTTCGTATGTTACGCTTAACCCTGGTAGCAATAGTGTGTCGGTTGTTGTTACTTCCTCCGATAGTAGTATGCAATCAGCTTATCAAATTACTATTGCTAACCCGGATTCGGTAAGTGTGAAGTTAGCTGATTTAGAGATTTCTTCAGGTTCTTTGATTCCTGTGTTTGGTGCGGATACTCTGTCATATAGTGTTAGCGTGGTGAATAGCGTAACTGACATTACCTTGATGCCAACGGCAAATTCATCAAATTTCCCATTAACTGTAAATGGTGTATTACACACTTCGGGAACCGCATCTGCACCCATTCCACTATCTGTTGGAGATAATGTTATTCCAGTTGCTGTAACGTCAGCCGACGGAATGGAAAGTAGAACATATAATGTTACTGTGAACCGAGCACCTAATGAAAATGCCAGTTTATCGGGCCTTGCCGTTTCTGACGGTTCATTGTCGCCAAGTTTTAACGCTGCAATTATTGCATATGATGTTAATGTTGCAAACTCTGTTAGCTCTATAACATTTTCTCCTTCGTCAGTTGCAGGTGCCACGATTACTGTCGATGGGGCTGTTGTTTCTTCCGGCGCAACAAGCTCTCCAGTTTCCCTGCTTGTTGGTGACAATATTGTAGAAATCGATGTGGTATCAGAAGATGGGTTGGTCACAACAAAATACACCATGACTGTTAATCGTGCTGGTAGTGCAGATGCAAACTTATCGGCGTTAGTTATTTCTGAAGGCTCATTGTCACCTGCTTTTAGTTCAGAGAATAATATTTATACTGCCAGTGTAACCAGCGATATTACGAGCGTAACGTTAGTCCCTACTGCATCACATTCAAGTGCGACAATAAAAGTTGATAATGTGTCTGTGTCATCTGGTGTAGCTTCTGCTTCAGTTGCGTTGAGTGTCGGCAGTAATACTATTGATGTTGATGTGCTTGCTGAAGATGGTATTACAACAGCGACATACACAGTTACAGTAACTAGAGCGCCAAGTAATAATGCCAATTTAAGTGCAGTTTCATTAACACCGAGTGCGAGTTTTACTCCGTCGTTTAGTGGCGATACATTAACGTATACAACGACTGTATCTAACGCAACCAGCTCTGTCACTGTTACTCCAACAGTCGATTATATGGGGGCAAATGTTGAGGTTAACAGTATCGCTGTCAATTCAGGGGAGGCCAGCGGGTCAATCGCTTTAAGCGTTGGTGACAATGTTATTACCATCGTAGTAACTGCTGAAGATGGAATAACACAAAAAACATATCAAATTACAGTAAGGCGTCGTTCAGATGTGGCAGATCTCACTATGTTGTCGATTTCTGTTGGCGCGTTGTCTCCATCATTTGATGTGAATACTTTAGCATATAATTCAACAGTGCCTAATGCACAAGCAAGTATGACTGTTACTCCAACTGTTGCTCATGCGTCTGCATCAGTGACAGTAAATAGCGTTAGCGTGAATTCCGGAGAAGCCAGCGGTGCAATTGCCTTAAGCGTTGGTGATAACATTATTACTGTTGAGGTGACATCCGAAGATAGCACTACAAAAACGTATGTTGTAACAATGAAGCGATATTCCGTTGCAGAAGAAAACCCTGATCTTGGTAATTTAGTCTCTTCATTTGGTTCGTTCGATCAAGTTTTTCAGGATGCTCAAACCAGTTATACGATGACAGTTGGATATCTGGTTAATTCAATCCGTTTAACACCAACGGTTGAAGAAACAGGGTTGTCAACCGTAGAAGTTGACAGTGTTGCGGTTAGTGATGGTGCCGCCAGTGATGTGATTAGTTTGTCAGAAGGCGCCAATACGCCAATTGATGTAGTGGTTACTGCTGCTGATGGTGTTAATACAAAAACTTATCAATTGACAGTGACCCGAGAAACATCAGCTGTCTTTGCTGCACAGACTGCTGAATATATAAAAGCCAATAATACAGATACAAACGATTATTTTGGACTGGCAGTTGATTTGTCTGGCGATACATTAGTGGTTGGTGCGCCATTTGAGGATAGCGAGGCAATAGGAATAAATGATCTTGCAAATAAGGATGATGATTGTGGCGCAGGCGATACCAATTGTTCCGCTGATAGTGGGGCAGTATATGTGTTTGTTCGTAACGCTGGAGTTTGGAGCGAGCAAGCTTATATCAAATCAGACTTTGGTACATTCGGTGACTTTCGAGCCGGGGATGAATTCGGTCATTCTGTTGCGATAGATGGTGATACTTTAGTTGTTGGTGCGTGGAAGGAGGACAGCGATGAGATCGGGGTTGGCGGAACTTTACGTAATAATTGGGCTGGTGGATCTGGCGCTGTTTTTGTTTACAAGCGTACAGGTAGCACGTGGGTACACGAAGCCTTTGTAAAAGCCCCCAATACCAATAGTGCAGATCGCTTTGGTGTAGCTGTAGATATAGATGCAGATACGCTTGTAGTAGGTGCGTTTTGGGAGAACAGTGGTGATCCTGGAAATTATAGTGATAACTCTGCAAGTCATGCAGGTGCCGTCTACACTTATACAAGAAGTGGGGCAGCTTGGACGTATCGACAATACATTAAAGCTGCTAACCCTGGCGCTGGTGATCTATTTGGGGTAAGTGTGGCGATTCATGGAGATGTTCTCGTGGTTGGCGCTCCTGATGAAGATGGTAGCGCAACGGGTGTTGGAGGTGTGGTCGATGATACTGCAGCCAATGCGGGTGCTGCATATATCTATGAGCGTACCGGCACAATTTGGGACGCTGGTACATATGTTAAATCCGCTAATATCGACGCGGGAGATCGTTTTGGTCATTCAGTTGCTGTGTATGGCGATCACATTGCAGTAGGGACTTATGTTGAGGCATCAAGCACAGAGGGTGTAAACAACGCTTATGATAATTCTTCATGGGGTTCTGGCGCAGCCTACGTTTTTAGAAACAACTCAGGATGGAGCCAAACTGCATTTATTAAGGCATCGACTAACGGTGGTAACGATTTCTTTGGCCGCAATGTGCGCTTAGGAGATGGAATACTTGTCGTGTCAGCACCGGCAGAAGACAGTAATGCTACAACTATTGATGGTAGTGAAGCTGACAATTCAAATGCAAGTAGTGGAGCGGTTTACGTGTTCCATGGATCAGGTGCAGCCTGGACTCAAGTTAAATACCTTAAAGCGCCAAATAACACTGCGGGAGATTTTTTTGGCGGTGGAACAGCTGCAAGTGTTTCGTGTTGTTATGATATGAGTATCGCTGTTGATGGAGATAGCGTTGCGGTTGGCGCAGCGCTAGAAGCTGGTGATGGTACTGGTGTTAATCCAGCAGATAATGACAATACTGCTGGTTCTGGTGCTGTTTATATATACAAATAGTTGGTTTTTTATTGGCGTGTTGAGGATCGTTTTCTCAGCATGCCTATACATTTCTGCCCCCCTGATTCCTAATCTTATCTAAAAGCTCAATGATCTATGTGTTTCAAGGTTGATTTTTTATCGGCCATGCAAAACAATATGCGACTTTCAGCGGAAGCTCAATTTTCTTACGGAAGTGGTTAATGAATAAGCAGAAAGAAACAATGGATAGTCGCGAATTGGGATTAGTGCTTGGTCAACAGCTGTTAAATGTTGATGATATGCATTATGGCATGTGGGATAACAATCTCGAATTGAAACTATCGAATATTGCTGCTGCACAACAGCGTTATACTGACGCATTGTTCGCTGATATTGATAGTCTCGGGCTTGAAGCGCCTAAAGTACTCGATATTGGTTGTGGTACTGGCCATATCCTCGGGCAGATGGTGGATAAGGGTTATCAAGCTGACGGTTTAGTTCCGGCACCAGGTTTTGCTAAACTCGTTAATCAGCGTTTAGCCGAGCGGCCACAAAGTACGGCAAAGCTATTTCAAATTCCCTTTCAAGATTTTCCTGTAGCTGAATATAAAGACCATTACGATGTTGCGCTGTTTAGTGAGAGCTTTCAATACATACCTATGGATAAGTCGTTTGATATTTTACAAAAAATAGTACGTCCTGGTGGCCGCATTATTATCTGCGATTTTTTTAAGACTGCAAATGATGGTGATGGAGGAAAAGGTGATGGAACTTTTGGTGGTGGGCATCGATGGAGCCATTACCAGGAAGTTATTAGTAAATTACCTTTTTCTGTTGTGAAAGATGAAGATATTACAAGCCTAATGAGTCCGAACCTTGTGCTTGTTAATGATTTGTTGATGAATACTTTAGCCCCAGCAGGGCAAACTGTTGGGCGCTATATGCGTGTTAACTATCCTAAAACCAGTAAGCTTGTCGCTTTTCTTTTGAGAAAAAAGTTTAAAAAATTAAAAGATAAATATTTTACGGGGCTACGTAGTCAAGAGACATTTGAGCGTTATAAAACTTATCATCATATCGTTTTGGATGTTCCTGAGAAAAAATGATTTTCTTGGGCGTGAAATTAGTGGTAGCCTGGTTTAATGATGCCACTTAATGCATTTCTTGATTACTCATAGAGCTTCTATGCTAGCTCTATGAGTAATCAGGCATATCTATGATACTGAAGTGCTAGGAGTCTGCCCGAAAATAGGAGTCATTGGAATTAATTATTATTGCATGCCGAAACAAGCGCTATTTTAGAGTTGTTAATTTCCAATTTTATTTCTTCGAGATATAGCCCATTACACGGTCCCCATACACAAAGCCCACTTTCTACTTCAAATCGAGCACCATGGACAGCGCATTGGATGTAAAAATCATCAAAATCCATGAATACATCGGGTTGCCAATTTAAATTTACACCCGTGTGTGGGCAACTGTTTTTATAGCCATAAAATTTGTTGTCCCGATTTACAATGAATATATCTTGTGTGTTGGCGTCGAGATCGGTAGAAAAACCCTTGCATGCACCATTGGGAATATCTTCCGTTTTGCATAGTTCTATTTTATTTTTTTTAGGCATTAATTTAGTTTAGGCACTGCTAAGTTATATGATCAATAATGGCCTTTTTTAAGTCATTCAGCCTGCCGTGGAAAAAGTGACTTGCTTCATCGAGTGTTATGATATCTGGTGGTGAGTTTAGTTTATTTGCCCAGTTGATAATCTCTTCCGCAGAAACAACTTCATCCGCCATGCCTTGAATTAATAACCAAGAACAAGCTGGTAACTCGGAGTCTTCAAAATTAAACATGCGGACTGGTGGGGCGACAGTAATCAGTCGTTGAGCTTCAACGCGTTTATGCGCTTTGAATGCCACAAACGAGCCAAAAGAAAAACCGGCAAGCCATAGCGACTCGAAAGGGTAAAATTCCCGCATTTGATTAACAACCGCAAAAAGATCTTCCTGTTCACCAATGCCTTCATCAAATTCCCCAATGCTTTGTCCGACGCCTCGGAAATTAAAACGAATGGTGGGAACGCTGAGTTCTACAAATGTTTTTGCAATAGTATGTGCGACTTTGTTATTCATGCTGCCGCCGTGAAGAGGGTGGGGGTGGCATACTACGCCGATAGCATCATGAGCATTATTAGTGTCGGGCACTGTTAAAAGCGCTTCTATCTTTCCTGAAGGGCCATCCAGCAAAAAATGATAGTCGGAAATATGTTTAACTGTTCTAACGTTGATTGGGTTGGGAACTTGAATGCTCATATATTTCCTTTCAAGTAGTCTTGCCTTAACTGTTCTGGAAATTTTTCTATCGCATAACGTAACATAGTGCGAGGCATAGTATTATAGTGTTTATCTAAAAACATTCTTTCTACGGATATGTCTTTATTCCCTACTTCTCTTAACGCCCAGCCAACAGCTTTATGAATCAAGTCTTCTTTATGATTGAGTAGTTGTTCACTAATGTTCAATGTGTCTTCAAATTCGTTGTTTTTAATAAAATAAAAAGTGGCGAGAATTGAGATTCTTTGCTTCCAAAAATTTCGAGATTTGACGAGTGTGTAAAGCGGTTTCCTATTCTTGTCAAAAAGATATGCTCCGACGATTTTGGGCGCGGAGCTATCGACCAAATCCCAGTTGTTTATATAGTGAGTGTTTTCCAGGTATAGGGTGTAAATGTTTTTTTGTGTTGTTTGATCGCCCTTTTCAAAAGTATTGACTAACATGAGTAAGGCGAGAAGTCGCTCTTCGTGATATTGAGACCTGAGTAGTATTATCGTTTGTTCAATTGAAAGTGTTTGATATTTTTTGACGAGTTTTCGTAAAATAGGGACTCGAATACCAAGGAATTTGTCGCCTTCGCCATACTCGCCTTTTCCGGTTTTAAAAAAGCGTTGTGAATGTTCTGCAATTGTCGGATCTGCGAGTGTTTTTAGCTCTTGTTGAATGGTTTTTAGTTCGTCGTTTGGCACAGAGGTCTTTCGTCTATTTGGAAAAATATTTGGTGAGGAATCGATCCAGTTGGTTGGAAAATTCTTGAGTGTCTTTTTGATTGAAAACTGCTGGTCCTCCTGTGTTGACACCACTGCTTCTTAGCTCTTCCATAAAATTGCGCATGGTTAAGCGTTGTCGAATATTTTCTTCAGTGTAGTATGCACCTCGTGGATTTAATGCAAATGCACCTTTCTGTATTGCTTCTGACGCGAGCGGAATATCTGCGGTTACAACCAAATCACCAGCATTAATCTCTTCAACAATTCGCGCATCAGCGACATCGAATCCAGCTTCTACTCTCAGCCGCTTAAGAAATGGCGAAGTGGGAATATTCAGCGCTTGGTTTGCGACAAATGTTGTGGTCACACCGACGCGTTTCGCTGCGCGGTATAAAACGTTTTTTATAACGTTGGGGCATGCATCGGCATCTACCCAAATTTGGATTTGTTTTTGTTCAGTCATTAATCAGATCTAATAAATAATGTTCTACTTGAAATACTGCTTTTTCCCCAACTTCTATGGCTTCTGCGGCACGATCAAATTCCATTAAGCCGATAGAGGAAAGTTTAGGGGATAAGAGGATATCGGGAGGATCACCAGCCATCCGGCTACGCGTAATACGATCCTGCATAATATTAATGGAACTCGCCATTACATCAAAAAGCCCAGGGGAGTTTATCTCCTCTTCAAAAAGGTCGGGGAAATAGTGATTGGCTTTGCCTTTAACTTTGTCAGCAAACCGACTAATTAACGTTTGTTCTGCTAACGAGGATTGTTCTATAGGGTGGATATTCTCGCGTGCATGTTTGCCAACGATGTCGCCATTGAGGTTTACCGCAATGACTTTATCAGCACCTAACGCACGACAGACTGACACTGGGACAGGGTTAACAATTCCACCGTCGACTAGCCAAGTATTATCCTTGTTAACCGGTGTGAATAGCCCTGGTAGCGCCATGGATGCACGAATAGACTCTAAGACAGAACCCGACTGTATCCATACCTCTCTGCCGGTATCGAGATTGGTTGCAACGCAGGCGTAAGTTTTATGGAGGTCTTCAATGTTTTGATCACCCATATGTTGATGAAAGAAATTGATAATGCTTTTCCCTTCAACAAAACCACCGCCAGTGAGCAAGCTGATATCGAGATATTTTATAATTTCTCGCCGATCAAGGGAAAGAATCCACTTGTGCAAAGTATCGAGGTTGCCCGTAACGTACATGCCACCAACTAATGAACCAATTGAGGTGCCGCAAATTATATCTGGTTCAATGCCGAGAGAGTGTAGTGCTTTGATTACACCAATGTGACTCCAGCCTCGTGCAGAACCACTGCCTAGCGCTAAGCCGATCTTCGCTTTATGTTTGTGTGTTTTCAAATGAGGAATAACTATTCTGCGTTAACAAAAGCTTCGCTATTTGGCGTAAGGCTGTTTGAGTCATCTGTGGATTGATATGTTTTAATTAACTCTTTTGCGGACTCTATAGCTTGCATAGCCTCAGCTTTGCTTACTTTTTCACGATGTTCTTCTGGATCAATAAATGTCTCCGATGAGTCGATGTTTTCGCTTTGCGTGGGTATCTGGCCACCTTGTGCTAATTGTTGCTCAAGTGCGCTGATTTGAATTTCTTGTGTCGCCTTTTCTTGTTGCTTTGCTATCAATTCTGATTGAAGTTGATCGATCATTTTTTGATTGTCATTGATAGTATTTTTCAAGTTTTTTGCTTCACTGATTTTCATTTCAACTAAGTCAGTGAGATCAATGTTTTCTGTAGTGATATCCACAATAGTGTCTTGGGTGTCATCTAACTGTGCAGTAATTCGAGATAACTTGTTCTTTAATTCAGAGATCAGGGTTTGATATTCATTTTCTTTTGTAAGCCAGTGTTTTTTTTCTTGGTTTAAACTTTCTGCGGCGGCGCTAACTTCGTTTAATTGATTGGATGAATCTCTCACCTTAATTAATGTGTCACGCAATGCAAAAACTAATTCGTCTTTATTATTTAGTTCAGCCATTTTTCCTTTTGCTGCTTTGGCGATTAACTCCGATTGTACTTCAATTGGATGATCTCGAAAATCTTTGCCCTCAATTTGTCGGGAAACTCGTAGTAGTCTGTATTCTTCTTCTAACACCATTTGTTCTGGTGTGAGAGGGTTTTGTTGTATTCGCGCATTTGTCGCATCAGTAATGTAAAGTGCTCGTTTAGCAGCAAATAATGCTTCATCGCTAATTTGTTGGATGGCGCTTTCGTTGTCTGGATTTTCATGAATAAATTGTTCCGCTCTAGCGATGACCGTTGTTGCTTCTTGGAAAGTTATTGGTGCCGATTTATCGCCACCACGATACTTAACGCGTTTTATTATTTCTTGTGGTTCATTCATGGCGTTGAAATGGAGAGTGCGTCGTTTTAGATCTTGCATATCTTGGACGAGTATATCTCGGCTGGCTGCCGTGCTAAGCAGGTTGCCTTGCTCAATTTCAATAATGATTTCATTTAAGCGGTGCAATAATCCGCCATATTCATTAGGATAGCTTAGAGGGGTTTCTAATAAATCAAGTTTGTTTTTTACGCTTAGTTCAGGCTCGAGCCGCTCTTTAACTCTGCGCATAACCAATTCCCCATTTTTCAAAACGGCGTCTGCAATTGCTGCTTTATCAGTAATTTGATTTTGAGGTGCATCCGCAGCTAATAATGTTTTGGCTTCACTTAGCGCTTTTTCTGCAGTGGTGTAATGACGTGGGGCGTAAAAGTTAAGTTGCTCTGCCTTTTGGTTGTTGTAGATGTTCTCGACTTTATCAATGGCTGACTGGGAAGGAAGGTCTCGATATTTGGCGATATCTTGTTCGGTAGCGACAATTTCGTGAGGCAGTTTTGTTGTTGCACATCCTGAGAATATCACTATTAAATAGAATGCAAGTAGAACAAATTTTATTGGTTTTGGTGACATATCCTTCACACCTGCAGCCTCGTTAATATTCCAGATAGAAAGACTTCAAACGTTCCATTATAACGACTTAGGATCGCGAGACAAGTGCTTGTAAAGTGAGCGATGCTGATGGATTAGATTATCCAACCAGCTAGCGTTAGTAGCGCCAGAATGCCGAGTAATAAAGCGTAAGATCTTCTAATTAATGATAGCGTTTGAATAACATCGGCATGAGAAAAGCTGCTTTTATCCCCGGTTTTTTCTAAGGCCCCAATGCCAGCTGAATAGAGTATGCGTTGATTATTTTTTAATGAGAGGTTTTGAATTATGTTTTCATCTTTTTTGCAGTGGTTTATTGCCGTTACAAAATTCCCCATTGCTGCGTAGCCAAATGCTGTTAACCGAGCCGGTATCCAGTTCAATATGGCATGGAGTAGATTTGCCGCTGGTTTTATGGCGATAAACGCTTCGTTCCTTTTGCAAAGATATCTGAGTTCTGAGCTTAATCTGAAGAATAAAGCACCCATGGGGCCTAAAATAATAAACCAGAATATCGGGCCTAATATTCGATCATTTGCAATGATGAAAAGACTTCGCACAAAGGTGAACGCCAAATTTTCTTGCTCTTCTGTTGTTAAATCTCGATTGAGCAGTTTTGATGCTAACCATTGCGCAACATCTGTCTCTTCTTTTTTATAGGTATTACAAAAATCTTTGGTTATTTCATAAAAAGGTTTTGGTCCCATGCTCAGCAATAACAGTGTGGTAGCAAAGAGAAATTGAAGTATTGGGTTTTGAATAAATTTGTAGTCAACAAAAGCAACGATCAAAGGAACAGGCAAAACGATTAATAACACTACGGTTTTGCTAGATAAAAATTTCGTAGTTTTAATTAATTGAGCTGAATAAATTTTATACCAAGCGTAATTGCGAGCAGTACTTAGTTCGTTTAGAAAACGTTCGGTGAATAGGCAAATTATGATGGAAATTAAAGTCACGGTGTTTTCTTTATGGTTAGTTATTATCGTTAGGGTTAAGCATTGAGAGAAACTGTGCCCACTTAAAAGCGGGGCCGGGGTCCGTTTTTCTTTCGGGTGCGATATTACTGTGCCCTGTGATTCGATCCGCTTTAATACCAGGATAGGTTTTTAAAATCTCTTGAGTGATCTTTGCTAAAACTTTGTACTGCTCGGCTTCATACTCTTCCGTATCCGTACCTTCAAGCTCGATGCCTATGGAGTAGTCGTTGCAATGAGTCTGCCCGTTATATTCGGAAACGCCGGCGTGCCAGGCGCGCTGTTGAAAAGGCACATATTGAGTGATAGAGCCATCGCGTCGAATTAATAAGTGTGAAGAGACTTTAAGATGACATATTTCTTCAAAAAACGGATCGTCTTTCGGATTTAAGCAATTAGTGAATAACTGGCTTATATGTGGGCCACCAAATTTTCCTGGTGGTAGGCTGATATTGTGAATAACTAAGAGAGTTATTTCACAGTTTTTTGGTCGGGTATCGCAATTAGGGGAATGAATATACTCTGCAATGTCTAAAATTCCTGTTTTTTTATCAATTCTCACACGATTTCCCTATCGGCCAACTTTCTGTGAAGCAGTTTACGAAATAACCCTATCATTTGTCTCATCATATCCATAGCTAATCCGATTTTATCAGTGTTGTTAGTTTATTTGTTTGGAGAGAAAAAATGAAATTGAGAGCAGCTAAAAACATACTAATTGCGTTTGGAATTATGAGTCTATCTGGATTAGCGGTAGCTAACGATGATTATAAAGATGCTGCAAAAGCATTTGACGCACTTTATCAAAATGACTACGTCGCAGCTTCGAAAGTATGGCAGAAATTGGCAAATAAAGGTCATCCTGATGCGCAATTTAACTTAGGTTTGATGTATCACAGTGGCGCTGCAGGTGTGTTCAACGAGAAGCAAGCGTTGAAATGGTATATGAAAGCAGCAGAAGCTGGTAACTATCAAGCGCAACAATATTTAACAGTGGGTTATCGCGAAGGCTGGTTTGGATTGAAGAAAAGTGAAACTAAAGCTAAGCACTGGGAAGCCCGATTAAATCCATAAGAAATAGAGTGTAGATTAAATTTAGAATCATCAACGCGGGGTGATGATAAAGAGATAAGGCTGCTAGTGTTCTAGCAGCCTTATTTTTTTGTAAGCGTTAAGTCGTTGGTCGACTGTGAGTATGAATTTTTCCATCCGGGGAGTGCGAAGACTCACTGACTTCTACAGGCACCATGTGCAGTTTGCCGTGCCGAACACCTCTCACCGCTTGTATCGTATCCGAAAAATGTTGTACATCTGTTACCGGCCCCTTCAATATGACAGTCTCTAAGCAGTTATCATGATCCAGATGGACATGCATCGTTGCCAGCGTTAAGTCGTGATGGCTATGGTGAGCGGAGGTAACGCGACCGGCTAACTCACTTTCATGATGGTTATAAACATAGCTAAGGCTTCCCACACAAGCCCCTGATCTGTTTTCATTAAGTCTTGCTGATTCAAGCCGTTCGCGAATAATATCGCGCATTGCTTCTGAACGATTTGAATAGCCTTTCTCATTGATGTAAACATCAAATTGTTTGGCCAGGTCATCTTCGAGTGACATGGTAAAACGTTCCATTACAGCTCTCCTAGATAGTATTAAGCTTTTATGTAAAACCGTTTGGATTATCAGTGTAATTGATCGAACAATACACCCTAACGTTGCATAAAATTCCGATTAAAACTGCCATTATACTCACTCTATAAGCTTTTAATTCTGATATCTTATGCAATGTTGTAGTCTGTTAGATGGCTAATAAGTCAAATAGCTCATGATTATTTCAGAAAAAAAACTACGCTTCAAAGGGGATTAAGTAAATAAATTCTGATGGGGGAAGGAATTGTTAAACGTGTTCACGAGAGGTGCAGTTATTCTAATTAATAGCTGAAAAATATTGCTTAATGTTAACACCTAAAACGTTGCTTCAATTCTCACACCTAAGACAGCCGTATTAGCTTGATCAAGTGGGGATGTCATACTCGGTCGTTGAATATATTGAAAGTCTGGCTGGATATTTATCCAATCGCTTAGCTTGGTGTGATAGGTCACTTCCCAGATCGTTTCTGAGGAGAAAAATTTCCCCGGATTTTCCTCCATAAAAGTATCTGTATGACGGGTATGTACCACGCCAAAGGCTAGAACATCCTTGTTTCTTTCCGGGATAATGCCTCTCAAATGGAGTCCCGCACTGTAATACTCACCATATCGATTGAATGTTTTTTTCGTCCGCTCGTGTTTGAAAAATAGTCCGATGTTTTCTCCCCATGCACTTTCTGCAATTAGATATGCTCCTGCATTGCCTGAGCTAGGGTTATTAGCTAATAGATAATCCTCATTTGATTCGCCGATATTTTCCAGGAAACCGAGTTGTTCACCTTTAAGATACCAAGCGCCCACAGCTAATTTTCGGTATTCATTTTGCGCTCCTGTTCTTGCCGTGTTCATCCCAAGCTCGGATACCAGGAGCACGGCTTTATGACCCTCTACATCAATATCAATAACTTTATTCATTGCACTGCTATCTATTTCACCATCAAATAAAGCTATTTGAAAATATTTGCTTTGATTGAGTTGCGATTTAAAACGTAATCCTAATGTTGTAATTGGGTAAGTAGAGATATTTCCATGCACTCGAATCGTTTGTCCTAGACGAAACCCTCGATTAAGTAATGGTTTGGAAAACTCAGTTCTATAAAATTCGTTACTGAAATCCTGCAAACCAATGAGAAAAGAAGAATGACTATAAGGAAACTTGTGTTCATACCAAGCCTCAATAATTCGTAGGGTGTTGTCGCCAGCATATTTATCGCTTATTCCATTGAGGTCGCCAACAGCTGGGGCTGTGCCAAAAGCTAAAGCCGAATAGAAAAAAAACAGTCCATCATCCCACAAGTTGGATTTTTCTGTATCAAATTCTGCAACCAAATCAACCACACCAAATACTCCGCTGGAATCTTGTTCATGTGCTTCCGAGCTAGGTTCGAGTATTCCTCCAGCGGTGATGATAAATGCATCTACTGTTGCTGCGAATTCGTAGGAAAAACCTTGAATATTCGCAAACTCATTATCAGTGTTGTTTATCGGTATATTTGTTAATTCAGCGTCGAGTGTTTGACTTCCTTCGATTTGTGGCTTTGCTATTTTTTGTTTTGTATTCGGAATGACATCCCTTGCACGCTGGAATGGATCACGAGTTAAATCTGGATGAGTATACTGGGTAGAGTTTTGTTCTTCAGCAACGGTATTAACAAACGCAGATGTAAAACTGAAAAAAATAACAAACGAAAGTGCGTATCTAATCATAATGAGAATTGGTGAGTTAATTTACCCTAACGTAGCATAAAATTTCGATTGAAAACCGCGTTGCTGCTTCTATACTCGCTCTATAAGCTTTTAATTACGATATATTATGCAACGTTAGGATTTATTTCTTTATACACTATCTTAACGGCAACTAATGAGGGGAAATTTATTTTATAAGTAGAAAGAATTGCTGTATAAATATCGTTCTGTCTTTTCAACGTAAATCGCTCAATGGCTAAGCTTGTTTTATTCAATAAACCTTTTCACGTCCTTTCTCAATTTACTGATTCTCAAAATAGAAAGACTTTAGCTGACTTTATCTCAATTCCCAAAGTCTATGTGGCCGGGCGATTAGATTATGACAGCGAAGGGCTTTTGTTGCTAACCGATGATGGGAAATTTCAGCATCAAGTGGCTAACCCAAAGAAAAAAACACCGAAAACCTATTGGGTGCAAGTTGAAGGGGAGCTTACTGCCAGTGCATTAACAAAACTGACAAAAGGTGTGGAGCTGAAAGATGGAAAAACGTTGCCGGCAAAAGCTGTGCAGATTGAGGAACCAAGAAATCTTTGGCAGCGAGATCCACCGGTTAGGTTTCGCAAAGAGATTCCCACAAGCTGGTTGGAGCTAACAATACATGAAGGGAGAAATCGTCAGGTGCGGCGCATGACGGCGGCGGTAGGGTTTCCTACGCTTAGGCTAATTCGTTATTCTATTGGGCAATGGAATCTCGATGAAATAGAGCAAGGAGAGTATAAGCTTCACAATATACATTTTCCCAAATGTTGATGTTTAGGCTAGCTTTGTTATCGATTGAAATTTGTTTTGCTGATTAAAAGTTATTTCAAAAAAACCGTGAATACCTTCGCGTGTTAAAAATGATTTTACTACCTCCGCTGGAAACTGCACTGTTCTTCCATCGGTGGCGGTAGTGATAATATATTCAGCGTGACCCTGATAGACAAGCAAGTATGTGTCGTAACTGATATGTAAATTAAAACGCATGACTTTTTGCATGCATTCCTCTTTCTCTTGTACTAGCAATCGGTTTTTATTTTTTCCATTGTATTTTGTAAGTTATCGCTAAAACGTTTATTTTTAGTGATGATGTAATCTGGCCGGCAACTCTCAGGTGCATCTGTTCTTGCGTCAGTGGTAATAAGGATGGTTTTGATTTTTTGATTTTTACCGTGATTTAATCTCAAAGCAGCAATAATGGCCAGGCCATTCAATTCTAGGTTCTCTTTCGAGGTAATTAGAAAATCAAAATGTTCATGCAGCAAGCGCTGCAACGCTGTCATACCATTTTCAATGCTCGCACACTGAATGTTGAGTTGCTCAAACAAGCTTAAGCACATTTGGCTATATACTTGACTAGCCGGTCCGACAAATAGACCTTTCAGTTCATGGTCACTTTCTTTCTTTTTAATTGATTCTAGTTTGTCCAATATGCCGATAAAATCAGTGGCTTTATTCTCTAATTGACTATTTGCCTCTCTTAAAAGATCTAAGTAAGAGAAGACAGAGTCAATTTTATCTTGGTTTACACTCTCTTCATCCGCTAGCGATGAAGAGAGAAAGTCTTCCAGTTGATGACATATGCTTGTTACTATTTGGTAGCCTAGAGTTCCCGCACTTCCTTTTAAGCTATGCGCTTTGCGATATAATGATTCGAAATTTTCTTTATAATCGCCGCGCTTTTTTTCAAGCTGTAAAATCAATGTTTCCATCTCATCAAGTTGAGTAGGAAGGTTATTAAGATAGGATTCTTTTAATTCAGCTAAAACATCAAGTGTGGACATGTAATTCCTTCTTATGATTTCTGTTGATGGTTCAATCCATATATTCGACACATTAGGTAGCAATTCTTTAGCCGGAATTGGGGTATTAATGTTAGATTTTTATTATGATTACGTAACCAACAAAGCAGGCTAAAACAGGGCTTATGAAATTAAAATTTATTGATTCAATGTTGGAAATTGGTCAGGAGCGCTGGCTGCAGCTAGATATTCCTCCCTCACCTTTTTTGCGGTTTGAATTTCTACAAGGCCTGGAAGCGTATGGGTGTGTCGGCGAGCACGTTGGTTGGATTCCGCATCATCTGCTTGTTGAAGATGAGGTGAGTAGTGAGTTGTTGGGTTTTATGCCGCTCTATATTAAATACAATTCTTATGGCGAATTGGTGTTCGATTGGGCTTGGGCTGATGCTTATCAACGTGCTGGTAGAGACTATTATCCTAAGTTGGTTTCGGCCATTCCTTATACTCCGGTGACAGGGCCGAGAATATTAACGAACCCGTCAGTGTGTCGTGAGCAATTGCAGAAGGAGGTTATTGGGGCTGTTGTTGAAGAAGCGAAGAAATTCAATTATTCCAGTGTGCATTGCTTGTTTCCTGATCAAACAGAGTCTCAACAATTTTCTCAATTCAAATTTGTTACTCGGTTAGGATGTCAATTTCATTGGTGCAACGAAGGCTATCAAGACTTTGATGACTTTTTATCTCGGTTGAACTCTCGTAAACGTAAAAATATTAAAAAAGAACGTGCTAAGGTCAGCGCTGGAAAATTTCAATTTAGAATTTTACAGGGTGATGAGATAGAAGACGAACTTTGGCCCAATATTTACCATTTTTATGAAAAGACATTTGAGGAAAAAGGTGGTTATGCCACGTTTACGCTGCCTTTTTTTAAGCATGTTAGTGAAACAATGGGTGATCAGTTGTTGGTTATTCTTGCATACGAAAACTCATTGCCTGTTGCGGCAGCAATTTTTTATAAAGATCATGATCATTTATATGGGAGGCATTGGGGCAGCTTAACTCAATTTGATTGCCTGCATTTTGAGGTTTGTTACTATTTGGGAATTGAATATGCCATTAAACATGGTATAAAACATTTCGAACCTGGTGCTCAGGGAGAGCATAAAATAAGTCGAGGTTTTTTGCCTGAGTTAACATGGTCAACGCATTGGATTAAAGACCATGATTTTTCTCTGGCAATAGAGCAGTTTGTTGAGAGGGAGCGAATCTACATGAAGGAATATGTTTACCAGCTGAATAAGCAATCACCATTCAAAGTTGTTGAAATCCCACAAGAAAAAAACTTTAATAACGATTTTTTATCTAATTGGAGTCTCCTCAAAAAGTGTAAGCCTCTGAAATAGTGGAATAATGATTCCGTTTTGAGGTATGTTAGTGCATGAAAAACAACAAACACTCGTAAAAAAGCGTGCACCGATGATCCGATATA
>Ga0316204_10003916_pt1 | contig 28251 bp, 26 predicted proteins | sample 6monrhotite_MG_2_FD_205661 | JGI IMG/M metagenome (GOLD analysis project Ga0316204, IMG submission 205661) | Microbial mat bacterial communities from mineral coupon in-situ incubated in ocean water Damariscotta River, Maine, United States -... | ecosystem: Environmental > Aquatic > Marine >...
CCATCGATGTGGGACCGGAAGGTGACGCCGTTTTCTTTCATCTTGCGCAGGCTTGACAGGCTCATGACCTGATAGCCGCCAGAATCCGTCAGGATCGGTCCGGGCCAATTCATGAACTTGTGCAATCCACCCAACCGTTCCATGCGTTCCGCACCCGGGCGCAGCATCAGGTGGTAGGTGTTGCCAAGGATGATCTGGGCACCGGTTTCGGCCACAGATTCCGGTCGCATGGCCTTGACCGTTGCGGCCGTGCCGACGGGCATGAAAGCGGGCGTGTCAAACGATCCGTGGGCGGTATTGACGCGGCCCAGGCGGGCCTGGCCGTCGGTCCCCAGAACATCGAATCCAAAGTCGGTCATTGGGTGGGGTCCTTCGTAAGCAGGCAGGCATCGCCGTAAGAATAGAAACGATAGCCGTTCTTGATAGCCTCATCATAGGTATGTCGCATGGTTGCCAAACCACAAAATGCGCTGACCAGCATGAACAGCGTCGATCGGGGCAAGTGGAAATTGGTCATCAGCAAATCGATGATCTTGAATTGGTATCCCGGCGTGATGAAAATGTCGGTATCGTCGCAAAAAGGATGCAGGTGCCCGTTCGCATCAGCGGCGGATTCCAGCAATCGCAAAGACGTGGTCCCCACAGCGACGATGCGCCCGCCCGCGGCCCTGGTTGCATTAATGGCGTTTGCCGTTTTAGCGTCAATTTCGCCCCATTCCGAATGCATGACGTGATCGTCGGTATCATCGACCTTGACCGGCAAGAAAGTGCCAGCCCCCACATGCAGGGTCACGGTGGCGTGTTCGACGCCGCGCGCCGCCAGCGCCGCCATTAATTCAGGCGTGAAATGCAGGCCCGCCGTGGGGGCGGCAACGGCGCCTTCTTTTTGGGCGAACAGGGTTTGGTAATCATCGCGGTCACGCGCATCGGCCAGGCCTTCGCGCTTGATATAGGGCGGCAGGGGCATGCCGCCGTGATCTTCCAGGGCGGTCATCAGGTCGCCACCGGACCGGTTGAATTGCAGGCTGACTTCGCCGCCGTCGCCTTTGGCACTGACACGGGCGGAAAAACCGGGGGCGAATTCAATAACGTCGTCTTGTTTTAACTTGCGGGCCGGTTTTGCAAACACTTTCCAGCTATCGTCGCCCAGGCGCATGTGCAGGGTCACTTCGATACCGGCCTCGCCGCGTTTGCCGCGCAAACGGGCGGGAATCACCCGGGTGTCGTTAAACACCAGCATATCGCCGGGATTGAGCAAACCCGGCAGGTCGCACACCCGAAGGTCATCGGCGCGGTTATGAACGGCCAGCAGGCGGGCGCTGTCGCGGGGCGAAACGGGCCGTTGTGCGATCAGGTCTTTGGGCAGGTCGAAATCGAAGTCGTCTACCAGCATTAAATGTCAGTCCATGGCGGTTGTTGTGGAACGGCGGGCAACCTACATAAAACGAAGGCATAGGACAATCATTTGGCGCATTCGCCGGATCAGGTATATTTAGGAATGATGATGAATTTCAAGAAAATGCTGTTTGGCGAGGCACTTGGCGTCTTCATCATCACCTTCGCCGGGTGCGGCGCGATGATGGTCGATGTCCTTGGCGGCGGCGTGATCGGGCATGTGGGCGTATCGCTGGTCTTCGGTTTGTCATACGGGGTGGCGATCCTGGCGCTGGGGCCGGTCTGCCGGGGGCATTTCAATCCGGTGCTCAGCATTGCCTTTGCGGTGTTTGGGAAGGTGCCCGTGATTCCATCTGTGGCCGCCATTGCCGCCCAGGTTGTGGGCGCATTCGTCGCCGTTGCCTTGTTGTACGTTATTCTGGGCGATGTGGCGGCGTTGGGCACTTCTTTCCCGGTTATTGAAATGGCGTATGTCATCGATGGTGATCCCGCGATGATCGCTGCGGCAACTGAAACTGTGATCGCCGGTATCTTGATGTTTGTCGCGGTGTCGGTTTCAAGTCAGGGTAAACTTTCCGGGGTCGCGGCAGCCCTTGCCATTGGCGGTGCGGTCACGGCGCTGACGCTGATGGCGGGTCCGTTGGACGGTGCGCCCATGAACCCGGCGCGCTCGCTAGCGCCTGCGGTGATGACCGGTATTGTCGATGGCTTGTGGATTTACCTTGTGATGCCGGTGGTGGGCGGGTTGATCGGCGGCGGGATCGCCGTGCTTGTCGGTAAAGTGGCAGGGCGGGAATGACCCGGTTTCCCGATTTCAAGTTTTCGGCCCCCCGGCAACCCCGGCTTGTTTTCGGTGCGGGAACGCTGGCGGGTCTGCCGGGCGAAATCAAGGCCTTCGCCAACCGCATTCTGATCGTCACCGGTGCCAAATCATTCCGCAACAGCGATAACTGGCCAATTTTGTGTGACGGTTTGAATGATCTGGGCATCACCTGGCAGACCGTCGCCATCGACGGCGAACCTTCGCCGGACGTTGTCGATGATTTGGTCGCCCGTTATCGAAATGACGGAATCGAGGCGGTGCTGGCCATCGGTGGCGGCAGCGCCCTGGATGCGGGCAAGGCCATCGCCGGTTTGCTGGTGCCCGGTAATTCGGTGATGGATCACTTAGAAGGGGTCGGGCCGGAACATCCCTACACGGGACCGGCACTGCCCCTGATCGCGGTGCCGACGACCGCCGGGACCGGCAGCGAAATGACCAAGAACGCGGTGCTCAGCCGTTCCGGGCCGGAGGGCTTCAAGAAGTCTTTTCGCGATGATGCGCTGGTCGCAAGTCTGGCGCTGGTGGACCCTGATCTGCTGGCCACCTGTCCGCCCGAGATCATTGCCGCCAATGGTATGGATGCCTTTACCCAGTTGCTCGAATCCTTCGTCTCGACCCGCGCCAACCCCTTGTCAGAAGCGCTGGCCTGGTCGGGCATGGAAATCTTTTTGTCGGGATTTTTCGAGGTCTGGCACGCCGCCTGTGGGCGGGGTGATATGGCAGAAGACCGGGTAGCAGAGGGGCGCGCCGCCATCGCTTACGCCTCGATGATATCGGGGGTCGTGCTGGCACAAACGGGGCTGGGATCGGTGCATGGGCTGGCCTCGCCGCTGGGATGCCAGTTTCCCATACCCCACGGCGTGGCCTGTGGCACCCTGCTGGCCGAAGCGTGCGACGTTAATATAGGCGCCTTGCGCGCCCGCGAACCCGACAGCCCGGTTCTGGAAAAATACGCCCGAGTGGGAAGATTGCTGGGGGGGCAGAACGTCGAAGGGTCGTCGCAGGCTCAGGACGCCTTGGTTAAGACGCTGCGGTTGTGGACGCAAAAGCTCGACCTGCCGCCGTTATCGGCCTTTGGTGTCAAACCGTCAGGAGTTGCCAGGGTGGTGGCGGATGCACGCGGCTCAAGCATGAAAACCAACCCCATCGTACTGACGGATGGCGAAATTTCCGAAATCATTTACCGACGTTTGTAATGGATCCTGCTGGAAGCTTTACGTGTCGCCCAATTCCTTGGCCCGGTCTCCACCGGCGACGGAATACTGCATCGCCACTTTGCGGGATTTCTGAAAAGTCTCCAGGTCTTGTCCACGAAAGGCGGCATAGACATGCGGGTTGGAGACGCCGATGACGGCGGCCATTTTTTCCAACACGAAAAAGATTACCCCATAGTGAATCATCTCGATCCATTTGTGGTGTCGAAGCATGTCTCGCTCTTCATCCGTAAGATCGTATTCACTCATTAATCCCTCGAGGTCACTGACGAAACGCGCACGGTGATTTGGAATGACGAGGTTATGCAGGAAGTCATTCAGGCGATAAGCCTTCAGGCTTCTGTCCAAGGTGAAAGGGTATGTGCCATCAAGCTTTTCGATACCGTCCAATTCGTGGAAGATGTGTTTTCGATAGGCTTCAATTTCCTCTTGTTTGGGCATGTCGCCGGTATCTTCAAATATGACCGTCGCGATATTGGTCATGGAAGGGCAGTATGTGGATTTGAAAATCTTGTTCACTTTATCAGACAGGGCACCGCGCATGATCAGCCACATAATGACTTCCGCACCCTCCATGCCGCCACGTTCCGCGTACTCGGCCAACCGAACTTCGGTTAGTTTTTCTGGATCATTTTCCAGCAATTCGAGGAATTCTTCATCCCACTCTTCGTTTAAAAAACCACATCTTTCGCCGTGAATTTGGTGCGAAAGTCCGCCTGTGGCGACAACGGCGACATTCAAATCCTCTGGAAAGCTATGGATCGCTTTGCGTAAGGATTTGCCAAGCTTGTAGCACCTTTTGGCGCTGGGAACCGGAAATTGCAGGACCCCCACTTGCAGGGGAACAATCGTGCCTTCCCAGCCCTTGTGCCGGTCTTTGGCGATCATTGACAGGGGCGAAAAGAGGCCGTGGTCCAGGGGTTTTTTCTGGAAGAAGGACATGTCGAATTCGTCGGCAACCAGCGCTTGTCCGATGTGTTTGGCTAGTCCCGCATGACCCTTGGCCGGTGGAAAGTCCCGGGGGCCACCCCCTTCGTCTGCCGTGACGTATGTATCATCGAAGCCTAGCGAAAATGCAGAATAGTGATCGAAGAAGAAAGACGTAATGTGGTCATTGAAGATCATGAACAGAACGTCGACCTTTTTGGTGTAGACCCACTTTTGAACTTCAGAAAATCCTTCGAAAATTGGCGCCCATGCCGGGTCATCCTGCTTGTTCATATCCTTTGCAAAAGCAATCGTCGGAGAGTGAGAGGCACCGATGCCGCCAATTATTTTTGCCATATTCAGGGTCCTTTTCCTGATCAAGTTTTTGATGTAAACGCCACAAACCCAAGTCGATTGTTTGTGCAAACTGCCTTCTGGAGTGCTCGTTTTGGGGGTCTGATCGAACCCGCCAGAGCACGGTAAATAGCAAGCAAACAACAATTTTTGTATACCATTTACCTTGATACTTAGCAAAACGTTTGAATTCTTCCTTAATTTGTATACAATTTTTGAAAATCCGCTATTTCGAAGCTCGGGGGAGCGCAAAAGTGCAAGAGAAAAGACCCGAAAAAAAGTCGCAGTTTGCCAAAGCGCTGATGGAACTGCGTTGGTTGATCCTCAACGGTGAATTCAAAGCGAGTGGCCGCCTGCCCGAGACGGCGCTCGCCGAACGCCTTGGTATTTCCCGAACCCCGCTTCGCCAGGCAATGGATCGCCTGGTTGATGAAGGCCTGCTTGAGCGACAGGAAACAGGAAGATGCAATATTGCCAGTTTCTCGATGGACGATATTTGCGACGCCATCGAAATTCGCGGAGCCCTTGAAGGAACTGCGGCACGGTTGGCGGCAGAGCGCGGACCCGACCCGGTTTTGGCCAATGAATGCCGTCGGGTGATTGACGGGTTGGATGAAGCGGTTTTCGGCAGCACCGAAATTGATTTTTCGCAATATGTTCGCCTGAATGCTCAATTTCACGACCTGGTAAGCAGTCTTTCGGGAAGCCGATTGGTTGAGCGCGAAGTGCAAAAAGCCTCGCGCCTTCCCCTGGCATCCCCAAGCGCCTTTCTGCAAGGGCAGGAACTGGTGCCCGACTTTCGGGAATCCCTGAAAAATGCTCAAATGCAGCACAAGGCGATCTTCGAGGCAATTGTTAACCACGAAGGTGCGCGTGCTGAGGCTCTTGCGCGCGAACATGCCAGGTTGGCTCGTCAAAACCTGAACTATGTAATGAATGACAAAACGGGTCTTGCCGAGCGCGTGCCCGGCATGGCCCTCGTTTCTGCTTCATAATTTTATAACAACTTACCCAAAGGAGATATACCCATGGCAAGTCTTACCGATGCAATTGCCCAGCATCACAATCCAGTAGAAATGTTGCGTAACTCGAAAATCGGGATGTACGTTTATCCCGTTGTAGCCACCGAATTTACGAACTGGCGCGATGAACAGCGGGCGTGGCGGGATGGCGCGGTTCTGTTCGATCAGTCGCACCATATGGATGAACTGAGCGTTGAGGGACCCGATGCGGAAGCCTTTCTGGCTTATGTCGGCATTAACAGTTTTTCGAATTTTGATTTAGGCCGGGCCAAGCATTTTGTACCGGTGACACCGGCGGGCCATGTCATTGGCGACATGATCATCTTCCGCGAACGGGCCGACAAGTTCAATCTGGTTGGTCGTGCACCGACGGCAAACTGGACGAAATTTCAGGCCGCTATTGGTAATTGGAAAGTCCGCTTGAATCACGATCCGCGATCCGATAGTCGGCCCGATGGCGAACGGGTCATGCGCACCCACTATCGTTTCCAGATCCAGGGCCCGGACGCACCTAAAGTCCTTGAGAAAATGAACGGTGGCCCTGTTCCCGATATCAAATTCTTCCACGTTGATACGATCAATGTTGGATCAAAACGTGTGAATGCGCTTCGGCATGGAATGTCAGGCGCCCCTGGCCTTGAAATTTGGGGGCCATCGGCCGACAAGCATTATGTCCAGTCGACCATTTTGCAAGCGGCGAAGGATGCCGGTGTCGATCTGGTGCGTTGCGGCAACCGTGCCTATTCCACCAATACGCTTGAATCGGGCTGGATCCCGTCCCCTCTGCCGGGCATTTATACCGGCGATGGCATGATGCAGGAATACCGTGACTGGCTCGGGGCCGATGCTTATGAAGCGGTTGGCGCGATTGGCGGTAGTTTTGTTTCCGACAATATCGAGGATTACTACGTCACACCATTTGAACTCGGTTACGACTTCTATATTGGGTGGAAAAAAGATGACTTCATCGGCAAGGACGCTCTTGTTGCGATGAAAGAAGGCGATAAACGCCAGAAGGTCACCTTCGAGTGGAACCGCGAAGATGTCCTGAAGGTCATCGCCTCCGGCTTCGAACAAGGAACGCCCTTCAAATGGATCGACTTCCCCCAACCCAACTACGCCTCTTCCAGTGCCGACATGGTCATGCGGGATGGCAAGATGGTCGGCATGTCCATGTTTAATGGTTATTCCTACAACGAGCGTTGCATGCTGTCGCTTGGCGTCGTCGATGGGGACGTACAAGTGGGAGACGTTCTAACGCTTGTTTGGGGGGAACCGGACGAAACGCAGAAAACCTCGACGGAGAAACACAAGCAGGCAGAGATCCGGGTAAAGGTGTCGCCGACGCCTTATGCCAGTGAGGCACGTGACAATTACGCCGACAGTTGGAGAACCAAGGCGGAATAGAGACATTCGCATTCTATACCGGTCAGGTGATTGGATAATCGCCTGGCCGGGCTATCTACCCACTAAATATTAATTTCAAAACCAAGGGAGGACCTACCTATGAAGCATACTTTTAAACTAGCAGCAGCAACGGCTATCGTTCTATCCAGTCTTTCGGCACCCACTGTGGCGGAGGAATTGCGTTTTGCTTCCTTCACGCCGCCGCAGCACACCGTGACGGCGTCGGTGGTCGACAAATTGGCCGCAGGCGTCAAATCGGCAACCAATGGCGGGCTTACCGTTCGTCATTATCCCGGTGGTGCGCTTGGCAAGGGGCCGGTCGAACAATATGTGCGCGTTGTACAAGGGGCCGCCGACATGTCCTGGGGATTGCAAGGTTATACGTCCACGCAGTTTCCCAAAACCATGCTGGTGGAACTTCCTGGTGCGTCTGGCGGTATGTCCGGTTACGACATGCTGTGGAACGCCTATAAATCCGACCTGGCATCTGAATATCCGGGAACCAAGCCGTTGGCGCTTTGGACGTCGGAACCGAACATCATCATCATGAAGGACAAGGTCATTCGCACACCGGCCGATATCAAGGGCCTGAAAATCCGTGTGGCTGGTGCCGTCGCGGCCGAAGTGGTCACGGCACTTGGCGCAACGCCGGCTCAGATGCCGATCCCCCATGTTTACAACGCACTTCAGACAGGCCTGATCGATGGCATCTTTACAGGCGCAAGTGCGGTCGCCGACTTCAAACTGCACGAAGTCGCCAACAGCTACACGATCGGCGCACCACTTGGGCGGATCGCATTTTTCGTGGTCATGAACAAGGGCAAATATGACGGTCTGTCAGCCGCCCAGAAAGCCGCTATTGATGCGAATTCCGGTCGTGCCCTTTCTAAAAGCGCTGAAGATGCATGGAATGCCAAAGCCAACAAGACAATCATCGCGTTGAAGGCCAATTCCTCCAAGACGGTGGTGCAACTGGACGCGGCGGGTGTCGAAGCCTTTGCCAAGCTTACGCTTCCAGTGGCGGATAGTGTTATTGCGAAGGTCAATGGCGCTGCCGGTACATTGAAGGCCATGCGTGGCAAGTAATCCGACGATGCGAACCATTCGAAACGTTGCGGACAGGCTGATCGGCCTGTCCGCAATACTCGGGTCGGTAGGTTTGCTGGCCGAAATGATCATCATCCTGACTGACGTCGTCGGTCGGGCATTCGGTGCCCCGCTATACGGCTCGCAGGATCTTGTCATCATGACCATGGTCACCGTCGTGTTTGGCGGCATGGCCATCTGTGATCGCAAGGGCGGCCATATCGCGATTGACCTTTTCGAAGACCATTATTCCAGATTATTCAACAGGATCGTCGATGCGGGATCAGCCCTGCTTGGGGCGATCATCTTCGCTATGATTGCCTGGACCGTGTTTGAGAGCGCCAAGCTGTCGATCATGTTGAACCTGTCGACCAATCTTTTGAACCTTCCGAAAGCCTGGTTCCAGTGGGGGCTTTGCGGTTTTGCCCTGCTGACGTCGTTTGGAATGCTATTGCGGGCCGTCGAATTGGCCTTCCACAATCACAACATTCACAAAGAGAGTCCTTTCGTATGAGCGAACCCGGCATCGGATTGGCATTTCTGGCGATTCTTCTCGTTTTGCTGATCATCCGTGTGCCGGTGGCCTTGGCGATGTTCGTCGTGGGTTATTTCGGCATTGCCATTCTGAACGGATTTAATGCCGCGAATAGCACGCTTGCTTCGGAAACGTTTACGCTGGCTTCATCGCCCGAACTTGTCGTCATCCCGCTTTTCATACTGATGGGAAATATTGCGTCAGTGACGGGCCTAAGCCGCCAGCTTTACGATGCGGCCTATGCACTTATCGGCCAAGTTCGGGGCGGTCTTGCTTCGGCGACCATTTTGGGGTGTGGCGGGTTCGCGGCACTTTCGGGGTCTTCGGTGGCTTCGGCGCTGACAATGGGCAAGGTCGCGCTTGGAGAGATGGACCGCTACAAATATGATAACCGGCTTTCCACCGGGGCGGTCGCGGCAGGCGGCACACTTGGTATTCTTATTCCGCCATCAACAGGTTTCGTGATTTATGCCATTTTGACGGAACAATCGATTGGCCGGTTGTTCATGGCGGGCATTTTGCCAGGCCTTCTTCTGCTTGTTCTTTTTATCGCGACCATATCGCTTTTGTGCTGGTTTCGGCCAGAATTCGGCCCTTCGGGCCCCAGAACCACGGCGCGCCAGAAACTGCAAGCGCTTATCGGGGCCGGCCCGATTGTCGCGGTCATCCTGCTAACCATCGGCGGTATTTACGGGGGGGTCTTCTCGCCGGTCGAGGCCGCGGCGGTCGGCGCCGGGTTCGTTATTATCCTTGGCTTTGTCACGTCAAAGTTGAAGCTGGACATGTTCTGGAAGGCGACGCGTGAATCAATCGTCACCACCGCAACGGTAATGCTCATTCTTATTGCCGCCCATCTTCTCAATCCCTTCCTGGCGCTTAGTCAAATTCCGCAATTCGTCGGCGATGTGCTGTTGCACTTGAACCTGTCCGTATACGCGGTGCTTGCCATTATCCTGGCGATCTATCTGGTGCTCGGTTGTTTCCTCGAAGGGTTTGCGATGATGGTTCTTACCCTGCCGATCTTCTTTCCGATCATCACGCAGCTTGGTATTGATCCCATCTGGTTCGGTGTGCTGGTGGTGCTGACACTTGAGATGGGGCTGATTTCTCCGCCGGTGGGGATCAACGTCTTCATCGTCAAATCCGTTGCCACCGACGTGCCGCTTGGCCGTATCTTCGTGGGGGTCGCCCCGTTCTGGATCGCCATGCTTGTCGCCTTGGTCATCCTCGTTTCTTTCCCTCAGATATCGTTGGTTCTGCCCAATACGATGATTAACTAGCGCCATGGCCCGTTCGAACACCCTGTTGATTCCCGGCTTGCTGTGTGATGGCGTCGTATGGGAACCATTCATGCGGGCGTTGGGTCCCCAGGTCGCCGTGGCGGATCTCTCGACACAAGACAGTCTTTGCAAAATGGCTGAAGATTGTCTGTCCGCTTATCCCGGCCCCTTGCGCGTGGCGGGGCATTCGATGGGGGCGCGCGTCGCGTTGGAAATGGCGCGCATCGCACCCGAACGAATTGAACGATTAATCCTTTTGGATACCGGAATTCATCCCCTTCGCGAAGGAGAGGTCGAAAAGCGTGCCGACATCGTGCGCTTCGCCCATGAAAAGGGAATGGCGGCGCTGGCAGAGCGCTGGCTTCCAGGCATGGTCTTTGAACCTAACCGGCAAAATGCCAGGCTGATGAAAACGTTGACCGATATGGTGCTTCGCAAGGATCCGGATTTGCATGAACGCCAGATCAAGGCGCTGGTGGACCGGCCCGATGCGTCGCTTTATATAGCTGACATCGATTGCCCGGTGCTGCTTGTCGTCGGACGGCAGGACCAATGGAGCCCCGTTTGCCAGCATGAAGACATGCTCCGGCTTCTGCCCAAAGCCCGTCTCGAAATTATCGAAGGCGCGGGACATTTTGCACCGCTGGAACAACCCGACGCCGTTGTTCGTGTGATAGCGGACTTTCTGAGGTAGATATAGATTGAGCGTTGCGTCGATCAGTTGAGGTTACCGGTAAAAGCAGACCTTCAGGGCGGCTGTCTGGTTTATATGGGCCCGCAATTGTATTTCACACGCGATAGAGGGTTGGCCGGGTCGGGGTTCCGTGATATCGACGAGCTTGATCCATAAAAATTTGAAAGCGTACGGTTGTCGACCATCCTTTTCCTGGGTTTTCTGATCGGTATGCGCCACGCGCTTGAAGCCGACCATGTCGCCGCCGTGGCGGTGTTGGCGACCCGTGCCCGTTCGGTCAAGCAGGCTTTGCCTTTAGGATTGATGTGGGGAGTGGGTCATACGCTGACCCTGTTCGCTTTTGGGATCGTTATATTATTGCTGGGCACGCAAATGCCTGCCTCGCTGGCGGCTGTGCTTGAAGGCCTGGTCGGGGTGATGCTGGTGCTGTTGGGGGGGGACGTGGTACGTCGCCTGATCAAAGAAAAAATCCATTTCCACCGTCATCGCCACAGTACCGGTACGGGCCATTTTCACGCCCATTCCCATGCGGGCGAAAAAACCCATGATGCCAACCATCATATCCATGAGCACCCGTCGGCGATGCCTCTTCGGGCGCTGGGCGTTGGCATCATGCATGGCATGGCGGGGTCGGCGGCGCTGGTGCTGTTGTCTTTGCAAACGGTGAATTCAATAAGTTCAGGTATTTTGTATATCGTCCTGTTCGGCTTGGGGTCGATGATCGGCATGGCGGTGCTATCCGCCGTCATGGTGGCCCCCATGCGCTATGCGGCCAAGTCCATGACCTGGGCCTACAGCGGGTTAACCGTGGTGCTGGGGTGTTTTTCGATCGGCCTTGGGGCGTATACGGTCTATCACTCGTTTCAGGTTATCTGAACCTCAGGCACCAGAATCGACCATGGGTGCGATGTACTGAACTTCCGTATCCCAGGGGAAAAAGACCCACACATCCTGTTCCACTTCGGCGACGAAGGTATCGACCACCGGCTTTCCCTGTGGTTTGGCGTAAACCGTGGCGAAGTGAGCCTTGGGCAGGATTTCCCGGGCCTTGCGGGCTGTCGTTCCCGTATCGACCAGGTCATCCACCAGCAACCATCCTTCGCCACCCACGGCGGCGGCCCGTTCGGGAATTTTCAAGACATTGATTTCGCCCATGAGCTGTTTGTCGTAGGTTGAAATGCACAGGGTATCAACGACGCGAATTTCCATCTCGCGGGCCAGGATCGATGCCGGAACCAGCCCGCCCCGGGTCAGCGCGACAATTCCTTCCCAAGGTCCTAGCCCAATTAATTTGTGAACCAGCCGTTTGGCATCGCGATGAACTTCGGCCCAGGTGACGGTGTGGGCTTTGACATTATCTGGCGTCGCCATTTTTATATAGTTCCTTTGCCGATTAAGGGAAATCAAGAGTGCTGATATACCCGAAAAGTCGGCAATTGGGCAACGGGTTGGGAAAAGAATTCGACGGGACGGTATTTCCAGTTTAAAAGCCCCCCTCATGGCTCCTCCCATTTTGATCCTCAGCGATATGCACCTGACGTTTGGCGGCTCACCCGTGCTGGAGGGGCTCGAGCTGTCCGTATCGGCGGGCGAGCGGTTGTGTGTGGTCGGGCGTAACGGGTCGGGTAAATCGACGGTGCTGAAGCTGGCCGCCGGATTGATCGAAGCTGATGGTGGCAAACGATTTTTGCAACCCGGTGTATCGGTGCGTTATCTTCCCCAGGAACCGGACTTCGGCGATTTCAAAACAACGCTGGATTACGTGGAAGCGGGCCTGGGGCCAAGTGATGATGAGTACCGGTGCCGCTATTTGCTGGAAGAACTGGGTGTGTCGGTAGATGCCGATCCTTCGGTGTTGTCCGGTGGCGAGGCCAGGCGTACCGCCCTGGCCCGCGTTCTGGCCCCCAAACCTGATATTTTGCTGCTGGACGAACCGACCAACCATCTGGACCTGCCAGCCATCGAATGGCTGGAAAAAGAACTTTCTTCCCTGCGATCAGCCCTGGTGCTGATCAGCCATGACAGGCGGTTCCTGCAAAACCTGTCGCGCACCACGGTGTGGATCAGCCAGGGGCAAGCCCGGCGATTGGACAAAGGCTTCAGTTCGTTTGAAGCCTGGCGCGATGAAACCCTGGAACAGGAAGAAGTGGACCGTCACAAGCTGGACCGCAAGATTGTGCGCGAAGAACACTGGCTGCGCCATGGTGTGTCGGCCAGGCGGAAACGCAATCAGGGCCGCCTGCGCGATTTGTTTGCCCTGCGCGACCAGCGCCGCAATGCGCGCGGTCCTGTCGGCACTGTTAAAATGGCGGCGGCAGAAGGCGCTGCTTCGGGCAAACGGGTGATCGAAGCCAAGGGCATTTCCAAGACCTATGGCGAGCTGACCGTGGTCGAGGATTTCACGACCCGGATCGTGCGTGGTGACCGGGTCGGTCTGGTCGGCCCCAACGGGGCGGGCAAAACCACCTTGTTGAACATGTTGACTGGCGCCCTGGCGCCCGACGGCGGCACCGTGCAACTGGGTGCTGGCCTTGAAATGGTCTCGTTGGACCAGCGCCGCGACAGCCTGGACCCGACCTGGACTCTGGCCGACGCCCTGACCGGCGGCGGCGGCGATATGGTTTCCGTCGATGGCAATCCGCGCCATGTTATGAGCTACATGAAGGATTTCCTGTTTGCACCGGAACAGGCCCGCACCCCTATCAGTGCGCTGTCCGGCGGTGAACGGGGGCGCCTGATGCTGGCCCGGGCCTTTGCCAAGCCTTCGAACCTACTGGTGCTGGATGAACCGACCAATGACCTTGATCTGGAAACCCTGGACCTGTTGCAGGAACTGCTGGCCGATTATTCCGGCACGACCCTGCTGGTCAGCCACGACCGGGATTTTATTGACCGGGTGGTAACGTCGGTAATTGTGTCCGACGGTGGTGGCATGTGGTCGGAATATGCGGGCGGCTACACCGATATGGTGACCCAGCGCGGCATCGGCATAGAGGCGGCGGAACAGGCCAAGGCTGAAAAATTGAAATCCGCATCGACATCAAGCGGTGTTGCGAGGAAAAAGCAGAAAATGTCCTACAAGGACAAGTACGCCCTGGAAAACCTGCCGGCCCGGATTGACGCCCTGCAAGGTGAGATCGACAAACTGCAAAAATCGATGGCCGACCCGGATCTGTATCGCAAAGATCCCGCCGCCTTTGATGAAACGGCAGCGGCGCTCACAACCGCCCAGGCCGGGTTGGTTGCAGCGGAAGAAGAATGGCTGGTGCTGGAAACGCTGAAAGAGCAAACGGAATCTTAGGCGAGTATCAGTTCGTTGCAATCCGTATGTTCAAACGATTTTCCATAGATATCGACCATGGTTGTCTGGGCGTATGATAGCCTGCCGTTGCCAACCGAAACTTCCTGCCAAAATGCGGTCGTCAGGGCGTTGTCCTGCATGAAGGGCGATTGGATGATGCCCCATTCCGGATCACCAACTTTCGCTGAAAGTTCCAAAACGGCGCGACCATGGGCATCCTGTTTGCCGGTATATATGCCGCCCGCCAGCACGCATACGGCGCGGGGAATAACAAACGAATGCATGACGGTTTTATTTGGCGCATCCCACAGCCAATAACCGGTTTGGTCGTGAAAGACCTGGCCGTTTGATTTGCGCCGGACAATTTGACGGTAGTGAACGATCGATAGGGTTTGGGTTTCCGCATTGGTAACATCGTCCGCTGCCGCGCACGTCATTGTTTCCAGATAAGGATTATTCTCCTCGCCGTTGGGTTCGGGTGCGATATCAAGCCCTTGATCCCCCTGCCACACCCCAATCAGGCTTTTCAGGGGGCCGTAATCAATTTCATCTGTGTTGCTCATCGTGCACCCGTCGTTTTGTGTGTTGCCATCGATCACGTACCTGAATAATAGCAAAAATCAGACAATTGTGAAATCAGTTGAAAACCGGATCGCCGCAATTTTCAAAATGTCTTCGGCTTGATGCTCCCGATAAATTGATCGCCCTGCGCATCATAACAGTTGTTGGGCAGGGGGGCTTGCCGTAACGTTGTCGACTTGCAAAACCTTTGGGGAGGACACGTTATGGGACGCAAACAGGCTGGTGATTTTGACCAGGAACTTCTTGATCTTTATGACCACTACGCGCACGGATTGATCGAGCGCAGGCAGTTTCTTGAACGGGCGGGAAAATTCGCCGTTGGTGGATTAACGGCGGCGACGCTCCTGGAAACCCTTTCGCCGAATTATGCTTTTGCCGCCCAAATCGATGAAAACGACACTCGTATCAAGGCTGAAACCATCGAATATGCATCACCGGACGGCCATGGCACGGTGAGTGGGTATCTGGTTCGTCCCTCAGGGGGTGGCAAACGCGGCAGCGTCGTTGTGATCCATGAAAATCGTGGCCTTAATCCTTATATCGCCGATGTTGCCCGGCGTGTCGCCGCCGCCGGTTTTACGGCGCTGGCACCCGATGGTCTTTCTTCGCTTGGCGGGTATCCCGGAACGGATGATGAAGGCAAGGCCATGCAAAAGACCCTGGACAAGGGCAAGCTTGCGGAAGACTTCATGGCTGCCTACCGGCATTTAAAAGCGGATGGTGCGTCGAACGGAAAAATAGGCGTGGTTGGTTTCTGTTACGGTGGCGGGGTCTGCAATGCCATGGCTGTTCGCCTGCCGGGACTGGCGGCATCGGTACCCTTTTACGGCAGCCAACCCAAAGGCGATGATGTGGCCAAAATTCAGGCGCCATTGTTGCTGCATTTTGCCGAGCTGGATAGGCGCATCAACAAGGGCTGGCCTGACTACGAAGCGGCGCTTAAATCCCATGGCAAGGAATTCACCGCCCACGTATATCCCGGCGTCAACCATGGTTTCCACAACGATACAACGCCCCGGTATGATAAAGCGGCCGCAGATCTGGCGTGGCAACGGACGGTCGATTTCTTCAAGGCCAAACTTTCCTGAACCACTGGGCAGGGTAATGTGTGTGTTTTTGCAATATTCGGCTAAGCTTTGGCCGGACGTTGCAACGCACGCACTTTGGGGTCATGACAAAACAAAAAAATTCAATCAGCGCTGAAATCCAGCGGCTTAAGTCAGAAGTCGAAAAACAGCCGGGTGATTCACGCCTGCAGGCAACGTTGGGCGATTTGCTGATCCAGTCCGGCGACCCTGAAGGGGCAAAACAGCATTTCCAGATCGCCACGGCCATTGACCCGACCCTGCACGACGCCCAACTGAAATACGGCAATATCCTGCTTCGCCAGTGTAACCTGACGGGTGCACTGGCATGTTTTGCCCTGGCCCATGTTTACCAACCCCAGGACTGGTTGCGGTTAAAGATGGCCCTGTTGCTGCCGCCGATTGTTGAGTCCATGGATCATATCACCATCTTGCGGGCCCGCATCGAACAGGCTTTGAACGCGTTGTCGTCGCAAGGAAAGATGCTGATTCGCAATCCACCAAGGGATGGTGGGTCATTGTTTTACATTGCCTATTTCGGCCAGGATGATCGCCACCTGTATGAAAAACTGGCCGCGTTGTATGGTCGTTCGACGTTGGGTTTATTGGCGATTGCCCCCCATTGCGCAGGAGGGCGAAACAAGAGAAGCAAATCCACACGACAAAAGGCAGATTCCGACGGTCGCATTAAGGTGGCGTTTATTTCGTCGTTCTTTTTCAATCATTCCATCGGTCGCTTGAACGTCGGCCTGATTGCCAAACTGGACCGTGAAATTTTCGAGGTCACGGTCGTTGTCGTGCCCCATATGATTGATGAGATGACGGAGACAATTGTCAAAAGCGCCGATCACAGCGTTCAGGTTCCCCGCGACCTGGACAAGGCCCGGCAGATCATTGGTGAACGAGAGTTCGACATTATCGTCTATCCGGAAATTGGCATGGATATCACGACCTATAGCCTGGCTTGCGCCCGCCTGGCCCCGGTGCAATGTGTCAGCTGGGGGCACCCGGTAACCACGGGCATCGCCAACATGGATTATTTCGTTTCATCGGACCTGCTTGAAACGGCCGGGGCCGATGAACATTACAGCGAGACCCTTGTTCGGTTAGGTGAACTGCCGACCTATTATCACAAACCCGAATTCAACACCGCCCGAAAAGGACGCGCCGCGTTTGGCCTGAAAGAAGGGGTGCGGTATTACCTGGTGGCGCAATACCTGTTTAAAATGCACCCGGAATTTGATTTGTTTCTGGCGGAAATCCTGAAACGCGATCCAGATGGCATCGTGCTGATGGTTCATGGCAGCCAGCGTGTCTGGAGCGCGCTCCTCATGGCGCGCTTCAAACGCGTTTTTCCAGACAACGCCGACCGGATCAAGTTCGTTGACGCCCTGCCGCGCGAGGATTTCCTGTCATTTTTGTCCTGTGTCGATGTCAGCCTTGATATCCCGCACTTCAACGGCGGCAATACGACGTTCGAGGCCCTGGCCGTAGGTACACCGGTGGTTACCTTGGCAACAAAATTCATGCGTGGCCGGGTATGTGCGGCGATCTATGGGCAAATGGGTCTGTCTGACCTGGTCGCCAAAACCCCAACAGAATATGTCGACCTTGCCATTCGCCTGGCCACGGACACGGCCTTTGGCAAAAAAACCAGGGAGGCAATAGCAAATAACATCGACGTGCTTTTTGAAAATGAAAACGTCATCCCCGAATGGGAGCGGTTTTTCCTGCGCGCCTGCCAAGAAAAGAATGTCAAACAGCCGCAGGATTAGTGTTGTTTCATAGATGTTCTACAGCTTGTGATAGAGGGCATCCGGCATCAGTTTCAGCGCCCATCCGACCAACCTCCAGCGTTTGGTGACAAAGGCGTGTTTTTTTCTTTTCTGTATGGCGGCATAGATTTGGGCGGCGGCTTTTGCAGGTGAAGAAACCCAAAACAAACCTTCACCTTGGGCCATGGCGGTGTCGACGAAACCGGGTTGGATGTCGGTGACGGTGATGGCAAGGCCGGATTTAATCGCAACACATCGCAGTCCTTGCAGGTAGGTGGATACAAATGCCTTCGAAGCATTGTACGCCGGTGCATCACCACCCCGAATTGCCGCGATGGAAGAAATCCCCACCAAGTGCCCCGCACCCGTTTTTGTGAAATGGTGCCAGGCTATATTTGCCACGGCGGCAAACCCCAAAACGTTGGTTTCGATGGTTTCCCGTTCTTTTTGCCAGGGCAGCAGGGGGTCGACAAAGCCGGTTCCCGCACTGATGATAACGAGGTCAACCCCGGCCATCAGATGGATCAGGTTGGCCAAGTCATTTGATACCGCCGGGTCTGTCACATCCAGTGCCTGAATAAAAACGTTGTCTCCAAGTTCGAGTTTCAAATCCTCGAGAAGAGGTCGACGCCGACCCGTTATGCCAATGGTATATCCATCATGGGACAGGATCCGCGCCAGTTCACGACCGATGCCCGATGTGGCACCTATGATGATCGCTTTCCTTGATGCCTTATTTATGTGCGAACTGTCGGGCATACTGTGAACCTCGTTTGTGGTGAACAGAAATTCGATCCCTGGCGATTGGCACGTAAAGTTCTGCTTTCAGGAGGCAAAAAATCAGATAAATGTAGCGAAATTGTGTCAAAGTCGGGTTATTGGCGGTATCACCTGAAAGGTCGCCGACGGTTATCAATCAAGAATGGAAACAATGGCTTCGTTCCTTCATATATTTTTGTCGCGAATTCTGATTTTTGCCGCTGTGCTGGGGGTGGCCATCTGGCCCCGCGCAAGCGCTGCCGAAACACCGCCAGTGATTGCCGCGGCATCGAACCTGCGCTTCGTACTGGGTGACCTGGCCGACATTTTCAAGCGACAAACCGGCCTTGCCGTGCGCCTGTCCTATGGTTCGTCAGGGAATATTACCCGGCAAATTTCCCAGGGGGCGCCGTATCAGATGTTCCTGTCTGCCGATGAAACCTACGTACGTGACCTGGCGGCACAAGGGCGGACACTGGATGAAGGACAGCTTTACGCCTATGGCCGCATCGCCTTGTTCCTTGCCAAAGGATCCCGTCTGGCCGACGTGAATTTTCCGGCTGGCTATGGTGCCGCCTTTGCGGTGCCCAAGCAGTACCGCTTCGCCATCGCCAGCCCTGTTCATGCGCCTTACGGGCGGGCGGCGCGCGAGGCACTGATCCACGCCGGATTGTGGACGGTCATGCAACCGTCTTTGTTGTACGGTGAAAACGTATCCCAGGCGGCGCAATTCGCGGCGTCGGGATCGGCCGATGGCGGTATTATCGCCCACTCTCTTGCCCTGACTCTTAAAGGCCAGGGGCGGGGTGATTTCTGGCTTATTCCCGCGGCTTGGCACGCGGCCCTGGGGCAGCGCATGGTGCTGTTGCAAGGGGCGGGCGAGACGGCGCGGAAATTCTATGCTTTCATGGGCGGCGAGATTGCGCACAAACTGCTGCTGCAACATGGCTTTATGGGACGTAAATCGTGAACTGGATGGCCCTTGAACTGTCGCTGAAGCTGGCGGCCTGGACGACCTTGATCCTGCTGCCCGTGGGGATCGTCGTCGGGCGCTTTCTGGCATGGCAGAAATTCAGGGGCAAACCGGTTGTCGAGGCGCTGGTGATGTTGCCGTTGGTGCTGCCACCCACGGTGCTGGGTTTTTACATGCTGGTCGCCCTGGGGGGCGATTCTGTCATTGGACAGGCCTATCAGGCATTGGTCGGGCGAACGCTGGTCTTTTCATTCGAAGGTTTGGTCGTGGCCTCGGTAGTTTTCAATTTGCCGTTCGCCATCCAGCCCATGCAGCGGGCGTTCGAGGCAATCCCGGTAGAGGTTCGCGAGGCGGCAGCGTGCTGTGGCCACAAACCGTGGCGCATGTTGTGGCGTATCGAATTGCCCCTGGCCTGGCCCGGCGTGTTGACGGCGCTGGTGCTGACCTTCGCCCATACCATTGGCGAATTTGGCATTGTGCTTATGGTCGGTGGCAACGTGCCGGGCGAAACCCAGACCATCGCCATCGCCATCTATGATCAGGTGCAGGCGTTTGACAATGCCTCTGCCGGGTTGATGTCGGCGGTGTTGTTGGTGGTTTCGCTACTGGCCATCAGCATGACCTATTTTGGCACGTCTTTTGTTGGTCGACGCCATGACTGAACCGGGGGCACCTGCGGGCGGCATATCCGTTGCCTTGCGTCAAACCAAACCCATACCGCTGGATGTGGCATTTTCCTGCGCCGCCGGTGAATTGCTGGCCTTGGTAGGGCCTTCGGGCAGTGGAAAATCCACTGTTTTGCGGGCCATCGCCGGATTGTTCAAACCCGACGAGGGCACCGTCATTTGCGATGGCGCGTCGTGGTACGACAGCGGGACCGGGATCAACATCGCACCCCGGCAGCGCCGTATCGGTTTTGTGTTCCAGAATTTCGGCCTGTTTCCCCATCTTTCGGCAGTCGAAAATGTCATGGAAGGGTTGCTGCACCTGGCCCCCCCCGCCCGCCGTGAGCGGGCCCGGGAATTGTTAAAGCGGGTTCATTTGTCGGGCCTGGACGATCGCAAACCCGGGCAGTTATCCGGCGGCCAGCAGCAACGTGTCGCCGTTGCCCGGGCGTTGGCCCGCGATCCCAAGGTATTGTTGCTTGATGAGCCGTTTTCGGCAGTCGATAAAGCGACCCGGCAACGTCTCTACAAGGAACTGGTAGACCTGCGCCGACAGTTGGATATGCCGGTGATCCTGGTCACCCATGATCTTGAAGAAGCGGTTTTGCTGGCCGATCGCCTGTGTATTCTGCATCACGGAAAAAGCCTGCAAAGTGGGCCACCTTTTGATGTTATGGCGCGCCCTATCAGTAGTGCTGTTGCCAGGCTGGTCGAACAGAAAAATATCTTCGCCGGAACGGTCGCCGATCACGATGTGGCGGCGGACCGCACCCTGGTGACCTGGGGCGGGCTGACCCTGCTTGCCGGATATCAACCGGAATTCAAGGTGGGCCAAGAGGTCTCGTGGATGGTTCCGACGGGGGATGTAACCCTGCATGCCATTGACCACCCGCCGCGACAGGTGCGCGAGAACACCGTTACCGGTACAGTTATGGATGTCACCCGTCTTGGCGATCAAGCCGGGGTTTCCCTGGCCATGGACAAGGCATCCCCGTTGCCGCTTTTCTTGTCACTGCGCATGGCCTATGTAAGACGGCATGACCTGAAGGCGGGGGACAGTGTAACGGTGTCGCTGAGCCCTTCGGGCATTCATTTGATGGAATAACGCAAATGCCTGACCCTTATCGCCAGTCCGTCCGCGCGGCCTATCTTTCCATCGAAGCGCAAACGGTGCTTCGCCTGGCCGAAGAAACCGGCCTTGATGCGGATGCGCGCCAACGTATCGTTGCTGCGGCGAGCGGATTTGTGCGTGATTTGCGCAGCGGTGGCCAGGTCGGCCTGATGGAAACATTCCTCGCCGAATACGGTCTTTCCAGCATGGAAGGGGTGGCCCTGATGTGCCTGGCCGAAGCTCTGCTGCGGGTGCCTGACGACATTACCATCGATGCCCTGATCCGCGACAAGATCGCACCGGCAGACTGGGCCGGGCACGTGGGCAGTTCGGACTCGCTTTTGGTGAATGCCTCGACCTGGGCGCTGATGCTGACGGGCAAGGTTGTCGGGACGGGGAAAGCCGGGGCCTGGGATGTGCGGGAAAATCTTCTTTCCCTATTGCGCCGCGCGGGCGAACCGGTGATCCGTACGGCCGTGACCCAGGCCATGAAGGTGCTGGGCCATCAGTTCGTTTTGGGCCGTGATATTGACGAAGCCATGAGCCGGGCCCAGGGGATGATCGATAAGGGCTATACCTATTCCTATGACATGCTGGGCGAAGCGGCGCGCACGGCGGAAGATGCCCAGCGTTATTTCATGTCCTATTCGAAGGCGATCACCGCTATAGCGGCACAATGCACGTCGGCCCAGGTGTCCGAAAATTCCGGCATATCGGTGAAGCTTTCGGCGTTGCATCCGCGCTATGAATTTACGCATAAAGATCGTGTCCTGGAAGAGTTGGTGCCGCGTGTTACGTCGCTGGCGTTGATCGCCAAGAATGCCGGCATGGGATTTAACATTGATGCCGAAGAGGCCGACCGGCTGGACCTGTCGCTGGATGTTATCGAGCGTGTTCTGGCGACACCGGACCTGAAAGGCTGGGACGGTTTTGGGGTTGTTGTTCAGGCCTATATGGCGCGGGCACCCCATGTTATTGACTGGTTGTATAATCTGGCAGAACGGTTGGACCGGCGAATTATGGTTCGCCTGGTCAAAGGCGCGTACTGGGACAGTGAAATCAAAATAGCCCAGGAAGAAGGCTTGTCGGGTTACCCTGTATTCACCCGCAAGGGGTCGACCGACATTTGCTATATGGCATGCGCGCGCAGCATGCTGGCCAAAACCGATCGCATCTATCCGCAGTTCGCCACCCACAATGCCCATACCATAGCGGCCGTGCTGGAAATGTCGGGCGACGCCGGGCAATTCGAATTCCAGCGTCTGCATGGCATGGGCGAGGCCCTGCACGGTAACGTCAAACAACACAACGGGAACCGCTGCCGGATCTATGCGCCGGTTGGAAATCACCGGGATTTACTGGCCTATCTGGTCCGCAGGTTGCTTGAAAACGGCGCCAATTCGTCCTTCGTCAACCAGGTGCTGGATCCGGACATTGCCCCGGAAAAAGTTGTTCAGGATCCTCTTGCCTTATTGGCAAATTGGGCAACCATCGCCAACCCCGGAATTCCCTTGCCGGTCGCCTTGTACGGGGAAGCAAGACAGAATTCCCGTGGTGTCAATCTGGCCGATCCGGTTGTGCTGGCCGCAACCAACGCGGCCCGGGATCGTTTCCGCTTTGTGACATGGACAGCCAGTGTTGCCAAAGGCGAGGACGCCCAAACCATTCGCAACCCCGCCAACCCGGATGATATTGTTGGTGCAGTCATTCCCGCCACTGCGGCAATCGTTGATCAGGCGCTGGGCCAAGCCGTGGCCGCGTCGGCAGCCTGGCAACGGGTGGGGGTTGATGAACGCGCGGCCTGCTTGTTGCGCGTGGCCGATTTGTTTGAAACCCACGCCGATGAATTTTACGCCCTGGCCTGTCGCGAGGCCGGCAAGAGCCTGCCCGATGCCATTGGTGAAGTGCGCGAAGCTGTTGATTTTTGCCGCTACTATGCCGGGCAGGCGCAAGATAAACCGGGTCGGTCCGCCCGGGGCGTGTTCGTTTGTATTTCGCCCTGGAATTTCCCGCTGGCTATTTTCACAGGTCAGGTTGTCGCCGCCCTGGTGAGTGGCAACGTGGTGATTGCCAAACCGGCGGAACAAACACCCCTGATCGCGGCGCGTGCGGTTGACCTTATGCATCAGGCGGGGATTCCAAAAGATGTTCTGCACCTGTTGCCCGGCGATGGTGCCGTGGTGGGGGCGGCGCTGGTTTCCGATGGGCGGGTCGATGGTATCTGTTTCACCGGTTCCACGGAAACCGCCGCGATCATCAACCGGGCCATGGCGGAAAATGGTAATCCGAGCGCACCGTTGATTGCCGAAACCGGCGGCCTGAATGCGATGATTGTCGATTCAACGGCCCTGCCTGAACAGGCGGTCGATGACATCGTCGCCTCGGCATTCCAAAGTGCGGGGCAAAGGTGCTCGGCGCTGCGGGTTCTTTTTGTGCAAGAAGATGTCGCCGGTGGCGTGCTTCATATGCTCAAAGGGGCCATGGCGGAACTGGAAATCGGCGACCCGTGGGATGTGTCGTGCGATGTTGGTCCGGTTATCGATGCCGATGCCAGCGCCCAGATCGTCGCCCACTGCGACAGGCTCGAAGCCGAAGGTCGCTTGATCGCCCGGCTGTCGGTGCCCGAAAAAATGTCGGGTGGCACGTTCGTCGCACCGGCCGCCTATAAACTGGACTGTCTGGACGATTTGAAGAAGGAAATTTTTGGCCCGGTGCTGCACGTGATCACCTACCCTGCCGGGGGCATCAAACAGGTGATCGAACAGGTCAATGCCAGCGGCTATGGCCTGACGCTTGGCCTGCATACCCGGCTTGATCACCGGGTTCAGGAAGTCGCCGACCTGGCCCATGTCGGCAATTGTTACATCAATCGCAACCAGATCGGTGCCGTGGTCGGCGTGCAGCCCTTTGGCGGTGAAGGCTTGTCAGGAACAGGCCCGAAGGCGGGCGGCCCGCATTACCTGGACCGCTTCACAACCGGTGCAGTCACGGCCCAGACAACACAAAGCCGCGCGCCCTGCGATGATCGGAAACTGGATTCGGCCCTTGAAAAAATGGCCAAGGTTGCAATTGGTGAACGCGGTTCGGTTAATTTGCCGGGACCGACGGGCGAAACCAATATCCTGACCCTGCACGGGCGCGGTGTGGTCTTGTGCCTGGGCTGTCCTGATCTTGCGACGTTGGCATTGGATGCGGGCAATGCCGTGGTGTTTTGCGGGGACGAAGGGCAAATGGGGGAAGACCATCCGGCCTTGCTGCGGATCACCGGAATGCCCCGCCCCGAACGTTTAAGCGATTTAGCCGGTATTGCCGCCGTCGCGGCCACCGGCCCCGTGGAATACCTTCGCACCATTCGAATGGCCCTGGCGGCCAGAACGGGACCCATCGTGCCCCTGGTTACGGGTGCCGCCGATGCCACGATGTTGATTACCGAACGAACGCTCAGTATCAATACCACCGCATCAGGCGGTAACGCCGCTTTGCTGGCCAGTGCCGGTGAGGAAGCTTAAGATAATTCCATAGGGGCAGACCCATGGATTACATACGTGCTCATTGGCGGGGCGATCAGACCCTGATGTGGACCTTTTGGGTCAACGTGGTCGCCTTGCGGGCCGTCATCCTGTACGTCGAACGCTTCACCCACCCGCCCTTTATCGACCAATCAAGCACGGCAATTGTGCTGACAGCGCTTTATTTTGTGGTCTTTCAGTTGTTCGTCTTTGCCTGGCAGGCACACGGTCTGATCAAGGCGTGTGACACATACCTAAAAGCGCTGGGGTCATACATGACCGTGCTGTCGGCCCAGATGGGGCTGGGCATTTGCCTGATCGTTACCGTCATCTACGTGGCCGGGGCGGTGCAGTCGCTGTTCGCTGATCCCGAAGCCATGCAGGTTAATCAGCGTCTTAAAAATAGATCCCCGCTATCGGATTATACCTTAAGCGTTAGCGATGACGGCACGCGCGTGCATCTGAACGGGGATTTAAGGATCGGGATCACCGAAGAACTTGCCCGTGTGTTGGGGCAACACACCCGCGTTGGCACCATTGTCCTTACAAGCAATGGCGGTCGGGTTATCGAAGGCCGGGGATTGGCCCGTCTGATCGGTGAAAAGAGATTGCATACCCATGTCCCCGATATGTGCAAATCGGCATGCACCACGGCGTTTATCGGTGGCGTCAACAGAACCCTGGGTCCGCAAGGCAAGCTGGGGTTTCATCAATTCAGCCTGGATGCGGTTTATCCCAGCCTTTATGTTAATGCGAAGGAAGAGCAAAATATTGACCTGGCGTTTTACGCCCGGCAAAAAATTGACCCAGGATTTCTTGAAAAGATATTCCAGACATCATCTGCGGACATGTGGTTTCCGCACTTTCGGGAGCTTCTCGCCGCCGGGGTCGTTCATAAAATTGTGAACTGAATGAAGGCACTCAAAGTCGTCGCCATTCGCGGCGCTAATGATTGAAAATTTGCTCTAGAAGCAGCCCATGCGCAAGGCATCCATCTGTACGGCCATGACCATGTAAGTGCCGAGAATATGGTCCAGTGCGACCTGCCCGGCGGCATAGGCTGCGGGGGCGGCTTTGATGGCGGCTAGTGCCGCCATCAAAGCCAGTATCGTGGAAGTTTTGCTCATCGACCGTATCATAGAGGTTCTTCTTGCTTAGCTGAAAGAAGAAATGTAAGGCCATAGGATAACAACAGGAGACATTCCCATGACCGTTCGCACTGGCCGCGAGTTCCTTGCTATTCCGGGACCAACCAACGTGCCCGAAGCTGTCCTTTCCGCCATGCATCGTCCGGCAGAGGATATCTACACCGCTGAATTGCAGGGCGTCACCATGAGTTGCCTGGAAGACTTGCGCAAGATCTTCAAGACCACGGGCCGAACCTACATCTATGCGGCCAACGGCCATGGCGCATGGGAAGCGGCGTTGACCAATGTGCTGAGCAAAGGCGATGACATATTGGTCCTGGAAAGCGGTCGTTTCGCCATGGGGTGGGGCGAAATGGCCGGGGTCATCGGCGTTCAGGTTGAAGTCCTGCCCGGTGACTGGCGTCGCGCCGTTGATCCGGTGGCATTGGAACAACGCCTGCGCGACGACGTAAACGGTAGCATCAAAGCGGTGCTGGTGGTTCAGGTCGATACCGCGTCGGGCGTGGTTAACGATATTGTGGCCATCCGCACGGCCATGGACAATGCCGGCCACGACGCATTGCTGATGGTCGATGCCATCGCATCACTGGGAACCATGCCGTTTGAAATGGATGACTGGGGCATTGATGTTGCCATTACCGGCTCGCAAAAGGGCCTGATGATGACGCCGGGGTTAAGTTTTGTTGCCGCCAATGACAAGGCCAGGGCACGGCACACGACGGCAAATTTGCGCACCCATTACTGGGACTGGACCGCGAGAGAAGGCGACGAGCACTACAACAAGTATTGTGGCACAGCGCCTGAACACATGCTGTTTGGCCTGCGCAAGGCGTTTGACATGTTGCTGGATGAAGGCCTGGATGCCGCGCTCCTGCGCCATCGCCTGCTGGCCGAAGCGGTCCGCGCCGCCGTTGGCGTCTGGGCCCAGGGTGGGGTGCTTGATTTTAATATCGCGGCCCCTGGCCAGCGATCAAATTCGGTGACGACGGTTCTTATGAACGGTGGTTATGAACCGGCACCGCTGCTGAATTTCTGCAAGGAAAAGTGCGGCGTTGTATTGGGCATTGGTATTGGTGCACTGGGCGGCAAGGCGTTTCGCATCGCCCATATGGGATATGTCAATGCACCGATGATCCTGGGCACACTTGGCGTCATCGAAACGGCCCTGCAAGCGCTTGAAATTCCCCACAGCAAGGGAGGCGTGCAAGCCGCCATCGATAGCCTGGGGCAGTCGCTTAAAACCTGAATTCAGGTGGCCTTGTTGCGATAGACCGTAAAGCCGAATATCAACATCGAAAGTACGGTCAACATTTCGCCGATGATCAGAACCGGTGCGGCACCCGTATTTCCCGTCAGCATCAATGCCAGGCCGGGGATAATCATGACCAGGCCTACTTGCGCAACCCAGAAATGGACTTGCGCAAGCGCTGTTTCGCCTGCTTCGGGCACCGCGTTGTAGTAATAGGCAAACAGGCCCATGGTCGCCCAGCCGATCAGGTTCATGTGGGCGTGAACGGGTGCGAGAACGAAGTCTTCCGTCGCCCCCATGAAGATCCCAAGCGACATGCCGACCAGCACATAGCCGATGGCGCACAATAAAAAACGTCTTGCAAACGAAGTCATGATTATCTCCCCCTTAATTGTTTATGTGATCTCCAGATTGATAGTTTTTCGGTCCTGAATGCTCCCCAGCATTTCAGGCGGGCGACAGGACGTGGATGACCCGGCCTGCCATCAGGTCTTTTACTTTTTCGGCATAGGCGGCCATATGGGGTGCCTTGCTGTGCGTTTTCAAATGCGCGAGGCTTTGCCATTTTTCAACGACGACGAAGGTATCGGGCCCGAATGGTGTCTGAAAGCTGCCGACATCTTCGGTGTCGGTGGTCGCCCCGTATTCGATGCACCCGTCTTCAGCGTGCACGTTGGGTATGTTTTCATTGAATGCGGCCAAAGCCTCGCCGCGTTTTCCGGGTTTGGTGGTCAGCACTGCCATGACATGAACGATAGACATTGATGGGCTCCGTTTTTGATGGTCCGAATTCGATCAATATTTTGATATCACAAAATTTCCCGACTTGAACAGTCGGATATTTAACGGGCATTGAAATTCGTTGCTTTGCCTGTCAGATACCGCGAAGTTGTTTCCCTTGATCGCGTTGCAAAAAAATAGCTGGAGTCTCCATAGATGACCAAACGATGGAACAAACGACCACAGAATGCCAACTGGGGAGATTTCGGTGCAGACGATGAATTGGGCCGGGTTAATCTCCTGACCCCTGAAAAGGTCCTGCAGGGCGTTGCAGAAGTCCGCGCTGGTCTTTCGTTTTGCTTAAGTTTGCCATTGGAACTTCCGGGCGGTAACACGCTTAACCCCAATCGCTATCCGCCGATCCTGGAGGCGACGGTCAGCCAGGCCGATGGTAAGCCCCGGTATCTGTATCCGCTTGAATTCAATGACGGGCGTTTCACCGACGTGGTCTGCGACGACAAGGTTTCCCTGACGTGTCAGTATTCGACCCAGTGGGATGCGCTGTGTCATATGGGCGGGCAGTTTGATGCCACCGGCGATGGCGTGGCCGATTACCGGTTTTATAACGGCTATCAGG
>Ga0316204_10003917_pt1 | contig 28248 bp, 26 predicted proteins | sample 6monrhotite_MG_2_FD_205661 | JGI IMG/M metagenome (GOLD analysis project Ga0316204, IMG submission 205661) | Microbial mat bacterial communities from mineral coupon in-situ incubated in ocean water Damariscotta River, Maine, United States -... | ecosystem: Environmental > Aquatic > Marine >...
GCCCCGGCCGAGCGAGGACGCGGGCGTAGGCGTGCTCGAGGATCCAGCGCTCGAAGTCGGCGTGATGCCCGGCGAGCAGCGCGCGCACCTTGGCGCTGCCGTCACCGTAGATGGCGTCGAACAGGGCCGCGCCGCGCTCGACGTCCGGCGCCGGCCCCTCGAGCTCCTCGGAGCTCGGTTCGCCGAGCCCGCCGACGGGGTCGAGCTCGGTGTAGGCCTGCACGAGTCGAGGGAAGCCGGCGAACAGGTGCGTCTGCAGAACGGCTTCGCGCCAGGCCCGGTCCGGCTCGCCGGCCGGCGCTTCGGCGCGCGCGGCGCGCGCGTCGTCCCAGCGGCCGAGCACGATGGCGGTCGAGATCCGCAGCAGGCGACGGTCCTTGTCCGTGAGCGTCATGCGTCCGGTGCGAGCCAGCGCGCGAGCGGCGCGCCCATGCGGATGGCGTCGCCGACGCTCCAGCGCTCGTCCGGCTCGAGCACGCCAGGGGGGGCGATCAGCACGATCGTCGAGCCCATCTCGAAGCGCGCGAGCTCCGCGCCCTTGGCGAACTCGCGCCCGTCTCCGAGCTCGGCGCGCGCGGCGGGGGAGATGCCGAGCACGCGGATGCGGCCGACGTTGAGCGCGCCGACGAGCACGAGGAACAGCGGTCCGCGCGCACTCTCGAGGCGCAGCACGCAGCGCTCGTTGATCGCCAGGACGTCGCGGCGGTCGAGCACCGCCGGCGCGACCGAGTAGCGCGCACCCGGCACCCAGCGTGCGTCGACGACGCGCACGTCCGCGGGCGAGTGGATGCGGTGGTAGTCGCGCGGCGAGAGGTAGATCGTCATCGCCGCCCCGCCGTCCAGGTCGACGTCCTCGCCGACGCCGGCGAGCATCTGGCGGACGGGGTAGCCGCGTCCCTTCGCCTGCAGGACCGAGCCCTCGTCGACGGTGCCGATCGTCTGGAAGCGTCCGTCGACGGGGGAGGCCAGCCACTCGTCGCCCTCCGCGATCGGGCGCGCACCGTCGACCAGGCGGCGGACGAAGAAGGCGCCCAGGCTGGGGTAGATCTCCAGCGGGCCGCGGGCCTCCTCGATGTCGGCGCCGGTGAGGCGGCAGTAGGCGCGGTAGACCGGCGCGCGGAGCGCGTTCGGGAGCTTGCGGTCGGCGGCCCAGCCGGTCAGGCGGGAGAGCGCCATGCGGAGGGGAGTCGCCATGGGGCGGCCAGGATGGCGGGGGGTCTGCGGGGCTGCAACGCCCGCCGCCGGGATCCTCGGCTCGCGGGGCCTCGTCGGCGGGCTCTGGGGCCCCTGGCGGCCCGAGGGGGCCTCGCCGGCCGGTCCGCAGGGGGTCCCGAGGCGGGTGGGGTCGACAGCTCGAGTAAATGCGATATCCTAGCGCTGGTCACCCCAGGACCCTCTTCCCGCGCCCCATGCTCCTCAGCCTCGCCCTCGCTGCTCTCCCGCAGAGCCTCCCGCAACTTCCCCGGGGGGCCGGCTCCGCTGTCCTCGACGTCGTCGAGGTCCAGATCGATGGCGCGCGCGACTGGGAGCTCCTGCGCCGTTTCGCGACGGACATCGACGACCACTTCCACGCCCCGGGACGCGCCCGGATCTTCGCGGACGACGCGGAGCAGGCGCGCCTCGCTCGGATCGGGCTGGAGCTGGACGTCGTGCGCGAAGACCTCGTCGCCTGGCACGCGGAGCACGCCGGGCCGCCGTCGCAGGCGTTCGTCTTCGGCGGGGGTTCCTTCGCGGGCTTCCGCACCTACGACGAGATGGCGCTGCGGCTGCTCCAGCTGCAGGTGCAGTACCCGAACGTCGTGTCGCAGCGCATCCCGCTCGGTACGACCTGGCAGGGGCGGACCTTGTGGGGCGTGCGCGTGTCGAACACGCCGAACGTCCACGACCCGAGCGAGCCCGTCGTCTGGTACGACGCGCTGCACCACGCCCGTGAGCCGATCGGGGGGGAGGCGCTGATCCGCTTCCTCGAGCACCTCGCGACGGGCTACGGCAGCGACGACGAGGTGACGCGTCTCGTCGATCGCAACAACCTGATCGTGATCCCCTGCGTCAACCCCGACGGCTACGAGTTCAACCGGCAGCTCTCGCCCTCCGGCGGCGGGCTGTGGCGCAAGAACATGGCACCGCTCCCGAGCGGCGCGCTGGGGGTCGACCTGAACCGCAACTACGACTGGGAGTGGGGGCCGCAGTGGCCGGGGTCGTCCTCGTTCGAGGGCAGCCACGAGTTCCACGGCCCCGCCGCCTTCTCCGAGCCGGAGACCCAGGCGCTGCGCGACTTCGCTGCGGCCAACCCGCCGGACCTCGTCATCAGCTGCCACAGCTACGGCGAGTACTGCCTGATGCCGTGGGGCTACGACGCGGTGACGACGCCGGACGACGCCGTGCTGCGCGTCCTGTCCCAGCGCTTCGCGGAGCCGCTGGGCTGGGGCTTCGGGACGCCGTGGGAGACGCTCGGCTTCGCCAACGGGAGCAGCCTCGACTACTTCTACGGCGCGCACGGCGCGCTGGCCTTCGCCTTCGAGATCGGCACCGACGCCGATGGCTTCTGGCCGCAAGGCGCACGCATCGACGAGCTCTGCGATGAGGTGCTGCCCTCGTTCACGCGGCTCGCGCGGCTCGCGGGCCCGGCGCCGCGGCTCTCGCAGCCCACGCTCGTCGAGGTCCTCGGCGACGGCGACGGCTGGAAGGAGCCCGGCGAGCTCTGGTCCGTGCGGGTGACCCTCGAGAACGAAGGCCAGGCGAACTTGACCGGCGTGCTGCGCCTCGGCCTGCCCGCCTCGCTGGCGGAGTTCTCCACGGCCCCGGCCAACATCGCGTTGGGTCCGCAGGGCTCGCGCGACATCGAGTTCGGCTTCCGCATCGCGGACGACGCGCCGCTCGGCGAGCGCCTCACGCTGCGTCTCCGCTTGGAGACGCCCGACGAGCAGCTCGAGGTCGAGTTGACGCTCGCCGTCGGTGAGGGCCGGCCGATCGTCGTCGAGGGCTTCGACGTCGACGAGCCCGACTGGACGACCGAGGGCAGCGGCAGCGGCGGCTTCGAGCGCGGCACGCCCGCGCTCGTCATCGACGCGGTGAGCGCCGTGATGACCCAGCCCGCCGGGGACGCGAGCGGCCTCCCGGGTGGCTTGTGCTTCGTGACGGGTCCGGAGGCGGGGGCGACGGCGTCCGACCACGACCTCGACGGCTGGACGTGGCTGCGGTCGCCGCGCCTCGACCTGGCGGACTTCGATCACGTCGAGCTCGAGCTCGCCCGCTGGTTCACGGAGCTGCCCGGCGTGGGCGCCCCGGGCGATGCGCTGCTCGTCGAGCTGTCGAACGACGACGGCGCGAGCTGGAGCGAGCTCGCGCGCTTCGAGCCCGAGGGCGCCTGGCGGACCGAGCGCCTCGACCTGGCGGCCGTGCTGCCGCTCACGAGCGCGATGCGGGTGCGCTTCACCGTGCGCGACCAGCCGGACGACGGCCTCACGGAGGCGCTGGTCGACGAGCTGCGCTTCCTCGCGATCACCGACTCGCCGCGACTGACGGCCTTCGGGCGCAGCGTCGCGGGGGACGTGCCGCGTCTGTTCGTCTGCGCGCCGGAGCTCGCCGGGCGCAGCGTCGAGCTTCGGCGCGCGCTGCTCGAGGGTCCGGGCGCGGCGGCGGCGGGCGCCGCGGGCACCTACTTCCTCGCGGGGCCCAGCGCCGTGGTCTGGACCGGGACGCTCGACGCCGACGGGCTGGCGACGATGCCGATCCCGCTCGCGCCCATGCTCATCCCCATCAACGGCGAGCTGTGCTTCCAGGCGCTCCTCGATGCGGGCGGTGCCGACGCCACCTGGACGAGCCTGGTGCGGTTGCCGGTCACGTCGAACTGACGGAGCGGGGAGGGCGACGGGTCGCGGGGGTCCGCGAGTCGCGCGCGCTCAGTCGTCGGTGTCCGAGCGGAGGTGACCGGACTCCGCGGCGGCGGCGGTGTCGTCGAAGGCCTCGATCGCCGCGGCGTTCGTCTCGCCGTACAGCTCCGTCCAGCGCTGCAGCCGCCAGGCGGGGATCGCGGCCATCGCCTCTCGCAGCTCGGTGCGGGCCTCGGGCGAGCGCGAGCCGGCGATGAAGTCGGCGCGCAGCGCCTGGAGCTTGTCGTGCGACTCCAGCATCACGGCGCTGAGCTGCTCCTCGGCGCCGCTCGCGAGGCCGAGTTCGTTCGCGACGCGCTCGGCGCGGATCCGGACCTGTTGTTCGAGGCGGCGGCGCTGCTCCTCCGGGGTCACGCCGCGCGGGCGGTCGAGGGGGTCGGCGAGTCCGCCGCCGGTCGGGGTCGCGACGACGACGGGCTCGCGCTCGCGACGTTCGCTGCTCTCCTCGTCGGGGACCGGTCGGCGCTCGGCGCCGGCCGTGTTCGGGCGCACCTCGCGATCGGGCGCGACCTGGGTCACGGGCTCGAGTCCCTCGGACGGGGACTCGTTCGCACCTCCCAGCACGAAGAGCGCGAGGCCCCCGGCTCCGAGGACGCACAGGCTGCAGAGCGCGATGAGGAAGGGGGTCTTCATGGGGGAGAGGCGTCGCCGCCGGCGGGTACCCTATCGGTCCGGCCGCCTCCCGACCTCCCGGGATTCCCTGGAGGGTGGGGACGGGCTCTACGCCCCCGGCGCGGGTTCCATCACGCCGGGAGCGCCTCCTCCCGGGGGGCTCGACGCTCCTGGGGGCTCCGACTTCCCGCCGGCCTGCGTTTTCGGGGCCGTCACGGGGCCTGATGCCCCGGCGGCGCCATGCGCGACGGACGTTCGGCCCCCGCGGGCTCCTTCGACCTCGACCCCCCGACCCCCAGCTCAGCCGTCATGCACGACGACGCCCACCCCGCCGCCGAGAGCCTCGACGCGGCCCTCGCCGCGATGCGCTACGAGCTCGAGCCCGGGCGCTTCGCCCTCGCCGGCTTCCCCGAGCCGCCGACCTCCGAGGACCTGGTGCTGCTCGAGGGGGCGCCGGGCCAGCTGATCCGCGAGGGCGGCGAGACGACGCTGCTCGTCGCGGAGGTGCAGCTCGACGCGCTGCGCCGGCGCCGGCCGCACGCGCGGGTCGAGGACGGGCTCGTCTGGATCCGCTTCGTCGCGCCGATGAGCTGGGAGGTCGTCGGATTCCTCGCGAAGGTCACTGGATCCCTCGCCGCCGCCGGGGTTCCCTTGGGCGCGGTGTGCGGCTTCAGCCGCGACCACCTGTTCGTCCACGAGCGCTACCTCGCGCAGGTCCGCGAGGTGCTCGACGCCCTCTTCCCCGACGCCCCCCGAACGTAGTCCATGGACTTCACCTTCTCCGAAGAGCACGAGATGCTGCGCCAGGCCGTCCGCGACTTCACGGACGGCGTCGTGCGCCCGATCGCCGACGACATCGACAAGAACCACGCGATCCCGACCGAGGTCATCGACCAGATGAAGGAGCTCGGTCTGTTCGGCATCGCGATCCCCGAGGAGTACGGCGGCGCCGGCATGGGGGAGACGGGTCTCTGCGTCGCGATGGAGGAGCTGACCCAGGGGGACTTCGCCCTGGCCGTGACGCTCGGTGCGCACGCCTCGATCGGCGCGATGAGCGTCGTCGTCGGCGGGACCGACGAGCAGAAGGCGCGCTTCCTGCCCGCCTTCGCGTCGGGCGAGCAGCTCACCTGCTACGCGCTCTCCGAGGCCGGCGCGGGCTCCGACCCCGCGGCGATGAAGACGACCGCCGAGCGCGATGGCGACGACTGGATCATCAACGGCGAGAAGATCTGGATCACCGCCGGAGACATCGCCGACGTGGCCGTGGTCTACGCGATCACCGATCGTTCGAAGGGCGCGCACGGTGGCGTGACCGCCTTCCTCGTCCCGCGCGACTCCAAGGGCTACGAGATCGGCAAGAACGAGGAGAAGATGGGCCAGCGCGGCTCGGGCACCGTGACGCTCGCGTTCGAGAACGTGCGCGTCCCCGACACGAACCGCCTGGGCGAGGTCGGCGAGGGCTTCCGGACCGCGATGGGCGTGCTCGACCGCGGGCGCCTCGCGCTCGGCGCGAACTGCCTCGGCTGCGGGCGCGAGGCGCACCGCCTCTCCGTCGAGTACGCCGGCCAGCGCGAGGCCTTCGGCAAGGTCATCGCCAGGCACCAGGCGATCCAGTGGATGCTCGCCGACTCGGCGATCGACCTCTACGCGATGGAGTCGATGATCTACCGCACGGCCTGGCTGTGCGACACGGGCCAGCCCTTCGGCCGCGAGTCGGCGACGGTCAAGCTGTTCGCCTCCGAGGCCCTCGACCGCATCGTCGACCGCGCCGTGCAGATCCACGGCGGCATGGGCTACTCCGCCGAGTACAAGGTCGAGCGCCTCTACCGCGACGCCCGCGTCACGCGCATCTACGAGGGCACCAACGAGATCCAGCGCATGGTCGTCGCGCGCGACGTGATGAAGCAGGGCTCGTAGAGGCGAAGTGCCGCGGCCCCCGCGCCGCACGTCGTCTCCTGGCCCCTTCCGGCGCGCCTGGGAGGCCCTTCCCCGTCCGGGTTGGGAAGGTTGGGACGATGGGGGTACCGATGGGGCGTCCGCGGCAGAATGGGGTCTCGGCAGCCGTCCCTCTCGTCATGTCCGCACTCCTGAACCTCCTGCTTCGTCGCGAGCGCTTCGCGGTCGACAGCGCGCTCGACGTCGAGCGCGCGGCGGCGAAGCTGCGCGGCTGGATCGGGGCGGGCGGCGACAGCGGCCTCGTCGTGCGCGGCGTGGTGCGCGGGCTGCAGATGCGGGTGCGCGGGGCCGGCGCGGTCGCGGCCGGCGACCTGTTCTGGGAGCCGCGGCGGACGCCGACGCTGTACGCGGAGCTGCGCGCGACGGGCGCGGGCTGCCGGCTCGAAGGCGTGTGGTGGCTCGGCCCGTCGAGTGCGGTGCTGCTCCTGTTCCTGCCGTTCTACGCCCTGTGGCTGCTCATCTCCGTCGGCTTCTGGATCGACTTCGGCGCCGTGGCGGGGCTCGCGATGCTCGCGAGTGGCTTCGCCCCGCTCGCGTTCGGCCTCGTGGGCGCGGAGCTCGTCTCGGCGCGCGGGCTCGCGCGCAAGGCGGGCGTCGAGGCTGCGCTGGCGGAGCGGCTCGAGGCCGGCTAGAAGACGTGGAAAGCGATCCCGTAGACCGCGATCGCGAACACGTAGCGGGCGACGTGGAAGGTGCACACGTTGGCGAAGGCGACGAGGCACCCCTGCTTCCAGCCGATCCGCTCGCCCTCCTCGTTCGAGAGCCCGCGCGCGAACAGCGCGGCCTGAGCCGCGCCGCCGAGGACGACGCCGACGAAGACGAGGTACCCGACGTTTCGACCGGTGAAGTCGACCGGGGTGAAGCGGCCCAGGGTCTCGAGCAGGTGCAGCACGGCCAGGACGAACAGGGCGCCGACCAGCGCGTACGCGTAGGCGTTCGCAAGCCCGAGCCTCGCGTCCCCGCTGCGGCGCGCCGCAGCGCGCACCGCGAGGGCCGCGGGCAACGACGCGAGCGGCAGGAGCACGCAGAGCTCGAGGAACCAAACGATCGGGTCGGGCTGGAGCATCGGAGAGCGGTGCGGGACGGCGACGGTGAGCGGCCTCGATCAGACCCAGAGGAACCAGACGGCCTGGGGCGCGAGCGTCGGCGACCCCAGCGCGAGGTCGATTGCGAGCGCGACCGGGAATCCCGCGGCCATCCCCACCATCCCGATCGAGGTGAGCGTGACCGCGTCGTCGCGAACCAGTCGGAGGCCGGAACGTCGGCGCAGCCAGGCCTCGACGAGGACGTAGGCAGCCCACACGCCGAGCAGGCTGGGCAAGAGGTGGAGCACGGACAGACCCTGCAGAGCGTCAGCGAAGGCGGGCCAGCGCACGGCCGACCAGAACGCGAGCGCGCGGCAGGCGTCGTTTGCGTGGAACCCGAGGGACATGGACACGGCGAACGTGACCTGCACGACGAGCGCGAGCTCGAACGCGCGGCGCAGCGACAGGTCGCCGCGCGTCAGCAGCCGCGCGGACCCGCGCAGGACGAACGCGAGTGGGACGCCGAAGGCGAGCCACCAGCCGAGCTGGAGCGAGAGACGTTCTACGAGCGGGGCGTCCATGGGCGAGCGGTTCGCGACCGAACGACGTGCGGCGGGGCGCCGCCGCGCCGTCCATTGTGGAGAACGCGGACCCGGGCTACCGTACAGCACATGAGCCGGATCGTGCTGTACTTCCCAAAGCAGGCGAATCCAGCGCACGGAGTTGAGGCGGGGCGCGACCTCTTGCCGTTGTCGCTCTTGACCATCGCGGGCCTGCCCGTGCGCGAGGGCTACGACGTCGTCCTGATCGACGGCAACCTCTACGACGACGCCGAGGCCGAACGGCGCGTGCTCGAGGCCTGCGACGACGCCTTCCTGTACGGCACGACGGGCATCCTCGGGTATCAGGTGACCGACGCGTGCCGCATGACGCGCGCGGTGCACGGCAAGCATCCGAAGCTGACGAAGGTCATCGGCGGCTGGTTCGCGAGCTGCGCGCCGGAGCTGCAGCTCGCGACCGGCATGTACGACGCCGTCTGCCTGGGCCAGGGGGAGCTGACCTTCCTCGACCTCGTCCACGCGGTCGAGGCGGGGGAGCCGCTCGAGAGCGTCGCGGGTCTCGCGCTGCTGCGCGATGGCGAGGTCGTCCACACCGACCACCGCGCGGTCGTCGGCTGGAACCAGCTCGTCGACTGCCCGTGGGAGCTGATCGACATCGCCCCGTACCGGGACGCACAGCTGGGCGGTCTCAAGCGTCGCCAGGTCGAGCGCATGCCGACCCCGCACGGCTTCGAGACGACGCCGTTCTTCACGATCAGCTACTACGGCAGCTTCGGCTGCCCCGAGCACTGCGACTTCTGCTGCTCGCCGATGGTCAGCGACCTGCGCTGGAAGGCGATGCCGAGCGGGCGCATGCTCGACGACCTGTGCCAGCTCAAGGAGCGTTGGGGCTTCGACGCCGTGCGCTTCTACGACGCGAACTTCGGCGTCGGCGAGCGGCGCGTGAAGGAGTTCGCCGAGGGGCTCGTCGAGCGCGACTTGGGGATCCACTGGTACCCGCTGATGCAAGCGCACTCGGTCTGCAGCTACGCGCCGGAGACCCTCGACCTGATGGTCGCATCAGGGCTCTACGTGATGAACATCGGCGCGGAGACCGGTGACGAGGAGCGCATGCGCGCGATCGGCAAGCACAAGGAGCTCGACGAGAACCTGCGCGCTGCTGTGCGGATGGACGAGCGCCAGGTGCGCACCTGGATGACGCACATCATCGGCTTCCCCGGCGAGAGCGCGGAGTCGATGCTGCGGACGATCGACGCCTGCCGCGCGATTGCCGCCAGCTGCGAGACGGCGCGCCCGACCGTCTGGCCGTTCCGCCCGATCCCCGGCTCCGCGCTCTACGCCAAGGCGCTCGAGCTCGGCTTCCGCCCGCCCGACCGTCTGGAGGAGTGGGGGCTGCTGGAGGACTACCACCTGCAGGAGAGCTGGGAGGGGAACATTCCCCTGGAGGTGAACCGCGCGAAGCGCCTCTTCGAGCACTTCTCGACGTTGAAGTTCGGCGTCGTGCGCGACGAGTACGGCTGGTGGGAGCGCCGCGCGGCCGCGCGGCTGCGCTCCGGTGACTTCGGTGGCGCGCAGCTCGAGGCCAAGGCGTTCGACGTCTACCACCGTCTGACGCGGCGCTTCACGACGCGGCGCCCGGGGCACGTGGTGAAGCCGCTGCCGAAGCCGCGGCCGGTCGGGAAGCTGGCGAGCACGCGGAGCCGCTGAGCCGCCGGCGGGCGGACCCGCGGGGGTCGCGGAGCGCTGGCCCGGAGTGAGGTGGGCCCGTAGACTGGCCCGCTCTCTGCCAACCCCAGCCCGGAGCCCCCGCGATGACCGATCCCCGTCCTGCGCGCGACGCCGCCCCGTCCGTACCGCCCAACCGCCGCGACTTCCTCACCGGAGCAGCGACCCTCGCCGGCGCCGGCCTCGCTTCCTGCATCGGCACTCCCGCCGCCAAGCCGCAGGGCGCCGCGGCGCGGACTGCGACGCGCCACACGACGCCGCGCACGCCGGTCGAGGAAGGCCAGCCCGTCCGCATCGCCGTCATCGGCACCGGCGGCATGGGCACGGGCCACTGCAAGTCGCTCGTCGGCATGGCGAAGGCTGGTGCGATCAACGCCCAGGTCGTCGCGGTCTGCGACGTCTGCGCGCCCCGCGCCGAGTCCGCCCGCAGCTGGCTCGCGAAGGAGCAGGGCATCGAGGTCGACGCGTATCGCTATCACGAGGAGGTTCTCGCCCGCGAGGACATCCACGGCGTGCTGATCGCTTCGCCCGAGCACTGGCACGCGCAGATGGTCACGGACACGATCATGGCCGGCAAGGACGTGTACGTGGAGAAGCCGATGACCTTGAGCGTCGAGGACGCGGTCTGGCTGATCGACGTCATGGACGCGAACGACGACATGATCTGTCAGGTCGGCACGCAGTACATGATGCTGCCGAAGTACGGCGAGGCGCGTCGCATCATCGCCGAGGGCGGGATCGGCAAGCCGACGTACTCGCAGACGAGCTACTGCCGCAACTCGAAGGGCGGAGAGTGGCTCTACAAGATGGACCCCGCCTGGGTGCCGGGCGAAGCGCTCGACTGGGAGCGCTGGTGTGGCCCGGCCGGAGTGGCCGAGTGGGACCCCGCGGTCTACGCGCGCTGGCGGCGCTACAAGGACTGGTCGACGGGCATCATCGGCGACCTCTTGGTGCACCAGACGACGCCGATGCTCTACGCGCTCGGCGAGCCGTGGCCGACGCGCATCACCGCGACCGGCGGCCACTACGTGGACAAGGAGATGGAGAACCACGACCAGGTCAACATCAACATGGAGCTCGAGGACGACCAGGTGATGTCGATCGTCGGCTCGACCTGCAACGAGCAGGGGCTCGAGACCCTGATCCGCGGCCACGAGGCGAACCTGTTCCTCGGCGGGCGCGACGTCGTGCTGCGGCCCGAGCGCGTGTTCGCGGACGACATCGATCCGGAGACCTTCGCCTGCGCGGCGATGGACCCGCAGAACGAGCTGCGCCGCGACTGGGTCGAATCGATCCGGACCCGCGAGGCGAACCGTAGCCCCGTCGAGCTGGCCGCGAAGGTGATGGTCATGGTCGACCTCGCCACGCGCTCCATGTGGGACGGCAAGGCCTGGGCCTTCGATCCCGAGACGCGGACGGCGCACGCGCTGTAGTCGACGCGGCGACGCGCGCGGTCCGGCCCCGGCGGGGCCGCGACGCGCCGCCGGCGGCTCCCCTCGGACCCTTGGCCGACTCCACGAACCCGTGATCGCGCGCTTCGCCGCTGCCGCGATGGGCACCCGCTTCGAGCTCGCGCTCGAGGGGTCGGACGAGGTGCGCCTGCGCGCGATCTCCGAGGAGGCCTTCGAGGAGCTGCGCGCGCTCGAGGCGCACTGGACGGGGTTCGGCGAGGCCAGCCTCGTGGCCAAGGTCAACCGCCTGGCCGCCGAGCGCCCGGTCGCGCTCGACGAGGAGACCTACGCGCTCCTCGACGAAGCCCTCTCCGTCGCGCGCGCCTCACGCGGCGCGTTCGACCCGACCCTCGGAGCGCTGATGGCGCGCCACGGCTTTCGCGGCGACGCGGACGCCGGTGCGCCGGTCGCGTGGGGGTACGAGCACGTGCACCTCGACGCCGACGCGCGCACCGTCACCTTCGACCGGCCCGGCCTGCGCCTCGACCTCGGCGCGATCGCCAAGGGCCGGGCGCTCGACCTCCTGGCCGAGCTCCTGCGCGAGCACGGCGTCGAGCGCGCGCTGCTGCACGGCGGCACGAGCGCGGTCGTCGCGCTCGGAGCGCCGACCGGCGCTGACGCGTGGCTCGTGGCCCTCGGCCCCGAGCCCGACGCGCCCCGCGCCCGGCTCGCCGGACGCGCGCTCGCCGTCTCCGCCTCGCGCGGCCGCGTTTCCGAAGCGGGCGGCCACGTGCTCGATGCGAGCCGCGGCGCTCCGGCGCCTGCGGCGACCGCGTGCGTGCTGGCTCCGACCGCTGCCGGCGCGGACGCGTGGGCGACGGCCCTCTGCGCTCAGCCGGACCTCGAGCTGCCCCCGGCGCTCTCCGCGCTCCACCGCGCCGACGCGCCCGAAGCCGCCGACGCGCCCTGGCGCCCGCTCGGCGCCCCGACCAACGACTTCCTCCACCCTGCACTCCAGCGCGAGCTCCCCGCATGACCCGCTCCGACCGCCGCGACTTCCTCCAGCACTCCCTCGGCGCCCTGGCCGCCGTGGCCCTCACACCGAGCCTGGCCGAGCTCGCGCCGCTCGCCGGGCGCAGCGACGACCTGACGGTCGCCATCGTCGGCGCCGGCCGCCAGGGGCGCGCGATGCTCCAGGAGCTGTCGAAGATGGACGGCGTCGTCGTCGCCGCGATCTGCGACACGGACCCGGGGCGACTCAAGAAGGCGCTGCGACGGCTGCGCGGCCTGCGCGGCTACGCGAGCGTGGAGGAGCTGCTCGAGAAGGAGGCGGACGTCGGGGCGGTCCTCGTCGCGACGCCCACGCACCTGCACAAGGACCCCGCCGTCGCTGCGCTGGCCGCGGGCAAGCACGTCTACTGCGAGGCGCCGCTGGCGGCCTCGGTCGAGGACTCGGCGGCCATCGCCAAGGCCGCGCGCGCGTCGGACAAGGTCTTCGCCGCGGGCTTCCTCGCGCGCTCGAACCCGGTCTATCGCCTTGCGCGCTCGTTCTTCGTCTCGGGCACGCTGCGGGACCTCGCCTACCTGCGCGCGCAGGACGACGAGAAGTCGTCGTGGCGCGTCGCGTCCCCCGACGCCGAGCGCGAGCGGCTGCTCAACTGGCGCCTGGACGAGTCGGTCAGCCTGGGCCTGCCCGGTGAGCTCGGCAGCCATCAGTTCGACGCCTTCTCGTGGTTCCTCGGCGCGTATCCGACGAGCGTGCGCGGTTCGGGCAGCGTCCGCGTCCACGACGACGGCCGCAAGGTCGCGGACACGGTGACCTGCGAGCTCGGCTACGACGACGGCCTGCGCTTGCAGTGGGCCTCGACGCTCGGGAACTCCTACGACGGCCGCTACGAGGTCTACAAGGGCTCGATGGCGAGCTTCAAGCTGGCCTGGACGCACGGCTGGATGTTCAAGGAGGCCGACGCGCCGACGCAGGGCTGGGAGGTCTACGCCAACCGACAGAACTTCCACAACGACGAGGGCATCACGCTGATCGCCGATGCGACGAAGCTCGCCGCGCAAGGCAAGCTGAAGGACGGCGTCGGCCTGATCGAGACGCCGCTCTACTACGGGCTGGCGGACTTCGTGAAGTGCATCGCCGAGGGCGCTTCGCCCGCCTGCGGCGCGGAGGCCGCGCACCGCTCCACGGTCGTCGGCGTCGCTGCGGCGCGCGCGACCGTCAGCGGCGACGAGGTCGCGATCGCCGCCGAGGACCTGGAGCTGCGCTGAGCCCATGCTGCCCATTCGACTGCGCGATCTTGCCCTCGGCGTTCGCCTCGGCCTCTCCATGCTGGTGCTCGTCCTGCTCGGCGGCCTGCTCTACTCGGCGACGCACCTCGTCATGCACCACGAGGGGCGCGACGGGACGGAGGGCTTCAGCTACGACGACGTCGTCGGCGTCTACCACGGCATCCGCACGGAAGCGCCGCTCGCGGTCGCCCTCGAGCGCGGGCATCCGGAGGAGCTCGGGGCGGCGGAGCGCGGGGTCCTGCTCGACTGGCTCGCCTCGGGCGACCTCGCCGGCGGCTACGACTCGCTCGAACTCGGCGACAGCGCGCCCGCGGAGGTGGTCGACGCGAATTGCCTGCAGTGCCATTCCTCGGGCGCGACCGAGGGCGACGGCATCGGCGAGCGCGTGCCCCTCGAGTACTTCGACGAGGTCGAAGCCCTGGCGGTCTCGCGCGACGTCGCGCCGCAGGACCCCGAGATCGTGATCGCCTCGGCGCACACGCACGCGCTCGGGATGGGCAGCCTGTCGGTCGTGCTGCTGGCGCTGGCCCTGGCGACGCGCTTCGGCTCGAAGCTGGTCGGGCTGTGCGCCGTCGGCTCGGGCGCCGGCCTCTTGGCCGACCTCGGGAGCTGGCTCCTGGCGCGCGACTCCGCGGCCTTCGTGGCGCTGATCGCCGGCGGGGGCACCCTCTGGATGGTCGCCAACGCCGTGCTCTCCATCCTGGTGCTGGCCGAGCTGTGGCTGCCCCGGCGCGGGGGCGCGGGCGAATGACGGGCGGGGCGGTGCGGGTCGAGCCGGCCCGCAGCGCGGACCTGGCCGCGATCCGCGGCCTGCTGGGGGCGGCGGAGCTGCCCACCCAGCACCTCGAGGACGGCAGTGCGCGGCTCTTCGTCGCGCGGGGCGCCGGGGCGACGCCAGGCGAGCTCCTGGGCTGCGCAGGGCTCGAGCGCCACGGCGCGGCGGGGCTCCTGCGCTCGCTCGCCGTGCGTGAGGGGGCTCGCGGCCAGGGCGTCGGCCGGGCGCTGGTCGAGCGCGTCGTGGCCGAGGCCCGGGCCGCGGGGGCGGCGGAGGTCGTGCTGCTCACGATGGGGGCGAGCCCCTTCTTCGAGGCCCTGGGCTTCGAGCCCGCCCGCCGCGAGGCCGTCGACCCGGCGCTCCTGGACTCCTGGGAGTTCCGACTGCACGAGTGCGTCCCGGCCCAGCTCCTCCGTCGGCAGCTCGCGGCCGGCCCCGATCCGTCCATCTGAGCGGGCGCGGGGCCTGCCAGGACCGGGCCAGGACCGGGCCTGGCCCGTTGACGCCGGGCGGGGGGCGCGAGTACGCTCTCGGCCCATTTTCTCGGGAGAGTCCCCCGATCCCCTGCCCGAGCTGGCGGAGATCGGGGCCCCGCTACGTCTCCGGATTCGCCGCGCGCGGGTCCGCACCCTTTTCGTCCCCATGAACCGAGCCGGCACCGTCGTCCTCCTCGCCGCAGGCCAGGGCACGCGCATGAAGAGCGCGCTGCCGAAGGTCCTGCACGAGTTGTGTGGACGCTCGATGGTCGGCTGGGTGATCGACCAGGCGCTGACGCTCGATCCCAAGAAGATCGTCGTCGTCGTCGGGCACGGTGGGGACGAAGTGCGCCGGGCGCTCGCGAGCCATCCGGCGGCGGACCGCCTCGAGTTCGTCGTGCAGGAGCCGCAGCACGGAACGGGGCACGCCCTGCAGTGCGCGGCGCCCGCGATCGACCCGCAGGCCGGAACGGTCGTCGTTCTCTATGGCGACATGCCGGTGCTGCGTCCCGAGAGCCTGCAAGCCCTGCTCGAGGCGCGCGACGCCGCCGGCGCGGATGCGATGGCGATGCTGACCGCCTGGCCCGACGACCCGACCGGCCTCGGACGGATCGTGCGCGGCGCGGACGGCGAGTTCCAGGCCATCGTCGAGCACAAGGACGCGACCGACGAGCAGCGCGCGATCGGCGAGGTGAACCTCGGCGTCTACGCGTTCCCGGCGCCGCAGCTGCTCGAGCGTCTGCCGCAGCTCACCAACGAGAACGTGCAGGGCGAGTACTACCTCACGGACGTCCCCGCGATGTTCGTCGCGGCGGGGGAGCCCGTCGCCGCCCACGAGCTCGACGACGCGGACGAGGCGCTCGGCGTGAACACCCTGATGCAGCTCGCCGAGGCCCGCTGGGCCCTGCAGGTGAGGATCCTCGAGCAGCACCTCGCGAACGGCGTCCGGATCGAGGACCCCGCGAGCACCTACGTCGACGTCGACGTCACGATCGGGGGCGGGACCCGGATCCTGCCTTGCACGGTCATCCGCGCCGGGGTGACGATCGGTGAGGACTGCGAGGTCGGCCCGTTCACGCACTTGCGCGTCGGCACCGTTCTCTCCGACGGCGCCGAGGTCGGCAACTTCACGGAGAGCAAGAACACGACTCTGGGTCGGCGTACGAAGGCCAAGCACCTGTCGTACCTCGGCGACGCCCGCATCGGCGACGGCTGCAACATCGGCGCCGGGACGATCTTCGCCAACTACGACGGTGTCGCGAAGAGCGTCACGACGGTCGGCGACGGCGCCTTCATCGGCAGCGGGACGACGATCGTCGCGCCGAACGCGATCGGGCCTGGCGCGACGACCGGAGCGAACTCCGTCGTCACGCGTACGGCGAAGGTCGGCGAGAACGAGGTCTGGGCGGGGATTCCCGCCCGACACGTCGCGGGCGCCGAGAGCGTCGCGCAGCGCAAAGCCGCCGCCAAGAAGGGCCAGAACGCCTAGCTCACTCCGAGGACCCAAGCAGAGGAACGAACGCGTGGCCACATTCAGCGACAAGATCACTCTCATCTCGGGGCAGGCGAACCCTGCGCTCTCCGCAGCCGTGTCGGAGGAGCTGGATATCCCGCTCGCGAACGCGCATGTCGGGCGCTTCCCCGACGGCGAAATCGACATCAAGGTCAACGTCGACCTGCGGGGCAGCGACTGCTTCATCCTGCAGCCGACCTGCCCGCCGGTGAACGACAACTGGATCGAGCTGCTGCTCCTGATCGACACGCTGCGCCGCGCGAGCGCCGGGCGCATCACGGCCGTGATGCCGTACTACGGCTACGCGCGCAAGGACCGCAAGGACGAGGGCCGCGTGCCCATCAGCGCCCGCGTGCTGGCCAACACGCTGACCGTCGGCGGCTGCGACCGGGTCGTGACGATCGACATGCACGCCGCGCAGATCCAGGGCTTCTTCGACATCCCCGTCGACCACCTCTACGCGAAGCCGGTGCTGCTGAATCGCCTTCAGGAGCTCGGCGTCGAAGAGCCGGTGATCGTCACGCCGGACGTCGGCGGCATCAAGATGGCCCGCGGCTACGCCAAGCCGTTCGGGGCCGACCTCGCGATCGTCGACAAGCGTCGCATCTCGGGCTCCGAGATCGCGGTCGAGCACGTCATCGGTGAGGTCGAGGGGCGCAACGTGGTGCTCGTCGACGACATGATCTCGACGGGTGGCTCGATCACCGAGGCCGCGAAGATCCTGCGCAAGAACGGCGCGCAGACGATCGTGATCCTCGTCACGCACCCCGTGTTCTGCGGGCCGGCCATCCAACGACTGACGGACGCGCCGGTCGACAAGATCCTGGTCACCGACACGATCCCGCGCGGCGACGACTGGCCGGACAAGATCGAGACCGTCTCGGTCGCAGGCCTGCTCGCGCAAGCGATCCACAACATTCACCGCTCGACTTCGGTCAGCGTCCTGTTCCAAGACTAGTTCACGAGCTCGAGGGCGAGCTCCACATCTTTCCAGCATCGAGGTAGTTCCGATGGCCCAGAGCCAGATCCTGAAAGCCCAGAAGCGTGAGACGCTCGGCAGCCGAGCGTCCCGCAAGCTGCGCGCCAACGGCAGCCTCCCCGCCAACATCCAGGGCGAGGAGAATCACATCGACATCAGCATCAACGAGCGCGAGTTCCTCGCTGCCCGTCGTGCGCACGTGCACCTGTACGACCTCGACGTCGAGGGTTCCACCGAGACCGCCGTTGTGCGTGAGCTCCAGTGGGACACCTTCGGGGATCACATCCTGCACGTCGAGTTCAAGACGGTGGTCCGCGGTGTCGCGACGGAGTCCGAGGTCGCCCTCGCCTTCGTCGGCACGCCGAAGGGCGGCGTGGTCAACCACCTGGTCGACCACCTCACCATCCTCTGCATCCCGTCGCTGATTCCGGACAACCTCGAGGTGTCGATCGAAGGCCTCGAGCCGGGCGCCCACGTGAAGGCCTCGGACATCAAGCTGCCCGAGGGCATCACGCTGTCCGGAGATCCGACCCTCGACGTGGCCATGATCGTCGGCGGCGGCGGTGAAGAGGCGTCTGCGGACGAAGACGAAGGCGACGAAGCCGCCCCCGAGGGCGTCTGAGCCGATTCGGGGCCACCGCCGTGGGGCTTGCGCCCTGCCCAGCGGCCCCTACACTGTTCGCCCCCTCGCCTCGGCGGGGGGGACGACGGCCCTCACACCAGCAACGATCGTGACGCGCATCGTGGTGGGACTCGGAAACCCCGGTCCCGAATACGAGTGGACCCGACACAACGTCGGTTTCCACGTGCTCGATCACCTCGCGCTGCACGAGGGCCTGCTCTTTCAGACCGCACGAGAACTGGAGTCCGCCATGCAGGTCGACCTCCACGAGCCAGGGGGCCACTTCGGTGGCCCGCGCAAGTTCCGCTTCGCGCGGGACTTCGACGCCCACGCCCTGCTCGTGAAGCCCGAGACCTTCATGAACCGCTCCGGTGACGTGGTGGCGCCGCTGGCCCGCTGGGCCGGCGTCCCGCCCGAGGACGTGCTCGTCGTGTACGACGAGCTCGACCTCGATCTCGGTCGCTTGCGTCTCCGGCCCCATGGTGGGGCGGGTGGGCACAACGGCATGCGGTCCATCATCGACTGCCTCGGAAGCGATCGCTTCCCGCGCCTGCGCGTGGGGATCGGCCGCCCGAGAACCGACGCGGCGCGTCACGTACTCGAACGTTTCGCCGAGAGCGAGCGGACCGAGATCGAGATCTCCATCGCGGAAGCGAGCGAGGCCGTTCTCGACTGGCTCACGACCGGAGACATCGAAGGGTGCATGACGCGGTTCCACAGCCGCTGGAACCAGAGCGCCGGCTGAACGCCGCTGCTCACAGACCTCACTGACTCAGGAGAAACCAACTTGGAACGTATCTACGAAGGCATGTACCTGCTCGACAACGCCGTAGTCCGTGAGGACTGGAACGCGGCGAAGTCGATCGTTACCGGCATCCTCGAGAAGCACGGCGCGACGATTCACAGCGCCCGTCGCTGGGACGAGCGCCGTTTGACCTACCCGATGAACGGCAAGAACCGCGCGACGTTCTTGCTGACCTACTTCAACATCCCGGCGGAGAACATCCCCGCGATGCGGCGCGAGTTCGACCTCAACGAGTCGGTCCTGCGCACGATGGAGCTGCTCGTCGACGCGATCCCGGCCGAAGAGACCGAGCTCGCTTCCAAGGAGACGTCCGAGGACTTCAAGGTCCCGACGCCCCCGGACGACGATCACATCGAGTTCGTCGAGGAAGAGGACGACGACGACTACCCGCGTGCGCGCCGCGACGACCGCCGTCGCGATGACGACCGGCCCGCCCGCGACAGCGAGGGGGACGGCGAGAAGAAGGCAGACGCCGAGAAGAAGGCCGATGCCCCGGCCGCCGACACCGAGACCAAGAGCGATGAGGCCGTCACGGCTTCCAAGGAGGACTGACCATGGCCTTTGGACGTAAAGGACGCCGCGGTGGACGCGGACTCGTCAAGCTCGGCAAGAAGACCGACCAGGATCACGAGCTGAACTACAAGGACACTGAGCACCTGAAGAAGTTCATCACTCCTCAGGGTCAGATCATGCCGCGTCGTCGCTCGGGCTTCAGCGCGCAGACTCAGCGCAAGCTGAAGCGCGAAGTGAAGCGCGCCCGTCACGTTGGCCTTCTGCCCTTCGTGGGCTGAGATCGGAGGAATCTGACTATGCGAGACACAGAAATCCTCCTCCGGGAGCACGTGAAGGATCTGGGCAAGTGCGGTGACGTCGTTCGCGTTGCGAACGGCTTCGCCCGCAACTACCTCATCCCCAAGGGCCTGGGCATCCAGGCCACGGCCGAGAACAAGAAGGCGATGATTCGCCGCCGTGAGCGCCTCGACGCCGAGGAAATTGCACTGCTGGCGGAGGTCGACAAGCAGGTCGACGTCTTCTCCAAGGTGAAGCTCTCGACCGAACAGCGCACGGACGACCACGGCCGCCTCTACGGCTCCGTGAACGCCCACGTGATCGCGGGTCTCCTCGGCGAGGCCGGCTTCAAGATCGAGGAGAAGAACATTCGCCTCGAGGAGCCGATCAAGCAGATCGGCGACCACCGCTTCTCGATCCACCTGCACGCGGAGCGCTCCGCCGAGGTTCTGATCACGGTTCTCCCGGAGGGCGGCGTGATGCCGGTCGCCGAGGCGGCGCCGGCGATGACCGAGGGGCAGGACGAGGGGGAGGCCGCCACGGCCGACGCCGAGTAAGCGCCCATCAGGGCGGGGCCGATTCGGTCCCGCTCCGAACGCTCAGGAGACGCCCCGGCCCGCGCCGGGGCGTCTCTCTGCATTTGGGGCCTGCGCGCCGATGCGTCCCGCCGGTCGCACGAGTCTCGCCCGGCGTCGTTCAATCGGCCCCGCGCCCTCGCTATCCTCTGGGGCCGCCCGCGAGGGCGACACCCAGCATGGATCCGCAACAGCTCATCGGGAAGGTCCCGCCCCACAACGAGGAGGCCGAGAAGGCCGTCCTGGGATCGCTCTTGATCGACTCGCGTCGCATGGCCGACGTCGTCGACAAGCTGCAGCCCGGCGACTTCTTCAACCCTCGGAACGGGCTCGTCTACGAGGCGCTCCAGCACCTCGCGGACCAAGCCGAGCCGATCGACTTCATCAGCGTGTCGGAGCGCCTCCTCGCGAAAGGAGTGCTCGAGCGCTGCGGCGGCCGAGCCTACCTGCTGGAGCTGACGAGCGTCGTCTCGTCGTCGGCGCACCTGAAGCACCACGCCACCCTCGTCGCGCAGACCGCGAGTCTGCGGCGCTTGATCGAGGAGGCGACGGAGATCGTCGAGAAGGCGTACGCCACGCGCCCGGACGGCGAGAACGTCCAGGAGCTCATCGACGAGAGCGAGCACGCGATCTTCAAGGTCTCCGACGAGCGCGGGGGCGGGGACGCGAACCCGATCGGCAACGTCCTGCGCGACACGATGAAGCGCATCGACTCGACCTCGCACCGCAGCGGGCTGGTCGGGCTGACGTCGGGCTACTACGACCTGGACGACTCGACGGCGGGTTGGGCAGGCGGCCAGCTGATCATCCTCGCGGCGCGACCCGCGATGGGGAAGACGGCCCTGGCGCTGAACCTCATGGACCACGCAGCGGCGGCCAACCCCGACTGGATGGAGAACGGCCCCCCGGTCGTCCTCTTCTACAGCTTGGAGATGGGCGCGCAGTCGGTCGTCAGCCGGATGCTGTGCACGCGCGCGCGCGTGGACGCCCACAAGCTGAAGACCGGCAAGATCCCCGGCGACGACCGCGCCGAGCTGGCGCGCGCCGCGGACGAGCTGAGCGGCATGCGCATGTTCATCGACGACACCCCGGGTCTCTCCGTGATGTCGATGCGCAGCCGGGCTCGACGTATCAAGCAGCGCGAGGGCGGGCTGCACATGATCGTGGTCGACTACCTCCAGCTGATGACGCACCCGAAGGCGGAGAGCCGCCAGCTCGAGATCAGCGCGATCTCGCGTTCGCTCAAGGAGCTGGCGCGTGAGCTGGACTGCCCGGTGATCGCGCTCTCGCAGCTCTCGCGCGCCGTCGAGTCCCGCGAGGACAAGCGGCCGCAGCTCTCGGACCTGCGTGAGTCTGGTTCGATCGAGCAGGACGCCGACATCGTCCTCCTGCTCTACCGGCCTGAGTACTACAATCCCACCGAGGAGAACCGGAACAAGGCGGAGGTGCTGATCGCCAAGCAGCGTAACGGTCCGACCGGGTCGGTCAGTCTGCAGTTCTTCGGGGCCCAGATGCGCTTCGAGAACCCCGCGCCGTCCATGGTGGAGGCGATCGACCCGTAGGCCTTCGGGCCGAGCCATGAGCTGCCGTTGATTCGCCTCCGCTCCACCCGCGGCGCCGCGCGCGCCGCCTTGGCCGTGCTCCTCGTCGCGGTCGTCCTCCCGCTCTTCGCTGCGCCCTCCGTCGCTGCGCAGCTCGGCGGGGACCCCACGCCCGTCGAAGACGACCAGGATGCCTGGGACGGCCGCACCGTGCTCTCCCTCGAGGTGGAGGGCGCGCGGCGCTACTCCGAGGACCGTCTGCGAGCGGCGCTCGGCCTGCGCGTCGGTCAGCCGTACGACTCGGCGGCGGTGGACAAGGGCATCGACTACCTCTGGACGCTGTTCCAGGTGCGCGCCGAGGCCCTCGGAAAGCCGGTGCCCGAGGGCCTGCACATCCGCCTCGTCGTCGTCGAGCTGCCGTCGGACCTGGAGCCGCGCTTCATCGGGTACGACGGAGTCAAACTGAAGGAGCTGCTCGAGTGGGCCCAGCTGCAGGACAAGCGCGAGCTGTACTTCCACCAGGTGCCGCGCGTCGCGAACCGCTTGCTCGAGGGCTACAAGCGCAAGGGCTACTACTTCGCGCAGGTGAATCCCGTCATCCGCAACCCGGGGCCGGATGATCCGCCGGACGCGCCCGGCGACGTCATCTTCGAGATCATCGAGGGGCCGCGGGTCAACGTCGACAAGGTCATCGTGAACGGCAACGAGAACCTGCCGGACACGGGCGCGCTGTTCTGGAAGGACGGCCTCCGCCACCTGGCTCAGAACAAGATCAAGGGGCCGTCGCTGTTCGACTGGAACGGCGCCGAGTTCATCCGGGAGGACCTCGAGTCCGACCTGGTCGCCATGCGCAACGTCTACCGCGATCGAGGTTTCCTCAACGCGGTCGTCGAGGTGGACAAGCTGGAGTTCACCGATGACAAGGAGTGGGTCATCGTCCACGTCGTGATCGACGAGGGCGAGCGCTTCGTCGTGACCAAGGTCAACGTCGAGGGCTTCGACCTGACCCCGAACCCGCTCGGTGGCCAGTACCTGCCGCAGGAAGAGCCTGCCGAGCTGTACTACCCCATCGACGAGCTGATGAAGGACCTGGAGCTCGTGCCCGGGTCGTTCTACTTGCAGAGCACCGTCGACGCGGACCGTTACACGATCCGGGACTACTACGGCAAGGACGGCTACATCGAGCACGCCTCGCTGGGGGACCGGCTGAGCTGGAAGTGGCTGCGGCCCGAGCTCGTCTTCGACCTGGAGACCTCCGAGGTCGAGGTCACCTACCGCATCGCTCAGGGTAAGCAGGTGCGCATCCGCGAGGTCAAGGTCAGCGGCGCGACGCACACGCGCGACCGCGTGATCCGGCGCGAGATCTCGGTCGACCCTGGCGAGCTCGCCGACATGACCGAGATCGTGAACTCGATCCGTCGCTTGCGCCGCCTCGAGTACTTCAGCGACGACCGCAACCCGCTGGAGCACCGCGACCCGTACTTCGTCTTCCGCGAGACCGGGGAGCCCGGGCTCGTCGACATCGAGTTCATCGTGGAGGAGGGGCGCGTCGTCGACTTCTCGATCTCCGGTGGCATCGACTCGAACGACGGCCTGTTCGGCATCGTCTCGCTCTCGATGCGGAACTTCGATGCGCTCGACCTGCCGAGCTCGTTCTTCGGGATGTTCGGCGAGGTCTACCGCAAGGAGGCCTTCCACGGCGCGGGGCAGACGCTGTCGATCCAGGTCTCGCCCGGCGCGCGGCGCGACCAGACGCAGATCCGCTTCGTCGAGCCCGACATCTTCGGGCTGCACCGGAACCGCTGGTCGTTCACCGGGGACTTCTCGATCTTCGATCGGATCTACGAGTACCACGACGAGAAGCGCACCTCGGCCAGCGTCAGCTTCGGGCGTCAGCTCGGATTCGACTCCTCGGTGTCGATGGGGTTGGTGGGGCGCCGAGTACGCGTGCGGGACGTCGAGGAGGAGGCGCTGATCGATCCGGAGCTGTTCTCGCTCCAGCAGCAGGTCGGGAAGTCGAACCTCGTCGGTCTGACGCTCGGGATGAGCAACCGAACGACGGACACCGCCTTCAACCCGCGCTCGGGACGCATCCTCCGCTGGACCAACGAGATCGACCTCGACGGGCTCGGCAGCGACTGGGAGGTCTGGACCTCACGCCTCTCCTGGGACCAGTACGTCCAGCTCGGATTCGCCGAGCAGGAGGTCCCCCCGGGCCTGCGGATCTCGACGGGGGCGGCCCTGGCGATGCCCTTCGGCGACACCGACGTGGTGCCCTACACCGAGCGCCTCTTCCTCGGCGGCTTCAACACGCTGCGGGGCTTCGAATTCCGGGGCGTCGGGCCGAACAGCGAGCAGTTCCAGCTGGTCGAGGGCGGCGAGTCGATGCTGCGCGCCAGCATCGAGTACCGCTACCCCCTGGTCACCCAGACGCGCCCCGGCAGCTACCAGAAGATCGAGATGTTCCGAGTGCACCTGTTCGTCGATACCGGCGTCCTGGGCACGGAGTTCGACAACATGGACCTCTCGGAGTACCGGGCAGCGGCGGGCTTCGGCTTCGCCCTGGTCTACCCGATCCCGCTGGCGTTCAACTTCGGCTGGCCGCTGCGCGAGGGCGAGGGAGATCAGACTCAGGTCTTCTCCTTCAACCTGGCGGTCCGCTGAGCCCCGCGGGGGCCCAGGGCCCCATGACAGCCGGGGGCGCTTTCGCTACCCTGGCCTCCCCACGAGATCGCCGCCGGACCCCACCTGGCGCCCGGCGACCGAACGGACAAGAACGAGCGGTGGCCAAGACCCTAGCCGAGATCGCCGAGCACTGCGGAGCCGCCCTGGAAGGGGACGGCTCTCGTCTTGTTGTCGGCCCTGCGGACCTCGAAGGCGCGAGCGCCGACGAGGTCTCGTTCCTGGCGAACCCGCGCTACGCCGGACTCCTGGGCACCACGGGCGCCGCGGGTGTCCTCGTCGGCGCCGATGCGGAGTGCGCGCGCGAGGGCCTCACCTTGCTGCGCGTGGAGGATCCGAACCGGGCCTTCAGCCGCGTCGTCGAGCTGTTCGCGGACGGCTGGAGTCCGCCCGCGGCGGGCGTGCATCCATCGGCCGTAGTCGATGAGTCGGCGAGCCTCGGCGAGGGCGTCTCGATCGCCGCGCACTGCGTGGTCGGCCCGGGGGTGACCCTCGGCGCCGGAGCCGTTCTCCACCCCGGTGTCGTCCTGGGCGAGGGCGCGCGCGTCGGCGACGGCAGCGTGCTCCACCCGCACGTCGTGCTCTATCCGCTCTGCGAGGTCGGCGCGCGCTGCGTGCTGCACGCGGGCGCCGTGCTTGGCGCGGACGGCTTCGGCTTCGACCCGACAGCGGCCGGGTGGGAGAAGGTCCCGCAGTGCGGGCGCGTCGTCGTGGGTGACGACGTCGAGATCGGCGCGAACAGCTGCATCGACCGCGCGCGCTTCGGCGCGACGCGCATCGGGAACATGGTCAAGATCGACAACCTGGTTCAGGTGGGGCACAACTGCCTGGTGGAGGACGCTGCGCTGCTCTGCGCTCAGGTCGGCATGGCGGGGACCGCGACGATTCGCACCCGCGTCATCCTGGCCGGGCAAGCGGGCGTCGGAGGTCACCTCGAGATCGGGGCGGGCACGCAGGTCGGCGGCCAGGCCGGCGTGACGGGCAACCTCCCGGCCGGCGGGGCCTTCACGGGCTGGCCGGCGCGGCCGGCGCGCCAGGCGCTGCGCGAGACGGCGCACCTCAAGCGGCTGCCCGAGCTGGCCCGGACCGTGCGTGAGCTCCAAGAGCGACTGGACGAACTGGAGAAGGGCGCCCGATGACCCGTCAGCAACGCACCCTCAAGACCGCCGTCGAGTTCGAGGGCATCGGCCTCCACAGCGGTGAGAGCGTCAAGGTGCGGGTGCTGCCCGCGCCCCCCGACAACGGCATCGAGTTCCTGCGCAGCGACGTGCCGGACGCGCAGCCGATCCCGGCGACGATCACCTTCTACTCGGACAAGGAGCGGCGCTCACGCCTCCAGCGCGGCCCGGTGCACGTCGACACGGTGGAGCACCTGCTCGCCGCCTGCAGCGGCCTGCAGATCGACAACCTCACGGTCGAGATCTCCGGCATCGAGATGCCGGGGATGGACGGCAGCTCCGCGCCGTTCGTCGAGCTGTTCAAGCAGGCGGGCGTCGTCGAGCAGCGGCCCGAAGCGCGCGTGTTCAAGCTCACGGAGCCCGTCTACGTGCAGCACGGTGACGCCTCGCTCGTCGCGCTGCCGACCGAGCACGAGGGCCTCACGATCCAGTACATCGCGTCCTTCGACGATCCCGGGATCGCGGGGGGGAGCGTGCGCTACAACCTCTCGCCCGAGGTCTTCGAGAAGGAGATCGCGCCGGCGCGGACCTTCTGCCTGGCCTCCGAGGTCGAGGCGCTGCGCGCCGCCGGCCTCGGCAAGGGCGCCACGCGCGAGAACACGGTCGTCCTCGGCGACCCCGACACCGAGCTGCGCGTACCGGAGGAGCCGGTGCGTCACAAGCTGCTCGACATCGTCGGCGACCTCCAGCTGCTCGGCGCGGGCCTCCAGGCCCACGTGATCGCCACGCGCTCGGGGCACAAGATGAACGCCGAGCTGGTGCGCAAGCTGCTCGACCTCATGCAGAAGGAGGAGGCGGGGGGCCTGATCACGCGCGAGTCCGGCATGGACATCCGCGAGATCCTGCGGATGCTCCCGCACCGCTACCCGTTCATCCTGATCGACCGCGTGATCGAGATCGACGGCTACAAGAAGGCCGTCGCGGTCAAGAACGTCACGATCAACGAGCCTTTCTTCCAGGGGCACTTCCCGGGACAGCCGCTGATGCCCGGCGTGCTGCAGCTCGAGTCGATGGCTCAGCTGGCCGGGGTGCTGCTGCTGCGCAAGCTGGAGAACACCGGCAAGCTGGCGGTCCTGTGGGCGATCGACAAGGTCAAGCTGCGCGGGGGCGTGACCCCCGGCGATCAGCTCAGGATCGAGGTCGTGACCGAGAAGATGAAGGGCAAGATCGCCAGGGTCAACGGGACCGGGCTCGTCGCGGGTAAGGTGGTCTGCGAGGCCGTCCTGACCTTCACGATGGTGGACGCCTAGGAGCAATTGGGGGAGACGTGTCAACCAACATTCATTCGACTGCCGACGTGGCTGCCACGGCCGAGCTGGCCGACGGTGTCACCGTCGGCCCGTACTCGATCATCGGCCCGAACGTGCGCATCGACGAGGGCACTCGTATCGGTCCGCACGTCGTCATCAGCGGCGTCACGAAGATCGGCAAGAACAACTCGATCGTCGGCCAGGCGAGCATCGGTGCCGAGCCGCAGGACTTCTCCTATCGCGGTGAGCCGACCGAGGTCGTCATCGGCGACGGGAACATGATCCGCGAGTTCGTCTCGATCAACCGCGGCACGCAGAAGGGCGGAGCGATCACGCAGGTGGGCGACAACTGCCTGCTGATGGCCTGCAGCCACATCGCCCACGACTGCCAGGTCGAGGACAACGTGATCCTGGCGAACAACGTGATGCTCGCCGGGCACGCGCTGATCGGCAAGGGGGCGAACGTCTCCGGGGCCGTCGGTGTGCACCACTTCGTCACGATCGGGGACTACGCCTACATCGGCGGCATGACGCGCGTGGAGCGCGACGTCCCGCCGTACATGATCGTGGAGGGCCGCCACGCGCGCGTCCGAAACGTCAACATCATCGGCCTGCAGCGCGCGGGCTTCTCCGAAGTGGACATCGAGGAGCTACGCATGGCGCACCGACGCATCTTCCGCTCGCGCGAGCCGCAGAGCCAGGCGATCGAGTCGCTGCGCGAGGCCCAGGACACCGGCGACATCGTTCGCGGCCTGATCGAGGCCATGGACCGCGCGGAGCAGGGGCGCAAGGGGCGCTACCGCGAGGCGCTGCGCGAGGAGTTCGGCAAGCTCGGCGCGGCGCGCCTCGCCGCGGGGGCGAAGTCTTGAGCCCCGAGCCGCTCCCGGTCGCCGTCGTCGGCGTGGGCCACCTCGGCAAGATCCACGCGAAGATCTACAGCGAGGACCCGAACGCTGAGCTCGTCGCCGTCGTCGACACCGACGGCGAGCGCGCCGCCGAGGTCGCGAAGGAGTTCGGCTGCGCGTCCTACTCCGACCCCTCCGACTTGCCGGAGCGCGTCGCAGCGGTCAGCGTCGTCGTCCCGACCGTCTACCACGCCCGCACGGCGGTGCCGCTGCTCGAGCGCGGGATCCCGTGCCTGGTGGAGAAGCCGATCGCCGCCAATCTGGCGGACGCGGACGCGATCCTCGCCGCGGCGAAGGCGGGCGGCGCGCTGCTGTCCGTCGGCCACGTCGAGCGCTTCCAGCCCGGCGTGCGCAAGGTGCGCGAGATGGGCGTGACGCCGCGCTTCATCGAGTGCCACCGCCTCGCGCCGTTCTCCTTCCGCTCGATGGACGTCGGGGTCGTGCACGACCTGATGATCCACGACCTGGACCTGATCCTGCACCTGGTGGGCTCCGAGGTCGAGAGCGTCGACTGCGCCGGCGGCGCGGTCCTGACCGACCACGAGGACGTCGCCTCGGTGCGCATCGTCTTCGCCAACGGCGCGCGCGCCAACGTCTCCGCGAGCCGCGCCTCGATGGAGCCGATGCGCCGCTTCCGCATGTTCTCGAGCGAGGGCTACGTCAGCCTCGACTTCCAGAAGAACTACGGCATCCACATCGCC